>WNFR01001683.1_pt1 | contig 23118 bp, 24 predicted proteins | sample 5400221 | NCBI WGS metagenome assembly WNFR01 (sample SAMN13153357, study PRJNA577476) | soil metagenome | isolation source: 40 cm soil under Madrone tree | place: USA:California | collected 2016-06-14 | reverse complement strand
ATCACTTCGCCGCGAACATTGCGTTCCAGGCCAGTCGCTGCATGCCTGAGCAGAAACGGAACCTGTCTCGCGTCCAGCCAGGCTTTCAGCTGACGCACGAGTTCGCGCCCTTGCCCGATCTGTCCATCAGGTTTTACGGGAACGAGAATGCGTCCATGCGTCGCCTTATTCTGCGGCGCGTGATCTAAATAGTCCGGCAGGTCGGCAATCGTCGACTTGATGACCCCAGCGGCTTCCAACGATTCAACAACAGGCGCGGCATTGTCATAATAGGTTTCGATAAGCGCGTACTCGTGCCCGCCGATGCCGTATCTGGGCTGTTCTTCCCGGTAGAGGGTTGGGTATGACCCGTAGACCATGTAGTTGATGGCATCGTGCTTGGGATCGGCAATTCCCTTGGCCCGCATGTGATGATTGTTGGGTATCCAGTAGGCGCCGTCCGACTTGGCAGTAGTTCCGCCCGCGACAGGCGCCTTTTCCACGATCAGGACCGAGCTTCCGGCGCGAACTGCTGCCACTGCCGCAGACAGAGCGGCAGCGCCAGTCCCGACGACGATCACGTCGGCTTGCTTTGTCCAGTTACGGGTCTTCCGGGCTGCCGCGACTGCCCGCACAGCGCCAACACCGGCACCAGCGGCCGCCGCGGCGCGCAGGAAGTCCCGTCGGGACGCCACCTTCCGTCGTGCGCCCTTGCCATCTTCCGTCATCATCGACCCCCTCTATGCCAATTGCACACCACCCTGTAAGAGACGCATCACGCAAAGAAGCCGCCGTCTACCGTTAGCTCGGCGCCAGAGACGTACGAGGCGTCGCCCGAGGCCAGATAGACGGCCACTTGTGCGATTTCCTCCGGGCGGCCAAGGCGTCGTGCCGGGATCATCTCGATGGCTTGGGCGACCTGCTCCGGACCGTTAGAACGCGCCATCGGGGTGTCGATCAACCCGGGAAGTATCGTGTTGACGCGAATGCCGTGGGGCGCGAGATCCAGCGCAGCGCACTTCGTCATTCCGGGGACCGCCCACTTGGTCGAGGTATATGCAATCTGCCGCACGGCTGACGGCGCTCCTCCCCGACTCCGATATCGATTGTCGCTATAATAATTTTACAGTTGTGTAGTTTTAGTTGTCAAGCAAAGTCGGCACGCATCCGGTGGGACCGGGGCGGCACTGCTCGCGCGTCGGTCTGGTGCTGCCACGCAAACTCCTGTACATTCGTGAAGTATTTATTGCGGTGCTACGTCGTGGGGGGCACGGCGTAGTTCCCGTTGTGGGCGAGATGATCGGCGCGCATGGACGCCAGGAAACGCTACTTCGATGATTCGGTGGCGATTGACGCCACCGTGGCAGAGCTAGTCACGATGCGGTGCGGCGCCGAGCCCGAGGTCCGAGCGTTTTAGGAAGACGAGCTGTCGCCTTGCCGCTGTTGAACACGAGGGCTTCCACAAGCTTCCAATAGGACTCGACCACCGCCGGCTTATTCGGCGAGAGGCCAGAAATGGCGCGTATCTCAGGCCCAAGCGACGAGAGAACGGAGGTAATGCCGATCAGCATGTAGTGAACTAGAAGAGGCTCACCGGCAGGCAGGTCACCGGCTTTCTGCGCTGCGCGGATCTGCGGCAAGACACGGCCCACGTTCTTGGAAAGAACGTTTTTCACCAGCCAAGCCAGGCGCGGGCTGTCCGGCCTGTTTTCATTCAGCATGAAGAGGTGAAAGTTCGGATGCTCGAGAGTGAAACGCAACAGAGCCCGGAACTCCTCGCGAACGCGCTCGATGGGGGTCAGATTGGATTCCCGCGGAATCCACTCATCCCAGAGCTTCCTGATCGTGTCGTGACAATGCGCGGCGACTGCGCGCCAAAGGATATCCTTGGTCCGATAGTGGTACGTGATCAGCGGATGCTGCATGCCGGCCCGCTCCCCGATGTAGCGTGTGCTGGCGCCCTCATAGCCCTTTTCGGCAAATTCGGCGAGCGCAGCCTCCAGGATCGCCAGCCGCGTCGCGATGGCGCGCTGTTGCTCACGCCGCTTGGCGCCCCGTCTCCGGCGCTCGCGCGCGGGGGGTTGCGATTCTGAAATGGCCGCCGCCGCTTGGGTGCTGTTGCGTTTCATGATATGCGCTGGTAGCGTAGCACTCTTTATTTACTGTCGTACAGGTCTTGGGCGGGGTTGCGCCGGCCTCGCACTAAACTTTACGATGGCAAGAAAATTGGCAGATCGCCGGTACGGCCGGCCGGGAAAGGCGAGTCACCGTTTAGTCGAGCAGGTCTTGCGTCGCATGCCGCTGTTCGGGCGTGAGGGAGACGCTTTCGTCGCCTGTCGCGGTCCAAATATACATGCGTGAAATGGCCGTGACCGGTAAACCTTATCGCCAGGACTATGTCGCGCAGCTCCGCCGCCGCGACGGGAAGGTTGTCTATTTCCGCGAATGGTTCGACCCCGTCCGCTTGCTCACCGCTTTCCAGTGACTCAGTTCGCCGACGCCGTCTTCCACCCATAGGCGGCAAGCGGCTCATACAAGGCGCCCACCTCGGCCGCGTGACCCGAGGACGCATTGCCGGCGAGGGCTCGCTGGCGGATTCCGTGCATGATCGACGCTAGCCGGAACATGTTGAAGGCAAGGTAGAAGCTGTAATCCGGAATGTCGCTCCGGCCGGTGCGCCGGCAATAGGTCGCGATATGGTCGGCCTCGCTCGGGATGTTGCGGGCGACCAAATCGGTCCCGAGCAGTCCGGTAATGAGTTCGGGCGGCAAACGATAGACCATCGCGTGAAAGGCGAAATCGGCGAGCGGATCGCCGAGCGTCGACAATTCCCAGTCGAGCACCGCCACGACCTTGGGCTCATGTGGATCAAAGAGCATGTTGTCGCAGCGAAAGTCGCCATGAATAAGGCAAGTATCCTGGTGCCGCGGGATGTGCGCCTGCAGCCAGGCGCTGAGCCGATCCATGTCGGCATTGGCGCCCGCGATTGCGATCCCATCGCGATAGGTCCGCGTCCAACGGCGAACCTGGCGCTCGAGATAGCCGCCGGCCCGACCGAAGTCCTCCAGGCCGATGGCTTTGTAATCGATTGTGTGGAGCCGTGCGATTGTCTCGTTCATCGCATCAAAATAAGCGGCGCGATCGGCATCAGGAACATCGGGGAAACGCGTATCCCAGATGGATCGGCCCTGGACGAGCTCCATGATGTAGAAGGCGCTGCCGATGACATCGTCGTCATCGCAATAGCCGAAGGTCCGTGGCACCGGGAAATCGACGCCGCCCAACGCCGAGATGACCCGATGCTCGCGGTCGATCGCGTGTGCGCCGGTCACGAGCTGACCGGCGGGCTTGCGCCGCATGACGTAGGAGGCGGTGGGCGTCACAAGCTTGAAGGTCGGGTTGGATTGACCGCCCTTGAACTGCTCCACCGTGAGCGGGCCGGCAAAGGCGTAGACATGCGCCGCCATCCATTTGGCAAGACGAGTCTCGTCGAAGCGGAGATCGTCTCTGACCGCCGCGGTGCCGACATTCTGCGCCTGCCGATCACCCATGGGAGCCTCAAGCCTCGGGGACGACCGGATTGCGGAGCAAGCCGACACGCTCGATCTCAACCTCGCAGACGTCGCCCGGCTTCATGAAGATCTTGGGATCCCGCGCATTGCCGACACCGGACGGCGTCCCCATGACGAGAATGTCGCCCACCTCGAGCGTGAAGCATTGAGAGAGCAGGTAGATCGTCTCCTCGACCCCGAAGATCATCTGGCTCGTATCGGAGTCCTGCATGACCTCGCCGTTGAGGCGTGTCTGGATCTTGAGGCCGCTCGCACCGGCCGGGAGCTCGTCGGCCGACACGAAGGCCGGACCAAAAGGACCGCTACCGTCGAAATTCTTGCCCACCGTCCATTGCGTAGTCTTCATCTGATAGTCGCGGATCGAGACATCGTTGAACACCGAATATCCCGCGACATGCCCGAGCGCCCGATCCCGCGGGATGTGACGGCCCGTCTTGCCGATGAACGCGACCAGCTCACCTTCCCAATCGACGGCGGTCGAGATTTTGGGCGCAACGATGTTGCCCGTCGGACCCACGAACGATGTCGCAGATCGGAAGAAGATGGTCGGATAGTCCGGCTTCTGCCGAACGCCGACCTCGGTCGCATGGCTCACATAATTGAGGCCCAGGCATATGATCTTTCCAGCCGACTTGGCCGGCGGGAGCAGAGTCACATTCGAAAGCGGGACTGTCTTGTCCGAACCCTTGAGCGCCTCGATCCTGTCGAGCAGCCCCTTGCCGCCGCGAAGGACCGCCGAGATATCCGCGGGCGCCTCGACACCCGCCGCGGCGGCATCGACCACCCGATCCCCCACGAGCAACCCGAGCGCAGCGGATCCACCCTTCTTGAACACCACGAGCCTCATGATCGTCTCCTCTCCAATTCGTCCGGACGGTGGCGAGTGCGCCTTGCCCCTTCGATTTGGTTTTACTTTACGAATAGAAAATTTACTACCAAATTTTTCGCGCCTCACACGGCGCGACCGATGACCTCCTTCATGATCTCGTTTGTGCCGCCATAGATGCGGGTCACGCGGGAATCGCGCCACAGCCGGGCGATGGGATATTCGTTCATATATCCCGCGCCGCCATGCAGCTGCATGGCCGCATCGACGACCTCCCATTGAAGATCGGTATGCCATAGCTTGGCTGCGGCGGCGCTGAGCGGGGCTGTCGGACACGATAATGCTTCTCGAGAGACGAGCTTGGCGCTGCGAGCCGGCTCGCACCGTTGATCAGAACGTCACCGTGAGCGTCGCTCCGTAAGTCACCGGCAGCTCTGCATACCTGACAATGGTGTCGAAAGAATAGACAACATTGCTCCAGTAATATTTGTTCGTCACGTTTTGTCCCCAGAACTCCAGCCGATACTTGCCATCGGGTGTGGCGATGCCGGCGCGCAAATCGATCAGGTCGTAGGAGTTGATCCTGTAGAGAGACGGGTCTCCCAGAGAGGCGTTCGACCGGCTGCGGTGCGACCAGGTGGCTCCCACCGTTGCGTCGAGCTTGGTATTCAGGCTCCAGGTGTAGTCTGCCGTTCCGTTCATCGTTAACTTCGGCGTATACGGCAGCTCCGAGCCCCGATAATTGCCCTGATCGTTGGCGGCGTTGTAGGCATCCGGCGGGATTCCGGTCACCTTGGAGCTGAGGTACGTGCCACCCAGGGTGAGCAGCAGCCCTGACAGCGGCCGCCACTGCAGATCGAATTCGCTGCCGTAGATGCGCGACTTCGGAATGTTGATCAGGATATTGAGCGGTCCGACCGGCGGCTGCGGTTGCACAGAGCGGATCTGCTTGTTCTTGTAGTCATAGTAGAAGGCTGCCGCATTGAACTGCATCCTGTGGTCGAGCAGCCGGAGCTTGAATCCCCCCTCATAGTCCATCACCGATTCCTGCTTCGCGGCCCGGAACTGCGAGGCCGCCAGGGCGACCACGGTGGGGATGCTACCGGCCTTGTAGCCCTTGGCAGCGTTCAGGTAGAACAAGGCATCAGGCGTGGCCTTGTAGTCCATGCCAACGCGCCAGGAGACATTGTTCTCGTTGAGCGTTGAGAATAGCGGCTTGCGCGTCGGGAGGTACAAGGGCCCTAGCACCGGATCCGTCGACGCCAGGGCGAAAGGGATGCAATCCGTGGGCTGTATCGGCGGCTGGTTCAGTGTGTAGTTGGGGTTGAAAGCGTTGGTGAGGTAATCGAAGAGCGGGCCCACTCCCTTGTTGCCGGCCAGATTGCACGATTCCGCGGCCCGATCGGACTCGGTGTACCGCGCGCCCGCCTTCACGGTGAACTGGCTGGTGAGATCGTAGTCGACGTTGGCGAAGCCCGCATAGTTTCGCATCTTCTGATTGCTGTAGGCGGGATTTCCCAGGGTCCCATAGGAATCCGCCGTGGTCGAACCGGAATAGTCCTCAAAGAGGCTATCATAGACGTCGCTGTGATCGTAGTTCGCGCCGGCCAGCCAGCGCAGCGCGTTCGTGCCCGCGTTCGCCAGACGCAGTTCCTGGGTGAAGCTGTTGATCTGGCCGCGGAGCGGGGCGAACTCGTTGGCGTCCGTGTAGGTACCACCGTATTCGATCCGCTCGTTCTGGTAATAGCGGATAAAAGAGGAAATCGACGTGAGCGTGACGTCATTCGTGACATCGTAATCGCCGCGCAGAGAGACCTGACCCATGGGGTTGTCCGCCTTGGGCTCGTTGTCGAGCGACCAGTCAGCCGCTTGCGCATTCGCGGGCGCGTTCGGGTAGGCGACCAGGAACGGACCGTTGATCGGGCTAGCAGCAACGGCGAGCTTCGCTCCGATCTTCTGCGGCGCGATCGGTTCGGACTGGTCTTCCGATCCCGTGAGGTTGAGCTCGAACCGCAGCCGCTCGATCGGCGTCCAGTCTACCAACAGCCGCACGGCATATTTCGAGACCGCGCCGTTGGTCCCGGGTTGCGGTCGAGAATAGGGATGCTGCCAACCATCGGCCTCCTCCACCTGATAGGAGAACCTGGCCTTCACCGTATCCGAAAGCGGCCCGCTGAGGTAGCCATGCGTGAGCACATCCCGGAACCTCCCGCCCCCAAACGAGAAGCCCGCCTCGAGAGTGTCGGTTGGCTTGCGCGCGATATAGTTGATGGCGCCGCCCGTCGAATTCTGGCCGAACAGGATTCCCTGCGGCCCCTTGAGCACTTCGACGCGCTCTAGATCGAGGCCGACATTCGTTGTCAGGGCCGGGAATGGCAGGGGTACCTGGTCGATATAGACACTGACCGCTGGATAGGCCGCGAGGCTGCTCTCATAGAAGCCGATGCCGCGAATGCTGTAGACGGGATGCTCCGTAAACGAGTTGGTATAGGTCAGGCCTGGAACCACTCTAGCCAGATCCGCGACGCTGTGGATATTCTCGCGCTCGAGCGCGTCGCCAGTGATGGCGACGATGGTCAAACCTACCCTATTCGCCGATTCCGAGCGCTTTTCTGCGGTAACAGTGATTTCACTGATCTCAGCGGGGCCGGAGGATGAATTTTCATCTCCCGCGGCTGCCAATGCGGGACTGTTCGAGCCCGCGAAGGCTACTCCCAAGCAAGAAACCACGACACAATTTTTGAGCAAGCTGCAATACATGTCCGTACCCCCTAACTCATGGACTCATGACGCGTGCTTTTCGGTTGCGCTCGCGGCCCTGACTTGATCACCAGCACCGTCGTTTTACATGAAAACTTTCCGATTGGCTAGTTTAATGGAGCGGGTTTTGGCGTACGTTGACAGGAACACGGGAGAGGCGCGTCGAGCACCCAATAAAATACTTTACGAATGGTTAGAATTAATCCATCATCGTGCTAGCAACGCGCCCTGGAAGCTGGCCGGTCATCCAGGGCCTTTTGGCTGGGCTGGAGTTTTGCACCCCCAGCCTGCTGGCCCGGATGAGCAGCCTTCACAGCTTCGATGCCTAGGGAAGCTCTGCACAGGTACCCCGGTTTGACCGCTATGTGTGCAGCGGACAGCAACGGTAGCGCCATGAAGCAAACGACCTTTGAATCATTTGCATGGAGCCGCAAGGGTAAAGTCACTCGGCGCGAGCGGTTCCTGGCCGAGATGGACGCCGTGATCCCGTGGCGGGAACTGATCAAACTGATCGAGGCCTCGCCGCGGCATTTTGATGAGTTTACTAACGTCACTTATTTGCAATTGGGCTCGCACGGCCACCTGTGCAGAGCTTCCCTGGAGGCCTGACCATGACCCGCACTATCGATGTTCACCATCACATCCTGCCTGACTTCTTCTGGCAGGAGACCAACGACGCGCACAATCCGGTCGGCGGCATCGCTCCGCCACCTTGGGACGCCTCGCTCATGGTGTCATTCATGGACGAGGCCGGAATTGACGTGGCGGTCACCTCAATCTCGACCCCCGGAGTCCATGTTGGGGATGATACCCGTGCACGGTCTCTCGCCCGGCGGTGCAATGAACTCTCAGCCGAATTGATGCAGGCTCGCCCAACCCGCTTGGGCGGGTTCGCCGCCCTTCCCCTGCCGGATGTCGACGGCGCCTTGGAGGAATTGGCCTACGCCCTGGACGAACTGAAGCTGGACGGGGTCGTGCTATTCTCGAATGCGAACGGGGTCTACCTAGGGGATTCTCGGTTCGAGCCCGTTTTCGCGGAACTCGATCGGCGTGGAGCGGTGGTGTTCGTACATCCGACCGCCTCGCCCGACCCATCCGCCCATAGCCTTGGCCTCCCGGACACCCTAATCGATTTCACGGCCGACACAACTCGAGCGGTCGCGCAGATGCACTATAGCAATCGGTTCGCTCGAACCCCTCACGTGCGATACATTTTCTCGCATGCGGGCGGGACTGTGCCCTATCTGGCCGGTCGATGGGCGATCATCGATGAGATGAATGTTATCCCAGGAGCGGACGAGCGAGGGACTGCAGCAGACACTCTGCGGCGCCTCTATTGGGATACGGCGGCTTCTTATCGAGCCCCGGTGCTTCGAATGCTGCGGGATATCGTCGGCCTCGATCAGGTCCTCTTCGGTACGGATTTTCCATACCTTCGCCGCGACCTGGCCGTCAGCTGCGTCCAGATGCTCAAGGAGACAGCGGAACTCTCGGCCGAGGAACGGACCGGGGTGATGAGCGGGAATGCGCTGAAGCTCTTCCCGCGGTTTGCTGAGTGAGCGCCCACTTCAGCTCGGCTCCGGCGCATGAGTTTGGACCCGCCGAGGTGAAAGTTCTTCGGCGAGAATATCACCTAGCACGTCGACGCGCTTGGGTCGCCCGACACCTGGCCCGGCGGCCCAAAGGCCTAGTCATTCGGGTTTGCGTAGGCTCCGTCGTTCTCGTCGCCCAGTCTTCGCCGATCTGTGAAGAAGGGCTACGTGGCAAAGCGCGCTGCCCAACAACACGTCGCAACCTCACGGGTTGTCGCGCAGCCGGGCGGGTTAAGTAATCATCTTGGGGTGGGATTTAGAGTCTCAAAAAGGATATTGCCCTTGATCCGACCGGGCGTTCACCCAGATTACGTCCATGAAGTCATCGACGCTGTCCGGCCCCGTTCTACCCCAACCGCTATCCCGGACCCCGCCCATTGGAACGTGGCTTTCTGCGTTCATCGTGGAAGAATTGACATTCACAACGCCGCATTGAATGCGGGGGGCGAGCTCGAGACCCCGATAAGAGTTTGACGTCAAAATCGAAGAGACTAGACCGTAGGACACGCGGTTGGCAGCCGTTATGGCATCTTCCTCTGTATCAACGGGTTCAACAATCACCACAGGTCCGAACGTCTCTTCATTGGAGACGCGTGAGGAATGAGAAACTTCGGTGAGAATCGTCGGTTCGTAAACTTGCCCCTCGAATTTGCCACCAGTTCGGATAACGGCCCCCATCGAAGCCGCCTCTTGGACGGCCTCGTGAACCTTCTGAACGGCGGCCGGCGTAATGAGGGGACCTATTACCGTTTTGGGATCCTGAGGATCACCGCAGCGCAGTGTCTGCGTCCGCTCGATGAATTTGGCAAGAAACTCGCTGTATATCTTGCGTTGTATGATCACTTTGCGGGTATTCATGCATACCTGACCCTGGTGGAAAAAGGAACCGAACACCGCTGATCGTACCGCATAGTCGATGTCAACATCGTCGAGCACAATCAGCGGATTATAGCCCCCAAGTTCCAATACTGAGCGTTTCAGCGTCTTTCCCGCACGCTCGGCAAGCAAGCGAGCCGTCTTTACCCCGCCGATCAGATTGATGCAACGTGTATCCCGAGATGCGAAAACTTCGTCGGCAATCTCGGTGGCCCCTCCAGGACCGTGCGGAATGACATTGATCACACCCGGCGGAAAACCGGCTTCCTCTGCGATCTCAGCTATGATCAACCCCGCTGAGATGGGGGCAAATTCCGACGGCTTGACGACGACGGTGTTGCCGCCGACCAATGGCGAAAGGACAGCCCTCCAAGCAAGAATATTGGCCCCATTCCAGGGCGTGAAGCTCGCCACGACGCCGAGCGGCCGCTTTATGCTCATCGAGTATGCCCCAGGGACGTCAGACTGCAGGACTTCGCCCTTGGGCCGGTATAACCAGCTTGCAGCATGATCGAGGTGTTCGATCACCATTCCCTGCTGGAAGGTCGCGAATGAGATCGAGCTGCCAGTTTCTCGAGCTAAAAGATCAGCGATTTCCGCCCGCCGCCGTTTTACGATTTCGAGAGTCTTGCGGAATAATGCTGCCTTCTCACTGGGCGTGACTGCAGCCCATGAGGGAAACGCTCTTGCAGCCGCCGCGATGGCTGCGCGGGCTTCCGTACCGCCGCATGCCGAAACACTCGCAAACGGCTTGCGCAGGTAGGGTTCAAAGACTTTGAACTCCTCACCACCGCGCGCCGATTGCCAGGCCCCATCGATGTAGGCCTTGTAGGCAGGCAATTGAGACATATCAGGGCTCCTAATGCTACCCGTTTGCCGACTGGACTATTTCGACAGCAAGCTTTCCAGCGAAGCGCTGACAGAGCCTTTTCCTTTCCTGTACTGGCGAGCTTGTCCAAATCCGCAGCCGCACCGACCGCCAGCGAGAAGCCGCAGAACGCATCTCGTCCGAGGCGCCCAACGCCACCAGATACGAAACCCGCCCATCCCCACCTCAAATGCCCGCGGCCATCTCGAGTGAGCGAGCCGGTGCAAACTGCCGCTCGTGATCATTCGAGGGCTGGGTCTCCCCACACTTCACACGTGACCGTGCCTGCTTGAAAATAATTATCCGCTATTTTTTCATTCTGTAAAGGATAATCTCTCGGAGACAAGCCCTTCGCGTTTCTCGTCGCAGACGGTTCTGCCCAGAATTTGATTCTCCAGCTCATCGCTCCAGGTCACGACATACCAGCAGTTCTTCAGACACATCGCCTCACCTCCACTTGCGCGCGCATCCCCAATACGTTCAGCGAACGCGGATCTACGTCGGATCACTCCAGTTGCGGCGACTCTGACCGTCATCGACACGACGACGATCCGAGCCGGTTTGCGGACTTAGTTATTCTCGGCGCCCGCGGCAACCCAGGCTCGCAGGAGCTCGAGTTCCTGCGGGTCAAGTTTGCCGCCCAGGGGCATTCTTTCGCCCCGGCCATGCACGGATACTTGTGAGCCGCCCGCCTTGTGCAATAGATAACTCTCTCGGGGTGAACCAGGCGAGATCAGCGCCATGTTCGCCTGATGACTCGGCTTTCGGATCAGATTGGCGTACGCCTTGCCTTCTTCGAGAACGAGCCCTTCCTGTGCACTGCCGGTTTGGTGGCACGCCACACAATTCGCATCAAAAATGGGCTGAATCTGCTTCTTAAAACTGATGATTGCGTCCGAGTCATCGCTGCCCACACCCGCGGCCCGCAACGGAGCTGCCGCCGGCAATGTTGCAAAGACCAACAGCGCGGCCGACGCCAGAACCGGCGAGGAATTGACACGGTTAGCCATGCATCAACAACCCAGGATCAGGCGACATCGCCCTCCCGACGATAAACTATTTATGTGTACAGGTTAGCGGTGTGAAAAGCAAGTTGCTGCGGGATCGATCCCCCGCCTTGCTTGCGCTCAAGAGCGGCCAATGACGCACCATTGGCTGCATGGCAGCCAACCGTCAAGCCGCGATTCGTCAAAGCGCTGGGCGGCGGGGACCGCAACAGTCCCCACATTCTGTTCCTGGCGTTGGCTCAAGTTGTACCGACCTCTTGAAAGTACGTTTTCACCGGTCCGGAGGCGTCGTATTTGCTGAGTTCCAGTTTGCCGATTTGGTTGCGATGAACCTCATCGGGACCGTCGGCGAAGCGCAGCCAGCGAGCGATCGTGAACGCTTCCGCCAAGCCGAAATCCTGACTCAAGCCGCCCGCACCATGTACTTGCATCGCCCAGTCAATCACCTTTTGGGCCATGGTGGGCGCAGCCACCTTGATCATGGCAATCTCGGCTCGCGCGGCCTTGTTTCCCACACTATCCATCATATAGGCAGCTTTTAGGGTTAAGAGTCGTGCTTGGTCGATAGCAATCCGGCTGTCCGCTATGCGTTCTAGCGTTACTGTTTGTTCGGCAATGGGTTTGCCGAAGGCCACGCGCGACAGTGCTCGTTTGCACATTGCTTCCAGTGCGCGCTCCGCGAGACCGATCAGGCGCATGCAGTGATGAATTCGTCCGGGGCCCAAGCGCCCTTGAGCGATCTCAAATCCACGGCCTTCGCCCACCAAGATGTTTTCCGCTGGCACTTGGACGTTCTCGAACAGAATTTCCATATGCCCGTGCGGCGCATCGTCGTAGCCGAATATCGTCAAGGGTCGGAGTATGGTAATACCGGGGGCATTCGCGGGCACCAGTATCATCGATTGCTGTCTATGGGTCGGGGCACTCGGGTCGGTTTTCCCCATTACTATGTAGAGTTTGCAACGGGGATCCCCTGCTCCGGAAATCCACCATTTACGGCCGTTGACAACGTAATTTTCGCCTAACCGCCTGATTTCGCATTCGATATTGGTGGCGTCCGATGAGGCAACAGCGGGTTCCGTCATCGCAAAGGCAGAACGGATCTCGCCATCCAACAAAGGTTTTAGCCAGCGTTGCTTCTGCATCGGCGTGCCATACCTTTCCAGTGTCTCCATATTGCCGGTATCAGGGGCGCTGCAATTGAACACTTCAGACGACCAAGGTACTCGGCCCATAATTTCGCATAGCGGCGCGTACTCCAAATTCGTCAAGCCAAGCTCGCCGCCGGGTAGAAAGAGATTCCATAAGTGTTGCGTTTTGGCTTCGGATTTCAGCTGTTCCAGAAGCGGAATCGGTGTCCAACGGTCCCCGAGCGCTACCTGACCATGAAAAAGCAATTCGTTCGGATAAACGTGCCGCAGCATAAAGTTGTTCAACTTGACTGCCAGCGCCTTCACGTTCTCGGAGTAGCTAAAGTCCATCAGGTGAGTTCCCCCCTATCTACGAGTTGCCGCCCGCCATCGTGCAAAGCGTGCTAAACTTTACATGCTACACTATTTTACGAAGGGGGCACATTGACGTCGCGATGACGCATTGCGCTACCGTAACTGAACTTGCCGATTCACAGGAATAACCACAGATGAGTGCGTCACCAGAGATTCTGCGGTCCGACAAAGACGGGCTTTGCGTGTTGACTTTGAACCGGCCGCACAAACTAAACAGCCTGACCGTTTCGCTTTTCGAGGCTCTATTGTTGCAGCTCGAGGAAATTGCGATTTCGACTGCTACAATCGGTTGCGTCGTGCTGCGCGCGGCAGGCCGCTGCTTTTCCGCCGGCCATGATCTGGCCGATCTCGAAGCGGGGGAGACGGCCCCGGAGCCACAATTTCAGGCTCACGTGATCGAAAAATTACAAAACCTGCCCATGCCCGTAATCGCCGCGGTGCACAGCCACTGCTATACCGGCGCCCTTGAGCTGGCGTTGGGAGCCGATCTCATCGTCGCGACGCAGAACGCCCGTTTTGCCGATACCCATGCCAAATGGTCATTAACTCCGATTTGGGGCCTGAGCCAGCGGCTACCGCGCCGGGTCGGAATCGCCAAGGCACGTGAAATGATGTTCACCTGCCGCACCTACACTGCGGCCGAGGCCGAAAGGATGGGCCTGGTCAATCTCGTGGTACCGGACGACAGCCTGGATGCTGAGGTTGAGAAAATGGCGAGAATGATTCTGGAACAGTCATGGTTCAGCCACCGCGCGCTAAAGAAGCTGTTACGAGAAACGGACGGCATGCCGATCGGTGCCGGGCTGGCGCATGAGATTTACTACGGTGCCGGCTTCGGCCCTGATTTTCAGTCACGGATCAACGCGTTTCTGAGCAAGAAAAATAATGCGCCGGGGATTTCGACGGTCTAGAAGGTAAAATATCTCATTACGCGAAGTTTACATCTTGGGCACTGCGCGCACTGCCATTGGCTCGTTTGGTGGAGCGCTTAAAGGCGTCCCATTGACCGATTTGGCCACGATTACCATTCGGGCGACGCTGGACCGGGCTGGCATAGCACCGGAGAATGTTCTCGCCGTTGCTCTCGAGGCGACATGAGCCGACGGTACAGTCGCCCTATTTGCACGCAACATTGTCGGCAATAGGCGCGACGCTCGGTGCGGCGATTCGCACGCACTGTATAGCCGCTATATCGCGATCTGGGCATGACCTTGATATACTCGGCCCGCGAATTTCAGCCGGCTTTTCGTATGTGGCGCGATACTCCCCACGGAAGTGGACGCCTGTTGGAATCCGGTCAGATCCTTTATATTCGCCTTGCAACCTTGACGAGTGTAAAACGCAGGCTACCGGTGACGAACAACGAAAAATCGACCCTCAAGTCCAGCGCCAAGAAGCGCAGCCCAACGGCAGGCGGTACCGGCGACGGTGATCGTAAGCGCAAACGTCGTGTTCAGCAACGGTCGATCGATACGCGGCTCGCCATACTCAAAGCAGCCTTGTCTGAATTTGCGGATAATGGCTTCGATGCAGCCAGCATCCGCAACATTGCCGAGCGAACCGGTCTACAGCATCCGCTTATCACGTACCACTTTCGTACCAAAGAAATCCTCTGGCGTGCCGTGGCAGAACATATATTTACGCAGATCAAAGCGCTGTGGGACGAACGAGCTCCTCCTCACTCCCATATGTCTCCGATCGACCGGATCCGCGCCGAATACCGCGCCCATTTGCGCTTCACCATGGAGTACCCTGATTTTCATCATTTTATGCTGCGTGAGAGTAGACCTGGCAACCCGCGACTAGCTTGGCTCGTCAAGAACTTTCTTGCTCCGCTCTCAAGTCGCGTCCTGCGCCAGATCCGCGCCTCGCAGAAAACAGGTCAGTTGCCCAAGGCAAGACCTATCCTAATTCACTATATGTTTATTGGGATGGCGTCCGTTCTATCGTCCCTCGGCGCCGAAATCCGCAAAATCTCTGGAATTGTGCCTGATGATCCCGGCATCGTTGACGAGTACTGGAGCCTTATTGAAGCCGCGTTCTTTGATCGGCTTAGCGATCGTTAGCTAGTGAGATCTGACGGCTATAACGAAAATGCCCAAGCCCTAGTCGATCGTAATGCTGTACAGCCGTATAGTATATGTTGACAAGCATTGTTTTCGGGCCTAGTCTCTCAGGGATTTCCTGAAGCAATTCAGTGTTTAAAAGGGGGGCGCATGAGCAAGGTCATCATCAGCTGCGCGGTGACGGGGGCGGTGCATACGCCTTCGATGAGTCCGTACTTGCCCATAACACCGGAGGAAATTGCCGCTCAGTCGATCGAAGCGGCGGAGGCCGGCGCTGCAGTTCTACACTTGCATGCCCGAGATCCAGGTACTGGAAAGCCGACGCCTGATGTCGAGGTGTTTATGCGGTTTCTACCGAGGATAAGAGAGGCAACCGACGCCATAATTAACATTACCACGGGTGGCGGTATGGGCATGTCGCTGGATGAGCGCCTTTCGGCGCCTCTGCGCGCTTCTCCGGAGTTGTGTTCGTTGAATATGGGATCGATGAATTTCGGTATGTATCCCATGCTTGCACGTTACAAGGACTTCAAGCAAGACTGGGAAGCAAAGCATCTTGAATCGTCGCGCGACTGGATCTTCCGCAATACGTTCAAAGATATCGAGCAAATTCTGGAGCGTCTGGGCAAAGGACATGGCACGCGGTTTGAATTTGAGTGCTATGACACCGCACACCTGTACACGTTGGCCCATTTTCTGGACCGAAAGCTGGTCCAGCCGCCTTTGTTCGTGCAGTCGATCTTCGGCATTTTGGGTGGAGCGGGAGCAGACTCTGAAAACCTATTGCACGCCAAGCGCATTGCCGACAAACTGTTTGGCACTGCGTATCGATGGTCGGTAATGGCGAGTGGAAGGCATCAAATGCCCTTTATTACGATGGGAGCATTGAACGGATCTAATGTTCGCGTGGGTTTGGAAGATTCGCTGTATGTAGGCAGGGGTAAGACTGCGACCTCGAACGCCGAACAAGTGCGACTCATTCGGTCCATCCTGGAGCTCTTGTCATTCGAAGTCGCGACACCCGCGGAGACCAGGGAAATTCTTGAACTCAAAGGGAGTGATAACGTCCGCTTTTGAAAACCTAGCTTTTACTTGTGGGGTCTCATTGACGTTGCTCGTCGTCGACTGCGTATCGCTCGGCCCATGACTCGGTTGCGGATCGGGCTTTTCTTTCGCAGCAGGCATCGATCAAGCGATCTAAAGCAATGGCTCGGCTTTAGGCGTCCACCGCACCGAAATGATGGTCTTTGGCTGGTCACCGGCAGTCGGGCCCTCCAGGGCGTCAGCGCAGCCAGGGTCGTGGCGCGATGCTCAGAGCGCTCATGAGGCCCTCGACACGGGAGAGTTCCATTTCCCCGAAGCCGCCCGCCGCATGAATCTTTTTTATGTCCCCGGGAGAGATCTCGGGGCGCATCGAATCTGGAATATCTTCTCCCCACGCCCACAAGCTTCCTCGCGTAAGAGCGACGTACCCGGTTGGGTAGTCGGCGTTCATGACGTCGCCGTCGGTGTAGTGCTCCCACTCATCACCTACCGGATCCTTCCAATAGTCGAACACTTGGCTGCCAAGCACATGTCGACCAATACCCCAATGGTGCGTCCAGCCTCGCATCCGCAGAAATTGATTACCCTGACCTACCGAGTCTAGATCGAGCGTCTCGAACGCGACATGTAAGAGTTTCGCGCCTGGTCCGCCGAGCAACGCGAGCGTGTGATGATCGGCCGGCTCCGGCCCGCGATCGAGACGAAAGAAGCCGAGCGCCGGTCGTCCATCTGGCAGACACTGGACATCGCTCGGGATGATCCCAAAGTGACGCATGTACCAATGGGCCGCGCGATCGAAATCTGGGCGCTGCAATACGACATGACCGACCTTGAATATCGGACTTGGCGCAAGAGCGCGGCGCACTGTAGCATTGAGTCGCGGCTTGTGATGTGCCGTGTTGATCGGCGATACACTCTCGTGCGTGGCGAGCGCTGGTGCGCGATCGAAACCATGAACAAAATCCACCTCAAGGCCGTCCGGATCCGTGAGCCGCACCCTGAGCCCACCGCCGGGACCTTCAACGCGGTCGACGGCGGCGCCCGTAGCCTTCGCTAATATGTACAGGTCGTCGGCGCTCCGTGCGGCAAGCGCAAAGCCAATGAAGGTATCATGAGCCGACGCCCTGACTGATACGAGGTAGGGTGCGTCCCCGTGACCGCGCAGATGCACAATATCGCCTGCCGGCTCGCAGGAGATGAAGCCGAAATCTTCGAGAAACGAGCACATTGTGCGGACGTCCCGACGGCCGAACGTGACGTTCAGCACGCCATCCGCTCGAACTATCGGCTCTGGACGAACGAGTTTTTGAAACGGGATCTCCGTCATTTCGCACCTCAAGCTATCTTACTTGATATTAAAACTACCTTGATATTAAAACTACACACGCGTAAAGTAAATATCAGCAATCGCCAATATTGCGCTAATCATTGCCACGCACAGGTGCAGCATGTCCACGACGGTGAACCAACAGGTCTGGCTCAAGTCACGCCCGACCGGGATTCCGCAGGCCGAGAATTTCGCTCTTCGCGACGGAGAGGTACCGCAAATATCGGAGGGTGAGGTCCTCGTCAAGAATCACTATTTGTCGGCGGACCCCGCCATGCGAGGCTGGATCAACGACTCGAGCAATTACTGGCCCCAAGTGGAAATTGGCGCCACGCTTCGGGCGTTTGCGGTCGGTGAGATCATCGCGTCGAAGCATTCGAGTTACGCGATCGGCGACCGGATCATGGGAATCTTCGGCTGGCAGGAATACTCCGCCGCCACGGACAAGCACATTATGGTCAAGGTACCCCGAAGCGATCTTCCGCTCTCGTTGTTTCTCGGCGTTCTAGGACTCAACGGACTCACCGCCTATTTCGGGCTGCTCGACGTCGGTCAGCCGAATGCCGGCGAGACGGTGATCGTGTCGACCGCGGCAGGCTCGGTAGGTTCCTGCGTCGGACAGCTTGCGAAATTGAAAGGTTGTCGAACGATTGGCATCGCTGGCGGGCGCGAAAAGGTGCGCCAGTGTCTGGAGGAGTTCGGCTACGATGCCGCGATCGACTACAAAGGTGTCGCCGATCTCGATGGCGCGATCAAAGCGGCGTGTCCCGACGGCGTCGACGTCTACTACGACAATACGTCTGGGCCAATCAGTGATGCCGTGCTGCGCAATCTCAAGCTGGGCGCACGTATTGTCATCTGCGGAACGGCAAGCTACCCGAGTTGGAATCCCTGGAACTCGGGTCCGAGGCCCGAGCGGCATCTGTTGGTCAAGCGAGCCAGGATGCAAGGATTTCTAACAACAGACTTTATAGCTCGCTTCCCTGAGGCGATAGCCAACTTATCCGGCTGGATCAGGGACGGGAAAATACGCTATCGAGAGGAGATGCTCGAGGGTATCCAGCACGCACCGGCAACGGTTCAGAAGCTTTACAGCGGCGAAAACACCGGCAAGCTAGTTATGCGACTTCCCGCGGCTGTCAAGCCTTCTTGAATCGGATGACACCCGGGCGAGTTGAATGAGGGGTCAGTTCGCAGCGTCGTTTCCAAGTGGGCTCTTCCCGGGGCTGGTCAATTGCAGAATTCATTAGGTTCCGACGTAGTCCCAGCCGCCACCGGTTCTATCACGTCCGGAGACGCTCGGACTGTGGAGCAGCGACGATATAACCGTCCAGGCTCGATTGCAGCGATGATCATGCTGAGCAATCCTGCCGGGTTGGCGATGGCTTGCACTCCTGGAATCGTTACCGTATTCGCTCGCGAAGGAACAGTCAGCGCCCGGCAAGCCACCATGCTCGGATCCTGCGAACTGGCTGGAATGACGCTGGCGCTCATTCTCGCGTCTTTGGTCCTCTCAACAATTGATCGTCGCCGTCTCGCGTTTAGTGCCGTCATTGCAGCGGTACTCGGACACGTCCTTTTGTTAGTTCCCGGGTCGTATCCACAGATTCTGGCCTGCCAATTCCTGGCTGGCTTGGGTGAGGGTGTGATGGCTGCCGTCGCCGTTGCCGCGATCGCCGGTACGGAGGGGCCTGACCGCTTATTTGCCCTGAACGTGGCCTCTAATCTGATTGCATCGTCTCTATTCTTCGTTTTTCTACCTCATCTGACCGCCGGCGGCGGCGTGCGCTCGGTAGAATGTGCCCTGAGCATCTGTGCGGTTTGCTTTGGGCTCGGCCTCCCGTGGCTCCCGCGTCGCGCACCTTCTGCTGTGCGTGACCGTAATGTCTCGCGGACACAAATATTCAAGTTTGAAGATTGGCTTCCGAGACTCCTGGCTCTCTGCGGCACTTTGGCGTTCCTAGCTGGAGTGGGTTCCGTGTGGCCAGTAATTGGCCAAATAGGCGCGTCTCGGCATTTGCCGTTGCCCCTGGTTTCTTCAGCTTTGGCGGTCGCCGGTGTTGCCGGCGTCGCATCCGCACTGTTCGCAACGTGGCTTGGCGTTCGGCGCGGCCGCCTATTTCCGCTTGTTCTCGCGTCGCTCGGTATGATATGCGCAATGCTGGTTCTATTGGTCGAGGGAGCGCCCGAATTATTCTTCGTCGATGTCATTTGCTTCATGTTCTGGTGGATATTTGCGGTACCCTATTTTCTGGGATTGCTTGCCGCCTTGGATCCATCAGGCGGGCTCGCGGCTTTCAGCGTGGCAATGCAGACGTGCGGTCTGGCTCTTGGCCAGGCACTGTCGGCGATAATTGTCGGCATCGCCACCTACTCGGCAACTATCTACGCTGGCATAGCGTTCGTGGTCATTGCGTTGCTCGTTATGTTGAGAGCTGTCCGACTACATGAGAATCGTCTAACCTGTTCGGCGCGAAAGTAAGTTAGCAGCGTTTAGGCAGCCGACGCTGCTTGCAGTTGAAATAGAGGCTAGTTTCAGAATCCCAGGTGGGAATTTACGCGTGCACACCGTCTTCACTAAAATGTTCGGCATTGAGCATCCGATCGTTCAGGGCGGAATGCAGTGGGTCGCGCGTGCCGAACTTGTGGCGGCCGTGGCCAATGCAGGCGCACTGGGGATGTTGTCGGCATTGAGTCAGCCAGACCCGGAGGCGCTCCGAGCGCGCGACTAACCTGATTTTCCGAGAACTCAAGAATACCGCGCGTGTCGGCAGAAATTCAGTCTCTGATGAAGTCGTTTCGATCCTCGGCAGACCGGACTCGACTTTTGAGGACGTCGCCGATCTCGTGCGAGGAATCAAAGGCCGTAAGCTTCTCGAATCAGGTGACCTAGACTCCGGAATCTATTGGGCGGGACAGGTGCAGGGATTGATCCAAGACATACCGAGCGTGCGCGATCTGGTCTCCCGCATTGTCGAAGATGCGCGAAGGCTCATCAAGGAGGGGTTGAACGCGGCAATTGCTGAGCGTACGCATTAGATCTGCGTCCGCGACAATCGACTCACGAACACCATCAACATCGATTGATTCGGGACGCTACCCAGTCATAGTTTGGGCGTCACGTTCGAGGTTTTGCGATGAGCCTGCCATTTTTAGCACAGATATCTCGACTTACAAGAAGCGGGGGAAGTAACCGGGAAAAGTGGGTCTTTCTTGCGCGACCGTTGCGACCGTGTCCGGTTTTCAGGGCACGATTGTCGCGAGAAACATGGCCCACCGCTTACAACTCCTTTATCGGATTTCGGACGACAAGTGGCGCCGGCTCGCGGCGGATTACTGTCGCCGGATCTGAGCAACGCCGCTTTATTACGGGCGGCGATTCGACTCTTGTTTATTCCCACTGGACGAGCGTAAAGTATAGGAAGCATAAGTGCGGGCGATCGGTAAGGGGACGCGTAGTGGGAGTCGCCCGTAACGAAAGTTCGAATCTATAGGCAACCGCGGACACGCAAGCCGATGGAATTAAATCAATGACAACGATTGAGACGGACGTTCTTATTGTAGGGGCAGGTCCCGCCGGCGCCTCATCTGCTGTTTTCTTATGTAGGCATGGGATTGCCAACCTAGTTATTTCGCGCCACCGGAGTACCGCGGAGTCCCCACGCGCTCATATAACCAATCAGCGCACCATGGAATGTCTTCGAGACGCCGGACTGGAGCGCGAATGTATGGCGCATGCCAGTCCACCGCACTTTATCGAACATAGCTTTTGGCTACGTAGCATTATTGGCGAGGAGCTTGGACGCGCTTATGCATGGGGCAATGATCCAGAGCGCAAGGGCGATTACGAGTCGGCTAGCCCCTGCGTCGTGTGTGATCTTCCTCAGACTCGACTGGAACCTCTGCTCGTGGCTGACGCAGCTCGATCTGGTTCCCAGATACGATTCAGCTCGGAACTGATGTCGTTCGAGCAGGACGCAAATGGTGTGACTGCGTCAATCAAGGATCGATTGAGCGGCTCGTTGTTGACAGTCCGGGCGCGTTACATGATAGGCGCCGACGGCGCACGTAGTCGCGTGGTCGAGCAGCTTGGCATCCCCCTAACGGGTGAGCATGGCCTTGGGCACGCCATTAATGTTGTGTGCGAGATTGATTTAGAGGATTACGTGCGGTATCGCCACGGGTCGCTTTACAACACGATCCAGCCCGGTTCCTCAATGTGGGCTCCGGTTGGGGTCGCCCGCATGGTGAGGCCATGGGATCAGTGGCTCATAGCGCTGATTGCGCCCGAAGCGGCCGGCCTACCCTCGCCTAGCGCAGAGGACATTGAGAAGAGGATACGCGAGATCGTTGGCGATCCGGCCATCCCCATCAAAGTCCTGTCCACCTCCTGGTGGACCATCAACGATGTCGTCGCGGAGAGCTACTCGGTAGGACGAGTCTTCTGCATGGGTGATGCAGTGCATCGTCATCCGCCAACTAACGGTCTGGGCTCGAATACCTGCGTGCAGGATGCGTTCAACCTTGCCTGGAAGCTGGCGTTAGTTCTTCAAGGTAAAGCCGCCCCAGGGTTACTTGATAGCTTCGACGCCGAACGCCAGCCGGTCGGCCGCCAGATTGTCGCCCGGGCGAATAAGAGTATGGGCCATAATCAGCGCCTTTGGGATCTGTTCGGTGGGGGCTTGCGCTCGGTGCTTTCAGCCGAGGATCACGCAGCTGTTTTCGATACGCCAGAAGGCCGAGCCACATTGCGTGAGATGATCGAACAGATGCGATACGAGTATCACGCTCATGGCGTCGAAATGAATCGACATTACGTCTCGCAGGCCATTGTGGACGATGATTCCGCGATACCGTTTGATTATAAGAAGGACGCGGAACTGTTCTACCAACCGAGCACCCGACCCGGGGCATTTCTTCCACACGTGTGGCTCGGTAAGCGCGCTTCCGGTCCGCGTATTTCGACGCTAGATGTGGCGGGGAAACGCCGGTTTACTCTGTTCACTGGGCACGGAGGTGACGCCTGGCGTGAGGCAGCGGCACTAGCGACGAAACAACTCGGCGTTGATATCAACGTCACGTCGGTCGGACCGTACCTCGACTTCGAAGATATCTATGGTGCATGGCGCCGCCTGTCCGGTATCGACGAGTCTGGCTGCGTGCTGGTCCGTCCGGATCTTCATATAGGATGGCGAAGCGCCCGCATTGTCGACAATCCCAATGCCGTACTAGTTGATGTAATGCGCACTATATTGGCGTTGCGCCCGCGCCGAGGCGTGTCTTCAAATGGATGACTGCGAAAGCGTCGCGTTCGCGCCATACTGGATTGCGGGCGAACCCGGAATCGCCATCACGGCGATCGAACCCGCTGAAATCATGCTTGTGGATACGGCCTGACGCACGAGAGTGAAGGTTTCGATGAGTTCAGCCACCGCCGCGACCCATGGTCGGAATTTCACGGGTGTCGAGACCCAGCAGACGGGCCGCATTGCCTCTGTATACCGACTCTCGATCAAATCCGGCGACTGCCAGGCCATCCAGAGTCTCACCAAAGGAGCGGATGGCCCAATTCGGCGCAAACGGAAAATCCGTCCCAAACAGAATGTGATCCGGATCCGTCAGCTGGCACAGCGCGCTGAGGGTGGAGATTCCCGCCGAGAGAGCCGTGTCGTAGTAAAACGATCGCATCCCCACGA
>WNFR01001681.1_pt1 | contig 23127 bp, 16 predicted proteins | sample 5400221 | NCBI WGS metagenome assembly WNFR01 (sample SAMN13153357, study PRJNA577476) | soil metagenome | isolation source: 40 cm soil under Madrone tree | place: USA:California | collected 2016-06-14 | reverse complement strand
CGCGGCGTCAAGCTCCCGGCACGGATCGTCAGCTATTTGAGCCGCTTCTTGACCGGCATCGACATCCATCCCGCGGCGACGATCGGCCGGCGCGTCTTCATCGATCACGGCATGGGGGTCGTGATCGGCGAGACGACGGAGATCGGCGACGACGTCACGCTGTACCAGGGCGTCACGCTCGGCGGGACGAGCACCCACAAAGGCAAGCGCCATCCGACGATCGAGGATTTCGTCGTCATCACGACCGGGGCGACCGTGCTCGGGCCGGTGACCGTCGGCCACGGCAGCCGCATCGGCGCCGGCTCGGTCGTGATCCATTCCGTACCGCCGAACTCGACGGTCGTGGGCATTCCCGGCCGCGTCGTGCGCGGCGACGGTGCGCACGGCGGCAACCTCGAGCTGATCGACCTCGATCACGGCGATCTGCCCGATCCGGTCGCGCGGGCGATTTCGGTGCTGGTCGAGCACGTCGAGAAGCTCGAGCGCAAGCTCGACGAGCTCGCCGCGCGCCTCGGCAGCGCCGAGGAGCGGCGCCAGGAAGAGGATGAGGATCTCCGGCGCGTGAAGGCGTTCCTGAGCGAAGGATGAGCGCGCCGCGATGAGGTCGGTGTATCTCGACTACGCCGCCGGCGCGCCGCTCCGTCCGGCAGCGGCAGGCGTCCTCGGCGACGCGCTCGCCCGCGGCGCCGGCAACGCGTCGAGCGTGCATTGGGCGGGTGCGCGCGCCCGCGCGCTGCTGGAGGGCGCACGCGAGGAGGTGGCGGCCGCGATCGGCGCGCGTCCCCTCGAGGTGCTCTTCACGAGCGGCGCGACCGAGGCGAACAACCTCGCGCTCGCCGGCATCGCCGCGGCCGCGGCGCGACGCCTGCGGATCGCGGTTCCCGCGACCGAGCACGCGTCCGTTCTGCGGACGGCGGAGGCGCTCGCGCGCACCGGTCACGACGTGCACGTGTTGCCGGTCGGTGCCGACGGACGGACCGACCCCGACGCCGTCACCGCGGCGGCGCCGGACCTGCTCGCGGTCGCGCTGGTGAACGCCGAGACGGGCGTGATCCAGGACTGCGCGGCGCTCACGGCGGCGGCGCGGCGGTCGGGCGCGCGCGTGCACGTCGATGCCGCGCAGGCCGCGGCCGTGCTGCCGCTCGACGTGGCAGACCTGGACTGCGATCTGCTGACGCTCTCCGCGCACAAGGTCGGCGGCCCCGCCGGTGCCGGCGCGCTCTACGTCCGCAACGGCGTCGCGCTCGCGCCGCTGCATCACGGCGGCGCGCAGGAGCGCGGTCTCCGTCCGGGCACGGAGAACGTCGCCGCGCTGGCGGCGTTCGCGGCCGCTCTCGTGGCGGCCCGCGCCTCGCTGCCGGAGGAGGCGACGCGCCTCGGGGCGCTCACCACGCGTCTGCGGAAGGCGATCGCCGCGCTCGCGCCCGAGTCCCGAGTCGCCGGCGACACGGCCGGCGGGGGGATTGGCGCCATGCGCGGCCGCGCGGCGGTCGCGGCGCACGGCGCGCGCGCTCCCCACATCCTCGACGTCGTCTTTCCCGACCTCGCTGGCGAGAGTCTCGTGACCGCGCTCGACCTCGAAGGGATCGCGGTCTCCGCCGGCTCGGCGTGCGCCGCCGGCGCGAGCGAGCCATCGCACGTGCTGCAAGCGATGGGATGGGATCGCGCCGCGGCGGCACGCGCCGTCCGCTTCAGCGTCGGGTGGGCGAGCAGCACGGCGGACATCGACGCGGTCGCCGACGTGCTGCCGCGCATTCTCGCACGCGCCGGCGCGCGGCACCGGGAGGCGGCATGGCCGGCGCACGCGTCGTAGTCGCGATGAGCGGCGGCGTCGACAGCTCCGTCGCCGCCGCGCTCCTGCGCGACGCCGGCTACGACGTGATCGGCGTCTCGATGCTACTGGCGTCCGAGCCGGCGGCGACCGTACGCGCGGGGCAGGGCTGCTGCTCGCTCGAGGACTTTCGCGACGCGCGCCAGGTCGCGGTGCGGCTCGGGGTGCCGTACTACGTGTGGAATCTCGCCGACGCGTTTCGCGCCAAGGTGCAAGACGTCTTCGTCCGCGAGTACCTGCGCGGCCGGACGCCGAATCCGTGCGTGCTCTGCAACCAGGACCTCAAATTCGACGAGCTCTGGCACCGCGCCGGCGCCTTGGGTGCCGAGTTCGTCGCGACCGGCCACTACGCCCGTATCGCGAGGGGCGCTGACGGCCGGCCGCGCTTGCTACGCGCGCGTGACGCCGCCAAGGACCAGTCGTACTTTCTCTTCGGCCTCACGGCGGCGCAGCTCGCGCGGACGCTCTTCCCGCTCGGTGAGCTCACGAAGGACGAGGTACGCGCGGTCGCGCGCCGTCTCGGCCTGCCCGTCGCCGACAAGCCGGAGAGCCAGGAGATCTGCTTCGTCCCCGACCGCGACTACGCGCGCTTCGTGGAACGCCGCGCCGCCGTGCTCCCGCCCGCCGGCGACGTCGTCGACGCGGACGGGCGGGTCGTGGCGTCGCATGCGGGGATTCATCGGTTCACGATCGGGCAGCGGCGCGGGCTCGGGCTCGCCGGCGGGCCGCCGCGGTACGTGACCGCGATCGACGCCGAGCGCGCGACGGTGCACGTCGGCGGGCGCGCGGCGCTCGCCGCCGCGGGGCTCATTGCCGAGAACGTGCGCTGGAGCGCCGCGCCGGTCGTGGAAGCCGCGGTCCGGATTCGCCATCGCCATGCGCCGGTCGCGGCGCGTCTGCGGGCGCTCGACGACGGGCGCATCGAGGTGCGTTTCCGGTCGCCGGTCGCCGCGGTGACGCCGGGACAGGCGGCGGTCTTCTACGACGGCGACGAGGTCGTCGGCGGCGGCTGGATTGCCGCCGCCATTCCCGCGTCGCCGAGCGCGATCGAGCGGACGGGGACAGGCGCGTGCGGGGGCGAGGCGTGAGCCACGTCATCGAGGAGCGCCTCGTGTACGAGTTTCGCAAACCCGATCTCCTCGACACCGCCCTCACGCATCGCTCCCTGGCGCCGACGGGCGGCACGCGCAACAACGAGAAGCTCGAGTTCCTCGGCGACGCCGTCCTCGACCTGGTCATCAGCGATCTCTTGATGCGGGAGTTTCCGCGCCATCAAGAAGGCGATCTCTCCAAGCTGCGCGCGTCCCTGGTCAACGCGCGCGTACTCGCGGACAAGGCGCGCGGCCTCGGTCTCGGCGAGGCGCTGCACCTCGGCAAAGGCGAGGAGAAGAGCGGCGGGCGCGAGAAGGAGTCGATTCTCGCCGCGGCGTACGAGGCCCTGCTCGGCGCCATTTATCTCGACCGCGGATTCGTCGCGGCGCGGCGCGTGCTGGCGCGGCAGTTCGCCGCGGATCTACAGCAGCGCGCGACCGGCGCGGTGGAGGACTGCAAGACGCGCCTCCAAGAGATCACCCAACGGATCTTCAAGACCACGCCCACGTACACGCTCGTCCGCGAGACCGGACCGGATCATGCGAAGCACTTCGTCAGTCAGATCTCGGTCGGCGAGCGGACGTTCGGGCGCGGGGAAGGACGGAGCAAGAAGAGCGCGGAGCAGGCCGCGGCGATGGAGGCGCTGCACGCGCTCCAGGTCGAAGCGGCGGCACTGGCGCCGGCGAAAACGGCACGCAGCGAGGCGAGTGGGCGGTCCGTCCGCAAAGGCGCCTCGGGAACGGGAGGGGAGCGATGATCGCGGTACCAGCGATGCGAGTGCGGCAGTTCGGCGTCGACTTCTACCAAGCGGTGCTCACCGGCAGCGACGTCGAGAAGCTGGTGCAGTTCGAGGTGCTCTCGTACGACGCCGGCGTGGTGCCGATGAGCGGCGGCTCCGGGAAGAAGCGCAAAGCGGCGATCAACTGGGAGCTCCTCGAGAAGCGCATCGCGCGCAGCGCCGAGGCGTATCAGCGTCCCGTCATCCGCAAGAAGATCGTCGAGCTCATCGAGTACTACAACCAGTGCGCCGAGGCCGGGAACCTGCCCGCCGTTCCGGGCGCCGTCCTCCTCGTCGCCGACCGCCGGCTCGAGTTCGAGCGCGGCGGCGGCAATCGCGCGCTCGGCATGCTGCAGCTGCCGACCGAGCAGGGTGTCCTCCGCGCGCTCGACGGCCAGCATCGCCTCCTCGCGCTGCATCAGCTCGGCGAGACGCGTCCCATCTCGGACGTACAGGTGCCCGCCGTGATCTTCGACACCCTCGCGCCCGATCAAGCCGTCGAGCTCTTCGTCACGATCAACGCCAAGCACACGAAGCTGAACCCCTCGCATCTCATCAGCCTCGCCGGCCGCCGTCTCTATCCGGACAAGGTGCTCGCCGCCGGCCACGACATCATCCGCGCGCTCTCCGAGGACATGACGTCGCCGCTCCACGGCGACATCAAGCTCTTCGGCGTCGGCCGCGGGAAAGTCGCACAGGCGCCGCTCGCCGAGGAGCTGCGCAACATCTTCACCTCGGTGCAGGCGCTCGGCGGCCGCGAGAGCGACAGATTCCTCGACAACGCGAAACGCTTCTTCCTGAACTACTTCAAGCAAGTCGAGCGCATCTTCGACAAGGCGTGGCACGGTCGCAAGTACAGCATCCGCACCGGCATGGCGCTGCGCGCGTTCCTGCGCGTCGTCCCCGACGTCATCGCCGCGATCAAGGCGAACCGCCGCGACCCCGCCGACGGCAACGCCATCCGCGAGGTGATCGCGCCCTGGGGCGAGACGATCGGCGACAGCCGCTTCGAGACCGAAGGCGAGTGGCGCCAGAAGCTCGCCGGCGGCACCAGCAGCACCGTCGATCAGCTGGCGCGCGAGTTGCGCGCTGCCCTCCGCCGCTGACGGCGGCGCTCGATAACGGCGCATCTGCTGCGTTGCTCGGTCGCCGGGATGCTCGACGTAGCGCTGCTACGTCTGCGCTCCCGGCTTCCTCGCGCCTTGCAGCTGCACCGTTCTCGACCGCCGCCGGGGCAGCGGCGGTCCCGGCTTCCTCGCGCCTTGCGGCTGCGCCGTTCTCGACTGCCGTCGGGGCAGCGGCTTTGTCTCAGATCGTCGGGTCGCGGTAGACGTGAGTTCGTGCGCCGACTGGGCGTGTTGCTGCTCGTCGTCGCGTTGCCGTCCCGGCGACACGCAGCGGGCAACTGACGCACCCGACACTATTCCACGGCTCGCAAGCAGCGGGCAGGGCAGCTACCATTGCGGGCGATGTCGGCGACCACCCCCACCTGCGACCGCCATGACGCGGCGCCCGCCGACTCCGAGTCGGCGCCGACCAGCGTCGCGCCGGCGGAGTCCGGCGCAGATCGGACGGCATCCGCCGACCCCGCACCGCACCGCGCGGGGTTCGTGACGCTCGTCGGGCGGCCGAACGTCGGCAAGTCGACGTTGCTGAACCGCCTCGTCGGCACCAAGCTCGCGGCCGTGTCGGCGAAGCCGCAGACGACGCGGAACCGCATCGTCGGCATTCTCACCCGGCCCGAGGTGCAGATCGTCCTCGTCGACACACCCGGGATTCACGGCGGCAGCACGCCGCTCAACGCCCGCATGGTCGCCACCGCCCGAGAATCGCTTGGCGATGCCGACGTCGTCATGCTGGTCGTGGACGGGGCGACCGGTATCGGAGCGGCGGATCGCGAGGTGGCAGCGGAGGTCGGGAACCGAGCGCGCGTGGTCGCGGTTAACAAGAGCGACGTCGCGACACAGCAGAGACTCTTACCGACGTGCGCCGAGGTGGCGCGGCTCGTCCCCGACGCGGAGATCGTGCCGGTGAGCGCGCTCACCGGTGACAACGTCGAGCGTCTGCTGACGCTCGTCGAGGCGGCGTTGCCCGAGGGTCCGAATCTCTACCCGCCCGATCAGGTGAGCGAGCAGAGCGAGCGCTTCCTCGCGTCAGAGATCGTGCGCGAGCAGATCGTCGAGCAGACGCGCGACGAGCTGCCGTACACGACGGCAGTCGTCGTCGACACGTTCCGCGAGGAGCCGGCGCGCAATCTCCTCGTCATCCAGGCGACGATCCTCGTCGAGCGGCCGACGCAGAAGGGCATCGTCATAGGCGAGCGCGGCCGGCGCATCCGCGACATCGGCCAAGCGGCGCGCTTGCAGCTCGAAGCGATCTTCGGCTGCCGCGTGTTTCTCGAGCTGCACGTGAAGGTCGTGCGTGAATGGAGCAAGGACCCGCGTGTCCTCCGCGAGATCGGGCTCTAGACGGCGTCCATCGCGCGGGGCGCCGTCGGTCGCGGCGGTCCGTGGCGACGCCATCGCGACCGATACGGCGGTCGCGGCGGAGTGCGCCGACGCGTCGGCAGATCCGTCGACTGTGGCGCTGCCGCGAATCGTGCTCGTCGGCCGGCCGAACGCCGGCAAGTCGACGCTCTTCAATCGCCTGCTGCGGCGTCGGAAGGCGCTCGTCGATCCGACTCCGGGCGTCACGCGCGACGCCAACGAGGCCGTGGCGATCTTCGACGACCGGGCGGTGCTTCTCGTCGACACCGGCGGCTTCGAGGCCGAGGGTGCGGCCGGTCTCGACGTCGCCGTGCGCGAGCGGAGCCTCGCGGCGATCGTCGACGCCGCGCTCGTCGTCTATGTGCTCGACGGCAAGGCCGGGCTCTCCGCGGCCGACGAGGCGGCGGCGCGCGAGCTGCGCCGCCGCGGGGCGCGCGTCGTCTTCGTCGTGAACAAGCTCGACTCGGCGCGCCGGGAAGCGACGGCGGGCGAGTTCTACCGACTCGGTGCGGCCGATCTCATCACCGTATCCGCCGAACACGGACACGGCATCGCGGAGCTGATCGAGGCGATTCTCGCGCGCGTGCCGGCAGCCACGGCGCCGGTGGAAGATGCCGCGATCCGCGTCGGCATCATCGGCCGCCCGAACGTCGGCAAGTCGTCGCTCGTGAACCGCCTCCTCGGCTACGCGCGTACCCTCGTCCACGAGCGCGCCGGGACGACCCGCGACGCCGTCGACACGCTGCTCGAGGCGGAGGGCACGCGCTACGTCCTCGTCGACACCGCCGGCTTGCGCCGACGTGCGCGGATTCACGAGCGCGTCGAGAAGCTCACCGCGGCCAAGGCGCTCGAGGTGCTCGGGCGCGCCGACGTCGCCGTCGTCGTGCTCGACGCCGTCGAGGGCGCGACCGACCAGGACATGCGCATCGCCACCCGCGCATGGGAGGAGGGCCGGGGGCTCGTCGTCGTCGTCAATAAGTGGGACCTGCAACGGACGCCGCCGAAGACCTTCGTCGACGCGCTGCGCGCACGCTACCCGAGCCTCGCCGGCGTGCCCTTGCTGACACTCTCCGCGCGGACGGGTGCGGGTGTCGACGCGCTTCTGCCCGCGGTGAAACGCGTCGCGGCGGCGCATGCGGTCGAAATGCGGACGCCACGGCTGAACGAGGTGCTCGGGGCGGCGGTCGCAGCGAAGGAGCCCCCCCTCGCGCACGGCCGCCGGCCGAAGCTCTACTACGCGACGCAGGTCGGCCGACGGCCGCCGACGGTCGCGATCTTCACCAACGCGCCCGCCGCCGTGCATCCGAGCTACCAGCGGTACCTGCAGAATCAGATCACCGCCGCCTTCCATCTGACGGGCACACAAGTGCGCGTGCGGTTCCGAGGACGGCGATGACCATGCGCCGCTTGCGGCTCCCGGCATCACGCCGCTTCGGCGCCGGCGGATCGTCGCCGATCGCGACTCCCGCGGCGGCGCGCCGGCGCAGCTTCCTCGCCGCGGACGTGCGCCTCGCCGCCGCCGGCGTGTGGGCGATACTGCGCGACGCCGGCCGCAAGTTCTACGCCGACGACTGTGCGACGCTCGCCGCCGCGATCTCGTTCTACGCGCTGCTGTCGTTGATCCCGGTGCTCTTCCTCGTGATCGCGATCCTCGGTTACGTCCTCGGCTCGTCGCAGGACACCTTCAACGCCGTGCTCGCCTGGGCCCGCGAGTTCATCCCGCACCTGAGCGACGACTTCACCCGTAACCTGCAGTGGGTCGTCGCCAATCGCGGCCGCCTCTCGTGGCTCGGGCTCGGCAGCTTGATCATCGCCTCGGGGTTGGTGTTCCACGCGACCGAGTTCGCGCTCGATCGCCTCTTCGCCGTCGGCAAGCGTCGCAGCTTCGTGCGCTCGCGCCTCTTGTCGATGGGCGTCGTCGTGACGATGGGACTGGTGCTGCTCTTCTCGTTCTACGTCGGCGTGATTGTCCACGCGCTGAACGTCGACCCGAACGCGACCGGCGGTCGCTTCGTGCTGCAGCTCGCGCGCGGCTTGCGCATTCAATACCTCGCCTCGGTCATGTTGGTGGTCGTGTCGTTCACGCTGGCGCTGCGCGTCTTCCCGCACGCCCGGGTCGGCTGGCGCGAGGCGCTCCTCGGCGCCTCCGTCGGTACGGCGCTGTGGGAGGTCGCGCGCCGCTTCTTCCTCTGGTACCTCGCGAACCTCGCGCAGTTCTACGTCGTCTACGGCTCGCTCGGCGCGCTCGTCGCCGTCATGGTGTGGATCTACATGTCGGCGACGATCTTCCTCTACGCCGCCGAGTGCGTCGTCCTGCTCGGTCGGCGGCCGCAGTAGCCGCGGCGTTACCAGAATGCGCGACGCGATGCCGGATCAGGCGCCGGGACGATCGAGTATTCGACGGACCACGTCGCGGAGAATCCCGTGCTCTCCCCCGCGCCGCGTTCGCCAGCCGACGAAACCGTCGGGTCGGACCAGCACGGCGCCCGTCGATTCGATGCCGAATCGCGTGAACAAGACTCGGTCGCGGTCCTCGAGGCCGGCGTCGCCGATCGCGTAGCACGCGAGCGGAACAGCGAGATCGGCGGCCGTCGATCGGCAGGCGTCGCGCCACGCGCGGTCGCCGGAGCCGGTGAGGAGGGTGAAGCCGGGGCCGAAGAGGTCCAGCGTCGAGAGTGTCTCACTGCCGCGTCCGAGCCACGCGTGCGGTGCGCGACAACCCGGGCGCACTCAGACGAGACGCGCCAGGAAATCCATGAGCGCGCGGTTGAAGGCCTCGGGCTGCTCCAGGTTCGAGAGATGCGCCGCCGACTTCAGGATCTCGAGCCTCGATCCGTTGATGTGCTCGTGCATCACTCGCGACGCCGCGACCGGCGTCCCCGGGTCGTCCTCGCCGACGATGATCAGGGTCGGCATGGAGATCGCGTGCAGCCTCTCGGTGAGATCGAGCGGCTTGATCGCCTGGCAGCATCCCACGTAGCCGGCCGGTGGCGTCGCGCGGATCATCGCCCGCACCGGATCGACGACGTCCCGCCGACTCTCGCGGAACGGCTCGGTGAACCAGCGGGCGATCGTCGGCTCGACGAGGGGCTCCATCCCTTGCGTTTCCGCGATGCGGACGCGGTCGTCCCACGTCGCTCGCGCGTCGTCGGGGATGCGGCTCGTCGTGTCACAGAGCGCCAGGCTCGCACAGAGCTGCGCTGACTCGAGCGCCAGCGTTTGCCCGATCATGCCGCCCATCGAGAGGCCGACCCAGTGCGTGCGGGCGATGCCGAGTGCCTGGAGCAGCGCCCGCGCGTCGTCGGCGAGTTGCGCGAGCGTGTATGCGCCGCGCGACGCGTCGGTTTTGCCGTGACCACGGGCGTCGTAGCGCAGGACGCGGAATGTCGCCGTCAACGCGCCGGCGGTCGGATCGAACATCGAGAGATTGGTCGCGAGCGAATGGCTCATCGTGACGACCGGCGCTTGCGCGGGCCCTTCGAGCTCGTAATGCACAGAGATGCCGTTGACGGTGGTGTTCATATGTCCCGCGCGCGAGCGATCAGCGGATCCCCGCGGTGCGATACTCGCCGGCGACGCGTGCGTAGTTTGCCGCCGACGGATCGATCACCGGCGTCGCGCCGCGAAACGGGCCGATCATCGCACGGTCGGTAGCACGCGCCGCTGCGATGGCGCCAGCGTCCGAGATGTCGGGCAGCGGGCGCGCGACGTCTCGTGCTTGTGCTGCCGACGAGCTTCTGTTACTCAAAACCATGGACGGTCAGACTACTTCACAACGCACCGTAACAGACTCGATTGAGAGCCCCGTTCGCCGCGCGCGACGGGGCTTTTGTGCTTCTGGAGGTCGTCATGGACGTGCGTGAGCTCGCCGAGGGCCTCACCTTCGACGACGTGCTGCTCGTGCCGGCGGCGAGCGCGATCGTGCCGCGCGACGCCGATGTCTCGACGCGCCTGTCGCGACGGATCCGGCTCAACATCCCGCTGGTGTCGGCGGCGATGGACACCGTCACCGAGGCGCGGATGGCGATCGCGATCGCGCAAGAGGGCGGCATCGGCTTCGTCCACCGCAACATGCCGGTCGCGACGCAGGCGGGCGAGGTCGAGAAGGTGAAGAAGTCGGAGAGCGGCATGATCTCCGACCCGGTGACGGTGAGCCCGGAGCAGCGCATCGAGGATGCGCTCGCGATCATGCGACGCTTCCACATCTCGGGGCTGCCGGTGACGCAGCACGGACGCCTCGTCGGCATCCTCACCCATCGCGATCTCCGCTTCGAGAAGCGCCTCGATCGCCGCGTCGCCGAGGTGATGACGAAGGACAACCTCGTCACCGCCAAGCCCGGCGTGAGCCTCGAGCAGGCGAAGGAGATCCTGCACGCGAACCGCATCGAAAAGCTCCTCGTCGTCGACGACGAGTATCGGCTGCGCGGTCTCATCACCGTCAAGGACATCCAGAAGACGATCGAGTACCCGCTCGCGTGCAAGGACGAGCAGGGGCGCTTGCGCTGCGGCGCCGCGGTCGGCGTCGGGCCCGATCGCGAGGAGCGCGTCGAGGCGCTGGTGCGCGCTAGTGTCGACGTCCTCGCGGTCGACACGGCGCACGGGCACTCGCAGAACGTGATCGACACCGTCCGCGACATCAAGACCACCTATCACGACGTCGAGGTGATCGCGGGCAACGTCGGCACCGAGGAGGGCACGCGGGCGCTGGTGAAAGCCGGCGCCGACGCCGTCAAGGTCGGCATGGGCGTCGGCTCGATCTGCACGACGCGCATCATCTCCGGCGTCGGCATGCCACAGCTCACCGCCGTCCTCGGCGCGGTGAAGGGCGTCGCCGGCACCGACGTCCCGATCATCGCCGACGGCGGCGTCCGCTACTCCGGCGACATCACGAAGGCGCTCGCCGCCGGCGCGCACTCGATCATGATCGGCAGTCTCTTCGCCGGCACCGAGGAGAGCCCGGGCGAGACGATTCTCTTCCAGGGCCGCACCTACAAGCTCTACCGCGGCATGGGCTCGATCGAGGCGATGAAAGAGGGCAGCCGCGACCGCTACTTCCAAGCCGACGAGCCCGACGTGAAGCTCGTGCCGGAAGGCATCGAAGGTCGCGTCGCCTACAAGGGCAGTCTCGCGTTCAACATCCATCAGCTCGTCGGCGGGCTCAAGGCCGGGATGGGCTACTGCGGCTGCCGCACGCTTGACGATCTCAGGACGAGCACGCGCTTCCTCCGCATCACCTCGGCAGGTCAGCGCGAAAGCCACGTCCACGACGTGATCGTGACCAAAGAGGCACCGAACTATCGACTCGAGTAGAAACTCCCGTGGTGGCCGCCGCCGCGGCGCGATCCGGGCGCGCCGGCGCGAGCGGGCCGGCACGGCGCGGAGGTGAGGGGCGCGGCATGATTCTCGTTCTCGATTTCGGCAGCCAGTACACGCAACTGATCGCGCGTCGTATCCGCGAGCAGCAGGTCTATTGCGAGATTCACCCGTACAACGTCCCACTGGAACGCGTGCGGGCAATGGCGCCCGAGGGGATCGTGCTCTCCGGCGGCCCCGCGAGCGTCTACGCCGAGGGCGCGCCGCTCCCCGACGCCGCGATCATCGACCTCGGCGTGCCCGTCCTCGGCATCTGCTACGGGATGGGCATCCTCACGATGCTGGCGGGCGGTCGCGTCGCGCGCGCGACCCATCGCGAGTACGGCCACGCGCGCATTACCGTCACTGACACGAGCGATTTCTTTGCGGGTCTCGATATCGGCGCCGACGGGCTCGCGGTGTGGATGAGTCACGGCGACCGAATCGAGACGCTCCCCGCCGGCTTCGAGGTGCTGGCGTCGAGCCCCAACTCACCGGTCGCCGCCTTCCGCGACCGTGCGCGGCGCCGCTTCGGCCTGCAGTTCCATCCCGAGGTCGCGCACACCGACCAGGGCACGGCGATCTACCGCAACTTCCTCTTTCGCGTCTGCGGCGCCGCGCCGACGTGGACGATGGAGAACTTCATCGGCCGCGAGGTCGAGCGCATCCGCGCCGACGTCGACGGCGCCGGTGTGCTGTGCGCGCTCTCCGGCGGCGTCGACTCGGCCGTGACGGCGGCGATCGTCGATCGCGCGGTCGGCAACCGGCTCACCTGCGTCTTCGTCGACAACGGCGTGCTGCGCGCCAATGAGGCCGAGCGCGTCGCGAGCGTCTTCCGCGGCCGTTTCGGCGACCGCCTGCGCGTCGTCGACGCGGGGGCGCAGTTTCTCGACGCGCTCGCCGGCGTCGAGGATCCCGAGGACAAGCGGCGCGCGATCGGCCGCACGTTCATCGAGGTCTTCGAGCGCGAGGCGCGCACGATTCCCGGCGTCGGCTGGCTCGCGCAGGGGACGCTCTATCCCGACGTCATCGAGTCGGTGTCCTTCAAGGGCCCGTCGGCGACGATCAAGAGTCACCACAACGTCGGCGGCCTTCCCGACCGCATGGCGCTGAAGCTCGTCGAGCCGCTGCGCGAGCTCTTCAAGGACGAGGTGCGCGAGCTCGGCCGTCTGCTCGACGTGCCGGACGAGATCTTGAGTCGGCAGCCGTTTCCCGGTCCCGGCCTGGCGATTCGCATTCTCGGCACCGTCACGCCGGAGCGCCTCGCGCTCTTGCGCGCCGTCGACACGATCGTCACCGCGGAGATCCGCAAGGCCGGCCTCTACCGCAAGCTCTGGCAAGCCTTCGCCGTCCTCCTCCCCGTGAAGACGGTCGGCGTGATGGGCGACGAGCGGACGTACGAGAACGTCGTCGCGATCCGCGCCGTCGAGAGCGTCGACGGCATGACCGCCGACTGGGCGCGGCTGCCGTACGACTTCCTCGCGATGCTCTCGAATCGCATCATCAACGAGATCGCCGGCGTGAACCGCGTCGTGTACGACGTGTCGTCGAAGCCGCCGGCGACGATCGAGTGGGAGTGACCGACCTGCTGACGCGAGCGCTCTGTTGACGCCGCGGCGCCAGCCACGGTAGGCGCTAACTCTCTCGATCGTGCGTCCGAGTCTGCAACCTGCGCCGCCAGATTCGGCGGCGACTCCCATGGCTCGCGCCGCGCGTGGGTTGCTGCTCGTTGCATTCGCCATCCTCGCGTCGCTGGCGGTTGCCCGCGGCGCGCATATCGTCGTCAACTTCTCGATACCGTCGGAGATTACCTATCCGAACAGCGTCGGGGTGCGTGTCGTGCGCGAGTTCGAGGCCGGAGGCTCGATCTACCACGACTTCCGTCAGAGCCCACACATCGTCGCGCTGTACGGCCCCCTCTTTTACGCGGTTCCAGGAATGGTGGCGAAGCTCGTCCATGCCGACGAGGTGACGATTCATCACATCGGCCGCACCATGGCGCTCACCGCTTCCGCCGGAATGCTGATCCTGATCGCGCTGATGCTCCGCGATGCGGGCGTCGGTTGGTCGATCGTCGCGCTGATGACCCTGCTCTACGCGACCACGAGCGTCGTGTGGCCGGTCGGAATGGCGTTCCGCCCTGACGCACCCGAATCCTTCTTCGTCGTGCTCGGATTCTTCGTCTATCTCCGTCTCGGCCGCACCCGATGGCTGCCGGTCGCGATCGTGCCGTTCGTCGTCGCCTTCCTCTTCAAGCAGTCCGCGGTGATCGGACCGGTGGCGGTCGCTGCTCACCTCGTCAGCGAAGGCAGGCGCAAAGACGGTCTGCGCTTCGCCGCGGCGGCGGCAGCCGGGTACGGCGTCGCGTGCGGCGCGGTGAATTTGCTGACGGGTGGATTGTACCTCCAGAACGCGTACGACGGCCTGCGCTTGAGGGTCACGTGGTCGAATCTCCCGAGCGTCGTCGGCGACGGGTTCCTTCGGAACAACCTCGTCGCGATCGCCCTTGCGGTTACCGGCATGGTGCGGCGATGGGCCGGCGGGCAGCGCGATCCGTACACTATCTTCTTCGGTCTGAGTTTCGCTTTCGCGGCGGTGACCACGATCCGTGACGGCTCGGCGGACAACTACTTCTTGGCTTCCGTCGCGGTCTCGTGTGTCATCGGCGGTCAAGAGCTCGCTCGCTGGCTCGGGCACGCCGGTGAGCCGCGGGACGCCGGCGTCGCGGTGTCGAGCTCGACCGTGGCACGCACGTTCAGCGGCGAGCCGGCGCTGCTGGTGCTGGTGATGATGCTCGTATCGCTGCTGCCGGTCGCGGCACACGAGCTCATCGGCGCCGGCGAGCTGCTCGAGCAGTTGCGGACGAGGGATGCGCGGAACGCCGAGCAGCTCGCATACCTGCGGTCGACCGCGCAGCGACTCGACGCCCTGGGTGGGCCGATCCTCTGCCAATACGACCCCATCAGTCTCTACACGCGCCACGCATACATGATGGATCTCTTCGAGTTCTCGGGCCTGGCGGACCAAGGCGTCTTCGACGACCGACCCCTCATCGACATGATTCGCCGCCGGCAGTTCGCGGCGATCGTGCTGCTGTTCCCGGCGTCGACCGACCCGACGCCGCGGTATCAATCGACGGCGTGGGTTCGCGACGAGTGGCTACGTGCGATCCGGGAGTCCGGCTACCGCGAAAGCGAAGACGGCGATCTGTACATCTACCAACCCGTCAGATGAGGGTCGGCTTCCCGTCGCGTCACGGCTCGCCGCCCGCGGTCTGACTCGGGCGCACCGCGAAGATCACGAAGCGCGGATCGCTGCCTTGGTACACCCGCTGGAGGTCGCCGGGACGCTCGCGCTGGAAGGCGCTGACGAGCTCGTACATCGCTTCCTCCTCGGGAAATGCCGGCAGCGGTGAGACGAAGAGATAGCGCGGGCGATAGGTGGCGAGGGCGCCCGCGAGATCGGTGGTCGAGCCGAGCGCCGGGGCGGTGCCGCCGTAGTAGAGCGTGCTCGGGCGCGCGACGAAGGGGCGGATCGTCGGGTGATCGGTGTAGAGCGCGGTCATCGAGTCGAAACCGGCGGCGAGCACGTCGGCGGCGGCGGCGTGTCCGCGGAGCCACGCGAAGGCATCTGCGTACGCCGACCACCTGACCGGCTCGTCGGGCGGGACGAAGAACGGATAGTGAGTGCTACGGGCGACCTCGGCGTAGCGCGCGAGCGCGCCCACATTGCCGACGACCGCGATTGCGACCGCCGCGGCGACGACGAGCGACGCGGCCCGGCGCGGCGCGACGTGCTCGACCGCGCGCGCGGCGCCGTCGAGGAGCGCGGCGACGAGGAAGAACAGCAGCGGAATGACGAAGCGATCGGGTGGCCACGGCCACGCGCACACGAGCGCAAGGTACGCGAGCAGCGTCGTCGGCAGGAGCGCGAGCTGGACGATACCCACGAGCGCGGCGAGCCAGGCGAGCGCACCGAGCGCCGTGACGGTCCACGCCGCGTGCGCGTAGAGGAATGGCGCGACACCCTCGAGCGCGATGTCGCCGACGGCGGTGCACGCCTTCACGAGGTTCGTGCCGAAGAGCCACACCGCGAGGGCGACTCGCGACCCGGCGCCGTAGCCGAAGTACCCAGTCGACCAATGTCCGAGGTAGTCCTGCTGGTAGCCGACGATCGGCGACACGGCGAGCTGTCCGGTGCCGCGCAGCATCCAGAGGATCCACGGCGCCATCGTCACCGCAGCGGCGACGGCGAACGGCGCGACCGGGCGTTTGGCACGCGCGATCGCGAGGCACGCCGCGACCGGCACGACGACGCCCACCGTGCGACAAAGAAACGGCAGCGCCGCGACGACGCCGGTCACGAGCGCACGCGCCGGCGACGGCGCCGGATCGGCGAGATACGCGTCGGTCGCCCAGAGGCTCGCGACGAGGAGGAGCGCGAACGGCATCTCGCTCAGCACTGCGGTCGCGTAATAGAGGAGGTTCGGCGCCGAGGCGCAGACCAGAGCCGCCGCGAACGCGGCGTTGCGGCGTACGTACCCGAAGCCCGCCACGTACAGGTACGCGACCGCGATCGCCGCCGCCGCCGCGAGTCCGGTCATGACCTGCATCGCAACCAGGGCCGTCGCGTCGTTCGGCGCCGCCAGCCAGAGCCCAGCGAGGACCGCGGGGTAGAGGATAGGATACTTCGTCTGCGGCGGCGCGCCCGGCAGGTTCACGAGGCGATACCCGTCGCCGTGCGCGAGCGCCTTGGCCGTGATCGCGTACACGGCGTCGTCGTGGAAGCCGCCGACGACGCCGGGCACGAGCCGATACGAGGCGCCGAGCCCGAGCACCGCCGCCAGCGCGACGGCCGCGAGAACGTCGCGCGACGTGAGCGCCGGCGACGAGCGCGCCGCGGCATCGCCTGTGTCGCGGTCACGCGGCGACCGCTTTGGGGCATCGCCTGGTGCGCCTACCGCGCGTGAGCGCGTCGCCCTCACTCGCCCCATCGGTCGACCCAGTACACGTACGTCGACCCGGCGGGCACCGCGACCGGCTCCTTCTGGCGGAGAAACGCGTAATCGCGCCGCTGCTCGGGCGACAGATACGTGCCCTGAAGGTGTGTCGCCCCGATTGCGACCCATCCCGGCAGCATGGGCGGTCGCGGCGCGTACCCGAGCGTGCCGAGCTCGTCGAAGTCGCCGAAGTTCGTCCCCGGCAGCGGGACGAAGTCGATGCCATAACGCGCCGGGTCGGCGCTGCCGAAATACGCGAGGTTCACGCGTGCCACGTGGTGCTCCGTCATCCAGCGGTGGAGCGCCGGCAATCCCTGGCCCCAGTCGAGATTCGAATCGGAGAGGAGTCGGATGCCGCTGCGTGCGCCGCCGGCGGCGACGTTGAAGAAGGGGACGAAGTACGGCCGCGCGGCGAACGTCTCGGCGGCGACGACCAGGCACGCGACGACAGCGACCAAACGCGCCGTCCGATCGCCGACGGCGCGGGCGACGACCGCCGGGACGTAGCCGGTGAGCACGCAGAGGAGTGGCACGACGGGCAGGGCGTGGCGGATGCCGATGTTCAGGTTGGACGTCATCGTGCCGGCGAGCACGGCGGCGGCGAGGAGCGCGATGCACGCCGCCTCGCGGCGCTCGCGCGCGGCTGCATTCGTCGGCCCCATAGGCGGGCGCATGATCGCGAGCACGGCCGCGAGCACCAGCAGCAGCGTCGCAATCGGCGTCTTCACCAGCAACGCGAACGGGAAGTACCACGTCCACCCCGTGGGCGAGATCGTGCCGAGTAGGTAGTTGCTGCGGAACTGCACCTGCGCCGCGGCGAGCACGAGCCCGAACAGATACGTCTCGGGGAGCCAGCGATGGCGCGCCGCGAGCTCGACGAGCCGCTCCATTGCCGCGGGTGGCCGGGCATCGACGGCGCGCGCGAGCGTGGCGTCGTCCGGTACCGACTCGCCGCGGGTGAGCATCTCGCCGAGAATGCGCTCGGCGCGCAGATGACGTGTCCACTGCGCGATCGGCACCGATGGGCCAGTGGGCGCGACGCTGTAGCGAAACCCGTAGGCGCCCCACAACGTCCCCCACGCGACGAGTGACCAGGCGAGCGCGATGACGAGGATCGTCGCGCCGCGCGCACCCGCGCGCGACGCGGGCGGCAGGAACGCACGCGGCCACGGCGTGGTGTCCAGGATGCGCGCGACACACAGCACCGCGAGCGCGGGGCACAAGAGCGCCGCGGTGTGCTTCGCCGCGAACGCGCTGCCGATCGCGACGCCGGTCGCGACGATCGCGCCCAGCGTGGCGCCCCGGAACGTGCGGCGCGCGAGCAGCAGAGCGCTGAAGAACGCGAGCGTGAAGCCGATGTCGGTCGTCGCGAGCGTGCCGTGCGCCAGTAGGGTCGGGTCGAGCGCCGCGACGGCGGCGGCGACGGCGCCGCCGAGCGGGCCGAAAGCGTCCGCGGCCCAGATACCGACGAGGAGGACGAGCGCGGCCCCGAGTGTAAGCGCGACGAGGCGTGTGCGGAAGAGAATTGGTTGGGGCGCATTGTCGACGTTCATGAAGCGGTCGCCGACGAAATACTGCACTTCGGGCCGGTCGATGCCGACGGTGAACGCGCGCTCCACCTCGGCGCCGATTACGGGCGGCGCGGCGAGGAGCGGCAGTGCGAGCAACGCCTTCACCAGCGGCGGATGCTCCGGGCTGAGCCGAAAGTCGCCACGCGTGATGTACGTGTAGCCGGCGCTCACCAGCAAGGGCTCGTCGTACGTCCCCGAGTTCTCCTCGAGCGCCGGCCACGCGACGGCAGCGAAGAGAAGCGGCGCGACGAGAACGAGCCGCGGCGCTATCGTCGCGCCCCGTGTCGACGCGCCGAGGTCGCGCCGCTCGCCATCGCACCGGCGACCGCCGTCGCCGGGCGAGGCGCTGCCGGCGCGCGCGCGAGCGCCGCGAGCTCGCGGCCGATGCCGATGAACGTGCGGTGGTCGAGCGGCAGCTCCAAGAGCACGTGCAGCCAGCTGAGCGCGAAGAGCACCGTCATGCCGGTCCGATAGTCCCAGGCGTAGAGTCCGAGTGCGCCGAGCCACAGCACGACGTTCACCGCGCTCCAGAGCGGCGGGATTTTGTGCCACTGGATGATCGACGTCTTCGAGAACCAGTTGAGGTAGTGGTACGTGTAGGCGAACGCGATGAAGCGCATGAGCGCGAGGCCGGTGGCCGAGCGATAGAGGTCGTCGGGCGCCGCGAGCGACGGCAGCCGCAGCCATTCGGCGAGCGCGACGTTGAGGTCGGCGAAGAGCGCATACGTGTTCCGCACGTAGGCGCTCGGCAGAACCGCCGCTCCGACCGGGCGGTACACGAAGAAGCTCACCGTGCATGCGACGAACACCGCGAGCGAGGCGATGCCGCTTCGGCTCCGACCCTTCAACGAGCCGTAGAGAATGAAGGCCGCCGTGAAGACGAAGACGTGGATGATCGTCGGGACGAACGTGAGGAGCAGCGTTTGCGCCGCGTCGAGGCCGCTCACCCATGCGGCGGCGACGAGCGCGACCCCGATCAGCAGCGCCTTCGCGAGCGGTGACATGACGATGGCGAACGCGAGCGCGGCGGCGAACGTCACGAGCACCACCGCGCTGGCGATTCCGGCGGGATCCTCGAGCGGCAACGCGTAGCGCAGCAGCACGAGGAGAAGAGCGGCGGCGGCGAGGACGGCACCGTCGCGCCGGCTGTTGGCGAAATACGCCCGCGAGTGCAGCCACGAGATCTGCGTCAGGTAGTGCAGCGGCCCGAGCACGGCGTACGCGAACAGAAAAAGCTCGAACGGGAAGAGGAACGCGGCGATGCACGCGCCGATCATGAGGCCGATGTTCACAACGTTGACCTGAGTGACGTTCATGCGGGTCGGGAAAACGCAGCGTAGCGTAACCCACCCCGTCGCGCCTGGTCCAGGAGAATTGCGCTGCGCCCCAGCAGATGCGCGGTCCCGCCCGGCGCAGATGCGTGGTCGCGCGTCCGCGCGGCCGACGACGCGGTGCCGCGTGCGCGACACCCCCCTTCACGACCTCCGCGGTTTGCACTAATTCGCAAGCGATGCGGTGCACCACCGCAAGGGCGGGCGAAACACGAACATGAAGCGGGAGCGGCGTTTGCGGCAACTGATCGGCGCGGTGGGGGTGGCCGGCGGGATCGCCGCCGGAGTCGTCGCGCCCGCGCTCGCCCTCGACGTGACGGATTACGGAGACGAGACGAAGTTGGCCGCGGCCGTGTGGGAGCAATCGCCCGAGGTGATCGAGGCGCGTGCCGGCGTCGGGACTGCCGCGAGCGAGCTGCGGAAGACGCGGACGTTGCCGAATCCACAGCTCGATTTCACCTGGGGTACGATTCCGATCGGCGCGACGAATCCGCACGATCTGCACGATCCGCTCGGGAACGTACCGAACTATGCGGTCGGCATCTCGGAGCTGGTCGAGCTCGGGAAGCGCGGGCCGCGAGCGGCGGCCGCGGCGGCGCAACTCGAGCAGGCCCGGGCGCAAGCGCTGGCGACGTTCGCGACGCGGTTCTTCGCGCTGCTCGGCGCCATCGGTGACATCGCCAAGAGTCAGGTGCGCGTGGGCGTGTTCGGTGGCCAGGTACGCGCCGGCGAGGAAGTGCTACGGATCGAGCGCGCCCGTGCCGCGAAAGGCGAGACCGCCGAGACCGATCTCGTGCGCTCCGAGGTGGAGCACATGCGTCTGCGCGCGCAGCGTGATGCCGCGCTCGCCGATCTCGAAGCGGCGCGCGCCGCTTGCGCGGCGATCGTCGCCGGCCCGTGTCCGCGCTTTCCCTCGGTCCGCGGCGCCCGCGACTTTCTCCGCGCGGCGCGCGTCGCCGACCTGCCGCGCGCGTGGTCGCCGGAGTATGCCGCGCGGCGTCCCGACGTGGCGGCGCTCGACGCCGCGCTCCGCGCCGCCGACGAGCAAGCGACGTTGGCGCGCCGCAAGATCATTCCCGACGTGACGGTGCGCGCGGGGTACACGTACGACACGTTCGTCGCCTCCGGGAACCAGCGGAACAGTGCCGCGCTCGGGGTGCAGATGCCGCTGCCGGTCTTCGACCGCGGCGAGGCCGATCTGCAGGCGGCCGAGACGGCGCTCGCGCGGGCGAGGGCGAGCCGGCGGGCGATCGTCGCCTCGGCGGCGGAGGCGCTCACGGCGGCGGCGCGACGGCGGGAGCTCGCGGCGACGCGGCTCGTGCACCTCGGCGCGGCGCTCGCGAAGGCGCGCGCCGTGCGACGCTCGATGGAAGGAGCAGCGCGGCAGGGGGGTACGTCGCAGCTCGAGGTGCTGCTGGCGCAGCGCGCGCATCAAGAGCTCCTGCTCGATCGCACCGACCTCGACGCCGATGCGTATGACGCCGCGCTCAAGGTGCGCGAAGCCGCCGCGCTCTTTCCGACGCCGCCCGGCGACGGTGGCGGGCACGGCGCATGACCGACGCTGGACGAAAGGCCGTGCTGGCCGGCGTCGCGACGGTCCTCGCAGTCGTCGCCTGGCGACACTTCCACGTGAGTTCGACGCCGCCGGCGACAGCGGCGACGTTCACCGCCACCGGCGACCACGTCGACGTCACCACCGGCGCGCCGACGTGGAGCTATCTCAGTCTCGAAACCGCCACGCGCGCCGACGCACTCGCACCGGAGCCGGTGCCGGGGCGGGTCGCCTTCGACGAGGCACGCTCGCAGCCGGTCGTCGCGCAGCTTGCGGGGCACGTCGAGTCCGTTGCGGTCCGGCTCGGGCAGCGCGTCGCGCAGGGGGACCATCTGGTCGCCGTGCATTCGCCCGCGCTCGTCGACGTCTACAAGGAGCTGGCGCAATCGCGAGCCGAGGAGGGGGCGCGCGAGAAGACGGTCGCGCGTCTCAAATCGCTGGTCGCGCTCAAGGCGGAGCCGGAGAAGGATCTCGTCGCCGCGCAGCAGGAGCTGGAGCAGACGCGACTCGCGCGCGCGGCCGCCGAGCTCAAGGTGCGGAGCCTCGACGTCGGCCCCGGGGGCGCCAGCCTCTACTGGCTCACGGCGCCGCGTGCGGGCGTCATCGTCGAGCGCACGGTGCTCGCGGGACAGGAGGTCGGGCCCGATCGCACCGAGCCGCTGCTCGTGATCGCCGACCTCGGCGAGGTGATCGTCACCGCCGACGTCCCGGAGGACCAGGTCAGTATGCTTGCGGTCGGCGAAGCGGCGCGAGTTCGCTCGGCCGCCGCTCCGGACCGCACGCTGGACGGTCGCGTCGAGTACGTCGGCGAGGTCGTCGATCCGACTCGCCGCATGGTGGACGTGCGGGTGCGGGTGCCGAACGACGAGCACGCGCTGCGGCCGAACGCGTTCGTCCAAGTGGAGTTCGCGACCAGCGGCGAGCCGCGCGTCGTCGTGCCCGCGGAGGCGGTCGTCAATGACGATCAGCAATCGTTCGTGTTCGTGCAGCGTGCGGAGCAGCCGGGCCGCCTCGAGCGTCGCCCGGTGACGCTCGGTCACCAGCGTGGGGGCAAGGCGGAGATCGTGACCGGCCTCGCCCCCGGCGAAACCTACGTGGCGAAGGGTGCCATCCTCTTGCTGAACGCGATCGACCTGGCGCGCGAGTAGCGGCCCCATGTTCGCGCGCATCGTCCAGGCGTCGCTGCGCAACCGCGCTGCGGTGCTCCTCTTCACGGCGGTGGTCGTCGTCGCGGGATTCGTGGCGTTCCGCGGGCTCACCATCGAGGCGTTTCCGGATCCGACCGACACGCAGGTGACCGTGATCACACTCTTCCCCGGCCAGCCGACGGAGGAGGTCGAGCGCCAGATCGGGTTGCCGATCGAGCGCGCGCTGAACGGCACCCCCGGCGTCAGCCGACTGCGTAATCTTTCGCTCTTCGGTCTGTCGAACGTGACCCTCACCTTCGACGACGGCGTCGACGCGCTCTTCGCGCGCGCACAGGTCTTGGAGCGCCTGCGCGACGCCGATCTGCCGCCCGACGTGACGCCGTCGCTCGGCCCGCTGGCGACGCCGATCGGCGAGATCTACCGCTACTCGATGGCGGGCGGCGGCGGTGATCCGATGGCGCTGCGGACGTTGCAGGACTGGGTGGTGCGGCCGCGCCTCTTGCGCGTGCAGGGCGTCGCCGACGTCGTGAGCTACGGCGGTCTCGTCCGCGAGGTGCACGTCCAGCCGGCGCCGGCACGGCTCGCCGCGTACGGCCTCACGCTCGCGGATCTGGAGGGGGCGCTGACGAAGGCGTCGAAGAACGCGAGCGGCGGCGTGCTCGAGCGCGGCGCCGAACAGCTGGTCATCCGCAGCCAAGGACTCTTCCGCACGCTCGAGGACGTCGCGGCGACGCCGATCGCGAGTCACGACGGCACGCCGGTCGTCGTCCGCGACGTCGCCGCCGTCGCCGATGGTTGGGCGCCGCGCCAGGGCGTCGTCAGCCGCGGAACGGGGTACGACACGATCGAGGGCATCGTGCTCATGCGGCGGGCGGAGAACCCCACAGTCGTTCTGGCGCGCGTTCGCGACGCCATCGTCGAGCTGAACGACCACCTGCTTCCGGGCGACGTGAAGGTCGACCCGTTCTACGACCGCACGGATCTCGT
>WNFR01002884.1_pt1 | contig 23148 bp, 22 predicted proteins | sample 5400221 | NCBI WGS metagenome assembly WNFR01 (sample SAMN13153357, study PRJNA577476) | soil metagenome | isolation source: 40 cm soil under Madrone tree | place: USA:California | collected 2016-06-14 | reverse complement strand
CCCCGGCCGAGAGAGACATCGCGGACGATCAGCAGGGTCCAACGATCGCCCACGAGCTCAAGCGTTCTGGCGATCGAGCAGTTCTGACCGGTGTAGTCGCGGCCGAGCATCTCCGGTCACGATAGACGATCAGACTTGCATGACGCAAGCGAGATATGGTAGCTTCGCTTGCATCATGCAAGTGAGAGGAGAGCTGAGATGAGCACGGCACAGGATGGGCTCGCATTCGAGGTCTTCGTCAACGATCCGCCAGCGCAGAACAACGGGCTTCTCCCGAACGGCGAGCCAAAGCTCTTCTCGCCGCAGGCGAGCACCCTGATCTACGGCCGCGAGAACGCGGTCCTCATCGATCCGCCAATGACGGCCAGCCAGGCCCGCGTCATCGGGGACTGGGTCGCCAGCAAGGACCGAACGCTCACCGACATCTTCGTTACTCACGGCCACGGCGACCATTGGTTCGCGGCCGATGTACTCGCAAATCGTTTCGGCGCGCGCATGGTTGCGACCGCCGGGACGATCGAACAGATGGAGGGCAACGTCGCCGTTCGCCCATTTCTGTGGGACAAGGTGTATCCGGGAATCCCCGATTCTCCCGTGACGGCGGTGACGGTGTCTGACAATCGGCTGATACTTGAAGGGCACGAGCTGAGGATCGTCGAGGTGGGACACACCGACACCGATGCGACGAGCGTCCTGCACGTTCCGGACCTCGACTTGGTCGTCGCCGGCGACGTCATCTACAACGGCGTTCACATGTGGCTTGGCGAAAGCGTCGTCGTCGGAGGTCTCGACACGTGGCGGGCGGCGATCGACGAGGTCGAGACCCTGCGCCCACGGCACATCGTCGCCGGTCATCAGAACAAGGAACTCGACGATGACGCTAACCGCACAATCGCCGAGACCCGGCAATACCTCGACGACGCCGACGAACTCCTCCAAACCGAGAATTCGAGTCTCGAGTTCTTCAACGCCAAGGTCGAGCGCTACCCCAACCATCTCGGGCGCACAGTCCTCTGGGCGACCGCCAGCGCGCTCTACGGCGTCCGCGAGAACCCGGACGGGAATCCCGCCGAGATCATCGGCGCGGCCTGGCTCTGATGGAACGTCCTCGTTAGGCCACTCCGGCCGCGAATCCCCGACCCATGCCGCCGCGGCGGCGCAGCCACTTACTGGGTGGCGCTCCAGCTAGCGCTTAACGGCCGGACCGGACCGAGCTGGCCGGCAGCCGCGCGAATCGAATATCATCGAACATATGTTCGTGGCCTCAGAGACGCAGCCTTGGCTCGAAGGGCTCAACGACCAGCAGCGAGAAGCGGCGAGGCACTCCGACGGCCCGCTGTTGATCATCGCTGGCGCTGGCACGGGCAAGACAACGACGCTCTGCGCCCGCGCCGCCTCCTTAATCGGTTCGGGGGTTGCTCCGGAACGAATCCTGCTGCTGACATTCACCAGGCGAGCAGCGCGGGAGATGCTGGGCCGGACGCGTGCCTTGGTCGGCGCGGCCTACGGAGGACGATTCGTCGTCGGCGGCACCTTCCACTCCGTCGCCTACCGGACGATCCTTCGGGAGGCGGCTTCCCTGGGCCTCGAGAGTGTGAACCTGCTCGACGCCTCTGATGCCGCCGACCTGCTTGATCTTCTCCGCGAGGAGCATGGTCTCTCCACAACTGAGCGGCGCTTTCCACGCAAGGGAACGCTGATCGACATCTACTCGCGTACGGTCAACGCGCAACGCGATCTTCCGTCGGTGCTCGCCGAGTCGTTTCCATGGTGCGGTGACTACGCGACCGAGATCGGGCAGCTCTACCGTTCGTACGGCGTGCGCAAGCGCGAGCTGAACGCCCTCGACCTCGACGACCTACTCCTCTATTGGCACGCCGCCGTCCGCGACGAGCGCTTAGGCGGTCGGCTTGCCGACCAATACGAGCACGTTCTCGTCGACGAGTACCAAGACGTCAACGCGATCCAGGTTGAGATCGTGCAGGCGCTTGCCGACGGGCACGGAAACGTGACCGCTGTCGGCGACGATCTGCAGGCGATCTACGGCTTCCGCGCCGCCGATCCCAAGCACATTCTCGACTTCCCGAACCTGTATCTCGGCACCACCATGATCAAGCTCGAGCGAAACTACCGCTCGCCGCAGCCCGTCCTCGACGTCGGCAACGAGGTCGCCGCGGGTGCGCGTAAGTCATTCGCCCGCCGACTGACCGCCGAGAGCGATAGCGCACGGCGGCCAGAGCTTCTCTTCTGCCGCGACGAACGCAGCCAGGCCGAAGCCGTGTGCGAACGCGTGCTCGCGCGGCGCGAGGAAGGATCGCTTCTACGCGATCAAGCCGTGCTCATGCGCGCCGGTCACCATTCAGAGCTACTCGAGATCGAGCTGACACGCCGCCGCATTCCGTTCGTCAAATACGGCGGAATCCGGTACCTGGAGGCGGCGCACGTCAAAGACTTCGTCGCGCTTCTTCGCGTCGCCGTCAATCCCGGCGATCGCCTGAGCTGGTTCCGACTTCTGCAGCTCCTCGACGGTGTTGGGCCAGTTGGTGCGCGGCGCCTGGTAGAGCAGCTGGCGGGCGAACGTCCGTCTCTCATCGAAATCCAACAGCGCTGGGCTGTGTCGGAGATCGCCGAAAGTGCCCGCGAGCCCGGCTCGCGGCTCGTCTCCGCACTCGCCGACTCGGCGGAAGATCCCGTCGCCGCGCGGATCGGACGACTGAAAAGAGCGATCGCGCCATTGGTCCGGGCCGCCTACCCTGACGGCGAGACGCGTCTCGTCGACCTCGAGCAGTTGGCAGAAGCAGCCGGCGGCGCCTCGAGCATCGAGCACTTCGTCGCCGACTTGGTCCTCGACCCGCCCCTCTCGTCGGCCGACTACGCCGGCCCTCCCGGCCTCGACGAGGATTACCTCGTCTTGTCGACCGTGCACTCGGCCAAAGGACTCGAGTGGAACGACGTGCACGTCATTCACCTAAGTGACGGCAACTTCCCGGCCGACATGGCGCTGTCGACGAAGGAAGGACTCGAGGAGGAGCGCCGACTTTTCTACGTTGCAGTCACCCGTGCCCGTCGGTCATTGACGCTTTACGTTCCGATGCTCTACTACCACCGGCCACGCGCTCGTGACGACGCACACGGCTACGGAAAACCGTGCCGCTTCCTCGACCAGAGCGTGCAAGCTCTCTGCGATCAGGTGCGCGAGAGTGAAGAGAAGGTCGACGAGGCGGGATGCGGGCCGCGCGGACGGATCGAAGTCAGCCTCGACCACTTGTTCTGAGGTCGCACACTCGGCGACTTTTCCGCGGCGGTGTCGGCCCAGTTCGTCCCCTACCACCACTTGTCTTCGCGCGCGCAATCGGTTCCGCCTGTCTGGTCGAGCTCGTCGAGAGTCTGCATGTCTTCTTCGCTGAGCTCGAAGTCGAACACTTGCGCGTTCTCGACGATCCGCGGTTGGTGCGTGGACTTCGGGATCTGAGGAACGCCGTGCTGGATTCCCCAACGCAGGAGTACCTGCGCCGGCGTCCGGCCGTGAGCGTCAGCGATCTGCGCGACCGCCGGGTCGTCCAGGTGCCGGCCGGTGCCAAGCGGGCTGTACGCCTCGAGCACGATGTCGTTGGCCGCGCATGCCTCGAAAAGCCTCTTGCGGTAGGCGAACGGGTTGAACAGCACCTGGTTGACGACCGGCGGCTGCTGAGCCTCTTGCAGGAGATCGTCGATCTCGCCGACCGCAAAGTTCGAGACGCCGATGGAACGCGCGTAGTCGAGCTCGCGCGTCCGCTCCATCCCCGGCCACGCCCAGGTTGGCCCTCCGGCCGGCCAGTGAACGATGTAGAGGTCGACGAACTCCAATCCGAGCCGACCGAGGCTCCCTTCGAGCTCGACGACGGGATCACGTCGACGCGGAAAGAACTTGGTCGTGACGAAGATCTCCTCGCGCGGCACGCCGCTTTCGCGGATTCCCATGCCGACGCTCTCCTCGTTGCCGTACGCCTGAGCCGTGTCGATGTGCCTGTATCCCGCCTCAAGTGCCCAACGCACGGCGTCGACGCATTCCTGCTCGTTCTCAACCTGCCAGACGCCGAGGCCAAGCATGGGAATCGTGTTCCCGTCGGCAAGCCCATGGGCGCTCTCTCCACTGCCAGTTGGTTGGGACATCGGCGCGACCCCCTCTTCTCGTCAGCCGCGCCACCCGAACTCGGGGAAGCGGTGTAGACAGATCAGGGAAGCCATTGTTTCAGCGTCGCGATGGCGTTGTCGACTAGCGGTCCACTGCGCGGAAGCAACCGTGGATGTGGTCGTTGACCGCGCCGATGTTCTGCATGAAGGCGTACACGCTCGTCGGGCCGACGAAGTGATAGCCCTGCGACTTCAACTGTTTCGCGAATGATTCGGCTTCCGGAGTCGACGTAGGTATTTCTGCCAGCGACCGCGGCGGATGCTTGCGGTCAATCTCGTAGGTCTTCGCCAGCTCGACGAGACTCGGCGAAGCGGACAGCATCGCGCGTGCGTTGTTGACGGTCGCCTCGATCTTTGCGTGGTTGCGGATGATCGATGCATCCTCGACCAACCGGCTGACGTCCCGCGAAGTCATTCGTGCGACCTTGGCGACGTCGAATCCGCGGAACGCCTTCCGAAAGGCATCGCGCTTCCTGAACACGATCTCCCAGCTGAGTCCGGCTTGGAACACACCAAGAGTTAGAGCCTCGAACAGTTCGGTCTCGTCGAAGGTGCGCTTACCCCATACCTCGTCGTGGTATTGGACGAGCGGCGCATCGCCGCCGCCTGCCCACGCGCACCGTGCCCTTCCGTCATCGCCGACGACGACGTCGCTCATCCGGGCAAAGGATCCTTGGTCTCTGGCATGCCGCCGTCGATCCAACGTTGCAACAAGTTGACCTCTTCACTCGGCCACGGCGCGTCGCACGGCATCACGCCCCCGCGAACAGCCGCGACGATCGCGTCGGCGTTTGCCTTGACGTCGCCATACGACCAGAGGTCGAAGAAGTCAACCATCGACGCACGGTCGCTCTCCCGGAAGAGCCGTTTGATGTCGCGCTCAAACGTCGGCGTGCCTTCATCTGTATCCGTCACGGTTTTCTCCTGTTCAGATCGCTGAAGCCGGCACGGCGGACTCGCTCAGCGGTTGTTGAAGATGGCGTGGCCTGGGCCGTCTTTCTGGAGGCTCACAAGCCCTTCTTGCACGTCTTGGCTGCGCATGATGATTGGTCCTTCGGCACGGGTCACTGCGTCGGCCGCCACCACTCCGCCCGATCGCCAAGCATGGAGCATTCGCTTGGTCGCGGCGTGCGCGCGCGTGGTGCGCTGGGTTCCGCCGGCGTATGTGATGCTGCCGGCGACCGCCTCGATCTGGCCTATCTGACTGCCGGCTGCGGCCCAGATCAGGTCGCACGCAAGGCACGTTTCGAGCGCGCCCGCGTAACACTGGCCGTGGATGAGAGCAAGCGTGGGGAAGGGGAGATCCTCGATTGCTGCGATCAGTGAGACGACTGTCGAGCTCAACTCCGACGCTTGGGCCTCGTCAAGCCCGATGAACACCGAGACGTCTGCCCCGGCCGAGAAGTCGTTGCCCTCGGCGCGCAGAAGCAGCGCACGGATGTCGCTCTTGGCCGCTTCGTCGACGGCGGCGCGCAAGTCGGCAAGTAGATCCGCGCTGTAAAGGTTCAGCGGAGGGCTGTCGATCACAATTTCACCGAGCTGATCGCTTCGCTGGAAGGTCACAAGGGCCATCGCAATCCTCCTCAGTGGCCGGCGTAGGCCGGGTAGTTCTTCGAGTTCGGGGACTCGAACCAGTCACGCCGCGATTCGGGGTCGACGGCGTTGATGCTTTCGAGTGCGACGCGCGCGTCGTCGGACTGCATGACCTCGGTCCAGGCCATGTTCTCGATCTCGAATGCCGCCTCGAGGTTCGCGTCGGCTCCCATGTAGAGCGCCCTCTTCGCGTTCGCGACCGACATCGGAGGGAGGCATGCGATCTCCTCTGCAAGCTCGAGCGCACGCGCGGGAGCGTCGTCGACGAGTTCGTGGACGAGGCCGAGCTCGAATGCAACCTCCGGTTTGACGATACGGCCGCGCAACACCCAGTCGAGCGCGCGCGCCAGGCCAACGAGTCGCGTCACCCGTTGCGTGCCACCTGCGCCGGGAATGACGCCCGCGCGCACCTCGGGGTTCCCGTAGCGGAAGTCGCCTCTCTGCCCGACGCGCAGGTCGCAGGCGAGGGTCAGCTCGAACCCGCCTCCCATTGCGTCTCCGTTCATCGCGGCGATGATCACCTTCGGCAGCGCGGTCATCTGATCGAAGATGGCCTTGTAGCCGCGGACGAGCGGGCCCGCGTATCGGGAGAGGGCCGGATCGCTGGCCAGGCCGTCGAGCTCTTCGACGCTGTACATCGTGAACAAGCCGGCGTTCTGATCGTTTGACTGGATCACGACCGCGCGAATCGACGGATCTCGCCACTCGACAACGAGCTGCTCGAGCTCGTCGATCACACCTTTGGTGATGTAGTTGTGCGGCGGATTCGAAAAGGCAGCGATCGCGACCGGACCGCGACGACTGGTGACCCAGTACTGCATCTCTCGACCACCGGATGACGAAGCCGAATCGCGCTTCGCCTGCTGGTCTGCGGTCGTGGACATCGCTTCCCCCTTCACTCAATGACCAATTGCCGGCGTTTTGCCGGAACAACTGCTGGCGTTTCTGGCTGTGAAGCCAAAGTCTCCGCAAAGTGGCGATCAGCTGGCATCGCACGAACCCGCCATTTCTCATGGCGCTCGTCCGCTAGCCGGAGTAACGACAGCTCGCAGATCCAGCCACGACAGGCGGGTCGACCGCAGGCGATTGCCCGTTGGGAGCTAATAACCGGCGGCGATGTGGCCTCGGCGGGAGCATGCCTAGCTGGCTTCTCTGGTGGTTGCCTCGAGCGACAGACGCGGTCCTGCCAACAAGAGCCGGCGAGACCGCGTCCGATCTGTCCACCCGACGCTACGGATAGCTCGCGTTTCCGACATTGCGTGGCCGTGCAACTCGCTGACTCAGTACCGAGGCAATCAACCGCCGACGCTCTGCGCGGCCTCGAGGATGACCTTGGTCACCGCGTTCGGCTGCGAGATCATCGAGAGATGTCCGCCTTTGACCCTCGTGACCTTGGCGTGGGCGCGGGTCGCCATGAACAGCTGGACTTTCGGTGGAATGGCGTCGTCGAGCGTACCGAGGACGTACCAACTCGGAATCGTCTTCCAGGCCACCGGCCCTGACTTGGTCGTCAGTGCGCTGAACGTGGCCGGTGCCTGCGTTGCCGCGAGGACCGCGCCCTCCTTGGCCGGCAGGTCGTTAGCGAAGACCTTGAGGAAGACGTTCGGCTTGACGTAGGTCAGGGAGTCGCCCGCGGCCGCGCCGGGATAGGGCACGAAGTTGAAGATCGTCGGCGGTGGGCCCGCGTTCAGTCCGGAAGCTTTGGTTGCGTCGAGACCGAGTGCCGACTCACCCTCGTCGGGCACGAAGGCGTCGACGTAGACGAGCGCTTTGACGTTCGCGTTACCGACCGCGGCGTCTGAGATGACCATGCCGCCGTATGAGTGTCCGACAAGCACGATCGGTCCCTGAATCGTCTTCAGGTAGTCCGCGATGAACTGCGAGTCGCCGCTCAGACTGAGGAGCGGGTTCGGCGGCGCGGCGACCGTGTAGCCGTCGGCCTGCAGGCGGGAGATCTCGCCTGACCACGAGGCAGTGTTCGCCCAGGCGCCGTGGATGAGGACGATCGTCGGCTTGGTCGTGGTTTTCTTGCTGTGCGTCTGAGTCACGGCCGAACGGCCGCTGCTGACGAACAGCGCCAGGGCGACGAGCCCAAACAGCGGACCCAGACTCATCAGTGAGCGGAATGTCGAGAACGAGGCGGTTGCGGTGCCGCTCTCCGTACTCCCCGTCGAGTTGTTCATGGTCTCCTCCTACGCGATTGGATCAAGAAGCCGCCAATGATTCGATGAGCGGCTCTGGACGGCATCGCGTAGTCACGTCATCTGTTCGAAAGATCACTCAGCTACTCCGGCCGCACATTTCGAATGACGGATTCATGCGATGCGTTTCCGGGAGGTGCCGCTGACACTTTGGCGACGGCTCGCTGTGCGGTGACGCGGCGAGCGAACCAGCGAATTAGGGAGGAAGTCGTCGAGATGAGTGATCGCCCGAACATCGTTCTCGTTCACGGAGCGTGGGCCGACGGCTCATGCTGGAGGGAAGTCATCGAGCGCCTGCAAGGTGAAGGGTTCAACGTTCGCGCTCCGCAGTTCCCGATGAGCTCGCTGGCCGCCGACGTCGCTCGCCTGCGTCAGGTGCTCAGGATGCAGGACGGCCCTACGATCGTCGTCGGTCACTCATACGGTGGCCAGATCATCACCGCCCTCGGTAGCGACGCGCCGAACGTCGTCGGGCTCGTCTACGTCGCTGCCTTCGCGCTCGACGAGGGCGAGTCCCTCGGTGCTCTGCTCGCTCAGGGGCCGACTCCGGCAGCATTGGCCCACGCCTGGGCCGATGCGGAAGGGTTCCAGTGGCTAAGCGAGGATGACTACGTCAACCACTTCGCCCCTGACGTACACCCGACGCAGGCGCGCGCAATGTGGGCCGCGCAGCAGTGCCTCGCAAGCTCGACGTTTACCGACATCATGGGCGCGCCGGCCTGGAAGTCGTTCCCGACCTGGTATCTCGTCGCCAGCAACGACGAGGCAATTCCGCCAGATGGCGAGCGCCTGTTCGCCTCGCGGATGGGGGCGGAGACCGTCGAGGTTCCCTCAAGTCATGTGGCCATGGTCTCGCACCCCGGCAAGGTCGCGGGGCTGATCGAGAAGGCCGCCGAAGCCTGCGCCTCAGCGACGGCAGTCTGAGGGGTGAGCCGCGCCGCGCAGGAGCTGACCACAAACGGGCTGCACGATCAAAGCATCGTTCGCCCTGCTAACGGGCTCCTCAGTGAAAGGACAACACACAGGTGAAAAGCATGCCGTATACCGATTACAAGAGTCTTGCTCTTCGCAGAGAGCGTGGAGTGGCCTTTGTGACGATCAACCATCCTCCGATGAACATGCTGGATGTTCCGCTAGTCGATGAGCTCACCACGTTCCTGGGCGAAGTACAAAGGGACGACGATGTCCGGGTGGTCGTGTTTGACAGCGCTGATCCGGACTACTTTCTTTCGCTTTACGACGCCCAGGATTTGGCAACCAGAGCGGTGACCCCAGGGAGAACTGGGTCCGTCACCTCTTTCTTCCAAGAGTTTGTCGAGCGCTATCGCACCTCACCAAAGGTGACCATCGCTCGTATCGAAGGTCGTGTCCGTTTTGCCGGCAATGAATTTGTGCTGGGTCTGGATATGCGCTTCGCTGCCAAAGAGCGAGCGATCTTTGCGCAGCCAGAAGTCAGTTTGGGGGTTACCCCAGGCGGAGGAGGCACACAGCGTCTTCCAAGGTTGGTTGGTCGCGCACGCGCCCTCGAAATTATCCTCGGTTCGCAGGACTTCAATGCCGAACAGGCCGAGCGCTATGGATGGGTGAATCGGGCGCTCCCGAGTGCGGAGATCGGCTCGTTTGTGGAACAACTCGCGTTCAGGATCGCTTCGTTCTCACCCGATGCATTGCGGCTAGCCAAACAAGCCGTCGATGCTGGGGCTCGGCCCTTTACGGAGGGACTGCGCGAGGAAGGCTCTTGCTGGGATCAAGCGATTGCCACTCCCGAGGCAACGCGACGGTTTGAGGAGTTTGTTGCGCGTGGCGGCCAGACTAGATCAGGGGCGGAGAGTTATGAGTGGCTCGCTGGCGCACTTGCTGCGTAATCGTCAGATGGCGCGGCAACGCTGACCGTGGAGGGCGAAAGGAGGCGAGCGATGGAAGCGATCAAGGCGACCTGGGAACCGCCCGTGAAACACGCCGAGCTGGCGCCCGAGGGTGACCTGCCGGATTCGGTCTTCGCGTTCCCGGCTCAGCGAAAGGAGCCGCTGCGGGACGCGAGCCATGTTCGCAACGCGGTCGCTCGGTTCGATCAGGTCGAGGGCGTGTCCGACCCGGATCGGGAGCTCGCGTGGGCGAATATCTCGAAGGCTGCGAAGCACTATGCAGTCGAACTGTCGGAGACTGACTGGCATCAGCTGATGGACCCGTAGCGTCCTCCGGGCATGGTTCGCAGCTCGCGACCACATGGGGACGGGTGCAGCCCGTCCGTCCGGGACATCTGTGAGCTTCCACGCGGCTCTCGGCCCCGCAGCGCCTGGGACATTCTCGTTGGCGAGAGGAGAGATAGCTTCGGTCCTGAGCTAGCGTTTTCGCCGTCTCGCCTGGCCGACCGTCGGCACGGCCAACCCGACGCTTACTTTGGCCGCGCTCACCCTGCGCGCTGTCGAAAGCATCCACCGCGCGATCTAACGGGGATTCGACTCGGTCGAGACGGAGCTGCTTCGGAAGCGAGTCAAGGGAGGAGTGACATGAGCGATCACGAGCCGGGCGACGCGAAGCACGAACACGAATCGCCAATGCTCCACGCCCAAGAGCACAAGGGCTACGGCGAAGACGAGGGCGAACGAGAGAAGAGCCTCGAGGATCAGGACGAGGAAGCGTCTCCCGAATCGGACTGAGCTGGGTTCAGTCGAGCCCGGATGCGAGGTGAGCGTGGACCAGCTGAACGGCCATCGCTCCCTCGCCAACTGCCGCTGCGCATCTCTTCGTCGATCCTGACCGAACATCGCCGGCGGCAAAAACGCCTGGCACGCTCGTTTCCAGCAAAGCCGCTCCGCCGACCGCGGAGCCCGTCTCTATGAATCCCGAATCATCGGTCGCCACGGTTCCGTCGAGCCATTCGCTGCAGGGACGAGCTCCGAGAAATAGGAAGAGGAACGAGGCCGGCACGCGCTCGCCGCTCTTGAGGGTCACAGAGTTCAGGTGGCCGTTGGCACCGCGCAGTTCGACGACTTCGCTCTGGTCACGGACTTGGACGCCAAAGCGCGCGAGTTCTTGGATGAGGTAATCGGACATCGTTTCGTCGAGATCGCGCCGGCGATGGAGGAGCGTGACGAGTGATCCGTTGCGACTGAGCCAAACGGCTGCCTGACCGGCGGAGTTTCCACCGCCGACGACTATGACCCGTGAACCGGCGCAGAGTTGTCCTTCGGGCGGCCCGGCCGCGTAGAAGACGCTGATCCCCTCGTAGTCGCTGAGGTTCTCGAGCGGGAGTCGCCGGTATTCAGCGCCAGTCGCCAGGACGACCGTCCGAGCAACGATCGTGTGGCCCTCGTCAAGCTCGAGGAGCAAGCGTCTCTCATGCGGTTCGAGCGAGATGCCGCGATACGGCGTCGCCGTGCGGGCGCCGAACTTGAAGGCTTGTACTGCGGCCCGTCCTGTCAGCTCGGCACCGGTGATGCCTCCGGGGAAGCCGAGGTAGTTCTCGATTCGTTGTGAGGTGCCAGCCTGGCCGCCGAGGGCATGCGCTTCTATGACGAGAGTTTCGAGGCCCTCGGAAGCTCCGTAGACCGCGGCGGCTAGTCCGGCGGGTCCGCCGCCAACGATGACCAGGTCGACTTCTTCGCGTCGCTGCAGGGTGCGGCCGACCCCGAGCGCCTGCGAAAGCTGTGCAACCGAAGGAGCATTCAGCTCCGCTCCGCCTGGAAGTCGGACGAGTGGAAGCTGGCTTTTGTCGAGTCCGGCGACAACGCCAGCCGCGTCAACGTCTTCGCCTGGATCGCGCCATGTGAATGGGATGCGGTTGGCACGGATCGACTCGACGATGCGCCTGGTCGCCTGTGATGACTGCGGTCCGATGATCTCGACCCCAAGTCCGTGGATTGCCTGGAGTCGCTCCCGCCGGGCGGTAAATGTCGAGAGCATGAGATCGCTCAACGATCCGTCGTCGAAGAGGAGCCCTCGAAGCCGTTCGCGCTCGACGGCGACGTAATGCGTTGGTTCGAGCGCGACGGCGGTGAGAAACGCTGTCTGCCCGGTCAAGAGGCTCGTCTCGCCGACGAATTCCGACGGCCCGAAGCGGGCGATCTCTTCACGGCCGGCGTCAACTACTGCGACCTGACCGTCGATGACGGCGAGGAACGGAAAGTCGTGGTCGCCGATCGCGAAGAGCGTCTCTCCAGCTCGAGCCCTGCGCTCTTCGCCGACTTCGGCGAGCGCGTCAAGCTGGGCTGGCGTCAGTCGCGGACCGGCCGGGCTCAACCGCGCTCGGCCAGGGCCCGCCGAGCGGACGCCGCAATGTCGGCGTTCGTATTGGCGTGGCCGGCGATTCCCCATCCGCCTTCGGGCGACTCTGTTAGGAGCACCCACGTTCGCTCGGCGTAACCGGGGTCTCCGGCGGCGCTGACGACGAGCTCGGTCAGTTCCTTGACCACGCCGAGCTGCTTGTCACGGTCGAGGACGCCGATAGGCGTCAGAACCTGGACCCGGATGTAGTTCGAGGCGCCGACGACATTGGAGATGGCCGCGGCGGGCATGTCGTGGATAAAGGCCGCCGTGTTGTCGCTGAACAAGGCTAGGTCGGGCACTTGCTCCCAGCGCATGACCGCTGCAGCTAGATCCTGCGCCAATCGATGCTTGTCGGCAAACGTTCCTTCGGCTGCGTAGACGTCGATCATCGGCATGGCTCGACCTTTCCAAAGGGAGCAGTCGGGCACATCGCACACTCGCGTCATTTTTAGTCGGCTGAGGCTCTCGCCGGCTCTAGCTAGGCCGACGGTCCGACTTGCTCGGCTTTCGGGAGTGACTCGCTGGCCAGCCGCGCCAACTCGACCCTGGAGTTGATCTTCAGTTTGGTGAAGACATGCCTCAAGTGGCTATTCACGGTGTGCGGCGAAACGAACAGCTGCTGCGCGACCTCGCGGTTGGTCAGACCTTGGGCGACGCGCTGGACGACGTTCAGTTCGGATGGGGTCAACGACTCCCAGCCGCTCTCGGGCCGAGCGGCGACCCAGATTCTGCGGCGGATGCCAAGCGCGCCGAGTCGAGCGCGGACGCGGCGGGCATCCCAGGTCGCCCCGAGTTGGACGTATTGTTCGAGTGCTTCGTTGAGCCGCTCGATGCCTTGGTCCGTTGACCGCTCGGCGATTAGCGCGCAACCGAAATCCTCGAGAGCCGACGCGCGTGTCAGCGGTTGTGGACTGGTGTCGAAAAACTCGACAGCGCGACGGAGATCGTTGACCGAGCCATCGCGCAATCCACGTGCGTGAGCGGCCACACCGTTGACCGTCGCCAGGGTCGGATTCTTCGTCGCTCGGTCTTCGGCGACAGAGACGGCGTGATCGGCGAGATCGCCGCGACTGGCGGCCAGCGCAATTCGGACGAGCTTTGGCGGATCAGTTATGTCCATGGGATAGATCGGAATCGGCGATGGACCAGACTTGGAGAGGACGTTGCAGGCTTCCTCCGCCCGCGAGGCGGCCATGGCATGCAAAGCCAACAGCCAACTCGCTAGTCGCTGGACCTCAGGAACTCCGGTGGCGATCATCTTGCGAGCGTTCGCGACGGCGTTGCGTGTCAGCACGTCGTCGGCCATATGTAGCGCGATCTGACCAAGCGTCATGACGGCAGCAGCGTCAAGGGCACTGACGACCTCAGCCCCCTCGTCGCTGACGTACGCTCCTTCGAGGACTGCGGCGGCGTCGGGCAAGTTGCCGGCGAAATAGAGTTGACGACCGCGCCAGGCGTCCCAGTGTCGGCGTGAGACAGTCTGGCGAGCTTGCTCGCACGCGGCCCGCCCCTCGTCGGAAATGCTGCGCGCCTCGTCGAGGCGATCGAGCACGACGAGGGACTCGCTTCGATACTGCTCGGCCATCCACTGTCGCGGCACGTCGTCGGTTTGTCGGCCAATCAGAATCGCCGCTTCGCATTTGTCGAGGTGAAGAGCGAAGTCGCCCTGGAGATAGAGGACTCCGGTCATAGCCAGATCGATGCTGAAGCGGGCGTCGGGGTCGCCTGTTCGCTCGGCGGCCGCCTCCGCTTCCGGGAGCATCTTGAGCGCTTCTTCCGACCGGCCCGCGCCCATGAGGTTGAAAAACAGGCGGGCTAGGTGACGAGCTTGTGTCGCCTCGGACAGTTCTGGAAGCTCAAGCGCTCGTCGATTCGCGTCGGCCCGTAAGTCGGCCGAGATCGAGAGCATCCCCGAGATGCTGAATTGAACGGCGGCATTCTCCTCCGGCGGTAGAACCGAACGTAGCGCCGTCTCGGCAAAGCGCTTGCCCTCTATGACTCGACCAGCGGCATGGAGAAGCACAGCGGCTTCGACAACCATTGGCGCCCGAAGCGGGTGATTCGGACCGATCAGTTCGACCGCCTTCTGGGCCAGGTCGGCAGCGACCTCCGGTGACGAGTAACCGATGGCCTTGGCTGCGTTAAATAGCGTCTCGGCCGCTAACTCATCCCCTGGCTCGGCGCTCTCGGCCAGTTGGAGGGCCACATCAGACGGGGTCGAGCCCGACTCGAGGAGGATGTCGACGGCTTGCCGTTGCAACGTCTTTCTTACTGTTGCCGGCAGCGTCTGGCGCACGGACTCGCGGATCAGGTCGTGCCTGAACCGCAGGTGCTCTCCGTCGTCGACGAGTAGGTCGGCGCGGATCAGTTCGTCGAGCGGGCTGAGCAGCCTGACCGGCGGGACGTCCAACATCGTCACGAGTGATTCGAAGCTGAAGCGGCTTCCGAGCACGGAGGCGATGCCGGCGGCTTCACGAGCGAGCGGCGTCATGCGCGACAAGCGCTCGCGCATCGTGTCTCGCACGCGCATCGGCAGCCGATCCTCGACCAAGGTCGCTCGACCGTCCCCGAGTTTGATCAAGCCTTCCTCAAGGAGACCGTTGAGGAGTTCGACGAGCAAGAACGGGCTTCCGAGTACGCGCTGGGCAAGCTCGATTAGATCGCCATCGGGTTCAGCCTCGACGACATCTCTGACTACCTCGATGACGGCCTTCGAGTCGAGTGGGCCGATCGAGATTCGTCGTGCCCCGCTCTCTTCGAGGCTGATGAAGGTTGTGCGCAGGTCGTCGGGCGCGTCGTTCGCTCTCGATGCGAAGACCCAGAGGATGGGCACCGTGCGCAGCCGTTGCGGGAGGAGGCGAACAGCCGCAAAGCAAGCCGCTCTTCCCCACTGCAAGTCGTCGATGCAGAGAAGCAGCGGTGTCTCGATCGCCGTCTGCTCGAGCAGATCCTCGAGATCCTCGAGCAACCAGTAGCGCTCCCCCGGCGCGAGGTGAAGTCGCCGTAGCGCTTCGCGGTCGACCAACGCCGGGGTTCCGTCAAGGAGTGCTTCGAACAAGCCGGCAAGTGGCGTGTTCTGATCGCCAGCGGCCGACCGTCCATAACCGCTACGGACGCCAACCCCGTCGGCGATCGTCATCGCTTCGCGGAGCAAACTCGTCTTGCCCAGGCCGGCCATACCCTCGACGATCACGACCCCACTTCGTCCCTCGGCGGTGGACAGGAGACGCTCACGGATCAGCTCGAGTTCGGCGTCACGTCCCCGGAGGGGATAGGAGTGGCGGCGTCGGCGCATTGCGGTCATCGGCTCGACCCAAGTTCGATGACTCCGCCCCGACCGTCGACGCACGAGACGCCCGCGCGAGCGACGACGACGAGGAGAACGGCAGTGCAGTTCCGACAACGGAGGACAACGCCGGGCGCGCGAATGTAGGCGGCAGCCTCGGCGAGTGCAGCGCGGCTTCCACATGTCCCGCAAGTCGCGCTCGCTGCGGTCATGTCGGCGCCGTACGCGTCGAACAGCGTCGCCCCGGCGGCATTGCCGTCAACGGCACTCATCGCGCCATTCCGCTTGGCCCGAACCGCTCGGTCTTGACGCGCTGCGGGTCGTGTCCGAGATCGACGAGCGCCTGCGCCGCCGTTTCGACGAACCCGCTCGGACCGCAAATGAAGACCAATGGATGCTCGCCCGGTGACCAAGCGACTTCGGCGATGAGATCGCGGTCGATGCGTCGTCGATAGCCCCGCCAGTGCGCCGGCGCCGAGCGCGTCAGCGTGAACCGGACGTCAATCTCGTCGAACGCTGCATAACGCGCGAGCTCTCGGCAGTAGATGACGTCGTCGAGTTGTCGCGCTGAGCAGAGCACGCGGACCAGCACGCTGCTCTTCGTCGCAGTCCGGTGACGGAGCATTGCGCGGAAAGGGACGATTCCGCTCCCGCCGGCAATTAGAAGCAGCGGAGAATTCGTCCGTCCGTCCCAAACGAAGTATTCGCCGATCGGTCCTCGGAGCTCGACGTGGTCGCCGACTTCGAGATCGTCGACGAGATAGGTAGAGACCTCGCCGTCGGCCAGTCGCTCGACGGTCAAGACCAGGTCATGATCTTCGGGCGCTGACGCGATCGAGTAGCTCCGTTGCGCCTGATAGCCGTCTTCTGCTGTCAGGCGAACGTCGACGTGCTGGCCAGCGAGATGACCTGGCCAGTCAGGGAGCTCGAGAACGAGGTCGCGGGTGGTCGCCGTTTCGTCGACCAAGCCGCGCACCGTCGCTAGCTGCCAGTTCAGTCGCCGGCGTAGCGTTGCTCTTTCCATGGATCGCCGTAGTCGTGGTAGCCGTGGGTCTCCCAGAACCCCGGCTCGTCCTCGAGCGTCAGCGTTAGGCGGCGAACCCACTTGGCGCTCTTCCAGAAGTAGAGGTGCGGAACGAGAAGGCGCGCGGGACCGCCATGCTCAGCTGACAGTGGTTCGTCGTCGAAGTCGAAGACGACCCAGGCTTTGCTGCCGCTCACGTCCTCGAGCGGGAGGTTCGTCGTGTAGCCGCCGTCGCTTGTCGCCACGAGATACTCGGCCGCTGTTTCGACTCCGTCGAGGAGTGTGTCGATCGAGACACCCCGCCATGCGGTGTCAAGCTTCGACCACTTGGTCACGCAATGAATGTCCGCACTGATCGTTTCCGTCGGGAGCGCGCGAAACTCAGACCAACTCCAACTGCGCGGGGATTCGAGCGCGCCATCGATCTCGAAGTTCCAACGATCAAGCGGCGTGTGCGGCGTCGGGCCGGCCGAGAGGACGGGGAAGTCGCTGGTCACGTATTGGCCAGGTGGAACGCGCGCTGGGTCGACGTCGTTTCGACGTCGTCCATGGAAACCGCGGGAAACGAACGACATCAGCCGGACGAGCTCTGCAGTTCGGCACGCAGCATCCAGACGTGCTTGTCGAGCTCGCGCGTCACCTCGATGAGCACGTCTTGTGAGGCCAGGTCGAGATCGCCAACCTTGGCAAGCCGCGCACCGACGCGTTCGCTGACGCGCTCGAGGCGGACGCAGAGAGCATTCCGCGCTGCAGCTGTCGCGATCGGTCCTTCTTCGACAGCCTCGACAGCAGAAGCCTCGACTGCTGAAGCTCGGCCATCAGGCGCCGAGCCGATCGCCGCCGCTCGCTCGGCGATCGTGTCGGCGAGGTTGGTCCAGGAGTCGACGAACTCGTCGAGCTGCAAATGCAGCTCGCGGAACCCCGACCCATAGATGTTCCAGTGAAATTGTTTCCCGATCAGGGAAAGGCCGATGACTTCGACCAGCGTCGCCTGGAGAGCTTGACCGACCTCTGCGGGCATGTCCCCTCCTCGTCCGATTAGGAGTCTCCGACGCTAGGCCAGCTGGGCTGACCGGGCATAGGTCATCCGACTGGTCTTGGTGCGAGAGGCGAACACGATCGCGCAGTTCAGCGACACAGCCCGTCTCGGTCGCGGCGAGACGGCCGCCCGATCGCTCTTGTTCACGCCCGGCGCGCGATTTCCGCTCGGGCGGAAATCCACAGGGTGTGCGGCTGGTCGCGCTCACCATGCAGCTCGAGCATGCGGTTGACAATGTCCTCAACGGTGCCAGCGTCTTTCGCGCTGGCGTTGAAGTCGCGCACGTACTGCTGGCTGACCGCCAGGGTGTTCTCCGGCAGGTCGGCCGCGCCGACACTTTTGTGCCCCGCGACGACGGTCTTTGCGTTTAGAGCCGCGATGGCGTCGATGCTGGCAATCCATGCTTCGCGCTTTGCAGCGTCAGCCTCGTAGAACATCATGTGCACGTTGTTGTAGACGACGTCACCAGCGACGACTGCGTCGGCGGCCGGCACGTGAAAGATCGTGGAACCGTCGATGTCGCCCTGGCCGATGTGGATGAGATTGACGACTTGACCGTCCACCATGATTTCGTCGTCGGAAATTTCCTCGGGCAGTACCGGCGTTTCAGGGAGCTCTCCTGGGAAACGCGATGTCCAGTAGCCGGTCTTCTTGTCGATGTCGGCTTCCCAGGCCGCGCGAGCGGCAACCTCCGGTGCTGCGAACCCGCGGGCATCGGGGAAGTGCTCGAGAAGTCGGGCGAGGCCGAGCCAGTGGTCCCCGTGTCCGTGGGTGATGTAGACGCCCGTGATGTTCTTGCCCGACCTCTTCGCCATCTCGGCGATCTGGTCGGCATTGTCGAATGTGAGCAGCGCGTCGATGAGGATCCCCTCGGTCGGGCCGGAGATCAGCGTGCTGCTCGACGGCGCCCAGGTGGCGACCTCCCCCTCCCCGAGCTGATCGGGACTGGTGTACGGCCGCATCGGCGCCACGTAGACGTCGAGGGAAAGCGGATCAGTGCTCACGGACTCTTCCCATTCCTTTCTGACGTCTCAGGCCCGCAAGTTGCCGGGCTTTCAGCGAGCGCGCTCGCGGCCGTCGGCACTTTCATCGTGCCTCCACATCTGCGTTCGGGAATCGCCGACGCTAAGCAGGAGGCCCCGGCCAGGCATCAGTCATTCGACTGGTCTTCTGGTAAACGGATTCAGGTCTGTTGCGCGCCGAGGGCGTCACGGAGCTGCGCCCGCGAGGTAATCCCAAGCTTGGGGAAGATCTTGTAGAGGTGCGAACCAATCGTTCGAGGCGACAAGTAAAGGCGCTCGGCGATCTCTTTGTTCGACAGACCTTCTGCAGCCAGATGCGCGATCTGCAGCTCCTGCGCTGTCAGTTCCGCCCAGGCGGACGAGCCGCGGTTGCGGGTCGACTCGCCGGAGGCACGGAGCTCCCGGTGGGCCTGCTCAGCCCTCCGCGTCAGACCGAGCGAGTCGAATGTCTCGAGCGCCTCGCGGAGCGGAGCGCGAGCGTCGGTCAGGCGACGCTGTCGGCGAAGCCACGCGCCGTACGCGAGCTGTGCGCGAGCGGTGCGGTAGGGCGAGGCGGACTTGAGCGCGACCTGGAAGCGGTCATCGGCATCGTCGTCATCGGCGAGGACAGCACGTGCGTAGTCGACTTGGGCGCCGAGGAGTCTTGTGCGAATCGTCGTAGCGATCTCCCCCCACTCGTCGAGAAGGGCGCCGCTTCCTGTGCGGTCGCGGCCGGAACGAGCCATTGCCTCGGCGAAGTCGGCGAGTACCCAGCCGCGGACGAGTGGGTGATAGACAGGATCGCCAGGGTCGAAGAGGCGAGCGAGATGTTCGTACGCTTCGCTGAACTGCTCTGTCGCTAGTGCTTGTCGCGCCCGCGCGATCACGATCAAGGAGAGCAGCGGGTAGGCGCCGCTCGTCTGCAACGTCCTCTCAGCCTCGGAGATCAAGGTCGTGAAAGTTTCGTCGTCTCCGCGCTCGCCCGCGGTCAGGGCGAGCGCTGCTTTGCCGACGGCGACAAAGAGGATGTGGCCGACCTCGCTGGCTAGCCGCGCTCCTTCGGCGGCTTTGGTCATCGCCGGGAACATCGCCCCGCGACGAGCGTCGGCCCAGGACTCAAGGACCAAAGCGCGGGACAAACGCGGAAGACGTCCCTGAGCACGAAAAGCTGCGGAAGCCGCGGTCAAGAAGGGAAGGGCCATGTCTTCGGCCCAAAGGGCCGCGGCCGCTTCACCAACTGCCGCCGCCGTTGCAGGATCGGGCACGGCAATCGATGACAGGCCCTCGAGATGGTTCATGACTTCGGGCCCGTTGCCGATCGGATCGAACAGGGCGAGAACGCTCAGGCGCAGCGGATCGTCGAGCGGGATATCGAGTCCTTCGACCACGTTCGTTGCCTGACGACGGGTTGCGCTGTCGATGTTGATCCAGTGGGCGCGCAGACTGATCACTGACAGTGCCGCCAATGCTCTTTGGTCATCTCCGGCCGCGGCAATGTCGCCGGCGACGTCGGCGATTCGTTGGATAGTCGCCGGTCCAGACCATCCGCCTTCGAAGACCTCGATGTAAAACAACGCCTCGAGCTGCTCGATCGCGGGCAGTCCGATGTCGATCGCCGCGCGGTAGAGCCGCGCGCTGACCGCTGAGCGGCCAACCTGTAACGCGATTTGTGCCCCGGCGGCCAATCGCAACGCGCGTGCTTGCGGATCGACGGTAAGTTGCGCAGCTCGCTCGTAAGCGGCGATGGCAACGTCGCAGGCGCCGCGGCCGTAAGCGCGGTCCGCCGCCGCATCGAGGGCCTCGGCGATCGCCTCGTCAGGGCCCGACGCCGCAGCGGCGCGATGCCAGACAGCACTCTCGGCTGTTCCGGCAAGCACCTCGGCGAGCGCTGCATGCGCGCGTCCTCTCTCAGCACTCGGGGTCGCGTGCTGAACCGCTGAACGGATCAGAGGGTGGCGGAACCGGAAGCCAGCGGGACTCGGCGTTCCCAGTCCAGCCTCGGCGATCGCCTCCCAGGCACCTGGGGGAAGCGCGTGCCCGACGAGCAGTTCAGCTGCTTCGATCAGAACGCTGAGGTCGCTCTCCTCGAGGGCTGCAACCAAGACGAGTGCGCGCTGATCCGCATCGAGTTCGTCAAGCTGTGCGGAGAAAGCTTGCTCGAGTCGCGCCGTAAGCGGCACCGGTTGGCCGACGATCTCAGCCGCTAGCGCATCGGCAATCTTGGGAAGTTCATTGAGTGCCAACGGATTCCCGGCCGCGTAGGCCCGGATTCTGGCCGTCAGATCGAGCGGCAGATCGGGAGCCGAACGATCAAGCAGCTGGGTCGCGGCCTCATCGCTGAGCCCGGTTAGGAGGAGCTCGGGCAGGCCAGACTCATCGACGCCACTTGGAACCCCCGAGCGCACAGCAGCCAAGACGACGATCGGCTCAACATCGATACGTCTGGCCAGGAAGGCCACGGCATCCCACGACGGTGGGTCGAGCCATTGCGCATCCTCGACGAGAAGTACAAGGGGTCCCTGCGTGGCTGCCTCGGAAAGAAGTCCGAGGGAAGCAAGGCCAACGAGATAGACGTCTGGGCGGTCGCCATCTGCGATTCCGAAAGCACTCTCGAGAGCGCGTCTTTGCGGGGCCGGCAGTCGAACGATGTGAGGCAGAAACGGCCGCACCAACTGGTGAAGGCCAGCGAACGGCAACCGTGCCTCAGACTGCACGCCTCGAGCGCTCGCTACCACCACGCCAACCGCGGCGGCGCGGTCGGACGCGGCCTCCAGCAACGCGGACTTGCCAATTCCTGCGTCGCCTCGGACAACCAACGCGCTGCCGCCATGCGCCGCGTCGTCAACAAGCCGAAGGATCTCCGCCAGCTCCCGATCTCGGCCGACGAGTTTCTGCCGAGGCGGATTCGTGAATTCTGCGTCCACGGTCTGCACGCCCAGTCCGTCACCTTCCTCGAAGCGGCGGGGCTGCCGCTGGACTTGTCGAGCCTCATTCTGCTTGAGGCGATCACTGGTGGGTCGGAACAGGGCGGCTTCGCGACGCGAGCACGCACCCCCGAAGGCATCTCCTTAGGACGGCGAAGTCGACGGTCCACAAAGGGGCTTCGGCTGCGCTTTCTCCTCGCAGGCAGTATCTGTTTGTGGAGGCATCGATTGAGCTTCGGCAGCTGCGCTATTTCGTGGCTGTCGCTGAGGAGTTGCATTTTGGGCGGGCCGCGGAGCGGTTGCGGATGTCGCAGTCGCCGCTGTCTCGCGCGATTCGGGAGTTCGAGCGTGAGCTTGATCTGGTGCTGTTCGTGCGCACGACGCGGCGCGTTGAGCTGACGGAGGCGGGGTCAGTTCTGCTGGAGCGCTCGCGTCGAGCGCTGGCAGAGATCGACGGCGCGATTGAGGCTGCGCGTCGGTCGGCCCGGGCCGGCGCGGCCGTCTTGGGCGTTGGCTACGGCCCGTTCAGTCGGCCGCTGGCGATGCGGATCGTCGCCGAGCTCGATGCGGCTGGTGCGGGTCTGAGCGTGCGGTTGGACGAGGAGGCGACGCCGGAGTTGCTGCGGCGGATCGGTTCGCACGAGCTTGCTGGGGCGGTGGTGATGGCGTCGCCGGCGGCGCCGCGGTATCACGGTGTGCGGATCGACACGCTGCGGGACGAGCCGCTGCTGGCGGCGCTTTCCGCAGCGCATGAGTACGCGAACGCACCGGCGATACCGGTCGCGGCGTTCGTGGCCGAGGTGGTGATGTTGCCTCGGGAGCCGGTGGGCCAGATGTTCAACTCGTGGTTCAGGTCGCTGATCCGATCTGTCGGCTTCGAGGTGGATCGAACGCTGGAGACGATCAGCGCGCCGTGGGATCGCCGCGTGTTACCGGTCGCAAACGGGGCGGCGGTGTGTCCGTTTGTCGCTGAGTGGGCGGTCGAGGCGCCAGGAGTGGTGGCGGTGCCGTTTGATCCACCGCTGAGCTTCCCGGTGGATTTCGCTTCTTGCTGGCCTGCGACCGAGGCGGTGGATGCGCTGGTGGAGGCGGCGTTGCGTGTGCGCGACGCCGAGGGCTGGTTGACGCAGCGCTCCGCGCGGACGGAGCTCCCGGCGAACTGAGACGCAACGGGTCCGAATCGGTGTGCCGATCGGACTTTCTCCTCGCTGCGGCGGACACGTAGCGTCTACTGGGTCTACGAAGGAGGAGCCGGACATGGCTGCCACAGCGAATGGTCAGATCCCGCTGATGCTTATCCATGGCGCGTGGTTGTCGGCGCGAAGTTGGGAGAACTACGTCGACTACTTCACGAAGCGCGGCTTTTCGGTCTCGGCGCCGGAGTGGCCGCGCAAGCAGGGTGATGTCGAGGAGATGCGCGAGACCGCCGAAGAGTCGGCAGGGCTCGGCGTGCAGGAGATCGTCGACCACTACGCGTCCCTGATCGACGAACTCGCCCGGCCACCGGTGCTGGTCGGCCATTCCTACGGCGGCCTGTTCGTCGAGTTGCTGCTCGACCGCGGTCTGGGCCGTGCCGGGGTGGCGATGAGTCCGGCGCCGCCCAAGGGCATTCTGAAGCTGCCGTTCTCGACCTTGAAG
>WNFR01004446.1_pt1 | contig 23156 bp, 27 predicted proteins | sample 5400221 | NCBI WGS metagenome assembly WNFR01 (sample SAMN13153357, study PRJNA577476) | soil metagenome | isolation source: 40 cm soil under Madrone tree | place: USA:California | collected 2016-06-14 | reverse complement strand
TCCTTATTCAACCGCTTACATAAAAGCGTCACTCTGGATGCATGAAAAATCGCCGTTCCCTGTTTTTCCAGGGTTTAGACAAACGGCGGCGGGTGACAACATTGCTTCGCTTCACGCACAACAAATTGGCAGAATCATTAGATCAAACGACATTCCGCATACCGATCCCAGTCTGTACTGATTGAATATCGCTGGCACCCACTGCACGGGCAGCGTTTACCCTTGTTTCGCCGTGCGGGCCGAGGCGCGGGCGCAGTGGTCCATGTTGACGTGCCAACGGGAATGTCGCGCGAGCTTCCTTCCTGGATGTGCGATGCCTCAATGTGCGCATCGATGTCGCTCGGCAGCCCGCAATTATGCCTCAAAGCGCTGAATGAATTGCGCGAGATACTCTCGGCGAACGAATCGCCGGCTGCCCTGGCAATTGTTTCATCATCGTCGAATCTCTCACAGCAGGAGGCTTCGATCGATGAAACGAAGTGCAACCGCCGCAAGGCGACAACTCGCGCTGTCACTCGACCGCGAAGCAAGAAATCCACTCCCCGAGGAAACCCATCAAGCGGTGGTGACAACCCTGGCGGATCTGTTGCTCGAAGCACTCGGGGAAGTCCAAAAACAATCGGAGATCGAAGAGGGAGCCGACGATGAATCCGAAAATCACATCTGACCATCTCAATCGCGGCGCGATTGTCTACGTGCGCCAATCAAGTCCAGGCCAAGTGATCGAGCATACCGAGAGTAAACGGCGCCAATATGGACTGGCGGACGCAGCGCGCACAACAGGATTCGTGCCAGTCACGGTCATCGACGATGATCTCGGTCGATCAGGTTCGGGACTCGTGGAGCGACCGGGCTTTCAGAAACTGGTGGCTGCAATTTGCGGCGGATCGATTGGCGCTGTGTACTGCATCGAGGCTTCGCGCCTGGCGCGAAATGGCCGCGATTGGCATCACCTGATCGATCTATGCGCATTGGTCGGCACGCTGGTCATCGACCCGGATGGAGCTTACGATCCGCGATTGATGAACGATCGATTGTTGCTGGGTCTCAAAGGGACGATGTCCGAGTATGAACTGTCGTTGCTGCGACAACGAGGTCTCGCCGCACGCGACTCGAAGGCGAAACGCGGTGAACTACGCTTTGCGTTGCCGCCGGGATTTTGCTGGGATGAACTCGGGCGCATCGAGATCGCATGGCAAGCGGCGCGGTATCATACGGTGTTGCAGATCCTGCGCCACCCTCTCTATGCCGGCGCGTACGTCTTCGGCCGGACCGGTCAAAGGACGCAAGTGGTCGAGGGGCGTGCCCGGAAAACCAACGGTCACGACAAACCGATGCCTGCGTGGAACGTCTTGCTAAAAGACCATCATCCGGGTTACATCAGCTGGACGGAGTTCGAGGAGAATCAGCAGATGATCTCGGAAAATGCACACATGCAAAAGCGCATGTCGCGCAAATCCGCTCGCGGTGGCCGCGCGCTTCTGACCGGCATGGTCCGCTGTGGTCGCTGCGGACGGATGATGCGCGTGTTCTATGGTGCGCGTTCCGGTCATGCTCACCGGTATCAATGTCCGGGCGATAGCGCTTTGGCGGGGTTGACCTTCTGCATCGGCATCGGCGGGGTGCGAGTGGACCAGGCCGTCGCCGCCGCTCTGGTCGAGGCAGTCTCAGATCATGCCGTCGAAGCTGCGATCCGCGCTGCCGAACAGATCGTTCGTACCGATGAAGAGTTGCGTCTGGCAGTGACTCGTGAGCTCGAAGAGGCGCGATATGAGGCTTCTCTTGCCGCTCGTCGCTATGAGGCCGTAGACCCCACCAAACGTCTTGTGGCCCGAGAACTGGAGGCCCGCTGGAATATCTCCCTGGAGCGTGTCGCGCAGCTGGAGGAGCGTTTAAAGGGCTTTGACGATGCAATCGCAAAACGCCCTTCTATTGACCGCGCAGCACTGATGACGCTCGCCCAGGATTTGCCGTCCGTGTGGAATGCTCCCGGAACAGACCCACGCACCAAACAGCGACTGGCACGCATCCTCATCCAGGAAGCTGTCATTGATCTCGACAAGAAATCCAATGAAGCGGTCGTGACGGTGCACTGGGCCGGAGGCAGGCATACCGAGATCCGCGTGTTACGTACGAAGACAGGACGTTATCCTGAAAATCTCAAACCGAGTGCGGTAGTCGTGATGCGCAAGCTGGGTGGTCAATGGTCGGATCGTCAGTTGGCCGTGACGATGAATCGCATGCGCTGCAAGACGACGGATGGGAAATCATGGACGATGGTTCGAGTGCGTGAACTACGCGAACGGCTGGGAATCGCTGTGTATGACCCCTCCGCTTCGAACACTGAAATGATCAGTGCGGACGAAGCCGCTCGTCGCTTGAAGATTTGCGTCGGCTCCGTTCACTTGCTAATCCGCGAGCGAATTTTACCGGCGACGCAACTGATGCACTCGGCGCCATGGCAGGTGCCAGCTTCAGCACTCGAAACCAAAGCGGTTAAGATAGGCGTGCAGAAAATCGTAGCGCGCCGTCCGCGTAATGCCGCTGTTTATCAAGAAGAAAGATCGCTCAAACTTCCAGGATTTTAACAGGAGAGATGCACTATGAAACACGATTCTAGCGACGTCCGATGAACACGTACAGCGACTGCGCCGCGAACGGATCCTGCTGCATCCCCTCGCGCACCAGCGCCGCCAACCCGTTCCGGCCGCGCCTCATGTCAATCGGCTCCCGGTGCAGGTACACCTTCACATCCGCGCTCGGCCGCATCATGCCGCCTCTCCCGACAGCAACGCCGACATCCACGAGACTTCCGGATAACTCGCGCACTCGATCGTCCAACCCGACGGATGGCGGATCCGACACACAGTTGTCGCTGTTGTTGTCGCTGTTGTTGTCGCCATCGTCGCGGCCGGCACAATGCGCACCGGCACAAACCCCGCCGCCTGGGATCGATCCACCCGGCGACGCTCGCTAATCACACCCTTGCGGACCAATACCCGCTTGATCCATGTCCACTGGTGCATGCTCAGGTGCTTCTCACGGCAATACCGCGAAAAGCTCACGCCCAGCTCTCTCGCCTCCTCCAGATGAGCCAGACACGCTCGCTCACGGTCGCTCATCTGACCGCTATCTCATAACCCGAAGGTCGTAGGTTCAAATCCTACCCCCGCTACCAACTTCATAAAAAACTTTTATTTATCAGTCAGTTATAGGTGAAATGATGAAATGATGGTGACATGATTTGGACCTACGGCATGGTCCAACGTCATTGGTACCCCCCTTTGAACGGCACTGTCGGTAAGCATCCTAACCGGATCAACAGCGCTTCAGGAACGAGCCGGTTGATTTGGTGTTGGCACTGTTATACGCATCTTGCAGTTTGAGTATAACTGGTTATACTCAGTTTGCAGTTTGCGTATAAGAGCTTCCCATGCCCGCCCCGTCACTCATTGTCCAGACCACCTATGCAGAGCTGCTGGAGCGCTGTGCAGCGGCTGCTTTTGTCGAGTCCTTTTCAGAGGGCGGCACTTTTACTCCGAAAACGATTAGGGGACGTCGCTACTGGTACTTTCAAATAGCGTCTGCGGAAGGCCGCTCGCAACGATATGTTGGGCCGGAATCTCCCGAACTGCTCGAGCGGATCGCGCACCACAAGCAAGCGCGAGATGATGAGCGCGAACGCCGCGCATTGGTATCGATGCTAGTGCGATCTTTAGGGCTTCTGCCGCCCATTCCGCAAATAGGCGAGGTTGTGGGGGTTCTAGCCAGAACGGGAGTCTTCAGGCTTCGCTCTGTACTCATCGGAACAGTGGCATATCAAGTATATCCAGCGATGCTGGGCATCCGCCTTCCGGGCGCGCTGCTTCAAACAAGTGATATCGACGTCGCACAGTTCACGAGCGTTTCGATTGCGACGGGTGACGAAACCCCGCCAATGATTCATGTACTAAAGAGCGCCGACAAAACATTTCGAGAGATACCGAACGTCTCCGGACACGGGTCCGCAACCAGCTACGTAGCGAAGGGCGGAGTTCGTGTCGATTTCGTCACGCCAAATGAGGGGCCTGACACAGATGCCCCGCAAATGCTTCCCGCGCTGAAGACAAATGCGCAGCCCTTGCGTTTCCTCGACTTTCTGATTCGTGACCCCGCGCCAGCGGTTGTACTGCACGGGTCAGGCATTTACGTTTATGTTCCGGCGCCGGAGCGCTACGCGGTCCACAAATTAATTCTATCCTTGTATCGACCTGCTGCAATCGCAAAGCGTGACAAGGATCTGCGGCAGGCGGAGCGATTGATTGAAGCTCTTGCGGAAAGACGACCCGGTGAATTGAAGGACGTATGGGAGGAGGCTTATGAGCGCGGGCCGCATTGGCGAAAGTTTCTTCTAGAAGGCATGCGTAATTTGGCCCCCCACGCGCGCGATCTAATGCTGAAGATTGTGGGACGCGCTCGTGACATCCTGCCGGGTATCGATTTGACATTCGATGGCTCAACTGCGCACTACGATTTCAGCCGAGATACCGTTACGTTTGTTGGCGCAGCGTTTGGAAGTCCCGTTCAGTGCGCCATCAGCCGTGAGGCACTAGATGATCACTTTGGCACCGATGGTGTCGACAATGCCGGCCGCGTTGAGGCGTTCCGTAGGAGCCGCTCGAAGATTGAGCGCTTGGTGCGAAGGAAATACCTTTCTTGGCCAGCGGAGGAGCCGGAGTACGTGTTAGTGAAAACGATGGACGTCGAGCGGCTTTCGGATTCAAACCGGTGAGCCAACGCGTGCGAGGACACTCGCAAGCCGCGAGCAGGGCTGCGTCTTTTCGAGAAACTCACGCTATTAGCCTTGCGTGCTGGAGTTTGTCGGAGGCTTGTGACCCGAAGGCCTGGATGCCTATCGAGCGGCTTCGCACGGATTCATCACCTCAATGTTAGATCCGCAAAGTGCTTAACGTTTCTGGTTGCCGGCACTGCTCGGCGAGTGATTACAATTCCAGCAATCTGCGTGTGTCGCGCTGCTCGCGCCCCGATGAGGGCGACGTGCGAACTACCTGATTGATTATTGACCTGGTTCTCGTTAATAGTGTTTGTTGGTCAGTGTTTTGGTATGTAGGATGAGCTTCATAGAAGGACGATTGATACAAGGAGGTTGCCAATGTCTTTGCCAGATAGCTACACTCTCAAGCCCGGATCTATCCCGGCATACTTTGAAGCAATGCTTAGCGCAGAAGCGCCAAAGCGTTTTGCCGCTCGATTTCTGGAAAGTCTCGAAATAAGCCGAATCGCAAGCACCTTTACGGCTTTCAGAATACGGAGACTTTACCGGAAACCAACCACGCGCTCCTGAGGTAACGGCACCGACTCCCGAGACGCCCAACCCACCGGCAGACACCCTACAGACGGGGGATAAAAATCTGCCGCCGCCACCGGGTGTTTTTTGGTTTTTGCGACATCAATACTCCTCATCGAAGTGGCGAAGCGCCTCCTCGTCGTACTCAATGGTCCGTTCCTCCGGAGGTTCCGCGAATCCAAGCCATCACCGAGCAAGACGACGATCAGTACGCTCCACTTGTCCCCTAACTCCACTTGTCCCCTACGCGCGCCTGGGGAGATGGACGGTCACTTCGGTGTGCGTGATCCCTGTCGTCCGCAAAAACTCAGTGAGCGCCCGCAGGTGCCCAGAAATACTCATGGTGTAACCCACCGAGAATGGACCTAGCGCGCACGACTCTGCCTTCGCGCAGGCGAGGATGTGAAGTCGACGCAGCATCATGTGGCATCACCAGTGGCGGATCAGGTACGCCAGGACCCAACGCCATGTGCGGTCGTCCGGTATTGTAATGGCGAACCCAAGATTGCAGCACAGTCCGCAGATGCGATTCAGTCAGCGGAATCAGCCAAACCAGGATGATGAGAAGCCTCAGCATCACTCAATCATGCCATGGCTCGCATCGAGGTTCGAGATTGACTGAATGACTGCTGCATCGAATAATTGCGGACGACAGGAATGTATCGTCCCAAATGTCCCGCGGCGAAATATCAGCAAGCCAAAATGAGTGGGCCGCAACCGAGGCGCGCCCCTCGTGGGATGTGAGTAACGACTTTCATGGCAGAAAGAGTCGTAGATGACCCGGATGTACAAAGCGCGCTTGAGTGGTTTCTCGAGATTGCAGGGAATCGCCGCGCGCTCGAGCAAAGGATACAAGCGGCGCAAGCTTTCTATCGCGCAGGCTCGGTTCCCAAGGGGTTGTATTGGCCGGAAACTCAGGCGCTGGTGATGAAGGACGACTTAATCGCCTCTTACCTTGCACAAGCTGATGCACTGCTGCGCGATTGGCGCGCCTATGACCTGGTTCTCGGGACACGCATTGTGCCGTTCATCAAGCACATCGGAAAAGGTATCGACTCTCTGCGGCAGATGCCTGGCGCTGTCGAGCGTGCGCGGCGACTGTTGAACCCGAAACGTGAACACCCGGATGGGGCCCTATACGAGCTCGTGACGGCAGTACGCTACGCACGCGATGACTACGAAGTCGAGTTCGTTCCCGAAACCTCTGACCGCGCGGGAGATCTCCGCGTCGGTGTACTGGGTACACCGAAGGAAGTCCAGATCGAGTGTAAGCGGTTGCGGCCGAGTGTCTATGAGTTACGCGAGGCCGTTCTCATCCGGCAGCTCTTCGATCCGCTCAAAGAACTGATCCACGCCCGCCGACTGAGCGTTCACGTCGATGTGCGATTTAATGTCGAACTTGCCAAAGTCCCGGGTGCGTATTTGGCCGAGCGAGTCGCGACCGCCCTCGATTCCCGGCTTGCGCTGCCGAACGGCTATCCGTGGCAGGACGCATACGCCGAAGGGGTCGTGCGCGATGCGCACCTCGATCAGGTTTTGGCCGATACCAAGAACAGCTCCTTGCTCTTTAGCACGAAGATGGCGCGCCTCCTGACGGGCCAGACTCTTCCGAACGAACGCATCCTTATGGCGCTCTGCTCGGTTCCGCGGGAGGAAGATCCTCGATATGTCGACGATGTGGCCTATGCCTCAGTGCTGAGTTGGCATTGCCTTGCGCCGGCCTCTGTTGAAGCTCGAGGCCGCCACATCAAATCATTGCTTGCCGACATTGATCGACAGCTTGCGAATGCTCCCTTGGGGATCGCGCACATCGGAATGGATGCGGAACGCGATATAGCCACCGCGGATCGCAGACGCGAGCGCAATCTCCAGGCCGTCCAGACATTTCAGGCCAATTCAAGATTGCTTGAAGTCCATCTGCACTACTACCTGCCCCGGGTTTCTGAAGGCGCAGCCTGGATGATCGACGAATCCGTCGATCCTCATTCAAGGTGGAATGATTTTTTGCTGCACGATCGGCGATTATTGGCCTTAGGCGAAACCGACATCGAGAACTGCCTGCCCGTGTGGCATCTGCCACCGCCGCCGGTCCCGCCTGCCAGCTAACAGGGAAAGGGACGGCGGTATGTCGACGTCCGGGGCAAATCCGGGGGCACGGGGGATTTATGGGACGTCGGCTTTCTCACCACGATATTTCCATTCCCATACAATAGCTTACGACGTGGTTTCCTCTGAGATGCGTGCCTTGACTTTGTCCGCTAGCGATATTAGCATAACTAGCGAATATAGCTTAAAGGTGCCTATGGACCGCGTCGAACGCAACCGTCTCGCAGGACGTCGCCCTGAACACATCTGGCATGTGTTCGGAGCGCCCTCCAATTACATCTTCATTTCGCACAATTCCGCGGCTCGCTTGCTCCCGATCGTCGAGCGGGCGGAGCGGTTGGGGCGCACGCTGGGGAACGACGCACTGATGCTGGTGGATACGTCCGAGCAGATTCAAGCCGTTTTTCAGGAGCGCTGGATCGCCGCCACGGAATTGCCGAAGGACGTGGAGCTATATGCGTTCGTTCTCACGCCAGGTCTCGCCCATCGGTTGGGGCCCACGGCCAAACGACATGCTGTGGCCGAGGGCCTCTTTGAGATCGACCTGCCGTTGTTCATCGCCATTGACGCGGACCTCTCTTCGGTGGAGGAGATTTTCCACAGATTAAAGGACCGGCTGCTCGGTCACACTCAGTCTGCCTCGGCATCGCAGTCCCCTCGCAATGAGCCGTCATCGTACGTTCAAGGTTCGATCCGCCTGCATACTCCTGTCGGATCAGATCCCGATGATGTCGGCGAACTCATCGGATTGAGAAAGCGGCTGCGCGAATCCGTTCCGATGGTCGACTCCGAGCAGTGGAGCAAGTGGCGCGGCGTCACTACGAACCCTTCCGCGACTCTCGCGAAGTATCGTGAGCAAGGCCGGCTCTTTTCGGTACGGGAGGGGCGCAACTATCTTTACCCGCGTTTCCAGTTTACCCAGGACGCAGCGCCGCTCGATGCGGTCGCCGATGTTCTCAAGGTGGTTCCCGCAGACGCGCGAGGGTGGCCGCTGCTGAGTTGGTTCGAGGCTCCGAGTGCTGTGCTTGGCGGGCGCAAGCCCAGTGAGGTTCTAGCGAAGGATCCGGCGGCTGTGCGGACCGCGGCTGCCGATTTTTACGCGGATGACTAAACGGGCCGCGTGCCCGCCGCCGCCTTCTGCCGGCCAATCTGCGACGCTGCACTTTCACGCGCTGGCGCTGGACGAGACACTTTACCGAGTCTATCGCGGCGCAGACCCCGCCCAGTTTCGTGTCACGAGCGATAATAACCGCTTTGATCCGCTGCCACCACCGTGGACTGCCACGAAGGCGCTCTACGCGGGATCCTCGCGGGAAGTTGCGATTTCGGAGACTGTTCTACGTTGGCATGATCGCGTCGGCGATGCCGCGAAGATCATCCTTGCCCGCTCGCAAATTGCCGGACGACAGCTCATTGGACTTCGCTGGGATCACCCGGTGCGCCTTCTCGATTTCACTGGCTTCGGTATGAAGCCGCTCGCGGAGCTCATCAGCGACGGACGCGCCGACGATATCTTTCTCTGTGACGCCTCGCAGTACGGCAGTACGCAGCACTGGGCTGCCTGGCTGCGCTCCACGTATCCTGACGCGGCCGGCTTTCGTTGGATGTCACGGCAGCACAATTCCAGCTATTGCTATGTCTTCTTCGATGACGCGTGCCACGACTTCAAGCTCACGATCGCCGAAGCCGCGGAACCCCTTGAAGCCGGAACAGACGCATTCCGGCTGCTACAAGAGTGCCTCAGCGTGTTGGCATGGGAGATCGAGTCTTGAATGCCCAGTTTCGCCGAAGAAATGCGCGAAGCTCACTCGCGTTACCACGCTCTGGCGGCATCGCACGCTCTTTCGACGCCTCGTTCATATGACTTCCCGAAGGATTCGCCATGCCCCGCAACGAATGGCCCACACCGTCCGAAATGGTCGTCTTGAAGATTCTTCAGGCCAAGTCCCGCGGCGCGTATGGCCTGGAGATCGTGGCGGCCTCAAACGACGCTGTAAAGCGCGGCTCGGTTTACGTGCTTCTCGGACGTCTTGAAGAGAAGGGCTTCATTCGGGCCCTCAAGACCCGGACCCAGCTGGGCTACGACGGGCCTCCACGCCCCCAATATCAGCTCACTGCAGAGGGCGCCCGCGTCATGTCGGCGGCCGAGGCGATCGGCATGAGCTTCGCCGGAGCGCGCGCATGAAGAAGGACAGGGCGCCATTCGATGTCGATCTCGTGGTGTACGTGGACGGCGATGACATCGACGTTCACAACGTCGACCGCTATGTTGGGGCGATGGGCTCTGCCGGCTACCACCGCGTCGATGCCGACCGACTTCACGCGCAGGTCGCGCAGTTGCAAGCAGGCCAGATCGGCCTCACGACACCCGCGGAAACCAATTCGGACATCCGTATCTTCTTGAGTCACAACGACGCGGATCACGTCACCCTCGTCGAGGCCAAGCAGTTCGTCCAAGGATCCTTTAAGCTTCCTCACCACGGCGTACGGCCGGCTGACGGCTTATACTGTGAGGCGCGGCCCATCGACCATCAGACGCAGCATCGAACCCAAAGTGAGTGTCGTAAGGCCCCCGGCACACATGTTGGTGTTCATGGCCTCCAAGTTTCTGAGTTCGAGCGCCTATAATCGGTACGTCGGGCCGCACATCGCCGATATCTACCACGAATACTATCAGGCACTCCAAAAGGGTGATCTCCGAGAAGCGAGGAAAGTCGTCCTCTGGGGCTACATCCGAGCTCTTTCACCGGTGATTGCGGCAATCGCTCGCACCGCGATGTCGTTGCTCAAAATTGCAGGTGCGTAAAACGCGGCGTCCACGAGGAGTACATTTAGCCGAATAATATTGCTCGGGTTCCGATTGTCGCCAACAGCGGGCGGCTGCGGAGCGATCACCTGTCATCGTTCTCGAATCTGTGCCGTTGCGCAGTGCGCTGGGGTTGCCCAAGCTGCGGTGATTTGGGGCGCAAAACGCGAAAGCTCAAGCCACGACCTCCATTACATCCGCCTTGGCACTGGCACAATCTGGCTGGCGATACCCGTGCGGGCTCTATCTGACTAAACAAGGACGAAACATGAAATTAGGAACGTTGCTCGGCACTGTCGCGCTGCTCAGTGTCTTCGGGGCCGCGACTACGCTCGCCGACACCCCGCACAATCTCATCCTCTTCGTCCCAGATGGTCTCAGATCTCAAATCGTGGATGCAAACACCGCCCCGACGATGGCGCGACTACGTGAAGAAGGCGTGAATTTCCGCAACAGCCATTCCCTGTTCCCAACCTTCACGACCGCGAACGCCTCTGCTTTTGCCACCGGTCATTTACTGGGCGATACGGGAGATTTCAGCAACACGATTTACACCAGCCTTCCATTTCAAGGCACCGTCACGCCGTTTCTTGAAAACGACATCGTGCTGCGCGAGTTGAATATGCACTTGGGCGGTAACTACCTGCATGAACCGTCCATCATCGCCACGGCCGCGGCTCTCCCGGAGCCCAACCAAATATTGACCGCCCTGATTGGAAAGCTCGGACCCGTCGCCATCTTCGACCCGACGGCACTTAAGGGCACGGGGACCCTCATCATCGACGACAACACTGGGCAACCGGGTAAAGAAGTTTTGATTCCTGAAGGCTGGCGCAAGCTCATCGAGGACTCCAAGATTAAGGTCGTCAGTGCTCCCCCACGTGGTGACAACGGCAATCCCGGCACCTTCGTCGCCAACCTCGCACAACAGCAGTACTTCCTCGAAATGACCCTGAAAGTCGTGCTGCCCCACTTCAAAGAGGCCGGCAAGCCGTTTGTCCTCGTCTACTGGACCCGAGATCCGGACGGCACCCAGCACACCCAAGGAGACGGAGGCATCAACGGCCCCACGTCCATGACCGCAATCCGAACCGCCGACGGGGCTTTGGCCGCGATCGAGCAGACGCTAAAAGCGCTCAATCTTTACAAAACCACCAACATCATCGTTGCCGCCGACCATGGATTCTCTACCATCGCCAAGGACCGCGAAAACAACGCTCGCGAACTGCCCACAGGCTTCCTGGCGCTCGACCTCGCCGCGGCGTTGGCCAAAAATGACCCCAACATCAGGCTCTTCGATCCTGACCTAGACAACAAGCCCGTCGATCCCGCCGCGCCCAGCCTCAGCAGAGGGGATGGTCTGATCGGTGCCGACCCCAGTCACCCGCAAGTCGCCATCGCCGCCAATGGCGGCTCTGATCTGATTTACCTACCGGTTCTCGGACCGAAAGGCCCATTGAGCGATGAGGACAGAATTTCCCCGGACGAGCGGCGCAGAATCAAAAACCTCGGCAAGCGCATTGCGCAAGTGCTACTGGATCGAGACTATGTGAGTGGCCTGTTCGTCAACGACAAGATGCTGGGCAGAGTCCCAGGCGCACTGGCGATGAAAGACATCGGGCTCATCGGCGAGGCTGTCACGCCTAAACCCACGATCGTAGTCAATTTCAGATCCTACATTGACACCCGCTGTGACAAGTCCGAGCCGCTCCTGTGTGCCAAAGAGATTTCCGACACGACCTATCCGACGGGAGGAGGCATGCACGGCAGCTTCAGCCGCGCCGATACTTGGAATTTCATGGCCGCCCGTGGTCCTGATTTTCGCGAGGGCTTCGCGGACCCACTTCCAACCAGCAACGCCGACATTGGCGTGACTATCGCCCATCTCCTGCAACTGCAACTCGCACTAAGCGGCAAGCTCTCCGGCAGAGTCCTTACTGAAAGCCTTCGTGGTCACGAGAACGATTTACTACCGAAGATCGAGCATCACTCTCCGGAGTCGGCCCCGTCATTCAACGGCTCGAAGACTATTCTCAACACTCAAACTGTTGGCGACTACACGTATTACGACGCTGCGGGCTTCCTCGGGCGGACTGTTGGTCTGGATAGCAAATAGTCCTGAATAGTGCCGGTGTGGGGGCATGGAATAAACAATGAACACTGCCGATCACTTTTACTTGCTCCTGAAACCGCTGTTCCCTGAGAACGCGAACCTCAAGATCATTGATCTAAAGACCGATGAACTTGTTTTTCGGATAGATTGGCGGGCTCCAAAAGGGTCCGGGACAAAGCAATTGGAATCTATACCGATGGTCGCGGTGGCAATCTCTACGCGTACGTTCGTGTGCCTGGCCGATTACTTCGTCAATCCGGCATTCCGGAGGGAGTTGCTGCGCGTGCTCAATCGCGGCGAAGCGACCAATGCCCTGAAGCGACTGATCTACACCGGCCGCGTCGCCAACTACCAAGCCAAGAGCGAGGATGAAATGAAGGGTAAATCTGGCACCGGTGAAGCCGAAAAATGCGCACTTCGACGGGCAACAGAAACAGGCCTGGAATCATTAAGTTGCACGGGCCTCCTCAAAAAACACCGGGAAATAGGGGGTATTTCTACCGTATCTTATTGCACTGAAAATGAGGGGACCCCGAGACCGGCAAGGAGTAGACGGTGAAAGTCCGTCGCAGTGAAGGATTAGCGATCCACATTGACCCCAAGCCGTGCGCTGGCGTCCGCGAGGATGTCGGTGAAGCGTCGGCAGGGGAGCGTATAGGCCAGCCATTGAGCCGCGAAAGTGTTTTAGCTCAGGGTGCTGACGCGGTAACTTACGCGGAAGGCAACACGGTCGGACACGTCATCGCGAGTGTCCAACCGACCCTGCGTGGTCTGAGACCCTGGCATGTACGGACGCTCCTTGTGCGGGAACCGGGAGATCTCCAGCTCGACCACTTGCACGGTGGTCCGCATCGGGAAGGCGAGGAGCCGTAGCCGATGATGCACGAGTCGGAGAAGTCAGACCCCTCCATTGTAGCGGCGAAGCCAGCGAACAAGTCCGAAGGACCGGATGCGGAGCCGGTGGAGCGAAGGGAGGGGGCCGAGGGGAACACTGGAATCGTCATCGGTATAGATGGGCTTATGATTGTGGGGGCGATCGCGCGCGGAGAGGCGCGCGCGATATCGGGTATCAAGGGAGTGATAGGTATGTCGCGAGTACTTTTTAGCGTCACTCTCGTTGGCGCGTTAATCGGGTTGGGAGTGTCGGCGCGAGCGGACGTGGTGATGGACTGGAATCATCTCGCCGCCGTCATCAGTGAGGCGGAGGGTATGGCGCCTTCGGAGGCGGCTTCGAAGTGGTCGCCGAAAGAAGACGCCGAGGAGATCGTGGCGGTGGCGATCTTTCAAGCGGTGAACACGATCCACCCGCTGTATACACCGGCGCGAGAGGCGCTTGCTCCGCCGGTAGGCGAGGCATCGGGGGTTGCGGCGGTGGCGGCCGCGGGGCACTCGGCGTTGGTGTCGGTATACCCGGATCGGAAGGCGGCGCTCGATGACGACTTCGCGGTGATGCTGGCGGACGTGCCGACAGGTCCGGCGCGGGCGGCGGGCATCGAGGTTGGGGAGCGTGCCGCAGCTCAGGTCATCGGGTGGCGGACGGCGGACCACGCGCCGAGTGCGCCGCCGATTCGGATCGCGGCGCCACCGGGTCACTGGGTACCGACCACACCCAACAAAATCCCGGCCTATTACGCGACCGCCAAACCTTGGCTGCTGTCGAGCCCATCTCAGTTCCGACCCAAACCGCCGGTCACCTTGGTCAGCGAGGAGTGGGCCCACGACTACAACGAGACGCGTTCGTTGGGAGGCCGCACTAGCGCGACCCGGACGGCGGAGTGGACCCGTCTGGCGACGTTCTATTCACAATGGCAGCAGTGGCCCCTGGTACGACAGGTCGCCGCAACGGCCGGACGGACGCTCGAGCAAAACGCGCGGCTCTACGCCATGGTGGCGATGGCTACGATGGTGGCGATGGCTACGGCGGACGCGGATACCGCCATGGTCGATGGCAAATTGACGTATTCATTCTGGCGACCGATCACGGCGATTCGCAACGGGGATCAGGACGGCAATGCGGCCACTGAGCGGGACGCCGATTGGGAGCCGCTGCTCAAGACGCCGATGCATCCGGAATACCCGTGTGGACACTGCATGGTGATCTCGGCGTTGACCACCGTGTTGGCGTCGGAGGGCTGCCCTCCCCCGCCGGGTGGCATCGCGGTCATGAGCGACGCCATGCCGGGAGTGGTCCGGTATGTGGAATCGTGGCCAAAGCTCGCGGAAGAGGTGTCTCTGTCACGCATCTATGCCGGTGCGCATTTTCGGCATTCCATGGAAGTGGGTGCTGACTTAGGCAAGCGGGTCGCAGAGTACGAGCTGCAGGGGTTTTTGAAGCCGGTGCATTGATTGGCGTCGGGGTGTGGTCGACCACGCCCCGTGCATTCATCGTGGCAACCGCAAGGTCGTTCTTGATGATTCGTCCGTCTTTCATTACGAATTTGACGTGTTGCAGCACTGTGATGTCGACAGTGGGGTCGCCCTGAACCGCAATCAAGTCGGCGAACTTTCCGACCTCGACGGCGCCGACGTCATCGGGCCAACCAATCAACTCTGCGGCCGACGTTGTGGCGGCGCGCAGTGCCTCCAGAGGTGACAGGCCGCGCCGGGTCATCGCCTCGAGCTCCTCGGCGTTCTTTCCGTGCCGATCTGCCGCGGCAGGATCGGAGCCGTCGGCGATCTTGACTCCGATTAGTTTCGCGATTGCCATTGATTGGCGCATAGATTCTAGGAATGCCCGATCCTTGTCGGAAGTCCATTTGTTGGGCGCCTTGGCGACCATCGCGTCGATGACCGACAGGGTGGGCACGAGATATACCCCCTTCGATTTCATCAGGTCGAGATCGGCCCGGTCAGCGCCGTGGCCGTGTTCAATCGAGTCAACCCCTGCCAGAATCGCATTGCGAATTCCCTCGGTAGTGGTCGCGTGGGCGGCGACCTTACGCTTGGCTTTATGAGCTTCTTCAACAATGACCTGCATTTCGGCGACGGTCAGTGTCGGGTTACGCCAATCTGCATAGACCTTAATCAGATCGGCACCATGACTAATTTGCTCCCGCACCGCCCGCCTTGCTTCCTCGGGTCCACTTATCATTTGAGCGCCGGTCGGGAAATCGGTCAGATCAGGCGAGATCGCAAATGGGAAGTACTGGCCGACGGCAGCGATCCCGCGCGTTGCGACCCGCATGCGGGGACCTTCAACCAGTCCCGCGTTGATCGCGTCCCGCAGCGCGACGTCTGCGTACCCGGAACCTTCGTTTTCGACATCCCGCACCGTCGTGAATCCGGCCTCCAGAGTCGCACGGGCATTGGCCGCCCCTTCGAGAGCGCGATAGGCCTGAGATTTCGTTAGCAAGTTCAGCGCGTAGCCGTTGGGGTCATCGCCTATTCGGGCCATGAGGTGCGTATGGCAGTCAATCAGGCCGGGCAGTACGGTGGCGTCCTTTAGATCAATTATCTTGGCGGACGCAGGAACCTGCTTTCGGAGCGCGGTGGCCGCGCCTATTGCCTTGATCCGACCACCCTCCACGATAATCGCGGCGTCGGGAACGTACGAGCCTGCGCGGACGTCGAGAACCCGAGCTGCCAGCAGCAGCTGGGGCGGCGATTCAGGCGCCGACGTCGACTGTGCGAGAACTGAGTCGGGAAACAGCAGAGCTAGGCCGCAGAGGCGGCAAAGAATGCCAAATAAGGACTCAGTGCGCATCGTTCCGACCCCATCGTTCAACAGTCTAACATCAGCTATATTGAACTCGGCGAGGTAAGGCGACAAAGAAAAGATATGTTTTACGGATTCGGTGGCTCAGGGTGACGTGCGGCGCGCGGCGGATGGGCCGTGCTGAGCGATAAGACTGGTGTGTCGTCTCCGGCTTCGAGTCACTGGAGGTAGAGCAGATGCATGGGCACGGTCTTCGAGTTTCCGCCTGGGTCGTCGTTCTGAGTGTTCTGTGTGGGGGCGCCGCGGGTGTTGCGCAGGGGGAGCCGGCGTTTGTGCGGATCAGGCCGGCGGAGGTGCAGTGGCGGGATGTCCCTGGCAGTCATGGGGTGCAGCAGGCGGTGTTGCTGGGGGATCCCAATAAGCCCGGCATGTATGTGGTGCGGGTGAAGTTTCCGCCGCACGTGATGGATGCGCCGCATTGGCATCCGAATGCGCGCTACGTGACGGTGGTCGAGGGCACCTGGTACGCGGGCACGGGCGATACGTTTGAACCGGGAAAGTCGGTGCCGCTCAATGCGGGGAGCTTCATGCTGCATCCGGCGAAGGCGGTGCATTGGGACGGGTCGGCAGGGAATGAGCCAGTCATCGTGCAGATCATTGGGGAGGGTCCTGCGCAGACCGTGCAGGTGGATCCGAAGCAGCCGATGTGGCGAGTGGTTTCGGACGAGAAGGGGATGTGAGGACCGGGGCGTCAGGCGTCGGCGCCTAGAGTCGGTTAAACAGGTGTGATATAAACGAGCCGAAGTTCCTTCTTTTTTTTGGCAATGCCGGTGCCATGTGAATTGAGAAGTCGGGCGTTAACCCAAGCTCGCGGGAGAACTCCCCGAGTATTTCATGGAGCGCGTTGCCCATGCGGCGTAGGGGGTCTGGGGATAGCTTACCGAGGTAGTGCTCCACACACAGGTAGGTGCCGGCGAGTGCCTTTCGGCGACAGTTCTTCTGCAGACAATTTGCCTCAGAAATTTCATGCGTCGCCAGCGCAGTTTCGATCGCCTTCGCCCGTTCCGCTATGGCATCCGCCGCCCCGAGGGTCTCGGCCTGCTGGCGGGCCTGCCGTAGCCGCTGTAGCGTCTGCGGCGACCGCCGAGATGCGCACCATTGGTACCAGAACGTGTATTCTTCGGGCTCTTCGGGCTCCTCTAGCTCGGCTGGGTTATCTGGCCGACGGGCCTGTTGCGCCGCCCATTCAATATCACGCTCGATCCGTCCTGCCACGACGGGCGTCCCGCGGGACAGCGCCTGCGCGACGAACTCGTCGGGCAGGATCACTTGATGCTCACGCACGTAGTGCGCCAACCCCTCCGGCCAAACCCACACGCCGTCTGTGAGATCGCGGCTTCCCATGAGTCCATGGTCGATCCCGCAGCCAAAGCGACACCATGACATGCCGAGCCAGGTCTCTCGTGTCATGCCCGCGGCGAGATACTCTACGAGCCGAGCGCGCTGGTCGGCGGGCATCACGCCCACCACTTCTTGGGGAGCCGGCAGTTTCTCGTCCTGTAGACCGGTTATCCAATATCCGACGGCATTGAGCATGTTTGGTCGTTGGGTGGTGATGGCGTTTTGGGGCAGCGGTGAGCGACGCTATAGAAGTTCCGGCGCGAAGAGTGCCCATCGTCCGGCTATGCAGGCATAGAACGCCTTGGGTCCCGGCGTGCGAATTCGGATGCCAATCATGACGCGGGTCTCCTTCACGGTGGGACGCTCATGAGTCCCCACAATGACAAAGTCGTGAGGAATCATCGGTAGCGCATCGATGGACGGACTGCCGATACGGGTGATGCCGAGAATTTCATCCGGACAATAGTGGAGCAGGTTGTCGGGCGACGGCGCCCATATCATGAGGATGAAGGTTGGGGCCGAGTTGGGCGTCGCGGAATTCCTCGTACACCATCCGGCAACCGTGCGCTTCGGTGGAATGTCGCGAAGGTCGAACGGCATGGTTTCCGACGGGTCATCGGACTCGAGGGCGTGTAGGACCGCATCGCAATGGTGCGCCTTCGCCATCTCCTCGAACTCGGGTGGAAACACCAGCGTCTCGACGTAGCCTTCCTTGCCAAGGGCGGAAGACATTAAGAGGGTCGCGAATAGCGCGATGAGGCTTCTCATGCCCCCACCATAGCAAAGGGTAACCGGCGGCGGACAGGGCGCCGAATACGGCCGGTCGCCTTAATGTCGATGCGGGCCCGGGTTCTTCACAATAACTGCCCTCTTCGTGCAGAAATACAGGGGGTGATTTGTGGGTGGAGGGGCTATCCTTCTACCATGGGATTGGCAGGGAGGCCGCTATGACGGATGAACCCAGCAAACGCGTCGAGGAGATGCACACGGCAGGGGGGGCGGTACTCGATCTCGACGTTGCTGATCGTCTCCTGGGCTCTCGCGCTGGTGGTCGCACCCCACGACGCCATTGCCCGAATTGGGAAATGCAAGATCGGATCGCTGACACCTGCCGAGGAGAGCCTGCTCTTAGCGGCCGCAAGCCGCATTTTGCCGAAGCATGCCGATCTGATTGTGTCGAACCTGTGCGGGAGTACGTTTGCGGAAATTACCAGTCAGAAGATCGCAGATCGCCCCGGCGGGAGCCATTGGTGGGTCGCGAACTGCCGGCGCGACAGCCTCGAGTGGGTGTGTGATCGAATCCAATTTCAGGAGGTCGAAAAGCGCTTGATCATTCGCGGAAGGCCGCTGCAAGTTGCGACTACGTTTGACGAGGGCACGGTGCCGGAGGCGGTCGAGTCCGTAGCGACCCGGGCGCTCAACATTTACGCCGATCCGGGATCTCAACTCATCTACTGCGGAGAAATTAAGGATCCGGGAAATCGGTGGACCGCGCTGCGAAAGGAGCACCCCGTTTCAGTCCAATTACAGCTTTGTGTGCACTTGCAAGTACCCAGATTTTCCCGTCTATTTCCTGCGCCGGTTAGAATCTCGAGATTGCGGCGTGGTCCCCTTCTTATCCGTTGAGCGTATCCGCCGTCGAAAGCTAGGGTAACCTTGCGTGGTTCCAATCGCTGCCGCCGGCCGCGTAGCACCCGGAATGGACCACTCTCCTTGAATGCATTCGTCGCGTTGGGATTCCAGGGGTAGTCGCCGTCGTTGTTGGGCCTTACGATCTCGTAGAGGGGAAAGAAGTTGCGGACGTTCGTGATCGCCATGCGCTGGAGCTCAGCGGCGCTGCATTGGGTTCGGGGTCATTGTCCGCACCCTGCTCTCAGCTCCCGGGCGGCCGTTATGGAGATCTCCCCATAACGGCCGCTGGCTTTTCAGTAGAACCGCCCGACAGCGTCACTCCGCTACTGGCGCTGAATAGTGCCTTCCATATCGACTATGCTCGCTGCTGGTGCAGCGCCGGCGGCGGGACCCCAGCTGTACGTGAGATGCCCTGTTCCGACCGCACCGGCGAAACGACCAGTGCCGCCGGTGATTATCCAAACAAGCTCGTCCAAGCCAGTGGTCCCATCGCTACATCCGATCCCAGAGAGTGTCATGGTGATGCTGCTGCTCTTGGCGTCCGGTATGGAGAGTGTACCGGAACCGTATTTGGTGGCGCACAGTCCGCCAGCCGCGTTGGTCTGGTTGTTATTCATCACGGTGCCGTTGACCACCTTGAACGTAATCGTCGAACTGCTGCCCACGTGAGTACCCTTTACTGGCACGGTAACCACAGGGTTGGCGCCCGCATTGCCGGCTCCATCATCAGTCTCTGTAGCGATGACGCCGTGAAGTAAGAACTTCTCCACCGCGTCTAAAGTATCTGCCCGCACGGAGTTACTCGCAATCGAACTGACTGCAATAAGCCCGGCCACCATGACCACACCGAATTTGTTTGAACTAAGTGATGTTCTTTCCATTTTCCTGATCTCCTGTAGTGAGCAATGAGAACTTGCAAACCCCGCGGCTACGAATGTCGCGACCTCCTCCTTGAGATAACCCGTTGTCGGTGCAACCCATCATGCGGTGTCATGGATACATAGGCGCCCGCGCTCGAGATTTGCCGTCATTCAGTACTCCGCCATCGGCGGCGCCGAGTTGCAGATATCGGAAACTATCTTTTGCGCGGCGTGAGCAACCGATGCCAACGGTGATATTGCGTCGCACAAGACGCGGTTTTTTGGGTCTGCGCCGGGCGAGCACCACCACGCATATCTAATTGCCGATGCGGTCGATGGCGCGCATTATTTCCGCGAATGGACTCGAACCGCATTCAGCCCGGGAGTCGACGAGCCGCGTTTCCGGTGACGCGTTGGAGCATCGTGATTGAAGCAGCGCGCGACGGTCAGCCCAACGGGAGCAACGCGCTCGGCGAGTTGTGCCGCCTCTATTGGTACCCGGTGTACGCCTTTTTACGCCGCCGGGACAGCTCATCGACGCGCGCCGAAGCGGAAGACCTCACGCAGGCATTCTTTCTGCACCTCATGGAAAACGGCGCTGTCGGCCGTGCCGATCGATTTCGCGGCTCGTTTCGGGGCTTCTTGATTGGCTGCCTCAAGCATTTCGAGGCCAATGAGGAGAAACGGGAACGTGCACTCAAGCGCGGCGGAAAGTTCCGCCTCGTATCCTTCGACGTCGAAGAGGCCAATGACCGTTACCTTGGGGACAGCCGGCGTGACCCCGAGGAAGCAGCGGAGCGAGTACTCGATCGCCAATGGGCACGCGTCGTCACAGAGAACGCGCTGGAGCGGATCCGCGACGGTTTCGGGGCCGACCAGGTCACCTACGAGCGGCTGAAGGTTTTTTTGATCCCCGGGGGTGAGCCCGGCACTTACGAGGCGGCGGCCAAGGATTTAGGCGTGTCGCTGACGCTCCTCAAGAGCGCTATTCACCGGCTACGGCGCGAATATCGCGACGCCGTACGCGCCGAAGTGGCGTGGACCGTCTCCGCGCCGCACGAGATCGACGCTGAAATCCGGCATCTGGTGAGCATTCTCGCCGACGAGTTGCCGCCAAGCACGCGATGAATGCGCAGGACGGCGTTGAGTTCGGCGATGTCTGCCGTTGCCCCGGGTGCGGCAAAGTACGCTTCAACTCGGTTACCGGGTTGTGCGCTGCATGCCTCCTGCGCCTCGGACTCGACGACACGGCCTTACCAAACGCCGATCCGGACGCAGTCGCAGACGACGAGTCGGCCACGCCCCCGTTGCTCGAGGACTGGCTCCGGATCAAATCAGAGCGCATCGGCAACTACGAGCTATTGGATGAGATAGCGCGCGGCGGAATGGGTATCGTCTATCGAGCCCGACAATCGCAACCGGTCCGCGTGGTCGCTTTGAAGATGATGCTGCCGTATCTCGCCACCTCCGAGCCCATGCGCGCTCGCTTTCGAATCGAGTCCGATGCGGTGGCACGCCTCGACCACCCCGGTATTCTGCCCATCTACGAAGTCGGCGAACACAACGGACTGCCCTACTTCAGCATGAAGTTCGCGGAAGGGGGCAGTCTTGCACGGCGAATGTCCACCCTGGCTGGGCAGTGGCGCGAGATTGCCGCGATCGTCGCCAAACTGGCGCGTGCGGTGCAACATGCCCACGAATCCGGGATACTCCACAGAGATTTGAAGCCGGGGAACATTCTCTTCGACGCGCGCGCTGAACCCATGGTCGCCGATTTTGGGCTGGCAAAGTTTCGAGCGGTGGATCAGAACATGACATTACCATTGGCCGTTCTCGGCAGTCCGAACTACATTGCACCGGAACAGATTTCATCAACGATGGGAGCGATTGGACCGGCAACCGACGTCTACAGCCTCGGCGCGATCCTCTATGAGCTCCTGACCGGTCGGCCGCCAATACTGGGCCAGGACCCGGTTGCAACGCTGCAGATGGTGTCGGTCGCAATTCCGGACTCGGGTGTCCGCTCCAATCCTCTGATTCCGCGCGCCCTCGACGCGATCTCTCTGCGGTGCCTCGAGAAAATACCGGGCCGCCGTTATGCGTCAGCGGCCGCGCTCGCCGAAGACTTAGAACATTGGTTGCAAGGCAGGCCGCTGCGGACCTCCGGCCTGGTTCGGCCAAATGGCGCGGTACTGAGTTCGGGGGGGCTGCTATCGCGTGCCTACGTCCTTTTGTCGGCGTGGTCGCGACGGTCTTGACTGGCGAGAGTTGAACTCAATGAAGCGGATGATCTCGTCCAGCGCCATTGCGAGCGCTGTTGACGAGCGCTGCAATTTCGCCAGAAGCAATCCGCCCTGGATCGCCGTCAGGAAGGTAATGCTGAGAGTCTTCGGATTTAGCGGAGGCTCAAGATAGCCGCTTGCCTGCATCCTCAGCAATCCGCGTTCGATTTCCGCTGCCCAACAATCGAAATGTGCGCTCAGTTCGCGCCGGTGATTTTCGGAATGGCTGGCGAGCTCATTGGCTAGCGATCCAGTGGGGCAGCCGCCGGTCCGGCCATAAGTGTCGCAGAGCCGGACAAGTTTATCTCTCCAGCGGTGCGTGGATGACCCTCGCCCCCTGAAAGTCGATGACTCCGTGCAGAAGTTCGTCCTTGTCAGAGAAGTAGTGGTAAAGCTGCGACTTGCTGGCTCCCACGGCCGACCTTACCTGGTCAAGAGTCGTCTCGCGCGCTCCCGAGCTAAATACCAGATCGGCCGCGGACTGAACGATACGGTCGCGCATCGCACGGCCCTTGGAGGTTAGGCGGCTTTCGGTCTCTGCAGTTTGCTTCGTCATCGCACGCTCCAGAATGGACTTGACGGTCCATTTAGTCGTGTGTTAATTATGGACTACTGGGTCCACTCTGTCGAGTTCCGCGACACGGCTCCTTCGGGAGCGTTACGGTCAGTTAGCGTGGGCCGCCAAGATGTATGTCACAAAGGACGTTGCTGCCTTGAATATCTCACACCAAGAAAAGGCTGCGGTCCTTGGCCGTCATCCCCATCACGTAGACAGGGACGCAACGAGAACTATGACGAGCACGACAAGCACTGAAAACACGAATTGAACGGAGGCAGTGATGATTGACGTGCACTATTGGCCGACGCCGAACGGCTGGAAGGTGACCATCATGCTCGAGGAGTGCGGATTGCCCTACAGGGTGGCCCCAGTGAATATCCTCGAGGGCGAGCAGT
>WNFR01001677.1_pt1 | contig 23189 bp, 20 predicted proteins | sample 5400221 | NCBI WGS metagenome assembly WNFR01 (sample SAMN13153357, study PRJNA577476) | soil metagenome | isolation source: 40 cm soil under Madrone tree | place: USA:California | collected 2016-06-14 | reverse complement strand
TCTTCACGTCCGACGTTGCGAAGGTCGTCGTCGACCGCGCCGTCGACCACCAGCGCATTCTCGACTTCGTCGACTCGTTCGCGCCCCGCATGAAGACGCGCATCGAGCTCCACGAGGGTCCGCAGCCGCTCTTCGATCAATACGGGATCGAGCCGGCAATCAGCCGCGCGCTCGAGCGCCGCGTGTGGCTCAAGTCCGGCGGCTACATCGTGATCGACCAGACCGAGGCGCTCACCACCATCGACGTCAACACCGGCCGCTACGTCGGAGCGCGCAACCAGGAGGAGACGATCCTCAAGACGAACCTCGAGGCCGCGCGCGAGATCGTCGATCAGCTGCGCATCCGCAATCTCGGCGGCATCATCATCGTCGATTTCATCGATATGATGGATCCGGCGAGCCGGCAGCAGGTGATGGACACGTTCGAGGATGCGCTGCGCCAGGACAAGATGCGCAGCAACATCCTCAAGATCTCGGAGCTCGGACTCGTCGAGATGACGCGCAAGCGCACGCGCGCGAGCCTGTCGCACCAACTCACCGACGCCTGCCCGACGTGCGACGGCAAAGGCCGCATCAAATCGGTCGCGACGATCGGGTACGAGATCATGCGACGGGTGCGCTATGTCGCCGCCGCGGCGGCGGGGACGAGCCGCATCGTCGTGCGCGCCCACGCCGCCGTCGCCGCCTTCCTCTGCGAGGACGAGAGTCTCGCGATGGACGCGCTCGAGCGCGAGCTCGGGTGTCGCGTCGTCGTCGAGCCGATGGACGCGCCCGATCACGCGCGCTTCGAGGTGCAGGCCGCCTGAGCGACAGCGGGCGGCAATCGTCGAGAAGGTTCGTTGACTTGACGGTGGGGCGCCCCTATAGATCGCGACCTCTGCCGGAGCACACCTCCATGGCGCTCGATCGCGACACCGCCCGCATCCTACAGGGCGCGATATGCGGCGCCGGGCTCACGCTCGCCGACGCGTACACCCTGATCCGCAGCGGCGACGACACGCTCCCGGATCTCCTCGCCGCTGCCGGCGATCTCCGCGATCGGGGCAAGGGCCGCACGGTCACCTACTCGCGCAAGGTTTTCCTGCCGATCACGAACCTCTGTCGTGATCGCTGCTCCTATTGCACGTTCCGCAAGGATCCCGACGATCCCGACGCCTGGACGATGCGCCGCTCCGAGATCGCGGATTGGGTGGCGCGCGCTCGGGCGCAAGGCTGCAAAGAGGCGCTCATGTGTCTCGGCGATCGTCCCGAGACGGCGTTCCCGAGCTACCTCGCGATGCTGCGGTCCTGGGGTCACGAGTCGACGGTCAGCTACGTGCGCGAAGCGTGCGAGATCGCGCTCGCGGCGGGTCTCCTGCCGCACACCAACGCCGGCCTGCTCACCGCCGACGAGATGCGCTCGCTTCGGCCCGTCAACGCGAGTCTCGGACTGATGCTCGAGAATGTCAGCCCGCGGCTGCGTGCCCGCGGCATGCCACACCAGTACGCGCCGGACAAAGAGCCGGCGCGGCGCCTCGCGATGATCGCGGACGCCGGGCGCCTGCGCATCCCGTTCACGACCGGCATCCTTCTCGGCATCGGCGAGACACCGGAGGAGCGCGTCGATTCGCTGTTCGCGATCGCCGACCTCCACTCCGCGTACGGCCACGTGCAAGAAGTCATCATCCAGAATTTTCGCAGCAAGCCGCACACATCCATGGCGGCTGCGCCCGAGCCGAGCGCCGCCGATCTGGCGCGCACGATCGCCGTCGCGCGCCTGCTCCTCGGTGCCGACGCGAACATCCAGGCGCCGCCGAATTTGAGCCCGGCCGACCACCGCCTGCTCTTGCGCGCCGGCATCAACGATTGGGGCGGCATCTCGCCGGTGAGCTGCGATTACGTGAACCCCGAGGCGGCGTGGCCGATGATCCCCGCCCTCGCCCGCACTTGCGACGCCGAGGGCTTCGTGCTGCGCGAGCGCTTGACGATTTATCCTGAGTACGCGCAGCCCCAGTATCTCGATGCTGCGCTCGCGCCCGCGGTCGCACGCCTCGCGGCGGCGATCGAGGCGACGTACGGTGTCACAAGGGAGGACGTCCATGCATACGGCGCTCATTGAAGAGCTTCGCGCCGGCGTCGCGCTCGAGCGGCGTCTCGCCGCCGCGTCGCCGGACTTTCGCGCGATCCTCGAGCGCGCACTCGCCGGCCGTGACCTCGACGTCGACGACGGCGTGCGCTGCCTCGGCGCGGAAGGCGACGATCTGCTCGCCCTCCTCGCGGTCGCCGACGCGATTCGTCACGCAGACGTCGGCGATGACGTGACCTACGTCGTCAACCGCAACATCAACTTCACGAACATCTGCTTCGTCGGCTGCAAGTTCTGCGCGTTCAAGCGTCAGCGTTGGGAGGCCGACGCCTACGACGCGCCGATCGAGACCGTCCTCGCCAAGGTGCAGGAGGCGATCGATCGCGGCGCCACCGAGATCTGCATGCAGGGCGGCATCAATCCCGACATGGAGCCGTTCACCTATCGCGACGTCCTGCGCGCCATCAAGACGACGTTCCCCGCGATTCACATGCACGCGTTCTCGCCGATGGAGATCATGTACGGCTCGCGACGCACGAACATGAGCTATCGCGACTACCTCGCGATGCTGAAGGCGGAGGGCCTCGGGACGATCCCCGGCACCGCCGCCGAGATCCTCGACGACGACGTCCGCGAGGTCCTGAGCCACAAGAAGGTCACCGTGCAGAACTGGATCGACATCGTCACCACCGCCCACGAGCTCGGAATCCGCAGCTCGTCGACGATGATGTACGGCCACATCGAGACGCCGCGGCACATGGCCGAGCACGTCGCGCTGCTGCGTCGCCTGCAGCGGACGACGGGCGGCTTCACCGAGTTCGTGCCGCTGCGCTTCATCCACACCGACACCGAGCTCTACCGCGAAGGGCTCGTCGGCGACCCGCCGCCGAAGGGCATCTACGATCTACGCGTCTACGCCTTCGCACGGCTCATGCTGCGCGGGGTGATCGATAATCTTCAAACGTCGTGGGTGAAGCTCAACCACGAGCTCGCCCAGGTGTCGCTCCTCGCCGGCGTGAACGACTTCGGCGGCACGCTGATGGAGGAGAGCATCTCGCGCGAGGCGGGCGCGGACGCGGGCGAGTATACGTCGGTCGAGGAGATGCGCGCGCTCATTGAAGGTATCGGGCGCCGTGCCGTCGAGCGCACGACGCTTTACCGCAAGCTCGAGGCCGGCCATACACGGGCGGCGAATGGCGACGCGACGCACGGTGACGGTCCTGGCGGGCGGAGTGGGAGCGGCGAAGTTTCTCCGCGGCCTGCTCCGTGTTGCTGACCCGACGACGGTCACCGTCGTCGTCAACACGGGCGACGACGAGCGCTTCTTCGGCCTCGCCGTTTCCCCCGACCTCGACACGATCACATACACGGCCGCGGGAGTCGCGCACCCGCGCCGCGGTTGGGGTCTGCAGGACGACTCGTTCCGCTGTCTCGAAGCGCTCGGTCGATTCTACGACGCCACGTGGTTTCAGCTCGGAGACCGCGACTTGGCGACGCATGTGTACCGCACCCACCGTCTCGCGACCGGGGCGCGGCTCTCGACCGTCACCCGCGAGATCGGCCGCGCGTTCGGCGTCGCGGCGCGCATCCTGCCGATGAGCGACGATCCCGTGCGAACGTTGATCGACACCGCCAGCGGCACACTGCCGTTTCAGGAATACCTCGTGCGTCGCCGAGCGCGTCCACCGGTCCGCCGCATCCGCTATCGCGGCGCCGCCCGCGCGCATCCCGCTCCGGGCGTCGTCGCCGCGATCCGTGACGCCGCGGCCGTCGTCATCGCACCGAGCAACCCGCTCCTCAGCATCGGACCACTCCTTGCCGTCCGCGGCATCCGCGACGCCCTCGAGCGGCGCCGCGGCCCCACGGTCGCGGTGTCACCGCTCGTCGGCGGCCGTGCACCGACAGGACCGCTCGCGCGCCAGCTGCGACGGCTCGGTCTGCGCCCCTCATCGCTGGCGATCGCCGCCTACTACCGTCCGTTCCTGGATGCGCTCGTGATCGATCACCGCGACCATGACGACGTGACCGCGCTCGCCGCCAGCGGCTGTCGCCCGATCGTGGCCGATACGCTCTTCGACAGCGAACGCCGCGCCGCCGCCACCGCGCGTCGCGTGCTGCACGCGCTCGACCTCGACTGACGGCGATGCGCACCCTCGCCGTCATCGGGCTGACCGGGCTGCCGCGCATTCAGCCGGGCGACGACCTCGCGGCACTGCTCGTCGAGACGATCGAGGCGAACAAGGTCGGCCTCAAGCGCGGCGACGTCGTGGTCGTCTGTCAGAAGGTGGTGTCGAAAGCGGAAGGTCGGATCGTCGAGCTCGCGACGGTCACGCCGTCGGCGTTCGCGGCGCAGATCGCGCGCGACACCGGGAAGGACGCGCGCCTGGTGGAGGTGGTCCTACGCCAGACGACGCGCCTCGTGCGAATGGCGGGCGGACACCTCATCTGCGAGACGGGGCCGGGCTGGGTGTGCGCGAATGCGGGCGTCGACGAGTCGAACGGCGTCGCGCCCGGTACCGTGACCTTGCTGCCCGAGGACGCCGACGCGTCGGCGGAACGGTTGCGCGCGGCGCTCGAGAAGGCGAGCGGCGCGGCGGTCGGCGTGATCGTCAGCGACACGTTCGGGCGGCCGTGGCGCGACGGTCAAGTCGACGTCGCGCTCGGCGTCGCCGGCGTCGGTGCGCTGCTCGATTGCCGCGGCCGCTCCGATCTTACGGGCCGCAACCTGCAGCATACGATCCTCGCCGTCGCCGATCAGCTGGCCGCGGCGGCGGGTCTCCTGATGGAAAAGGACAGCGGCACGGCCGCCGTCCTCATCCGCGGCTTCGAGTGGCGTGCGACGGTCGGCCGCGGGCGCGATCTCGTTCGTCCGCCGGCGACGGACCTCTTCCGCTGAGCACCGCCGCGGACTGCGGCCGCGCGTCGCTTGCTGCCGGCGCTAGCTGCTGGCGCGCGACGCGCGCGCCGCGGCGACTTCTTCTCGGTTCGCTTCGAGCACCGCGCGCAGAACCGTCTCGAGCGCGGTGATCTCGCCGTTCACGGCGACCATGCTCTCGATGAGGCTCAGCCACTTGAACGACGCGGGCTCACCCGGGTCGATGTCCGGACAAAGGCCGGCCACACCGGTCGCGGCACTCAGGAGTCCCTCCGAAGCGGCTTCGAGGTGTTTGGCGATGTCGGTGAACGTCTCGCGGTCGATGATCATGCAGCCTCCGTCGCAAATCGTGGAGGTCTCGGGGTCCAAGAAAGGTGCCACGGCAGTAGACGCGGACGTCGGTTTCGCGCGACACCTCCCCTCGTCGCGGTGCCACCGCACATTTTCCGAGCGCCCGCTGGGACTTGTGATGGCTCACGCGGCGCGTCGCCGGGGGCGTTGGCCGTGGCGGCCGACATGTTGCGCGCGCGGCGTCGCTCGCGTGTCATATCGTGCAAATCCGCGGCTGCCGATAGGGAAGCGCAGCGATGCAGGTTCGCGCGGCCCTCAGGACGAGAGCGACGTCGCCAGCGCCGCGGGTGTGGTCTCGAACGGCGTCGCCGACGGCCGCCCGACACCGTCCGTGCTGAGGCTCTCCGCCAGCCGGCGTTCGACGGCGGCGAGATCGGCGAAGAGCCGCCCCGGCACAATCGCCTGCTCCTTGCCGCCGCGACCGCGACGGGTGAGCGTCACCGAGCCCATCTCGGCGAAGCGGTTGATGGCGTTCTGGAACGTGATGGCCGAATTGCCCTCCGGCTTCTGCGCCTGGCCAAGGAGCTGGTGCATGAGGAAGCTCTTCTGCATGCGCGCAATCGCCGCCTTCTGTGCCAGCCCGTCCGTATCGAGATCGAGCAGCGTCTTCGCGACGATCCAATACGCCTCGCGGAAGTTCTCGAGGATGCCGTCGCCGAAGACGAGCAGGACGTGCCCGCGACGCGGACCCGCGGGGCCGATCGCGCCCGCCGCCCTGAAGCTCGCCAGCGCCGCTTCGATCTCCGCTGCGACCGCCTCCCGCTCCGGCAGCGCGAACTCCCAGCGGAAGAGCTCCAGCCACCACCAGACCTCTTCGACCATCTGCGCTTCGCGAACGCCGCTGCGGACGGCATGCGCCACCAGCGACGGGACGAGGAAGAAATGGATGATGTTGTTCTTGTAGAAGTCGAGGATCAACCGCTTCTCCGGCGGCGCGTAGATGATGTCGCCGGCGCCGTCCTTGATCCACTCGATGAGCTTGCCTGTTTGCAGAAAGCGCAGGCTCTCGAGGAAGTTGGCCGTGTTGCGTTGCAGCGACGCGGTGAGCGTCACGTTCTTCGCGACCAAGAGACCGGTCAGCGCCCGTCCGGCGGTGACGAAGTCGCCGTAGCGAATCGCGTGCTGCGGCGCCGACAGCAACACCGTCGACGACAGCGACGTCGCGCCGGCCACCGCCGCCTCGTTCACCTCACGCAGCAGGCGAAATCCGAGCTTCTGGACGAAGTACCGCTTCTCCTCCTCGACGTGCTCACTGGTCTGCTGAAACCGCTCCTTGCGCGAACCGAGCGCCTCGTTCAGGGAGAGCGGCGCGGCAAACGTGACGTAGACCGTGCCGTACTTCTGCCGCAGGACGCGTCGCGCCTTGAGCAGCGCGCCGAACGACTCCTTTTCCTTTTGACCGCCGAGGAGCTCCTGCTTGTAGGCCTCTTCCTCGACGATGCGCCCGTAATGGATCGAGACCGGCACCAGATAGAGATCGCGCCGTACCCCCTCGACGAAGGCGTTGACGATGGCGGACAGCATCCCGAGCTTGGGCGTCAGGATCTTTCCGGTGCGGCTGCGGCCGCCCTCGATGAAGAACTCCTGCGTGTAGCCCTCCCGGATGAGGTACTCGAGGTACTTGCGGAACACCGTCTTGTAGAGCGGGTTGCCCTCGAACGTGCGACGAATGAAGTACGCGCCGGCGCCGCGGAAGAGCGAACCCATGGGCCAGAACGCCATGTTGATGCCGGCGGCGATATGCGGCGGCGAGAGGAAGTTCTCGTGGAAGATGTACGACAAGATCAAATAGTCGAAGTGACTGCGGTGGCACGGGACGAGCACGATCGGGTGCTGCTTCATGCAGTCGACGACGCCCTCCAGACCGCGGATCTCGAGCCCCGAGAACATCCGACGCCAGATGCGATGGAAGAAGAACGCGATGATGCCGAAGTAGTAGCCGTGGAAGTCGGCGGCCATTTCGTCGAAGTAGCCGCGCGCCTCTTTGACGACCTTCTCGACGGGGACCTTGCGCTCTGCAGCGATCGCCCGCACCTCCGTCTGCACCTCGTCGCCGCCGAGAACCATCTCCCGCACCTGGCGCTTCGAGCGTAAGGTAGGCCCCCAGACGACGCGCTCCTCGCGATAGAGGAAGATCTGCAGTGCGCGCGCCAGCCGGCGCACGATGCGATCCTCATTCTCGCGCTCGTACTGCGCGATGAACGCGTTCAGCGGGATCTCCGCGCCGAAGGAGATCGTGAGGTCGCGCGCGTTCCACACGTACGTGAAGAGCCGCTTCACGTCGCTCGGCGCCTCGTGGACGCTGTAGACGAAGCTCGCCAGACGCGAGCCTTTGCGGCGGAGTCCGGAGCCGCGAAAGATCGCGAGCGGCACGAGAAAAACGGGCTGCTCCTTGCCCCAGAGACCGTGCACGATCTCGCGCAAGTAGTCGGAGCCGCGCCGGCGCTCCACGGGCGCTCTCGACGCACGGGCGCGCGGAGCGCCGCGACCCCGGCTACGGATGAAGAGCAGTACCGAGCGTCCGTGCGCGGCGAGCTGCCCGGCGAGGTCGCGCTCGCGAAACTGCCGCAGCTCCCTACCGAAGAGATGCGTCGAGCGCAGGCGCATCCAGAGCGCCCCGAGCATGTCGCGGAGCGGGCGCAGCCACGTCGAGGAGATGCCGTTCGAGAATCGCGCGAGCGGCAGCCCTTCCCGTAGCAACACGTAGTTCACGAGAAAATAGTCGACGAGCGACCGGTAGCGCATCACGTAGACGAGCGTCCCCTCGCTCGCGAGCCGCCGCAGGCGCTCGATATCGGCCGGATCGACGCGGACGTGTTGAAACGCGATACGCGCGAACCAGCGCGGCAAGAGCCCAAAGCGCCGCACCATCGCCGAGTGATGCGCCGGACCTCCGGCGCTCGCTCGCGACGGCGCTTCCGGCGCGGGCGGCGCTGCGACGCGCGGGCTCGTCACGATCGCGCTCGATAGTGCAGCACCGGGTTGTCGCTCCGCTGGACCTCGTCGAGGTTGGCGATCGTCAGCTCCCCGAGCTGGTAGAGATACTCGACGTGCGCGCCCGCTTCCTCGATGCCGAGGATTTGACCGTAGCCCTCGAGTCGCCCGCCGAAGAGCTCCTGCGTCACGTCCCAGATGGTGCGCGGCTCGCGGCACATCTCGCGTAGGCGGTCGAGCCGCTGCAGGTGGAACTGGCGGATCTCGTGGATGCGTCCGTAGACGTTCGGGATGACGTCCTCGTGACCGCCGAGCGCGAGCTCGACGCCGCCGACGCGATGGATCTTGTCGAGCGACTCGAGATAGCGCCGCAAGCCGCAGAAGAGCGTGATGCACTCCGGCGATTGATGCGGCGTGGTCTGCGACAGCACGTGGTCGCCGGTGAACAGCACGTTGTCGACGAGCAAGCAGATCTCGCCGGGGCAGTGTCCGGGCGTGTGGAAGATCTGATAGCCGTTGCCGATCGTGGTTCCATCCGTCAGGCGATCGGCCATCTCCACCGACGAGAAGTTCAGCATGTACTTCGACATCGTATACATCGCCATCAGCTGCTGCTTGACCGCGGGACCGACGCCGGAGCGGTCGAGGAAGATCGCGAGGTCCTTCGACGCGACGACCATCCGCTCCTCGTAGGCCGAGAGCACGCGCGCATCGAGCTCGTGCACCCACACGCGTGCTTCGGTCTCGGTGACGAAGTATCCGGCGTTGCCGGAGTGATCCATGTGCGCATGGGTGATGACGACGTCGGCGACGTCGCGCAGCGCGTAACGTCTCCCCCACTGCGTCGCGATCGCATCGAGGCCCGCGTCGATGTCGCGCCGCGTGGTGTCGAGACGCGAGCCGACGTCGACGAGCGTGAGGCGGTCGTCGTCGTCGATCAGGTAGAGGTTGTTGTAGTGCGACGGGAACGTCTCGACCGGGAAGCGGTACACGCGGATCCCCTGTCGCGTCTCGAAGCGGGCGACGGGAGCGCGATCGCGTGTGCTCATCTCGACGTCTCGGGGCTCACAGATACGTATCCAGGCGCCGGCGCTGCAGCTCTTCGACGACCCGCCGCACGTCCTGAGCACGGTCCCGATGGCAGATCAGCACGGCGTCAGGCGCGTCGACCACGATCACGTCGTCGACCCCGACGAGCGCCACCAACCGCTCGGGATTGAATACTACATACCGAGCGGCGTCGACGGCGACAACCGGCGCCTGCGCGCGTTGGCGACGATCGAGCGCGAGGTCGGCCAAGGCGGCCCAGCTGCCGACATCGTTCCAGTCGAACTCGGCGCGAATCACGATCACGTCCCTCGCCTTCTCCATGATGCCATAGTCGATGGAGATCGGCGCGACCCGCCGGTAGGCGCGCGCGATCGCCGCCGTGCGTCGGCGACCCGCATGGCACATCGCGGGTCGCAGCGCGGCACCGACGGCCGGCAAATGCTCATCGAATAGCGCCAGCAGCACGTCGACGCGCCAGGCGAACATGCCGCTGTTCCAGAGATATTCGCCCGAGCTCACGAAGCGCCGTGCGGCGGCGAGCGGCGGCTTCTCGACGAACGCGCGCACGCGGAACGCACCGCCCCCGAGCGGCGCGCCGACGTGGATGTACCCGTAGCCGGTCTCGGGCCCCGTCGGCACGATGCCGAGCGTCACCGACGCGCGGCGGCGCGCCGCCAAGGCGAACGCCTCCGTCAGCGTCGCGCGGAAGCGCGCGGGGTCGCCGATCGCGTGATCCGCGGGCAGACTCACGAGCGTCGCGTTCGGCACGCGCTCGGCGATCGTCAAGGCGGCGAGCGCGAGACACGGCGCCGTGTTGCGGCCGATCGGCTCGACGAGGACGTTCGCGGCGGGAAGCTGCGGCAGCTGCCGGCGCACCTCCGCCGCGTGGTCGCGGTGCGTGACGACGAGAATCTGCGCCGGCGGCACGACCCCGCGCAGACGATGCACCGTCTCTTGCAGCAACGTCCGCGCGCCCGTGATCCGCAGCAGCTGCTTCGGCAATCGCCGGCGGCTGCGCGGCCAAAAACGCGTTCCGGTTCCGCCCGCCATCACCACCGCGAACCGCTCGGCCCGTCGCGGCACGTCCACCTCGCGTCGCACGCGCATCGGGTTCGTCTAGGCGCCGGGAGGTGCAAAAGCAAGGTGATGCCTCGGTGACGGCGCATCCACCGTGCGCGCCGACCGCTCCCAACGCGGGTAGCGGGTCAAGTTGCCCTACGAGGGCACGCGAGCGAGACGAGGCGCGAGGGAAGCGAGCAGCGCAGGCGTAGCAGCGCTACGCCGAGCACCGGAGCGACCGAGCAACGAAGTATCGCGACGCAAATTGACCCACTACCCAGCCTTGCTACAAATCAGCGCGATGCTGGTCGCGCTCGCCTGGAATGCTGTGAAGCTCGTCGTCGGCGCGGTCGCGATCGCGCAGCTCGTCTGCTTCGTCGTTGCGCTCTACGAGATGCTGAACCTGCCGGAGATGCGTCACGTCGGCCTCGAGCCGCGCGCGCTTGCGGCCGTTCTTCCCAATCTCGTGCTCGAGACGGCCGGCGCGGTGATCGCCGTGCTGACGATCCCGCTCGGCGCGCTGCGCTGGCGCCGGATCGCCGCGACCGGAGAGCGCGCGCGGCCACCGATCGTGTTCGTCCCCGGCTACCTGATGACGCGCGCGTGCATGTGGCCGCTCCGCCGCCGTCTCGCCGCCGCGGGGTGGCCCGACGCGGTCGGCTTCAACTATCGCACCGTGCGTGGCGACCTCGACGCCGCAGCAGGCGCGCTGCGGGCCGCGATTCGGAACGCGGCGTCGACGTGCAGAACGCCACACGTCGTCGTGATCGCGCATGGGATGGGCGGTCTCGTCGCGCGCCTCTGCCTGCGCGAGTGGGCGGACGCACCCGTCCGCGCCCTGGTTACACTCGGGACGCCGCATCGTGGGAGCAAGCTCTACGCGCTCGTCCCCGACGCGACCGCGCAGGAGATGCGGCCGGACTCCGCGTTGCTCGACGCGCTCGCCGCCGACGAGCTGCCGCGGCAGATCGACGTGACGGCGATCTACTCGAGCTTCGACCTCACCGTCGTGCCCTCGTCAGCGGGGCAGTACCCCGGCGCGAGCAACATCGAGATCGAGAGCGTCGGTCACGTCGGCCTGCTCTGGTCGTCACGCGTCGGCGAGCTCGTGCGGGAAAATCTCGAGTTCGCGCTGGAGACGGCGGTGCGGCCGGTTGCGTCCGAGACCGCGGACGCAGGCAGCGAGGGTCAGCCGGCACCGAGCGCGTCGACGCAGCGGGCGACGTCCTCTTCGTCGGAGTAGAAGTGCGGCGACAGCCGCACACCGCCGCCGCGCGGGCTCGCGATGATCCCGGCTGCACGCAGGCGTGCCACTTCCGCTTCGGGCGCGGCCGCGCACCCAACGGTCGTGATGCCGGACCACTCGTCGCGTCCGTCGGGGCTCAGGATCTCGTTGCCGGCATCGTGCAGCGCCGCGCGTAGCAGCTCCGTCACCGCGAGGACGCGGCGCTCCATCGCGAGCGTGCCGATCTCGAGCACGAGATCGATCGCCGCGCCCAGCGCCGAGATCCCGAGGAAATTGAAGCTGCCGCACTCGAACTTCGCCGCCTCGGGCTTGAGATCGAAATGATACGGCAGGTACCGGCCTTGATTGGTCACGCTCTTCCACCCGAGTCGCTGCGGCCGCAGGCGGTCGACCCAGCGCTGGGACACGTAGAGCACGCCGCACCCTTCCGGCGCGCACAGCCACTTGTGACCGTCGGCGGCGAGACAGTCGATCGCGTCGCGCTCGACGTCGATGTCGAGCGCACCGAGCGCTTGGATCGCGTCGACGCAGAAGAGGATGCCGCGCTTCCGGCAGAGCTCGCCGAGCACCGCCAGCGGCCGGCGCTGGCCGCGCGCGAAGTCGACCGCGCTGACGCTCACGACCCGCGTCGAGCGGTCCACTTGCGCGGCGACCGCGTCGACGGTCAAACGCCCGCCGACGATCTCCGCCATGCGCGTCTCGACGCCGCGGTCGGCGAGTCCCCACCACGGATACACATTGGCGGGAAACTCTCCCGCCGCCGTCACGACCGAGTCGCCGCGCGTCCACGGGAAGCCGGTTGCGACGATCGACAAGCCGTCGGACGTGCCGCCGACGAACGCGATCTCGTCGGCCGCGCCGCCGACGAGACGCGCCGCCGCCGCACGCACCTCGTCGCCGCGTCGCTCCCACGCGGGGTAGTGGAGGGTCCCGACATCGCGCGCGTCGGCGATGAATGCGTCGACCGCGTCCGCGACGCGCCGCGAAACGGGCGCGACGCCCGCGTGATTGAAGTGCACACACGCCGCGGTGCTGGGAAACTCGCGCCGCCACGCAGCAAGCTGTCCACGCTCGGCCGGCGACGCTCCGTGCAGAATGTTACTCGTTTGCATGAGGGTCAATGCTATACTCGGTGTCGGTCGCATTCGCGACCCGCAGGAGGAATGGATGGAGAAGCCGAGCGGAGCGACCCGGCTCCACGAGTTTTTCCTCACCATGACGCGGCAAAGCTTCGCCGAGCTGGGCGTCGCCGACGCCGACGTCGTCGGCTACGTCGCCGCCTTGATGACGGAGTTCACTCGCGCCGACCGTCTGTACGCGCTCGGAAGAGCGCACGACAGCGTCGTGCAAATGCGGCGCGCGAGCTGCGAGCAACCCCGCGACGCCCGCGCGCTGGAGCGTACGAGAGCGATGCGCAAGCACATCGCCGATTACGCGCTGTTCATGAGCGGCCTCTTCCGTACGCACGTCGAGCAGCGCGGCGCGCTGGGCTACTACATGGAGGAGGGACAGCGCTCGTACTGGGCCGTCTCCGAGCTCGACCTCACGCTCTACCGCACGGGATTCTTGTTCTTTCAGCAGCTGTCGAAGAACTTCGAGTTCTACTCCGGCGCGCTCGACTACATGCGGAAGGCCTACTTCGCGCCGCAGTCGGGCGGCGAGAGCCCGTTCGCGGTCTTTCTGCGCCGGGTCGAGGGCTGGATCACCGACGGGCTCTCCGACAATTGACGCCGATGCCATGGCGTCGATGCGCCTGACCGTCGTCGGCGGCGCGCGGCGCATCGATCGATTCCTCCGTGACGAGCTCGGCGCCGGCTTCGGAAGACGGGCCGTCGCGGCGCTCATCGGCGCCGGTGGCGTGCGCGTGAACGGCCGTGTCGCCGTGAAGAGCACGCTCGTCGCCATCGGTGACGACGTCACCGTCGACGCCAGCGGCGAGAGGAGCGCCGCGCTACAACCGCTGCCGATGCCGCTCGCCGTCGTGTACTGCGACGAGCAGCTCGTCGTCGTCGACAAGCCGCCCGCGCTGCCGTCGATCGCAGGACCGAGCGGAACCGCGTCGCTCGCCGCCGGCCTCCTCCACCGCTTCCCCGAGATGGCAGCCATCGATCCCGCGCGCGCAGCCGGCCTCGTCCATCGCCTCGATACGGACACCTCGGGTCTGCTCGTCGCCGCGCGGACGCCAGCGGTGTATCGCCGTCTGCGCGACGCGTTCGCCGCGAAAACCATCATGAAGGAGTACCTCGCGATCGTGCGCGGCCGCGTCGCAACGGGGGGAGTCGTCACCGCGGCGCTCGCGCGTCGTCCGCGTAGTCGCACGCGGCTGGTCGTCGTCGACGACGGTCGCGGCTGGCACGCCGTGACCGAGTATCGACCGCTCGCGAGCGCAGGCGAGCTCACGCTCGTGCACCTGCGCATGCGCACCGGCGTCACCCACCAACTGCGCGTCCACATGGCGCACCTCGGCCATCCCGTGCTCGGCGACCGCCGGTACGGCCGTTCGTCGTCGGCGGCGAGCACGCACGGGCGTGCGGACGTCGCCGCGACGGACGCCGTCAACGCAGATCCCGCCGCATGTGCGAACGTTGCGCCGGCGGCGAACGCCGGAGGCGCCGGCTGGCACTACCTGCACGCGCTCCGCATCGAGGCCGCGGAAGGTGAGCTGCCGCGCGCGATCACGACGCCGTTTCCCGCGCACTGGCGACCGCTCTTCGAGCGGCTCGGCTGGCCGACGGACCTGCCGGAGCGGTGGTGATGCGACCGCCGCTCAGGCGGCCGCTTGCTTCCCTTTCGGTCCCTTCGCGTCCTTGCCGTTCTTGGTATCGGTCGGCTTCGTGCTGCAGGCGCCGCAGAGGTTGCGCACGTTGTCGGCGTCCTCGGTGAGGCCGTCGTCGACATTGTGGCACACCTTCACGCACTCGGCGCAAATGAAGTAGATGCCTTCGATCGTCTTGTTGATGCGCTCCCGGTTCAGGATGCGGCCGCGCAGCTTCTGAATGCGGATCCCGAGGAGGTCTTCATACTGGCGCTTGATCTTGCGACGGCCGGCTTCGTCCTTCGGAAGCTCCTCTTCGGTGTTCGTGTCGCGGTGCTCGTCTTCCTCGAAGATGTTGAACCCCTTCTTCGACTTTTCTTTCTTCACCTTCTTCGCCATTGCGGCCGGTCCTCCTGCGCCAATAAAAAATCCGGCGGAAGTCGGGCTTCGCCGGATGTGGGCACGTAAGATATCTACCCGGCTTTTATATCAAATATTCCGCGAACGTCAACGCGGGTCTCGGCACGGCGAGGCCCGGTGCGCGCGCTTGTCGCTCCAGGAGGCCGATGGTAGCGTCGCGACGATTCAGTCCTCTCGATCCCATGACCGTCCATCTCGAACCACAAGGCAAACAGGTAACGATCGCCGGCCGGCGCCGCGTCGGTGAGCTGGTGCGCTCGCTCGGCCTCGTCGTCGGGACCGTCATGGTGATCCGCGGCGACGAGCTCCTCACCGACGACGAGATGGTGGAGGACGAGGAGTCGGTCGAGCTGCGGGCCGTCATCTCTGGAGGCAGCCGGTGAAGTGCAAACGCTGCGCCGCGAAGGCGACGGTGCAGCTCCGCAGCCACAACGCCGCCTTCTGCAAGGAGTGCTTCGTCTTCTTCTTCCAGCGCAGCGTCGAGCGCTCGATCGAGCGCGAGCGGATGTTCACGCGCGACGAGCGCGTGCTCGTCGCCGTCTCCGGCGGCAAGGACAGCTTGGCGCTCTGGGACACCCTCGTGGCGCTCGGATACGACACCGAGGGGCTGTACCTCGGACTCGGCATCGGCGCGTACTCGTCGGCATCACAGCGCAAGGCCGAGGCCTACGCTGCGTCGCGCGGCCTCCCGCTGCGGATCGTAGAGCTCGAAAACGAAGGCGACGGCCTCGCGATTCCGGAGGCGGCGTTCTTCACCCGCCGTCAACCGTGCGCCGCTTGCGGCACGTTCAAACGTCACCACTTCGACAGCGCCGCGCTCGCCGGCGGCTTCAAGGTTCTCGCGACCGGCCACAATCTCGACGACGAGGCGGCGCGGCTCCTCGGCAACGTCTTGCACTGGCAGTTGCCCTATCTCGCGAAGCAGCAGCCGGTCCTCGCACCGACACACGCGAAGTTCGCGCGCAAGGTGCGGCCGCTCTATCGCACGAGCGAGTACGAGACGGCGGTCTACGCCTTCCTGCGCGGCCTCGACTACGTCGTCGAGGAGTGCCCGAACAGCCACGGCGCGACGCAGCTGGTCTACAAGGAGCTCTTGAACCGCCTCGAGGAGACGATGCCCGGGAGCAAGCTCGCGTTCGTGAGCGATTATTTGCGCCACGCGCAGCCGCTCTTCGCCGGCGCCCCGGACAATCCGCCGGGCGAGTGTGAACGCTGCGGCATGCCCGCGTTCGGGAATGTCTGTGGATATTGCCGCCTCGTCGGCGAGATCGAGCGACGCCGCTCGCAGGCGGTGGCCAATTCCTGACTCCGCGGATGCGCGCGAGCCCGAGGTGCCGCCGATCGAGGCCGACGCCGCCGTCGAGGTGGCGGCCGTTGGTATCGCATCCCACGTGTCGCCGCGCTCGCTCCTGCGTGACGGCGATACCGTCCTCTTCATCGATCGCAAGGCGCGTCAGTACCTGCGCACCCTTCGCGCTGGGCGGCCGATCGACGTGCGCGGCGGGCGATTCAACGCCGACGAGCTGATCGGGTTGCCGGAAGGATCGGTGTTGCGCACCGCGCTCGGCGAGCACCTGCAGGTCTTTCGCCCCACGTACGCACAGCTGATCCCGAATCTGCCGCGCGAGGCGCAGGTGATCTACCCGAAGGACGTCGGCACCATCCTGGTGTGGGGCGACATCCATCCCGGGGCCCGCGTCGTCGAGATCGGTGTCGGCCCGGGCGCGACGACGATCGCGCTGCTGCGCGCCGTCGGCACGAGCGGCGAGCTCGTAACGTACGAGATTCGCGATGCGTTCGCCAAGATGGCGCGGGACAACGTCGCCCGCTTTCACGGCCCGGCGCCGCAGTGGCGTCTCGTCGCCGCCGATGCGTACGCCGGCATCGACGAGCGCGACGTCGACCGGTTCGTCGTCGACGTGCCCGAGCCCTGGCGCGTCGTGCCGCATGCGGCGCTCGCGTTACGTCCCGGCGGAGTGTTCGTGGGCTTCATTCCTACCGTCCTGCAGGTGCAGCAGCTCGTCGGCGCGCTACGCGACGGCGGTTTCGCTGCGATCGAGGCGATGGAATCGTTGCAGCGCTTCTGGCACGTCACCGCGCGCAGCGTCCGACCGGAGCATCGCATGGTCGCGCATAGCGGCTTCCTGGTCGTGGCGCGCCGCCTCGCGTCGGCGAGCACGGCGTGGCAGGCGGCCGTCGACACCGGCGACGCGAGCGACCGCGATCCCGCTCCCCCAACCGGCGACGCGTGAGCGGCGCGTCGTCAATCGAGGCGACGCATCACGTGAGGCGACGCGTCACGTCACGCCGCGATGCTCGCGGGCCGTCGGCAGCCGCGTCCGGCGGCCGTTTCGTTGACTTCGATTATTCCCCTGGCGTACAGTCCGCTTACGACGCCAGGAGCAGCGTGAGGTCGACCCGATGACCAAGGAGGATCTTCGCCGGAAGGTCTGGCAGCTGCTGGAGCACAACGGCGTTCAGCGATTCCCCGGTACGCAAGGTCGCATTCCCAATTTCGTCGGCGCCGAGCGCGCTGCCGCCCGTCTCGCCGAGCTCGCTGTCTGGAAGAAGGCGCGAGCGATCAAGATCAATCCCGACGCCCCGCAGCTCCCTGTGCGCCGCCAAGCGCTCGCCGACGGCAAGATCGTCTACATGGCGGTGCCGCGGCTGCGCTCCGAGAAGTGCTTCGTCGAGGTCGATCCCAAGCGTCTCGGGCGACGCGCCGCGCTCGCCGCGAGCATCAAGGGCGCGACGAAGTACGGTCGGCTCGTCAGCCCGCGCGACATGCGCGCGATCGATCTCATCGTCTGCGGCTCGGTCGGTGTACGTCGCGACGGTACCCGCGTCGGCAAAGGCGGCGGCTTCGCCGACCTCGAGTACGCGCTGCTGCGCGAGGAAGGGAAGATCAAGGAGACGACGCCCGTCGTCACGACGGTCCACCCGCTGCAGATCGTGCAAGAGAAGGTCGCGATGCTGGCGCACGACATCCCGCTCGACTTCCTCGTCACACCGTTCGAGGTGGTGGCGACGCGGCCGGCGTATCCGCGTCCGCGCGGGATCTACTGGGATCTCCTCAAGGCGGCGAAGATCGATGCCATCCCGCCGCTACGCAAGCGGCTCAAGCAAGGCGGTACGGACGTCCCGTCGCGCCGGTTGTAGAGGGTCGTCGATTTCGCCCCCGCTGGCGCGCCGGCGCCCGCACGAGGGGCGCCGGCGTGACGGACATCACCGCAGCTCGCGCGCGTGGCCGGGTAGCTCCAGCCGCCCGAGTCCGGGAAGCCCCGCGACGGAGTTGACCGCGCCAGACGACGTCGGGCCGATGCAGAAGAGCGCCGCCAACGTCGGATCGGAGTCGCTGTTCGTCGGTGGATCGGCGACGCCGGTCGCGTGGATGCTGGCGCCGACGGCGCCGTTGTCGGTGAAGCACTCGCGAAACTTGCCGATTACGCACGTCTGCTGCGCCACGCACGTGCCGCCCGGGCACTGCGACGCCGTGCTGCACGGCTGACCGGGGTTCGAGCCGCCGCTGCACGTCGTGAACGAGGCGCAGTCGGCGTCCGTCGTACAGCCGGCGAAGGTCGCGTCGGGTCCGCAGAACTGCTCGAAGGGTCCGGCGCTGCACTCACCTTCGTTCCCCGTCGTCGGGCTGCACGTCGCGTCGCTGCATTGATTCGGTGCCGTCGCGGTGCCGGGCACGTTGCATGCGCCGCTGGGACATTCGGTCGCCGTCGTGCAGGCCGCGCCGGGGTTGGTGCCGCCGAGGCAGCGCTTGCCGCCGCAGATCGGCCCGATCGGACCAGCCGGGTCCGGACAATCCGCGTTCGTCGCGCATGGCTCCGCCGCAGCGTCGTTGCAGGTGTCGCAGAAGCACTTGAGGCCGGTGAATCCCGGCGCGCGGCAGCTCGGACTCGAGGCCGCGAGCGTGCGGGTGACCGTGCCCGTCGAGTTGGTGAGATCGATCGGCAGCGCGGCGATCTGACCGCCGACCGTCGGCGGGCAATCGAGGCTCGTGGCGCCGAAGAACACGTTCGGCGACTTGCCGTTCACGTCGCACGTTTGACCGCTGTTCAGTCCGGAGTCGCAGGTGCCGCCGCGTACGCCGTCATTCGGCGTTGCGTCGCCGACGCACTTCGGACACGGCGTGGCCGTCGTCGCGCCGGTGAAGATGCGCGAGATGAGATGCACCGCGCTGGCGCTCACGCCGCTCTCGACGTCCGCCGTTCCGGTGACCGCACCACTGACTTGATTGCTGACGCACGTCGATACGCCGCCTGCCGAGAGCGGGAGCAAGGTGCCGAAGTAGTACTCGCAGGTGCCGCCGGCACCGCTGCAATCGGCGTTGCTCGCGCACTTCGCGCGGGTGTTGCCGGTGCATCGGTGGTTCTGGATGTCGCCGAAGTCCGCTTGCGCGTTCGGCACCGGACCACTCAGGTTGCAGACGCCGCACGGCGCTACCGCATGGGCGCAGCCGCTGACCGCGACCGTGAGCTTCCCGTGGTCGACGACGGTCGAGTCATGCGCTTGGCCGGTCCAGCCGGTATCGAGCACGCCGAGCGACCCAGGCGTCCCTTCGAACTCGATGTGCGTCGGGCAATCGCACTGGCAAGACGTGTTGCAGTATTGGAGGCCGTTGCCGGCGTTGCCGCAGGTCGCGCTGCCAGGCGGGTCGCAGCCTTCACCCAGTTCCACCACCCCGTCACCGCAATCACACGGGAACGCGGCGCGCCCGGTCTGCTGCTGATACGCGTTCCGGAGCGCCTGACACGACGCGTTCGGGCTCGTGTTGCAGTGCTGGACGTCGCAGTAGCTGACGCAGAGCGCCTGGGGAATTCCCGAGAGGGAGTTGCAGTCGTTTGGAACCTGCGCCCGCACCGGTCGCGACACCAGGCTACCGAGGATGACGACGAGCGCGCCGAGCAGCCATTTCGTCCCGCTCATGATGATCGCTCCTTTCGAGCCGGGTGCCGGGCCTGTCTGGTCACGGCTGAGCGGCCTACGATCGTTCTCCGAGTCGGGTCGCGGTATCGTCAATTCCGGCCCTGTGGGAGGCGAGTGCGCGGTAGGCGCACTCGCGCGGCGCGGCAACTTCACCACTCGACGTCATACGGAATCCCGTCGTGACGCGTGTCGGCGGACCGTGAGCGGTGATGTGCGCGAAACGTGTCGGCCGCACGTGCCGTCCTCGGGACGCAGATCGCGCGCGACGTCAGCGCGGAGGCAATTCGAGACTGATCGCCGCAACGCAGACGCTGACGACGCCGAGTAGCAGGACGGTGCCGTTCAGCTGGACGGCGAGGCGGTGGAGGCGGTCGAACTCGGCGCGAACGGCGGCGTCGACCGGCTCCGCGCGGAGCTGCGGGCGAAGCGCGCGTGCGCGCGGCTCGACGACGCGGCCGGCGTAGAGCGTCGCGGCGATCATGATGACGAGCATCGCCACGATCGCCGACCAGCCGCGCGTCGCCGACGTGCCGCCGCGCAGCACAATCGCGGCGCCGAGCGCGATCACGCCTGCCACGACACCGACCGCGTAATAGCGCGGGAAGATCGCGCCCACGACCTGCCCCGCGACCTCTTTCGGAAACGCGCCGAAGACGCTGGGCGCGACGACGAAGGAGAAAAAGACGATCTCGCCGAGCCACACCACGAGCGCCAGCCAGAACAGCGTCTTCGCGAGCGCCATTCGGATGCGCTACTGCAAGCTCGGACGCTCGGCCGCGCCGAGCGCGCGGCGGTCGGCGAAGCCTTCGTCGCTGCGGTGCCAGAACGCGATCTGCTTCTCGCCGTACTGCCAGCACAGCAGCACGGTCGTGCCGTCGACCTGCGCCGGGAAATCGACGAGCCCGAGATCGAGCCCTTTGAACTGGCAGCCGAGCGCCTCGATCTCGGCGACGGCCCACTCGAGCCGGTGTACCTCGTCGGCAAGATCCGGACGCACGCGCAATACGTCCTTCGTCGTACGCGCGTCGACGGCGCTTGCCTCGTCGCTCTCCTGCATCGCGCTGCGCAGCGTGAGCGCCGCGCGTTGCGCGTCGGCCATCAACATCTCGAGACGCGGGATGAGCGCGTTTGCCTCCTCGATCGTGAAACGGCGCGCGTCTGGCATGCGAGGAATCCTAAATAGTTTCGTTAATGCTGTCGAGTAACATCCGCTCCGACGCGGGTTTGGGGTTGTCGATAGGGGGTCCCTGTACTACTGTCGCTCGGGGGTCAGGCATGGCGCGCGGAGAAGAGTTCGACCCGGAGAAGGCCTCGGAAGAGACGGGCGAGCAGAAGTTTTACGGGTTCGAGGAAGACGTCAGCGGCATCGACGTTCCGGCCGAGATCCCGATCCTCCCGCTGCGCGGCGTCGTCATCTTTCCCTCCGCGATCGCGCCGCTGCTGATCTCGCGCGGCGCCTCGTTGAAGCTCGTCGAGGACGCGCTCGTCGGCGACCGCATGCTCGGCCTCGTCGCGCAGAAGAACGCCGAGGAAGAGAGCCCCGGACATGAGGGACTCTACTCGCGCGGCACCGCGGGCCGGATCTTGAAGATGCTCAAGTACCCCGACGGCAGCGTGCGCATCCTCGTCCAGGGTCTGCGCCGGATCGAGGTGCAGCACTACACGAAGGTCGAGCCGTACTTCATGGCCCAGGTCCGCCACCTCACCGACGTCTACGAGTCGTCGAAGGACCTCGAAGCGGTGCAGGCGCACATGGTGCACCAGTTCGCGAAGTTCGTCTCGATGATCCCCTACCTCCCCGACGAACTGCAGGTCGTCGTGATGAACATCAAAGATCCGGGCAAGGTCACGGATCTCATCGCCTCGAACCTCAACATCTCGCTGGAAGAGAAGCAGGACCTCCTCAACACGCTCGACCTGCGCGCCCGTCTGGAGAAGCTCTCGACGATCCTCAACCGCGAGATCGAGCTGCTCGAGCTCGGGCACAAGATCCAGTCGCAGGTGCAGACGGAGCTGAACAAGAACCAGAAGGAGTTCTACCTCCGCCAGCAGATGAAGGCGATTCAGAAGGAGCTCGGCGAGGGCGACGCGCGCACCGCCGAGATGGAGGAGCTGCGCCAGAAGATCATCGAAGCGAAGATGCCGGAGGACGCGCAGAAGGCCGCCGAGAACGAGCTCGACCGGCTGCGCATCATCCCGCCGGAGTCCGCCGAGCACACGGTCGTGCGGACGTATCTCGAGTGGTTGGTCAATCTACCGTGGTCGGCCTCGACCGCCGACAACCTCGACATCCCGCACGCCCGCGGCATCCTCGATGAAGACCACTTCGACCTGGAGAAGGTGAAGGATCGCATCCTCGAGTACCTCGCCGTCCGCAAGCTGCGGAAGGATCCGCGCGGGCCGATCCTCTGCTTCGTCGGACCGCCGGGCGTCGGCAAGACGTCGCTCGGACGCTCCATCGCGCGTGCGATGGAGCGCAAGTTCGCGCGCCTCTCGCTCGGCGGCGTGCGCGACGAAGCCGAGATCCGCGGTCACCGCCGTACGTACATCGGCTCGCTCCCGGGACGCATCATCCAGGGCCTCCGCACCGCCGGCTCGAATAACCCGCTCTTCATGCTCGACGAGATCGACAAGCTCGGCGCCGACTTCCGCGGCGACCCGGCGTCGGCGCTGCTCGAAGTGCTCGACCCGGAGCAGAACCACACCTTCATGGACCACTACCTCGACGTCCCGTTCGACCTCTCGAAGGTGATGTTCGTCACGACGGCCAACTACCTCGACCCGATCCCGCCCGCCCTGTTGGACCGCATGGAGGTCCTCGAGATCGCCGGCTACATCGAGGAGGAGAAACTCGAGATCGCCTGGCGTCACCTCATTCCGAAACAGGAGCGGGAGAACGGCCTCGAGGACTCGCACATCGAGTTCACCGAGGAAGCGATCCTCAAGATCATCCGCAGCTACACGCGCGAGGCGGGCCTCAGAAACCTCGAGCGCGAGATCGGCCGCGTCTGCCGTAAAGTCGCGCGCGCCGTCACCGAGGGCGCGACGGAGCGCGTGCGGATCACGGCCGAGAAGGTGCGCGAGTTCCTCGGGCCCGAGCGCTTCTTCTCCGAGGTCGCCGAGCGCACCGGCGAGCCGGGCGTCGCGACCGGCCTCGCCTATACGCCGAACGGCGGCGACATTCTCTTCATCGAGTCGACGAAGATGGGCGGCAAGAAGGGCCTGACGCTCACCGGCCACCTCGGCGAGGTCATGAAGGAGTCGGCGCAGGCGGCACTGAGCTACGTCCGCACCCGCGCCGAGCGCCTCGGCATCGCGCCCGACTTCTTCGAGAACTGCGACATCCACATCCACGTCCCGGCGGGGGCAATCCCGAAGGACGGCCCGTCGGCAGGCGTGACGATCGCGGCATCGCTGGCGTCGCTGCTCACCGGCCGGCCGGTGAAGCACAACCTGGCGATGACGGGCGAGATCACGCTGCGCGGCAAGGTGATGC
>WNFR01005966.1_pt1 | contig 23206 bp, 20 predicted proteins | sample 5400221 | NCBI WGS metagenome assembly WNFR01 (sample SAMN13153357, study PRJNA577476) | soil metagenome | isolation source: 40 cm soil under Madrone tree | place: USA:California | collected 2016-06-14 | reverse complement strand
AACCGACTTCACGGAGGATTTGAAGAAGTTCACGGTACCGACGCTGGTAATGCATGGCGATGATGACCAGATCGTTCCGTATGCCGACTCCGGCCCGCTGAGCGCCAAGTTGGTGAAGGGCGCGGTATTGAAGACCTACAAAGGTTTCCCGCACGGCACGCCAACTGCGAATGCAGACGTAATCAATGCCGACCTTCTGGAATTCATAAAGTCGTAAAGGTAAGACTGCGGACAACTTTTTCGCACGGCGAATGTGCCCAACGCATTAGGGATCGCATCAACGCAGACCTGCTCGCGTTCATCAAGACGCAGTCTGGTTGGATTCTGCGTGTTGGGCGAAATCTGATGAGTAATGAGCTCGTCGCTTTTTGTTGGTCAACGAAACCCGTTTCAAAGAAAGGAAAGCATCATGACTAAATCAAGTTCGGAAGCAAAGACAGTTGTTCTCGTCCACGGTGGTTTTGTGGACGGCTCTGGTTGGGAAGGTGTCTACAATATCCTGCGGAAGGACGGCTACACAGTCGCGATTGTTCAGAATCCGACGATATCGCTGGTTGATGATGTTGCCGTGACCAAGCGCATTATTGCCGCGCAGGACGGCCCGGTAGTTCTCGTCGGGCATTCCTACGGCGGGGCGGTTATCACCGAGGCGGGCAACGATCCGAGAGTTGCGGGGCTTGTCTATATCACCGCGTTTGCGCCGGATAAGGGTGAGTCGGTGGCGGCTCTGATCAAGGATCCACCACCTGACGCACCGGTACCGCCGATCCTGCCACCGCAGGACGGTTACCTCTTCCTTGACAGATCAAAGTTCGCCGCCTCGTTCGCGGCTGATGTGGAAGCAGAGAAAGCGGCGTTCATGGCCGACTCTCAAGTTCCGTGGGGCGTTGAGGCGTTGAGCGGAACGATCAGTGAACCGGCCTGGAGAACCAAGCCGAGCTGGTACCTGATTGCCACCGAGGACAAGATGATCCCACCTCGGGCCCAGCGCTTCATGTCCGAACGCGCGGGCTCCACGATCGTGGAGGCAGCGGGTAGTCACGCGATCTACGTGTCGCATCCGGATGCGGTGGCTGCAATCATCGAAAAGGCCGCCGGCGCCGTGAAGGCAGCAGTCAACTAAGAGTGGTGAGCCGGCCAGGATCGTTCGGGAGGGCAATATTGTGTCAGCCTCATAAGAGACGGAGCCCTCCCTAACGATCGGGCTAGTGCCCCGTAATGATCAATTCATGTAACTTTAGAGTTATGACCCTGGAATCACTGACGCAAGAATAATGTCAACGCGTACCAAAGAAAGGGACCTTCGATGAAAATGTTTATGCGCGCCGCATATAGCAGCGCTGCGATTCTCGCTTTTGCGCTGACAACCTGCATTCCGGCTCAGGCGCAGAAGCGAATCGACGATCGTTTCGCGACTGTCAACGGAGTCAGACTTCATTACCTAATCGCCGGGAAAGGTGATCCGGTGATCCTTCTGCACGGCTATGCAGAAAACAGTCACATGTGGCGGCCGCTGATCCCCGAACTTGCGACGACTCATACGGTGATCGCGCCAGACCTGCGAGGATTCGGTCAGTCTGCAAAACCCAACGGCGGGTACACCAAGAAAACGATGGCGCAGGACATTCATGCGCTCGCAATGTCGCTGGGTTTTCGTCACGAGGTTGTCGTGGGCCATGATATCGGACTAATGGTCGCCTGTGCCTATGCGGCCCAGTATCCGACCGAAGTCGATCGGGTCGTGTTGATGGATGCGTTTCTTCCTGGCGTTGGCGATTGGAAGAGTGTTTGGCTATTACGAGACTTGTGGCACTTTCACTTTTACGGTGAAACGCCTCTAAGACTGGTAGCCGGTCGGGAGCGCATTTACTCGGATCGACGCTTTTATGCGTCTGCCTATGCGCAAGGATGCGAAAGACTTCGCTGAATTGGCGCAGACCAGACTAACGATGCCCATGCTCGTCCTTGCGGGCGAGAAAGCATCGGGAGACTTTTTGATTGAGCAGGGCCGGCTGGTCGATACGAAGGTGCAGGGAGTCGTCATTAAAGGCTCAGGACATTGGTTGATGGAGGAAGCGCCAAGTCAGGTTATTCCGGAGCTCGTTAGCTTTATCAACAAATCAAACTAACCGGGAGACTCAAGTGTCCATAAGACCTGTTAAGAGACTCGCTAAATCCAAGCCAACACTCGAAGGCGCCGGCGTGCACCTGCGTCGCGCGTTCGGTTTCGGCAAGACCTCCGACTTCGATCCGTTCTTACTGCTGGACGACTTTCGCAATGACATCCCGGAGGATTACTTAGCCGGCTTTCCGTGGCATCCACATCGCGGAATTGAAACGATCACGTATGTTCTAGCAGGAGAAGTCGAGCACGGTGACAGCATGGGAAACAGTGGCTCAATTGGTCCCGGGGATGTTCAGTGGATGACGGCGGGAAGCAGCCGGAAGAATGCACGGCTTTCAGCTTTGGGCGAATCTTCCGGCGGCTTTGAAGATGACCGCCCCCCGCTATCAGGAAGTGAAAGCGGCGGAAATTCCGCTGGTGACTGACGACGACGGGACGCAAGCGCGGATTATCTGCGGAAACTTTTGGGGGACGAAGGGTCCAGTAGATGGAATTGCGGCTGACCCAATGTATCTGGACGTGTCCGTGCCGCCAGGAAAGAGGAAGACTCTTCCCATAGCGACGGCTCGTCACGCGTTCGCCTACGTGTTCGCTGGAGCAGGGAAGTTCTGTAACGCATCGGGCCCACTCACGGTGCCGACTGAAAGCGTGAAATGGTTGGACACCGCACCTCCGTCGGAAGCTGATAACCGATCCCTGGTGCTGTTCGACAGCGGTGATGAAGTTGTAGTTCAGGCGGGAGACGATGGCATTCGGTTCTTGCTCGTGTCAGGTGAGCCACTCAAAGAGCCCGTGGCCTGGTACGGACCAATTGTGATGAATACCCAGGAGGAACTGCAAAAGGCGTTTGAGGAACTTCGCGAAGGCACCTTCCTAAACCCGGGGAGCTAGAGCCTGCTCGTCAGTTCACGATTCTTTAAACGTGCTTCTAATCTGCCGGAATTGTGGGCCGAAGATGTTTCTTAACACTCGCATCTGATGTGTGATGGAGTGCGGATATCGAAGATGATGTGCAATAATGAGATTCATTCCAAACAGATGAGGCGAATCTTACTAACCAGTCTTGCATCATTGCTCGTGACGAGCAGTTTGGGTCATGTGTTTGCGGCGGCATTTTGCCCGCGGTCGATGGACGGCGGGTGCTGCTTAGCAAAGATAGATCGGACCCACGCTTCATCCATCCATCAGCATCGAGCCGCGCACTGCTCAGCAATGAGTGCGGCCGTGATGGATGTTGGGTCAATGGATCGCATGCCCCTGCATGAAATGGCAATGGGCGACGCAGCTACCGTTGATACATCCAGCCGATTGACCCCTACCATCGTCAAGAACACAATCGGTAATAGATTTGAGCAACCGATTGAACCTTGCCGGCACTGTTTGGCCCATTCAGGTATTGTCAATGCTCCGGTTTCGATAGTCAGCGTTCAATCTGGAAGAGAGATTGATTCTGGTCTTTTGCCGATCCCAGGTTTTCTGGTTCGACCGGCGATAGCGATAGCGCAAATCGGACTCCCAAGAGAGCATGCACCACCCGACAGCACCGCGCTCCGGCATATCCTCAATAGTGTGTTTCTGATTTAACCCCTCCATGGCGTTTCGCTGAGGCTGAAACGCGTCTGCTAGCTTCGTACCTACACTCAAATCGGTTCGCTGAGTCTGTCGCTGTTCATTGATAGACTTCTATGGCGCGAGTCTCCAGGAGGGGATATATGAAGAGCATTGAACGAGTTAAGTTTGATTTGTCCGCCAGGCTATGGCCAATCCTATGTGCGGCTGTATTGCTGATCGGTAGTACGGCCGGCCTGGCGCAACAAGACATGTCAAACATGCCGGGGATGAGCAAGCCGCAATCCACAGCCACAACCAGGAAAAAGAGAAAGACCACGCGCACGAACCGGCCCGCGACAAAGCACAAGATGGGCAACATGCCCGGGATGAAAATGTCTGGAATGAAAATGCCGGCGCATCGTGGAAGGAGCGCGGCCAGAAGGAACAGATCGACAGCGCCCAGGAAACCCGCAAGCCAAAATCAGATGGGGAACATGCCGGGAATGAAGCTGCCCGCTCAGCCATCTTCGTCGCCCAGTCAATCGACGGCACCACAGTCTTCGCCGCAGAAAATGCCGATGAACATGCCCGGCATGCAGATGCCACAGGCGTCGCCTTCATCATCGCCGCAGACGCAAATGAACATGCCGGGCATGCAGATGCCTTCTGCTTCGACAAATCCTCAGTCTTCAACTGAACAGAAGATGAATATGCCAATGCCTGGCGCCGGCCCTTCACCGGGAGCAAAGGGCGGAGAGAAAGGCATGGAGAACATGCCGGGAATGCAGCCGGGCGCGGCGAACGACGATTCGCCTTTAGTTATGTCAGGCAATGAGATGGGTGTGAAGGTCGGCGCCGCCAGCGAAAAAAACGTAATGTGGATTGGCCAGATGGCTTCGGGCACTTCCTGGCAGCCCGCGTCGACCTCGATGCACATGTACGACAAGATCGCAGGCGGCTGGCTGCTGATGCTTCATTATAATTTGGTAACTGGGATCAACCGGCAAGGCGGTCCACGCGGCGTAACCAAATTCGAATCGGCAAATTGGTTCATGCCGATGGCTTTTCATAGGGTTGGGAAGGGCACGCTCGGGTTGCGGGGCATGTTCAGCGCTGAGCCGTTTACTTTTCCTCCGGGAGGATCACCGTTGCTGTTCCAAACCGGCGAGACTTACAAAGGCCAGCCGTTCATCGATCGACAGCATCCGCACGATCTTTGGATGGAATTGTCAGCACAGTACACGCTGGCGCTGGGCGAACGCGGCACATGGTTTACTTATTTTGGTTATCCTGGCGAACCGGCGTTGGGCCCACCGGCGTTCATGCATCGTGCGTCCGCGTCTGAGAATCCGTCGGCTCCGCTCTCCCATCATTTGCAGGATTCGACGCACATCAGTTTTGGAGTCCTGACCACCGGCTTCACGTATCGTTGGTTCAAGCTGGAAGGTTCGATCTTCAACGGACGTGAACCGGACGAGAATCGTTACAACTTCGAAGCGCATCCATGGAATTCGCGCTCGGCGCGCTTTACCTTTTCACCCAACAACAACTGGGCTGTGCAGGTGAGCTACGGCTTCCTGAAGAGACCTGAAGCGGCAGAGCCCACGACCGACATTCGGCGCGCAACGGCCTCGCTCCAATACAACCGGCCCCTCAAACATGGAAATTGGGCGTCGGCATTTATCTGGGGGCGCAATCACACCAGCAGCCCCGGGGAAATACACAATTTGAACGGGTACACGTTTGAGTCGACCGTCAACTTCCTCGATAAGAATTATTTTTACACACGCCTTGAGTTGGTTGATAAGGATGAGTTGCTGCGCGCCGTCGATCGCGCGCGTTTGGGAATTACCCAGACCCATCCCTCGTTTCGCATCGGCGCATACACTTTTGGGGCCGCGCGAGATATTTGGGACACGAAGAGAATCTCGATGGCGATCGGCAGCGATCTAACCTTCTATTCGACACCCTCGGTCCTGGATCCCCTCTATGGCAATAGCCCTGTCTCGTGGAAACTCTTTCTGCGTCTGCGACCTGCGAAGATGGAAATGAGCACGCACGGATTGCATGGAAACATGGGCGGCATGAGCAAGGAAAAGAAGCCGTGAGGTTGAGGGCCGTTCTTCTGGAAACAAATTAGTCCGTGAGTTTGGGCCGCGGTATTCTTGAGCGTCCCTTATCATTGCCGCTCAACGCCGCTACAGCGCTTGCCATCACTGCCGGCCGGCCGAAAGCTTGTAGAGGCGGCGCCTTTTATGGTGTTACACTTGCGCCCGTGTGCGACCCGGAACCACACTTGCCAGGGCAAGGCGCATGAGAGATCCCTCCTGTTCACCACACGAGATTACGCAGTTGCTTGCTGAATGGAGCAACGGAAATCAGACTGCGCTCGACAAGCTGTACCCGCTGGTCTATGACGAACTTCATAAGATGGCGAGGCGATACATGAACCGGGAGCGAAAGGGTCACAGCTTGCAGACCACGGCCCTGATTAATGAAGCCTACGTTCGGCTGGTAGACCAAAAACATGTCCATTGGGCAAATCGCGCGCACTTCTTTGCCATCTCGGCGCAGATCATGCGCCGCATTCTGATTGACCATGCACGACACCACGCCTACGCAAAACGCGGTGGCGGAGCGCAGCAGGTTTCCCTCGATGAAGTCGCCGTTGTCGCGGTCGAGCGCGCCTCGAGTTTGCTTTCGCTTGACGAAGCATTAAGCCGGCTGGCGGAGATGGATTCGCGACGAAGTCAGGTAGTCGAGCTGCGATACTTTGGCGGCCTGAACAATGAAGAAATTGCCGGCGTCTTGAAGATTTCGGAAAACACCGTGACGCGCGACTGGAATATGGCCAGGGCCTGGCTCTATCAGGAATTGCGCGGGAGTGTGGCTTGATGCAGCCTGAACGATGGCAGCAGATTAGCGGCATATTCAAATCGGCGCTCGCCCTGGAACCGGAAGAGCGCGCCGCTTACGTTGCGGCCGAGTGTGGTACCGACGAGTCCTTGCGCCGCGAAGTTGAGCGGCTGATTGAGTCCCATCATCAATAGATTAGAAAGAGAGCAGCAGGTAGGTCATTACCGCATTATCGAGAAGGTTGGGGCGGGCGGGATGGGTGAAGTTTACCTGGCGGAGGACACGCGCCTCGATCGGACTGTAGCTTTGAAGATCCTGCCGGCGGATGTCGCCTTTGACAAACGGCGGATGCAGCGCTTCAAACAAGAGGCAAAGCTGGCTTCGTCGCTCAACCAGCCAAATATTCTGACCATCTTTGAGTTTGGCGACACTGACTCGCTGCACTTTATTGCCAGCGAGTATGTCGATGGCGCAACGTTGCGCGAACACCTCAGACGCAAAAAACTCAAGCTGCCGGAAATGATCGATATCAGTACTCAAGTAGTCGCAGCCCTCGACGCCGCGCATGAGGCCAAGATCGTGCACCGGGATATTAAGCCTGAAAATATCATGGTGCGGCGCCGTGACGGCGTGGTTAAGGTGCTGGACTTTGGTTTGGCGAAACTTACGGAAAAGACTTCTGGGCAATCAGTTGACCGATCGGATAGTGAAGTGAATACCGAGCTGTTGCTCCGGACCATGCCTGGCACTGTGATGGGCACTGTCAATTACATGTCTCCGGAACAGGCGCAGGGATTGGGCGTTGATGAGCGCACCGATCTGTGGAGCACCGGCGTCCTCATCTATGAAATGGTCGCCGGATGCGTCCCCTTCGTCGGTGTGACCAGGAGCCATACCATTGTCGACATTATCGAGAAAGAGCCCGCGCCGCTCGCGAACCTGGGCGCAGGCAAAGTGCCTCCTGAGCTGCAACGAATTGTCAGTAAAGCCTTAGCGAAAAATCCCGGCGAGCGGTATCAAACCGCCAAGGACATGCTGATCGATCTACGAAATCTGAAGAAGCGTCTGGAGCTGGATGTGGAGATTGAGCGTTCAGTCTCACCTGAATCGAGCGCCCTGCCGGCGACAACAAGCAAACGTGCGATCCCCGGGACGGACTCAATCGAAGCCGAACAGTCTACATCTCAACCGAGAGAAGGTGAGCAGAGCCGTCGCAGGAAAATGTCCGCTGTCATAGCGGTAACTTTACTACTTGCCCTGGGTCTGATCATTGCTGCGAACTGGTCACGGTTCCGGCGGGCAACCGTTGTGGGTCCGGCCCCTGCTTCGATGGCTCCCTCGGAACGCAAGCTCAGTTACTGGATGACGGTGCAGAAGTATCGAAATGGCCGGCCATTCGAAGACCCTTTCAGACTCGCCGGCGAGATAAACTTCGAAAAAGACTACCGCGTCAGATTGAATGTGAGCAGTCCGCAATCCGGGTATTTGTACATTCTGAACGAAGGGCCCTCGACGGGTGACGGCTCGTCTTCACTGGTCGTGCTATTTCCTTCCACGACCGCCAATGGTGGCTTGTCTCATCTGGCTGAGAATCAACGGGTGGAAATTCCGGAGCAAAGCTGGATCACATTCGACGCGGAAAAGGGTACCGAAGAACTCTGGCTGGTATTTTCAGCGAATGCCGTACCCGAGTTGGAAGCCGTAAAGCAGTTCGCGAATCGGAAAGATCAGGGCCTGATCAAAGATGCTGGTCTGAACGCCCGGGTCCAGGAATTCCTAAGAGCACATTCTGGTGCGAAAGCTACGCTCGAGAAAGACGACGAGCTAAAGCAGACGAGCCTCAAAATTCCGGGGACCGTTCTGGTCCACGCCATCAAGTTTGAACATCATTGATTCATTCATAGTTCAGAGTTCAAGCTTTAGCTTGCCCGGGGTGGGACAAGACAACCTGAAGGCTGAACTCCATTAATTAAAACATGGCTTGCCTGGTTCCAAGACCCAGCAACCATTGACCTTCACTTGCCTCAGGAATATGATGCCGCCATTCAAGTGACCTTTAGCTCGTCAGTCTAAAGAAACCGGGGCTTTACGGCTTCCGTAATGTTCTTACCGGTCATCCGACGCCTTGGTGGTTTTCCACACGAATTCTCGCGTTAATGGGTAGAGAGGAAGAGACCAGAGACATACATACGCCCTACTATTCATTAGGTTCCTACCTGGCTTTAGTAGATAGGAAGGCAGTCGCCATACTGACTGCTTAAATTTGTTTCACGAAGGCAAATCAACTGTGGCAGATCGAAAACCTCGGCCACAGATCATGATACAAAAGGAGAACACGATGCCTGGAAGCGCAAAAAACACATGGACTCTGACAGTCGCTCCGCTTAGCAGTCTGCCTCGGGCGGTGCAAGATTTGAATAACGGGACGCTCTTTGTGTTCGGGCAACACAAGGCTAAACCGACAGACAACTTCGCAATGATCGCCGCCAAGCTCACCAACGGTACCCCCGATAAGAATTCCCAGATTGCTGCCGGGGCGATCGACGAGAACAACAACGTCGGGTTTATCTTTGTCTCGGACGGAACACCCACAGGCGCACAGTACATCTTTCAATCAGGTGCGATGCAGCAGGGCAACCCGAGCAGATTAACCGGCGGCATAATCAGTGTCCCCGCCTCTGATGACGCCGACCCGACAGATATCGGAACGTGGTCGGGACAGGCAGGTGGTGGATCTGACGACGAGGATGACGAGGATGACGAGGATTAGCGTATCTCGGAAGCTGTCGGAAGAGAAGGCCGCAGATCGGCCAGAAACGATAGTTGTGGAGGAGACGAAGGCGACGAGGATTAGCATTGAATCTAGCGGGCGATTGAAGGCTCAGTATGAGCCGTGCCCATTTGTGACAGCCCTCATTTGTCCCACAATTGAAGGCTGTCTGTTCATCACGATCAGCTCAAGGAGAACGTTATGCTTAATTCTAAATCAGCGAGGGGATGTGAAGGGAGAGATCGAACGGTCACTTCTGACTGGGTCAAACAGCAAGACGCGAAAGACGATCATCGCACTGGCGACGCTATGTATTACATTAGTGATCGTCTGGGCGGCGCCGGGCTCAAAGGCTGATGCCTCGGTCGATGCTGTTGTAGCGCACAGCCAGCCTAGGCTTTCAAGGTCTTGGGTCATAACCGCTACTCTCAAGGATGGCACAGTCGTCACAGGCCAAGCAGAATATGATGCTCCAGGTCCAGGGAGCGCTGTAAGCTTTTCGGTACAGCTCTCCTGTGGTCATACTCACATCTTAAATGGAATTCAGACGGCTGAAGACCATATGGAAGGACGAGGCGATGACAACCAAACTACAGACCGCACTCGCACTCAGTCTGGGTTTAAGGGAGGGCAGCAGAACGGGGACCAGATTACCGCCGGCAATATCGTCGACCCTACAGACATAGGAACGTGGTCGGGAACTGGAGGAGGAGGATAGGAAGGCGACGAGAGCGATCATGGAATCAGGATTGGGGCAACTGGGAAGTCGCTCTTTCCGGGAGAGTCGCGCACTTGGTTGTCCCCAAAATCTTTGTTCACCTATATTGATTAAGCTTCATTAACTGAATCCGAAGCGACGGAGATATTGTCGTGATCCATCGGGCACTGCTTACTATCATTGTGTTACTAACTCTTCTCGCTGCATCCTATGCGCTAACTCGGCAAGAAAAACTAGCTCCATCACGAGTCGATGCCACACCGCTTGCCCTTGGCGCACCAATTGGGCGAGAGATGAATGGCGGCGAGGCGCACGCCTATCGGATTGCGTTAACTTCAGCCCAGTACCTGCGCGTGGTCGTGGATCAGCAAGGCATAGATGTGATCGTCTCTTTGATTGATCCGAAAGGCCGTCGCATGGTTGAGGTAGACACCCCCAACGGCATCAGGGGTCCGGAACCTCTCTCGATGATCGTAGAGACATCTGGAGAATACCTGATCGAAGTGCGCTCGCATGACCAGTCAACAAAAGCCGGACGCTACGAGATAAATCTGGAAACTCTGCGCGTTCCGACCGAACTCGACAAGAACAGGGTTGCGGCTGAAAGCAAATTCAGAGAAGCCGGCAAGCTGCTCCAGCAACCGGCGGCCACCTCAAGGCGACAGGCTATTGAAAAATACGAAGAGGCATTGCCCGTGTTTCGTGCGTTGGGTGATCGCACAATGGAAGCTCACTCGGTGAGCCGCACAAAGCGTTGACGCATTTTGAGGAAGCGCTATCACTGTGGCAACGACTTGACCTGAAAGACGAGCAAGGCAACACGCTTAACAATATCGGGCTTGTCCACTTCAATCTCGGCGAACTCCAGAAGGCTCTGGAATATTACAACCAGGCACTACCACTGAGGCGCGCGGGGAGCAATCGCCGAAAGGAGGCCGATACGCTTGATAATCTGGGCGTTATCTACACAGTCCTGGGCGATACGAAGCGGGCGTTAGAGCATCATCAACGGGCACTCGAACTCCGGCGCAGCGCGAAGGACATACAGGGCGAGGCCAACACGCTTCAGAAGATTGGCTTTGTCTATGCCGAATCAGGTGATTTCGCGAGCGCGCAGCAATATCAGAGTCAGGCTTTGCCGCTGTGGAAAGCAGCAGCAGATCGGCGTGGCGAATCTCTTTCCCTCAGAGCTATTGGAGACGCCCATTCGGCGGCAGGCAGTTATGAAAAGGCACTGGAGTACCTACAGCAAGCACTGCGACTCCAACAAGCCATCAAAGCTCAGCGGGAGCAAGCTATCACGCTGGGCAAAATCGGAGATGTTTATTCGTTGTCGGGCCAGCCGCAGAAAGCCATGGAGCATTACACCGAGGCGCTCTCGCTGTCCCAGGCGGTGGGGGACAGCCGCATAGAGGCTAACGTCCTTCAAGGGATGGCTCGCGTTGAGCTCGCAGGTGGCGACCTCGTCGCCGCGCGCAAACATATCGAAGACGCCATTTCAAAAATCGAGGTGGTGCGCGGCCAGGTAGATATTCAATTGCGCGCCTCTTATCTCGGCGTAGAGCACAATGCCTATCCGTTCTACATAGATTTGCTCATGCGCATGCATCGCTTGAAGCCGTCGGATGGGAACGATGCGATGGCGTTAAGGATCAGCGAACAGGCCCACGCTCGCAGCCTTTCAGAAATGTTATCGGAATCCCGGGCAAATATCCGGCAGGGTGTCGACCCTGCTCTGCTTGAACGCGAGCGGGCACTCTCTCAGCAAATCAATGCCAAAGCTGAGCGGCAGATACAAGCTCTCGGGCAGAACGCAAAGGAGCGCGCCGCCGGATTGAATAAAGAGATTTCCGAGCTGGAAGATCAGTACCAGCAGGCGCAGGCCGCTATTCGCAAGACCAGTCCCGGTTATGCCGCCCTAACTCAGCCTCAACCGCTGGGACTGAAGGAAATTCAAGCGCAGCTGGATCAGGGGACGATGTTGCTTGAGTACTCTCTCGGCGAAGAACACAGTTACGTTTGGGCGGTGACTCAGAATTCATTGAAGGCTTATGAGTTGCCAAAGCGAGACCTGATAGATAAGGCTGCACGGCGAGTCTACGAGTTGCTTACAGCGCGCAGTCAATCCAAAGCCGGTGAGGAGACTCAGGCGAAGCAAGAGAGAATTGCGCAAGCGGATTCGCAACTCTCTAACGCCAGTAAGGAACTAAGCCAAATGGTGCTTGGCCCTCTCGGTCCTGAGTTGGGAGCTGAACGCCTGGTCGTAGTCGCAGACGGTGCTTTGCAATACGTGCCATTCTCAGCTTTGTCCGTGGTTAGTGGTCAGTTGTCGGTCGCACAACTTAACCGACCGAGCAACGGACAACTGACAACGGACAACGGACCACCAACCATTTACCGGCCCTTGATGCAGCATCACGAAATAATCTCTCTGCCTTCGGCCTCGGCATTAGCCATCCAACGCCAGGGACTCCGGAATCGCCAGCCAGCGCCAAACGCCGTGGCCGTAATCGCTGACCCGGTTTTTTCTTCTGCGGACGAACGGCTTGGCGTTCAAACGAAGACCGCAACCGCAAAGCAAGCTCAAGATAGTTCGGCAAACACACGGATCATCGAACATCTTGCCGACGACTCAGGCCTGATTATTCGGCGCCTCAAGTTTACGCGGCAGGAAGCCGATCAGATCCTGGCCCAAGCGCCGCGAGCGAAAAGCTTCAGGGCGATTGATTTCAAAGCTAACCGCGCCACGGCTACCGGAGGCGAATTGAGCAAGTATCGTTATGTTCACTTTGCGACGCATGGATATATCGATAGCGAGCGTCCCGGCCTGTCGGCAATCGTCCTTTCTTTAGTTGATGAGAAGGGCAATCCTCAGGACGGTTTCTTGCGCGCTAATGAGATTTACAACCTGAATTTGCCGGCGGAATTGGTCGTGCTCAGCGCCTGCGAAACAGGTTTAGGAAAGGAGATCAAAGGGGAAGGACTGGTTGGGCTGACGCAGGGATTCATGTACGCGGGAGCTCGCCGCGTTGTGGTGAGCCTGTGGAACGTAAACGATAAGGCCACCGCGGAACTGATGGCCCGTTTCTATCGGGGCATGCTCAAAGAAAACAAGACGCCAGCGGCGTCCCTGCGCACTGCGCAGATGGAAATGTCACGGCAGAAACAGTGGCAGTCGCCCTATTACTGGGCCGCATTTGTGCTTCAGGGCGAATGGAAGTGAGGCGGAAGAATGTCGATAGGGAATGGTGTTTTCCTGTTGGAATTCTCGCGTTAGGAAATAGAACGAAGATGCGGCTCGGGCGTCCCGCCCGTGATCACGCGCAGGATGTGCGTGCCACGTCTACAAGGAGTTAGAAAATGACTTTGGTTGACAGAAGCGGCGCACACAACAGACACAAAAGGAAGTGCGCTTATCGTCTGACGGTCAAACAGTTAGTTTGTTTGGTGGCGCTTTATGCCGTCAGCCTAACCGCTTCGGTAACATTGAAGGCCCAGGATGAAGAGACTACCAGAAGGCTATGGGACACGGCTTTTATCAATACCAGCAGTAAGAAAACTCCACCGCGAAAGGCGGCGAAACGAACTTATCGCGTTGCGACTCCGAACGTGCCAACGGAAGGCGTCAATGGCGAGACGGTTGTCGGGGTTACGCTTTGGAGGCTACGTCATGCAAAGTCGACTGACTCCGGCGAGCGACTTATCGTGCATGAAGGTGCGGACGCGGCCGAGTGGTTGCCAGAACGAATCTCTGCCAATACACAATTGAACCAAGGCGATCGTTTGCGGATTTCCGTCGAAGCCGCGCGCACCGGTTATCTCTATGTGGTCGATCGGGAACAATATGCCGATGGTAGTCTCAGCGAACCTTACATGATCTTTCCGACGACGCGCACGCTCGGCGGGAACAACCAGGTAACGGTCGGAAAGATAATCGAGCTACCGGCACGGGACGATCGCCCTCCTTACTTTACCGTCAAGCGCAGCCGATCGGATCAGATGGCCGAAGTGCTCAGCGTTCTGATTAGTCCGACGCCACTCGAAGGAATTGAAATCACCGACAAAGCGCAAAAGCTGACCGAGGTCCAGGTAAGCAAGTGGGAAAAGTCATGGGGAGCGCGCGTCGGTTTGCTGGAGCTGGAAGCGGGTGCCGGGAAACCCTGGAGCAGTGAAGAGAAAGAAGCCGGCAGCAGCGTCGCCAAAGTCTTAAAGTCTGATGCACCCCCTCCTCAGGCTATCTATTACCAGCCAAACACAAAGTCGAACGAGCCGATTTTAGTAAAAGTGCGCCTTCGATACGGCTATTCGGCGAAACGTTGAGTCTTGGAGTTCAATCGTCTGAACTAATGCGTTGTCTCTAAAGTTCGCCGACAGAATCCAGCGGGGCACTAGCCGACGGTTAGGGAGGGCTCTGCCTTTTACGCCGCTAAACCAATGAGCTCTCCCTAACCGGTCGGACTAGTGCCCCTTGATCAATTCAGCGAACTTTAGAGACAGTTCAATTAGTGAATTTGCAAACTGCGACGGACGATGACCAGCGACATGTCGTCTGCGAGGGGACGGGTGGCCGCGAAATCCTGGACCGCGCCCAAAACGGAAAACAGCAGGGCATCGGCAGAGTCAGTATTGGCCCGCCGCAGTTGTGCCTCAATCCGCGCATAGCCAAACTCTTCGTCGGCCTGGTTGACCGACTCAAGCACGCCATCCGAATAAGCCAGCAGAACGTCGCCGGGGCCTAACTCAACGGATCCTCTTATATAAGGAGCGGCCGGAATGACGCCGAGCAACAGGCCGCCATCGGAAAGCAGTTCCAATTTGCCGTTCGCCCGCAAGAGCAGGGCGGGAGGATGTCCGGCGCTGCAGTAGTCAAGCTTTCCAGTGGCCGCATCAAGTCTGACAACGAACAAACTCGCCAGCGGCACCGCCGATGCCATCAGGCAAACATCGCGGTTCACGCCGGCAACGATGGACTCCGGCTCGGAAGACACCGTCGAGCGGGTCGCAACCAGGCCAACCAAGTGCGTGGTCCACATTCCGGCCGCGAGGCCTTTGCCGCAGATGTCACCCAGCGCCAGAATTGCTCCGCGGTTGGAATCTCTGATGGTGAAAAAGTCACCCGCCAGGTGGCGCACCGCGAAAATTTCGCTGGCTATCTCAAAGTCGCCATAACGCACCAGACGAGGGGCGCAGAGGCGCCGGTGCACCTGCGCAGCTTCGAAGATGGCGGTATGCAGATCAGCATAATCCTTTTGCAGCGCTGCAAATTTCAGCTCTAGGTCTTCCCGGCGTGCCCTGTTCGAAGTGCGGCGCTGCGGCGGAGACACGCGCACTTCGGCCGCCCTCCGAACTGCTAACCCGCCATTGAATCTTGACTGGCTCATAGAACCGTTTTCCTTATCCTACGAACTTATAGCCACTGCCGTGCACGGTAAGAATGAAACGCGGCTCCTCGGGATTAGGTTCCAGCTTTTGTCTGAGATGGACAATGTGCGTGTCGACTGTGCGCGTGTTCGGATAGTTCTCGTAACCCCACACCGCATCCAGGAGCCGGTCGCGGCTGAGCGTTTCAGCCGGGTGGGCGACGAAGTAGGCGAGCAGCGCGAACTCTTTTCCTGAGAGTTCAACTGTGGCGCCGGCGCGCCGCACTTCGTTGCTGCGAATGTTGACCTCGACGTCGCTGAAGCGGAAGACCTCGAGTGCCGGCGCTTGCGGCGAGACGCGTCGCAGAACCGCTTTCACGCGGGCCATCAATTCGCGAATTGAGAACGGCTTGGTGACGTAATCATCGGCGCCCAACTCGAGACCTACTACCTTGTCGATTTCCTGCCCGCGGGCGGTCAGCATGATGATTGGCAGAGACGCGCGCTTCGTTTTTAATTGCTTGCACACGTCCAGCCCGCTCATCCGCGGCATCATTACGTCCAGTACGACCAAATCCGGGTTGTCAGCCAGCGCGCGTTCAAGTCCCTCTGCCCCATCGGCCGCGCTGATTACTTCGTAGCCTTCGTACTCGAAGTTATCGCGCAGGCCTGCCACCATCGCAGGTTCGTCCTCGACGATTAGGATACGGGTTTTCCTGATGGCGCCGGCTTCGGCAAGGCTCCCGTTCGTGGCAGCACTGGTGTTCACCTGGCCGCCGATCGGACCGCCATTTGATTCCCCGCTGAATTTGATTGTTTTCTTCATACTGCGCTGGTTCCTTGTGATCTGGGATCAGACGAGTGCCGGGTGGCCAGTGCCACCGGCAGCGACAGAGTGAACTTGCTGCCTTTCCCCGGAGTGCTTTCCACCGCGATTTCCCCGCCGTGCGCCTGGGTGATGTGGCGAACCAGTGACAAGCCGAGGCCGCTGCCTTTCGTGTTGTGCACCAGCGGATCTCCGGTGCGATAAAACTTCTCGAAGATCTTCGACTGATCCCGCCGCGCGATGCCGATCCCGTGATCCAACACCTCGAGCTTTAGAACGCCGTTTTCCCGGTATAGTTTCACACCCAGGAATTTTTCGTCAGTCGAGTATTTCAGTGCGTTGTTAACCAGGTTAACGAGCGCGCGCGCGATTGCTTCCCGGTCGACGGGAACTGCGGGAAGATTCGAGTCGATGCTTTCTTCAAACTCGAAGCCCTGTTGCTCGATTTGATAGCGATACGAATCGAGAGTGTTGCGCACTAGTTCGGCGATATCAGTCTCACGGAATTCGTACTCCTTGCGTCCCGCCTCAATACGAGAAAAATCGAGAATATTATTGATTAGCGCAGTCAGCCGCTCGCTCTCTTTGCGAATGATGCGATAGTACTGCTGCTTCTTTTCCCTGGTCGTGATGCGGCCCAACTCGAGCGTCTCTGCATACAAACGGATCAAAGCCAGCGGCGTGCGGAGCTCGTGCGATACGTTCGAAACGAAGTCGGACTTCAGCCGGGCCAGCGCCATTTCTTTCGTGACGATGTGTTTTGTCAGCAGCAGGCCCCCTATGATCATCAGTGAAAGAATTCCGAGAATGAGAAAGCTGCGATGGACCCAGGTTTGGCCCAACGCCTCGATGCTGGTGCCCTGGTACTTGATGCCCAGCGCCAGGGGACGAAAAGCATCTTCGAATTTGCGCATGACTTCAGGCTTCCCATCGCCCCAACCGGCTGTTGCGGCCAGCGGCTTCATGTCCTTTCCCATCTCGGTGTCCGCGGGATAAACCATCATCGCCAGCCGGTTGCCACCCTGATCAGCCGACTTTTGCGCCACCTGCTCTTCGAGCATCTGGGGAAAGAAAGTCTGCTTTAGGTAACAAGCATCGAAGGTTGCGCCGCCGATCACAACTCGATCGTTTGAGGACTGGGGTAAGACAAAGAAGGCGGTGGCGAAGATACCTTCACCGTTTGCTCGTTTGGTCTGCCCACTTGAGAAATAGATCGGCCAAGCTTTCTTGTGCATCATTTCCACCATGGACTTGGTTTCCATGGGGTTAGAGAACCAACCGCGATACATCTCGCCCAGGTGATCGTGTTCCGCATGGAAGTACCTGTCACTCATCTGTTCGGACTGGGAACGAAATATGTAGTCCTGTTCGTCAAAGATAAACACATGCGACAACGTTGGATTCTTTGCCAGGATGAGGTCAAGCTGTTTTTCCTTTTCAGCCGCGTCGATGTCCGGCGAAGGGAATTGGTCGCGTACTTCTTCGGCCATCGTGTAAGCCTTCTTGTTGATTTTCTTTTCGGTAATTGCGAGCATCTCCTGGAAGTCACGATGGATGGCGGCCTCGAGTACCTTATCGCGTTCGAAGGTCCGCAACTGACTAAAATTGACGTAAATAAGCGCCGCGGCTGGCAGGAGCACGGCCAAACCCAGTGTCAGCATGAGCCGAAACCGGTTGAAGCCCCCAATGAACGTCGTTTTCTTCAAATTCATTTTGACCTCTGAATGACTTGGCGCGGACGAAAGCATACGCCGGGCAGGTCCGCAGCTGTGTCAAGTTCAGGTGAAAAAATGTTAAGAGTTGTGAACTCTCACAGTCGGTTGGTTGCGCATTCTACTCCCCTGGCTGCAGGCAGACCATATTTATGCGTCTTCAATCGGTGTGGAAGTGGGCAGTCTCTGCCTTTCCCGGCTGCAATTCTGTGAGGGGCCCGGAGACGTCTCGGATGGGAGTTGATTAGGGCTACTTGCACTTCATGACGCGACCCTCGCTTCCATGAGTCAGGGTGAAACTGCCAATAGACTCCTTGGTGCCGGCATCTGAAATCTTGAGGGTCAGTTCCTGGTCCCGCAGCCGACCAACATAGTGAACCGGACGGCCACTGTCATCTTCATCTCGGCGAATCGGCCCGCCGTGCTCCGGCGCGTATTTGCCTTTAATGTCAAAGTTGCCAGCGCCGTCCAGAACGATGGGTTGATCAATCGTGCCGTGCGCGCAATCAAATTCGAAGTCAACGCCCTTGTCCGTGACCTCAGCGTGAATGTGCTGTCCGCCCCAGACTCCGTTAGCTAATTTTTCGTTCCTCTGCATTGGAGTGTTATTGACGGCTCCTCCCTTCGTGCCGCAAGAACCAGCACCCAGAATCGTGAACAGTAAGCAAGCGCCTATTAAGGGAAACATCACAACCAGTTTACTCATATATTTGTCCCGGTTTGATCACGTTCGTCGTTCACCAACTAAGCCGGAAGCTCAGTACACTTGATTCCTACTATACATCACTTCGTTGCCCGATTGACTTGGTTCTGATTTCGGAATATCTTTGCCGCGCGTAAAGTTAGTTCTAACGCAGATGGCAGGACCAGTACCGACCGGTAAATCCCAACTCTGCTGAGACGCCCCGTGGACAGAAGGTCCGATCCTGAACCACAAACAAGAAGCGAACTCTGGAGAAGGAAAGTTCCCCCTATGAAGACAAAGCATCCGGCTAAGTCGCACTCTGCTCGCACCCATTTTCAAAGATGGCTTTTAGCAAATCGAATCGGTCGGTTGACCGCGTTCGTAGTTTTGGCTGTGGCAGCCGCGGCGATCATGTTTTCGACCCTGTCGCTGGCACAGTTAGAAAAAAGACTTGTGCGCAGCGATTCCGCGTCAAAGCCCGCCAGCACGATCGCCGTGCCCCGGAAATCTGCCCCGGCACGCGCAGCCTCAAACAGATTGAGGCGCAGTACGACGCGTTTCGCGCAACAGGATCAGGACGGAACTTCAACGGGCCCGCAACAGGGAAAGTCCGACCGCAAACGTGGTGACAATGGGCCAAGAGAGTGGCGGCTCAGAAGGGCACGCCCATTCACAGGCGATCTGCGCGAGCTTCCGCGAGACCGGCCTATTAAAGCAGAGCGTCCTGAGCGCGAAGCGCCGGAGCCGAACCCCAGCCTTTTTCTTCCGCCGGGTACCTCAGCCCCGAACACCGATGAATCCGCGGCGACGCAAGCGCCACTCGGCGGACCAAACGTGCCGGCGCCACCGCCAAACCGCAGCTTTGAGGGACTTTTTTTCAGCGCCAATGGCAACGGGCATCCACCGGATACCAACGGTGACGTGGGCCCAAACCACTACATCCAGACCATCAATACCTCAATCGGAATCTATGACAAGGCGGGTAATCAAATAACCGCGGTCACATTCAACACGTTCATGAGTCAGGGTAATTTCGGCAATCTGTGCGACACGAACAACTTTGGTGATCCCGTCGTTCTTTACGACACGTTTGAAGATCGGTGGGTCATTACTGACTTCGCGTTTACGCTTACCAGCGGCAGCGTCAACAATCCGCCCGGAGCTTATCAGTGCTTTGCGGTTTCGCGATCGGGTGATCCCGTCGCTGGCGGATGGAATTACTACTCGCTGCACATCACCGATTTTCTCAACGACTACCCCAAGTTCGGTATCTGGCCGGATGGTATTTACATGTCGGCCAACATGTTTGGTTTTCCCGCGGGTGGAGCTTTCCAGGGTGCCCGTGCCTGGGCGCTCAATAAAGCGCAGATGTACGCCGGGGCTCCAACTGTCCAATCCGTTTCTTTCAATGTTCCTGGAAGTGACTTTACCGTCATTCCCAGTAACGCCCGGCTACAGACGGGCACGCCTCCACCCGGCACGCCGAATTACTTCCTCTCGACCTGGCAGTTCCTGAATGCATTGACCGTCTACAAATTTCATGTCGACTGGGGCAAGATCTCTACGTCTACGTTTACCGGGCCGGACATTCCGCTAGCTGCGAGCAGTTGGCCCAATGCGACGGTGCCCAACGCCCTGTCATTGGGTGGCAACGCGCTTGACGTCTTGCAGATTCGCGCGATGATGCAGACCCAGTACACAAATATCTTGGGAGTGGAGTCGCTCTGGGCTTCCCACACGGTGCGAAGGGGCAACACGAGTGGTCTCGCAGCTCCCCGTTTCTATCAGGTACCTGTCACGGGCGGCACGGTGGGAGCGAGCATTACACAGGCTGCGACCTTTGATCCGGATGGTGCGAATGTAATATCTCGTTTCATGCCGAGCCTGGCGGTTGATCGCGCCGGAAACATGGCCCTGGGCTATAGCACTTCAAGCAGCACTACGAAGCCGGCGATCAAATACGCCGGGCGGCTGGCAACCGATTCGATCAATACGTTTAGCCTGACTGAGCAGCTGCTGATTCAGGGAACCGGCACGCAAGTAGGAAACTGCGGCGGGTCTGCCTGTATTCGATGGGGCGATTACAGTGCCATGACGCTCGATCCGGACGGCTGCACATTCTGGTACACGAACATGTACTACCCTGTTGATGGCCTCGACCACCACACCCGCATCGGATCGTTCAGTCTTCCGCAGTGCACGACAATCGGCAGCGGCAGTGTGCAAGGGACAGTGACCTCGAGTTCCGGCGGCGGTCCGATCAATGGAGCCACGGTTGCCTTGGGAAGCAGAACCACGACCACCGACTCCAGCGGCTTCTATTCTTTCGCAAACCTCCCGGCGGGTACCTATCCAAACATTTTGGCCAGTTTCCCGGGTTACACCTCCAGCTCAGTTAACAGCCTGGTAGTTAACGAGGCCTCAATAACCGCGCAGAATTTCGTGTTGAGTCCCGGAGCGAACAGCGCGTGCATTACCGACACGACCCAAGCTGATTTCCAGACGGGAGTCCCGACATCCCTTGACCTCAATACCAGTCCCGGCGACGTCACCCTTTTGAATGCCGCGAATATCGATCAGCAGAACCTGTCGGTGACCAACAGCGGGTTCGGTTTCAACGCTACGAACTGGGTAGGTCAGACATTTACGCCCGCCGTAACCGGTCAGTTAACCAGGGCCGACGTTGATCTATTCTGTAGCGGCTGCACCGGAACGACTCCGAACCTAACGGTGTCCGTCAGGGCCACCAGCGCCGATCTGCCGACTGATGCCGATCTCGCAACCGCCACGATCCCTGGTTTCTCTAGTGGCGCCGGCGGTTTCTTCGCCGCAAACTTTGCCGCGCCCCCCACGTTAACAGCGGGAACAAGGTACGCATTGGTCGTGCGGCCGATATCAAATCCATCCGCTGGACTCTACGCATACGTTGTAAGCACCGGTAGCCCCTACGCTAACGGCCGTCGAGTAACTTCAGCTAACAGCGGCGGGACGTGGACGGGCCAGACTACGGACCTCGGCTTCAAGACCTTCATGAACACCGGCTTCGCTCCATCGGGCAATCTGGTTTCCGGCGCCAAAGATGCCAACCCGCATACCGGCGGCGCGGTCACCTGGACGACTCTCTCTTGAGATGCGGCCACGCCAGCCGGCACCGCAGTGAAGTTTCAGGTGGCGGGCAGCAACAGCGCCTCTGGACCGTTTAACTTCGTCGGACCGGACGGCACCGCGGCGACCTTCTTTACCATCAGCGGCGCGTCGCTGGCTCAATTCAATGGGCTGCGGTACTTGAAGTATCAGGCTTTTCTGACTACGAGTAGCGGTAGTTCCACGCCGACCTTAAACGACGTGACGGTGTGCTACAGCAACACCGTGCCCACGACACTGACAACCAATTCCGCGAGCGGCTCTTACGGGGGCACGGTTAATCTTTCCGCGACGTTAACTGATGGTGTCTCACCGTTGAGCGGCAAGACGATCGATTTCAGTCTCAACGGAAATAGCTCCGGCAGTGCGGTTACCGATGGGTCAGGGGTGGCGTCGCTTTCGAACGTCAGCCTGGCCGGCATCAGCGCTGGTAACTATCCGGGCGGCGTGGGCGCCAGCTTTGCCGGGGATGCGCCCTATCTCAGCAGTAGTGCGACGAACTCGCTGACAGTCGGTCAGGTGTCACCCGCCTTCAGCAACTTGAGTTCGCCGACCATCGAATGCAGCACGCCGAATACAACCTTGTCCGGGACTATTATGTTCGGTGGACTGATACCGTCGGGCAGCGTGGCCATAACCCTTAACGGGGTCACTCAGAACGCGGCGATCCAGTCTGACGGTAGTTTTGGCAGCAGTTTCGCCATTGGTTCACTAACGCCGGCGAACTCTCCGTTTAGTATCTCCTACTACTATCCTGGCGATGTTAATTTCGGTTCCGCTAGTGACAGTGGAACGCTCACTATCGTTGACACATCAGTGCCGACGATCACGCTCAATGGCACTGTGATTTCTCTGTGGCCGGTGAACAAGAGCTATCGGACGATCAATGTTGCGGATCTGGTGGCCAGTGCCAGTGATGCTTGCGATTTGAGCGTGAATCTCAACAGCGTGGTGATTTCAAAGGTCACCAGCGACGAGGGTACCAGCACCAGCGGCGACATAATTATCGCTGCTAACTGTAAGTCCGTGCAGTTGAGACAGGATCGCGACGGCAATGGCGATGGTCGCGTTTACACCATCACTTTCCGTGTCAGTGATAGCTGGGGCAACTCGACAACAATTACGGCGAAGGTCACCGTCCCGCACGATCAGGGGAGTGGAAGCAATGTCGTCGATTCCGGGGTGGCCGATACCATCAATGGAAGTTGTCCTTAAGCGAGCAGGTAGCTCGCGATCGAGGAAACGCATAGACGAAGGGAAATGATAGGGTTCAGCATTTAACTGAACAATCAGGTGGCCCAACGGTGCAAACCGCCGGGCTGCCTTTTTTTGAACTGGTGTCGATAATCAGGAATTCTGCGACCCGCATAGGCCCAATCAGTTAGCCCTGAAGCCGCCGGCCGCCAATTGGCTGGTGCCGTGCGTCAGGACAATTCCGACAAGTCTAGACAACCGCGTT
>WNFR01001674.1_pt1 | contig 23209 bp, 26 predicted proteins | sample 5400221 | NCBI WGS metagenome assembly WNFR01 (sample SAMN13153357, study PRJNA577476) | soil metagenome | isolation source: 40 cm soil under Madrone tree | place: USA:California | collected 2016-06-14 | reverse complement strand
GCGACAAGTTGTTGGGGCCGGGGCTGAAACAGATTGTTTTCGTGGCTCTGAATCATTAGCCTGTCGAAATTATGAGCGACAGCTACGTTCCACTGATTAGTTCCGGCACGGCCGGGCCACTCGGCGTTGTGCATCTCCCGCGGCTCTGGCAGAAAGTTTCCCTGGAAGCGGCGGGTAAACTCGCTTCCGGTTATCCCGCCATCGGCAAAGGCTTCGATGCGATGACTTGTGCCGCGCTCGGGCTCGATGAACAGGCGGTCAAGGATTACATCAAGCAAAACAAACCGACCTATCCCCAATTCGAAGCGTGGGTGAAGAAGAGCGCGAAATCGCTCAACCCGCAGACGGTGGAGAAGCATAACGCCGCGGTGCGCGGTTATAATCACGATGACGCCAGGCGCCAAGATGTATTAGGGGCGTGCGGCATCCCCGACGACGCTGCCGCGCCCAAAGACGCAGTGAACCTGAACAATCTCGACGACTGGTACGAGTTTCACCAGGCTGTGCTGAAATAGGGATCTGATTCTTCCGCAGATTTCAGAACCCAAATTCCCTCGCAGATTGTCCGAACCGGACTGGTATTTCCTTTTCCAATTACCCGTTTCCGCTTTCCTCTTAATCCGCGGAAATCTGCGTAATCTGCGGACTTTGCGCTCCCCGGATTGACGCGGATGCACGCCGCATGCGAGCATCCGGACGTGCCGCCGCTGACTTACGCGAACTATCTCGATTTGGAGAAGTTGTTGACTCTCCAGAACCCGCGCTCCACCCCGGCCGAGCACGACGAGATGTTGTTCATCATCATTCATCAGACCTATGAGCTTTGGTTTAAGCAGCTGCTGCATGAGTTCGAGAAGATCAAAAAAGATTTTTCGGCCGGCGAGCTCTTTAGCGCGATCCACTCGTTCAAGCGCGCCCGGACGATCATGAAGACGCTGGTGGCGCAGATCGACATTCTCGAAACGATGACGCCGTCGTCGTTCTCGAGCTTTCGCGATCGCCTCGAGACGGCATCGGGATTTCAGTCGGTGCAATTTCGCGAGCTGGAGTTTCTCCTCGGATACAAACGCGCGTCGACGCTCGCGTATGTGAAACCGGATTTTCCCGGCGCGGATCGTCTGCAAAAGCGGATCGGCGAGCGCACGGTCATCGATCACTTCTACGATTTCCTCGCGACGCGCGGCGCGCAGATTCCCGACGACTTGAAGAACCGCGACGTCACGCAACCCAATGGACCCGACGAGCGTGTGCAAAAAGAAATTCTGCGCCTCTACAAAACCGCGCCGGAACTTTCTATCTTGTTCGAATTGATGACCGATTTCGATGAAGGACTGCAGGAGTGGCGCTACCGCCACATCAAATTGGTCGAGCGAACGATCGGCGCGAAGCACGGCACCGGTGGATCGCCCGGGGTGCCGTTTCTGAAGGAGTCATTGTTCAAGCCGATCTTTCACGACTTGTGGGCGATTCGGCACCAGATGTGAGCAGGAAAAGAGGAGTTGATCTGGAAGCCCGGAATCCAAGAGCAGCGATTAAAGCAGGAAAGTAGGAAAAGAAATCTCCTTTCTCTAAAGCCGGTCCTTCCTAATGTCCTGCTTTCCTGATTCGTATTCTTTATCTGCGTAATCTGCGGATGTGTCTGATGTTTTCTTCCGCAGATTTTCGGAACCCTAATTCCCTCACAGATTTGTGGGATCCGGACTGGTATTTACCTGCCCGATTTCTTGGTTTCCTGGTTTCCTGATTGGTCTTAATCTGCGTAATCTGCGGATTCTTCTAGATGCACACGACAGCAACACCGGCATTTCGCAAGACGGCTGAGACTTTTGCTGCAGGAGCAAAAACGCTCCCACAACGGTACTTCATATCGCCTGATGTGTTTAAGCAGGAGCAGGAGCAAATCTTTTCGAGGCAATGGGTTTTGATCGGGCATGAGAGTCAGATCGCGAGCCCTGGCGACTACATCGTCCAGCAAGTTACCGGTGAATCGTTAATCGTTATTCGGGACAAGAGTGGAGAGATCGGAGGATTCTACAATGTCTGTCGTCATCGCGGGACGCGCTTGAAGGAGGACGCGTGTGGTCATACGTCCGCGATTCAATGTCCGTATCACGCGTGGACGTACGGCCTTGACGGAAAATTGATCGGCGCGCCGCACATGGATGACGTTCCCGGCTTTGATAAAGCCGAGCATTCGCTGCACACGGTCAACCTTGGACTTTTCGAAGGATTTATTTTTGTGAATCTGGCAGACCCGGCTCCCCTCACCTTAATCCTCTCCCAAAGGGAGAGGCGGACTAAATTGCCGAACGCGGGTTATAAATCGCTGGAAGAATGGTTTGCGCCGTTGGCCGGCAAATTTTCGCACTGGAACATGTCGATCTTGCGTTCGGCCAAACGGATCGAGTACGACGTAGATGCGAATTGGAAGCTGATGTTCGAGAATTATTCGGAGTGTTATCATTGCCCGGGTGTGCATCCGATGCTGTCGAAGGTGTCGCCGTACGATTCGGCGGAGAACGATTTATGCAAAGGGCCGTTCCTTGGCGGGTTCATGTCGATTAATAAAGGAGCCGGGCTAACGATGAGCGGCAGGGCCTGCGCGTTGCCGATCGATCAAGAGCAAGAGCACGAGGACAAAACGCGTGTGTTCTACTATTCCATATTCCCGAACATGCTGCTGAGCCTGCATCCGGAGTACGTAATGGTACATCAACTTTGGCCGCAGTCGCCGGAGCGGACGCTGATCGTGTGCGATTGGTTTTTTCATCCGGACGCATTTGATCGTTCCGATTTCAATCCGGACGACGCGATCGAATTCTGGGACATGACCAATAAGCAGGACTGGCACGTGTGCGAGTTGAGCCAGCAAGGCATCGCCTCGCGCGCGTATCAACCGGGTCCGTATTCGCCACGGGAAAGCATTCCCGCCGCGTGGGACCGCGAATACCTGCGTCAGATGGCGTAGAATTTATCCACAGATTTTCAGAACCCAAATTCCCTCGCGGATTTGTCCGAACCGGACTGCTATTTCTTTTCCAATTACCCGTCTCCGCTTTCCTCTGAATCTGCGAAAATCTGTGTAATCTGCGGATAGTTTCAGTCGATTCCCAGAAACTCGCGCGCAGTGCCGGAGAGCAGAAGCGCTTTCTCTTTAGCCGAAAGTTTAATCGATTCGATGAGTTTGCCCGGGTGGGCTTCGCCGAGGGGAAACGGATAATCCGAGCCGAGCGCGACGCGTTGCGCGCCGAATAACTTGAGCAGCAACTTGAGCGCGTCGGGATCGTGCACAAGCGAGTCGACATAAAATCGCGCAGGGACGACTTCACCTTTTTCGTTTGCGTGAGAGAGATACCTGCGGGGGTTAGCCTCGGTTTCGCAAGCGCACAAATCAGGTCGCACATGAAAAGCGTGATCGATGCGACCTATGCTGAAGGGGAATGCGCCGCCGCCGTGCGCGAAAGCGACGCGAAGTTTTGGGAATCGCTCGAAAACTCCGCCGAATATCATCGAGCAGATCGCGAGCGACGTTTCGGCCGGCATGCCGACCAGCCACGGCAGCCAATAATTAGGCATCCGCTCCTTGCCGAGCATGTCCCACGGATGAACGAAAATTGCGGCGCCCGATTCCTCGGCCGCGCTCCAAACCGATTGGAGTGACGCATTGTCGAGGTTCAATGAATCGATGCGTCCGGTGTGGGGATTTGTGTCGACGTGCGTGCCGATCTGCGCCCCGCGCAGGCCCAGTTCGCGAACGCAACGTTCCAGTTCACTGGCCGCCAGATCGGGATCTTGCATCGGGATTGTGGCTAATCCTGCGAATCGTTTCGGATGATTGCGCACGACTTCGGCGATGTGATCATTCAACCGGCGCGAAAGATCAAGCGCGTCCGCCGGTTTCGCCCAATAGCTGAACATGACTGGCACGGTCGAAAGCACCTGCATGGAAATTTTCTCGCGGTCGCACTCCTCGATGCGCCGCTTCGGCTCCCAAACGTTATCGGTAATTTCGCGAAAAACCCGATCGCCCATCATCATGCGCGCACAGCATGGTTTGTAATGATCCAGCCGAACAAACCCCGGATAGCCGTATTTCTTGTCGAGATCGGGCCAATCGCGCGGGAGGATGTGCGTGTGCAGGTCGATCTTCATCTCAGATGACGCAGCAAACGCCCAACGCTCAACGTCCAACGCCCAACGTCAAATTCAGAAAAAAGCGAACTCGTGTTCGTGCTCTTGCTCCTAATCGAGCCCTCAAAATGGCTTTACGGGTTCCGGCTGCGGAACTTTCGTCCCGCACTTCTTGCAGGTCCGGCGGGCGTCGTCGTTCCAAAAGTCGAGCATCGCCTGACTGAAATGCTGCACAATGTCGCCGCAGTCGAAATCGATGTCTTCCACGAGTACCCCGCAATTCTCGCAATAAAAAATGACATGTTCGTGCTCGCCCGGCGGGCGGCGGCGCTCGACCACCACGCCAAGCGTGTCCGGCGGCCGCACCGGCGCGTGCGGAACATTTGGTGGAATGAAGAAGGTTTCACCTTCGCGCACGAGATGATCCACGATCCGATCGTCTTCGCGGATGCGCACTTTAATGTCGCCCTTCAACTGGTAGAAATATTCTTCCGAATCGACGAGATGAAAATCGTTCCGCGCGTTCGGGCCTTTAATGACCATGACGAAAAAGTCGCGACCATCATAGAGGTATTGATTGCTGACCGGCGGTTTAAACTTTTCCCGGTTCGCCTCGATCCAGTTCTTCAGATTAATCGGCGAATGCACGGCCGGCGTGGCACGCGTCGACGGTGATGGAGGATCAACCAGTTTGGCCATGTGGCAGGCTATTTCCTTCCAAGCGTAGCGTCAACTTAAGGCGATGCTGGGTAGTGGTACACTTTCAAACTGTACCATTACCCGATGCTGTAGCCACAGCCGCGTGGCTACACAAGATCGACAATCACTTCCTCGACTACGCTCGGAATGACGGAAAGGTCCTTCGAGCGACGATTTCATAGCGCGTTATCTGGGGAGCGCGAGCATTCTGCTCGCTCGTTTCAGCATTTTGCTGAAACACCTTTTGAGTTTCCACGCACGATTACGCGGGCAACATGCCCGCGCTCCCCAGTCAAACTGCTATTCATAAAACTTCGTGCATTTTGGATTGATCGTAAACCGCCCCGCATTACTGTCCGCGACGTTCATGAAAGCCATGATTTTACTTCGCATTGCCCTTGGGATCGTCTTGCTCGCATTCGTTTCCGCCTGCGAACAAATGGAGAGCGCGCGGCAAACCGCCAATCGTGCAGTCTGGGCGGTAATGCCGAGGCCGGGCGGCTATTGGAATGGCGACGGCGTCCCCGGTTCGCCTAAAATCGTCGTCCATCTTAGCGAACAGAAGGCTTACTTCTACAAAGGCAAACATCTGGTCGGCGAGTCAACGGTCTCGACAGGCAAACGCGGATTTGGCACACCCGTCGGGCACTACCGCATCGTTTCGAAAGATCGAGATCATGTCTCGAGCGAATTCGGCGATTACGTTGATGACGTGGGTAACGTCGTGAAACCAAACATTGATGTGCGTAAAGACAGTAAACCGCGCGGCGCCCATTTCGACGGAGCACGAATGCCCTATTGCATGCACTTCAACGGAGGCTACGCCATGCACCAAGGTTACGTTCCGCCATACGCCGCTTCACATGGTTGCATCCGATTGCCCAAAGGACTGGCCGAACATTTCTTCGACGCGGCCGACGAAGGCACGCCCGTGATTGTGAAGGAATAAATCAAGGACCGGCAGGTTCTACCCGGGCGGCCAGGCCAGGGCCCGTTTGCCGAGCAGATGAACGTGGAGGTGCGGAACGCTTTCGCCCGCATCGGGGCCACTGTTGACCACGACGCGGTAACCGGTTTGCTCAACCCCAAGCTTCTTAGCGAGATCGCGCGCAACCAGTAAAAGCTTTCCCAGAGTCGCGCGATCACTTTCCTTCGCGTCGGACAAACGTGGAATGACTTTCTTGGGCACAATCAGAACGTGTACCGGCGCTTGCGGATTAACATCGTGAAAAGCGATCGCGTCGTCGTCTTCCCAAATAATTTTCGCGGGGATCTCCCGCTTGGCGATTTTTTCAAAGATGGTCATATCCAGATGTCAGAGAACAGCGGTCAGACATCAGAAACTAGATCACCGCAATGAGCAATCGAGCCGCTCGAGTCCATCGGTAGACGTTAGTTTTTCGCGAACGAAGCAGACGATTTCTTCGCGAAGCGAGTCGCAGGCGCGCGACCAGATTTTAAGACCGCGCAGATGTTTCACGCACGCGTGCAACGAAACCAGATGCAAAGTGTGGGTGCCGGTTTCGACCAGCCGGTTGATTCTTTTTTCGAGTAGATCGAAGAAAGCGAGCTCATAACCAGTCCCGGCGTCACGGGCCAGGTCGAGCAACGAAATGGAAATCGGGGGCGGGGCCGGTTCGAAGTGCGGAATGATTTCCTTGTAACCGATCACCTTCAGAACGTAGCGCACGGTTTGCGATAACTGACTGAAAGCGACAACTGGTTCGTCGTTTCGCAGCCGCAAATAAAAGGCAATGCTTTCCGTGACATGATCGGTCAGCCACCAACTTGGATAGCCGGCCTTATCGGCCGCGCGCGTGATGGCGGCGTGCAGCCAATCGCGGTTGAACTCGAAGAGCTGACCCGAGTCGCAGCGCAAATACGGAAATTCTTCTTTAAACGCTACCATGATTGACTGGCTCCGGCGGGAACAACTCGCGCTGAGCGGCGTTTGCTTTAATGCGGCGGCCGAGCGCATGAATTGCGTCAACGAATTGATCGACATCTTCGAAATGTCGATGCACCGAGGCGTAACGGAGGTAGGCCACTTCATCAACATCGCGTAGTTTCTCCAGCACTTTCGCGCCGATGGCGGACGATTGCACTTCGCGGCCGCTCGTTTCCAACTCGTGGACGATGTCGTCAACGACCTGTTCCAAGGTAACAAGACTGACCGAACGTTTCTCAAAAGCTTTGGCCAGGCTGCTCACGAGTTTGCGTCGATCGAACGGTTCGTGTGTGCGATCGCGTTTCACGACTCGCAGATCGGAACGCTCGATTTCCTCGTAAGTGGTGAAGCGATAAGCGCAGCTGAGACATTCGCGGCGGCGGCGGATGCTCGAGCTGTCGCGAGATTGACGGGAGTCGATCACTTTATCATCACGAGACCCGCACTTGGGGCAACGCATAGTGTTACGCGAGTAAGTAACACACCATTAGTTGTAGCGTCAATGCATGTTTGTCCGAGCTCGCCACGGGACAAGTCCGTCCGGCGGCGGACCGGACAGCCCATGGTCGATCTTACAACTTCTTGATCTTTGTGCGCGTCGACAAGAACTACACCGCCGCCGCAATTTTTGGCGCCGATGTCTTTTTCTTCCTGGGCGTTTTCGCGGCGAACTCGAAACCCACCTTGCCGTTGTCCAACTTTAAGTGCGCAGAAAACGGACGCCCCTTCTTCGAAATAAATTTCGGAAGGAGATCGGTCTTTCCCGTGGCAATGAGTTTTTGCACCTGTTCCTTTGGGATCTCACGCTGCAAGATGAATTTGCTGATGCGGAAGCTGCATGTCTTGGTCGAAGCGATCGCGTTCTCGCACGCGTAAGCCTTATCCAGAACATAGATCTGTCCTTTTTGGCAAATCGGACAAAGTCCGAGCGATTCGTGTTTGTCCTTGTCGATTTTAACTGGCTCGCCATTCGCGCCCTCGCCAAAATCGAACTCCTGCTTGAATTCTTCGCCCAACTTCACAGTCGCGCCGAATTTGCGGCCGACTTTGCTGCGAAATCCTTCGAGTGGACCAACGCGGCCTTCGGTCAAAAGTTTCTTCACTTCTTCCGGTTCAAATAAACGGCCGGCCATCGTCTTCCAAACGATCAATCCGCAAGATCGACATTTGAAGGTGCGGTAATCCTCGTCGAACGGTCCGCCGCCGCATTTCGGGCATTTGACCTCGAGCACCTCGAAATCACCTGCAACCGTGTCGCCTTCGAAATTTTTTGCCTTCTCCACGATCTCGCGCGTGAAGCGTTTGATCTCGGTCATGAATTCCTTGCGCTCCATCGCGCCTTTGGCCATGCGCTTGAGCTTGTATTCCCATTCACCGGTCATCTCCGGCGAACAAAGCTCGGTGATCCCAATCCCGCGCAACAAGGTAATCAACGCCATTCCCTTGGCGGTCGCGATGAGCTCGCGACCTTCCCTCAAGAGGTAGCCATCCCAAATCAAACCTTCAATGATGGCGGCGCGTGTCGCGGGCGTGCCCAACCCTTTTTCGCGCATCGCCTCGCGCAGCTCTTCGTCTTCCACGAGTTTGCCCGCACCTTCCATGGCGGAGAGCAATGTCGCTTCGTTGAAACGCGCCGGCGGTTTCGTTTCGTTCTGCGTCACATCGACATCGAGGACCTTGGCCGGCTCGTTCTCCATAATCGGAACGAGCGATTCACCACCCTCTTGGTCGGCGGCGGCTTCGCGTCCGTAAACCGCGAGCCAACCCGGATCCTTGATAATTTTACCCTCGGTCTTGAAGGCGTCCTTATCGACGCGCGTAATGCGAGTAGTGACTTCGAATTGCGCCGCGGGAAAGAAGACGCTGATAAAGCGCCGCACAATCATGTCGTAGACTTTTTGCTGCACTTCATCGAGCCCATGCGGCGCGGTGCCGGTGGGAACGATGGCGAAGTGGTCGGAAATCTTGGCGTTGTTGAAAATGCGCTTCGACGGTTTGACCCAGTTGCTCTCGAGCGCCTTGTGCGCGTGGGGGTTGTCGATCTTGCTTAACGTCGATTTTACAGTGGCGAGATAGTCTTCCGGTAAGTAACGCGAATCGGTGCGCGGATAAGTGATTACTTTGTGACGCTCGTAAAGTTGTTGTGCAATTTGCAGAGTGCGCTTGGCGCTGAATCCGCGCGCGTTCGCGTCGCGCTGCAAACTGGTTAGATCGTAAAGTAACGGCGGCGCTTGCGTAGTCGGCTTACGCTCTTCATTCGCGACACCGGTCTTGCCAAGACAACGCTCCTTGATCGCGTCGGCGTTTTCCTTTTCCCAAATCCGCTCGGCGCGCGCGTCTTCGTCGCCGTCCTTGGAAAAATCTTCCTTAAACCAGCGGCCACGATATTGACCCGCCTTTACTTCGAAATCCGCAAAGACCTCGAAATAAGTCCGGGGTTTAAAGTGATGAATCTTTTCCTCGCGCTCAGTCAGGATCGCGAGCGTCGGAGTTTGCACGCGGCCGACAGGCGTGAGTTGAAACCCACCGGTCTTATTATTAAACGCGGTCATGGCCCGAGTGCCGTTGATGCCGACGAGCCAATCGCTTTCCGACCGGCAAACCGCAGCCTGGGCGAGCGGGATCATTTCCTCATCGGAGCGCAAACGATCGAAGGCGGAGCGAATCGATTCGGCGGTCATCGACTGCAGCCAGAGGCGCTGCACCGGCTTCTTAACGCCGCTGAGTTTCAACAAGTAACGAAAAATAAGCTCGCCCTCGCGGCCGGCGTCGCAGGCGTTGATCAGGAGATCGACATCTTGCCTCTTCATCAAGCGCTTAAGCAGGTTGAAGCGCGCCTTTGTCTTTTCGATCGGCTTGAGCTCGAACTCGTTCGGTATGATCGGCAGGTTTGCGAAGCTCCATTTGCCGCGCTTCACATCGAGCTCACTCGGCAAACAGAGCTCGACCAGATGCCCGAGAGCGGAAGAAATGATGTAACGGTCACTTTCAAAGTGATCCTCCACTTTCTTAAAGCCTCCCAGGGCGCGGGCCAGATCGCTGGCCACGCTCGGCTTCTCCGCGATGATGAGAGCTTTGGACATGAAGGTTGGTATCGAACGCTAGTTTCCGAAAATTGCAATTAACAAGAGCACGTTACGCGCGAGGGCCCGGCAAAATTCAGCCGAGTTTGACGAAGTACTTGCCCGGGAGCTGTTTGACGAGCCGTTTCAGCTCCAGGCGTAGCAGGGCGGAGGAGACAGTCGCGCTGGGCAGATCGGATTTCGTGGCGATTCGGTCGATCGGCGTCTCGGTGGAATCGATCGCGTCATAGACGCGGCGTTCTTCGGCGGAAAGTTCCGGCAACGGCCGAGCGGCCGCTTCGGGCGAGGGTTTGGTTTCTGGCAAAAGAATTTGCAGATCATCAAGAATGTCACCCGCGTCCATGACCAACTTGGCGCCTTGCTGTATGAGACGATTCGATCCCAGCGCGCTCGGTGCATTGATATGACCAGGCACAGCGTAAACTGATCGACCTTGTTCAAGCGCCTGCGACGCGGTGATGAGAGCGCCGCTATTCAATCCCGCTTCGATCACCAGAATGCCGTGGCTCCAGCCGCTGATGATGCGGTTGCGCATCGGGAATGTCTGCCGGTCCGGTTCGATTTCCATCGAGAACTCAGACACGATCGCGCCGTTTGCGTTGCAGATTTTTTCAGCGAGGGCGCGGTTTTCGGGCGGATAGAGCTTCGACAAGCCGGAGCCGATCACCGCGATGGTGCGGCCTTTGGCAGCGAGCGCGCCTTGATGCGCGGCCGTGTCGATCCCGCGCGCCAGCCCGCTGATTACAGTCAAACCAGCGTAGGCGATTTGATAGGCAAGTTTCTTGGCCGATTCCGTGCCGTAATGGGTGGTGCGGCGCGCACCGATGACTGCGATAGCGTGATGGTCGCGCTCAGTTAATTCGCCCCATATATAAAGCACAATCGGCGGCGCGTGGATTTCGCGCAGTGGTTTCGGATAAGAGGGTGACTTCTGCGTGATGACGGTCGCGCCAAATTCGCGAATACGCTCCAATTCCGCGGCAAGATCGACAATCGATTCCCAACTGCTGATTTGATCGGCGACTTCGCTCCCGATTCCTTCAACCTGACGAAGCTCGCCACGCTTTGCGGTCAGAACCCGTTCCGGGCTTTTGAAAACTTCGAGCAGCTTGCGCATCCTCACGGGCCCGACAGTCGGCAACATGTTGAGGGCAACACAAGCCTCGGTGGAATTCATCGTTTATTTATGCGGCCGCCTTGCCGCAACGAGTCAAGAGCGACAATTACTTTCGTCGAGTTCGGTGGGGAACCGGCCCGCGCAAACGCGGGAGACCTAAAATGGAATCTCGTCCTCGTCCGGAGCGGATTGGGCGGTTGCGCCGGCAGATTTTGCGGCAGCGCGCGGCGGGCGTTCAGCCTCCGGCGCTTCGCTTCCGCCGGTGCCACCGCTGGCGCCGCCCGGACGACTGCCAAGTAGCTGCATAGTTTCGCCAACTACACGAAGCTTCGTTCGTTTCTGTCCGGTTTGCTTGTCGTCCCAACTGTCCATTTGCAGGCGGCCTTCGATAAAAACCGGACGGCCTTTTTTTAAATACTCGCCGGCGATCTCAGCGAGACGCGCCCAGAGAACGACATCGACGAATGTGACTTCTTCGCGCTTTTCGCCGTTGTCGAGAGTGTAATTTCGATTCACAGCCAGACCAAGATCGCAAACGGCGCTGCCTTTTGGAGTGTAGCGCACTTCCGGATCGCGGGTCAGGTTGCCCAGGAGGATAACTTTATTGAAACTTGCCATGCGCCCCTTTTAGCGGGTTTACTTCTTCCCTACCAACTTTTTCGGCGCGCGCTCCTTTTTCTCCTTTTTCTCGACGAGCCGCTGGTAATGCTGGCGATAAACCTCTGGATCGAGCTTAAACTTCGAGCGCAATTTCGTGATCAGTTGCGGGTCGGCGTGGAAAACAAAATTCACGTAAAATCCAGCCTCGAGCGGACCGGCAACATAGGAAAACTGGCGCTTGTCCATTTTTTGCACTTGTTCGATCTCAGCGCCTTCTCTCTTAAATTCGCCTTCCAGACGATCGACAATCTCTTTGACCGTGTCCTCTTTTCCCTGGGTGTTAAGGACAATCAGCGCTTCGTAACGTTTCTTCATAATTCCGGTTTGTTGAAGGTGTTCATCGCGGAAACAAGCCCAATGTCAATCGCACATTTCACCGCATCGACCGCGCGATCGATGGTCGATCTGACGAGCGGTTTTTCTTCCTCGAAAAATTGGCCGAGAACATAATCGGTCGAACCTTGATCGGGGGCCGCGCCGATTCCGATGCGTAATCGCGGAATTTCCTCCGTGCCAAACTGCGCGATGATCGACTCGAGGCCGTTATGACCACCGGAACCGCCATCTGAACGAATGCGGAGGCGGCCAAGCGGCAACGCGAAGTCGTCCAAGACAATGAGAATCTGTCCAGGCTCGATTTTATAGAACTGCGCAACGTCAAAAATCGGATAGCCACTGCGATTCATAAAGCTGGTGGGTTTAAGCAAAATCGCCTCGCCGCATTTGGCTGTGAGCGCCTCCCACTTTGTCGATCTTTCCCATCTCGATCCAAATTGGGCGGCGAGCTGATTGACGACGAGAAACCCGATGTTATGACGCGTTTGTTCGTACTCGGGTCCGGGGTTTCCCAGACCAGCGACTAAACGAATCCGCGGCGCAGCTTGCTCGTCCAATTCGATTCAATCGCAATTCGCAATTTGCAATTCGCAATTCACCGTCACTTTTTCTGCTCTTTTTCCTTCGGAACAGGCCCTTTCGCCGCAGGCGCTGCGGCCGCACCCTTTTCCTTGGCCGAGCCTCCCGCCGCCGCGACCGCTTCGCCTTCCGGCTTCTTCTCCGTGATCACTTCGGGTCCGGCTGCTTCGCCTTCAGCCGCAACTGGGACAGGCTCTTCCTCCACAACTGGAGCAAGAACCGAGAACACAGTGAGCTCGAGCGGCACTTTCGGTGTCACGTCCTTTGGCATTTGAATGTCTCGCACGTGAATTGAATCACCGATATTCAAATTGGAAACATCGACCGTGATCCGATCGGGCAAGTCGCGCGGGAGACATTCGACGGCGAGAGAGCGCAAGCTTTGCTCGAGCAAACCGCCAAAATTTTTGACGCCAGTGGCGATGCCAGTGGCTTCCAACGGGACTTCTGCGTGAATCTTTTCGTCCATGGAAACCGCGTGAAAATCGATATGGAGAACGTCGCCGCCGACAGGCGAATGCTGAATTTCCTGGACCAGGGCGGTTCGGTTTGATTTTTCACCGGGAATCTCCAGCTCGACCAAGATGTTTTCACCGGAGGCATGGCTGAGCATGGCACTGATGTCGCGCGCGGAAAGTTGCAAGGCCTGCGGTTTGTCTTTCGCGCCATAAATGATCGCAGGAATAATACCGTGCGCCTTCAGCTTGCGAACGCCGGACCGGCCAATGGCGGTGCGATGTTCTGCTTTGAGCTTAACTTGTTTTGCCATGTCTATTTTTTTTCGTTGTCAATCTTGAACAGCGAAGAAACGGACTCGTCATTGTGAATCCGCTTCATGCCTTCCCCGAGAAGCTCGGAGACGCATTGCACTTGAATCGAAAATCGATCCACCGTGCGCACCGGCGTGCTGTTGGTCGTTACTAGTTCCTTAATTTTCGATTTTTGCAATCGCGGAATGGCAACATCGACAAGAACAGCATGAGATACCGCGGCATAAATATCGAGAGCCCCATGTTTCTTTAATGTCTCCGCCGCGGAGCTAAGCGTTCCGGCTGTCTCAGTAAGGTCGTCGACCAGCAGCACGTCGCGATCTTTGACGTCGCCGATAAGGTATAGCACCTGCGTATCGGTCGCGCTCTTTCGTTGCTTGGCCACGATGGCAAGACTGGCGCCGAGCGCTTGGGAATAAGCAGAAGCCATCTTTAGTCCGCCGACGTCAGGCGAAACGACGACCGTTTTACCGGTGAACTTTTGACGCAGATATTTAATCAGGACCGGCATCGAGTAGAGGTGATCGACTGGAATATCGAAGAATCCCTGCACCTGCTGAGCGTGAAGATCCATCGTCAGGACACGATGAACCCCGGAGGCAACAAGCAGGTTTGCAACAAGCTTGGCCGTGATCGGAACGCGCGGTTGGTCTTTGCGGTCCTGACGCGCGTAGCCGAAAAATGGAATCACTGCCGTGATGCGATCGGCGCTGGCGCGTCGCGCCGCATCCACCATAATGAGCAGCTCCATGAGGTGCTGATTGGTGGGCGGGGAGGTCGGCTGAATGATGAACACATCACGGCCCCGGATATTTTCTTCAATCTTTACGTAAGTTTCACCATCGGGAAACGAGCTGATATGCGCCTGACCGAGGGGCACGCCAATGTAGTCGCAAATGCGTTGGGCCAACTCACGATTGGCTGAGCCGCTAAAAATTTTCATCTCGGGCTGGAGCGCGAACATGATCGAGGGCAGCTACCTTAGGCGGGCTCCCGTGGAGTTGGCAAACGGAGATTCAACCAGCCCGCCCGAGTCTTGTAGCGAACTTGATCGGCTCAATTGCGAAGCCGCAGCAAGGCGACGATTTTAGTCCCGGAACGAACTTTGCCAAGCGGCGGAAAACTTAAAATAGTCCCTGATCAAAGCAACTCGTTGATTGCCACCCGGGTTACTTCGCTATGTCGTTGGATCAAAACGACCTATACTCTTCCCGATGTAGTACGGGCGGGCTGATCGGAATCTGGCGGCTCTTTGATTGGTGCGACGATATCGAGCTTCAATCCAGACGAGACGGCTGCCCCTTGCTTACCGCGCCGTTTTTGCAGCAAATCCAGCTCCTGGCGCGTTTTGCTCTTGTTCGTGCAATGGGTGAGGACCGTTTCGTCGGTAACCAGATCCTGCTCCCGCGCTCTTAAGAGAGACTGATCAAAAGTATGCCAGCCTAATGGCGAAGAAGCTTCGATAATATCGTTGAAGGTCTTGCTTTCCGATTCGCCATAACGAATAACCTCGCGCGTCCGTAGATTACTTCCCAGGACTTCGGTGACGAGTAATCGTCCGCCATCGACTTTACTGACGAGCCGCTGACTCACGACATAACGCAACGTCCCGGAGAGCCGCTGACGGACTTGTTCCTCTTCGTCCCGGCGAAAAAAACCGACTATGCGGCTAATTGTTTGGCCGGCGTTCACCGTGTGCAACGTACTAAAGACAAGATGGCCTGTTTCGGACGCTGTCATCGCTATTTCCATGGTTTCCCGGTCGCGGATCTCCCCCACGAGGATGACCTTTGGCGCCTGGCGCAGAGCCACGCGCAATCCGTCGGCAAAACTTGGAAAATCCTTTCCCAACTCGCGCTGACTAATCGCGGCGCACCCATGGGGATGTAGAAACTCTATCGGGTCTTCCAGAGTTAGGATGTGAAACGGTTCGGTCTGGTTAAGCTCGTTAATCATCGCTGCCAGGGTCGTGGTCTTGCCACTACCGGCTGCTCCCGTAATCAGAACAATTCCATTTTTTTCCCTAATAATTTCCCGAAAGATCGGCGGCAACCCTAGTTTTTCGAGAGTGGGAATGGCCGATGGAAACCTTCGCATAACGATTGCGTGTCGACCATTTTGTTTGTAGATGTTCACCCGCAACCGCACGATGCCTTCAACTTCGTAGCTGCAATCGCACGAACCGGTTGCCGCGAGAGACGCCAAAAGTCTTTCGTTACCGCCCATGATATGGTCGGCGACGTCTTGGATTAGATCCGAGGTGAGCACCGACCCTGGCGGATCAAGCGGAAATTCACATAATCGCCCATAGACGTCGAGAAGAGGTGCCTTGCCATCGATGAAGAGAAGGTCGGAGATTCCCTTTTCGCTTTGGACCATCGCGGCAAGAAGGCCATCAACCGTTTTTTTGTCCATCGCGTGAGATATACAAACAGCTAGGACTGTGCCTCGGAGCCATCGGGGGCCCTCCGAGTTGCCAACCCGCGCGCTTCGGGTCATACTACCGCCCTAAATTTCTCTTCTCAGAAATTTCATGACCGCTGACGCCATCCGAGTAGACCGGCCCACGACCAATTCGAAGCTGTTTGCCCATACCCGTTGGGATGCCGTCCCGGTATGCGCGAGCCTTTTCCATCTCGCCTACTTCTTTGCTCTCTTCTTCCTTTTCCCGCGCACTCCGCTCTGGATCATGCTCGTTCTGGGATTCGTTTACGCTCTCATGGTCAATGCCAACATCAACGGCATCGGACACAACTTCATTCACAATCCTTTTTTCCGTTCCCAGCTTCTGAATCGCCTTTTTGGCATCGTTCAATCGGTCGCCTGCTGCTTCTCGCAGACGTATTACGACGCCGTTCACATGCAGCACCACAAGGGAAATGCCGATCGGCCCGACGACCACGGCGAAACCATCGACTGGATCTCCATTTACAAACACGGTCATGACGGCGAAGCCGAAAATCCGTGGAGCTATGTCTTTTTCAGCTTCTTTCGGGACGACGTGAGTGCGATTCGTCGAGAGCTGGGCAAACGGGGCAATCGCGATCTATTTTGGGGAAACATCGAGTTAGCGACGTTTGCCACCACGCTCCTTGTCCTGTTCTTTTTTAACTGGCACTACGTTCTCTTTTTTCTGCCATTTTTCTATCTCGGCCACTGCTTCAGCTACCTGAATGGTTACTATCGCCATTATGGCGCCAATCCGGACAAACCGGTGGCGTGGGGCGTGAGCAGCTACGGCAAGATTTACAACTGGCTCTTTTTCTACAACGGTTACCACGCCGAACATCATTTCCGCCCGAAAGTGCATTGGACGAAAATGGAAGCGTTCCACCAAAGCATCGCCGACCTGCAAAAGCAGGAGGGCGTTCGTGTAATTGAGCGCGCCCACATGCTCGGCTTCCTCGATCCAAATTTGCCTAAGCGCGGCGAACGCGAAATCAAGCCGCAAACCGCCGAGGCAACCTCTTAAAAATTGGAGGGGGCGTGCGCTGTCGTGCCCCCATTATTCCAGGGACGCGACCCGCCTTCTCCAGATTCGGCGCGGCAGGCGGCGCGCATCCCTCCCAACGTCAGATTATTTCGCGAAACTCGCGCGCAGCTTCTCTTTCTTCGTCTCGCAATCTTCCCGCAATCTGCGGACTTCGCTTGCTAGTTGTTTCTCAAGCTTCTCGACTTCCTCAAAGTTGCCCGCGCCCTGCGCTTTTTGGATTTCATCGCGCAAGAGCAACTCCTTCTCCGCGAGTTTCGCTTTGCAGGTGGAATCGACGTCGGCCAGTTGTTTTTTCTGGTCCTCCGTAAGCGAAATACTCGGCGCGCCTTTTTGCAGCCGCTCCATCGCCAGTTCGTAAGCCGATTTCATTGCACTCTTCCTCTCACTCTTACTCTTGCTCCGGCTCCTAATCGAATCAATCGTAAGATCGATCATGAACATTCAGCTCCTCAGCACCGACTTCGACGGCACGATCGTCTCGCGCGTCAGCGAGCCAGTACTGAATCGGCAATGCATGGAGTTGATTCGCGAATTGCAAAACGCCGGCGCGATCTGGGCGATTAACACCGGTCGCTCTGTCGATCTTCTCGAATCGGGCCTGACCGATTTTTCATTTCCGTTTCGACCCGATTTCATCCTCACGAACGAGCGCGACGTCTTTCGTCCCGGCTCAAATGGCGAAAAGTGGGAGGCGTTCGGCGATTGGAACGAGCGTTGTGCGCGCGCTCACGCCGACCTTTTTTCTGCGTCCCAATCCGTCCTCGCTGAGGTGGTCGATTTTGTGAATCAGAAAACGAAAGCGCGCGTCATTTATGAACCCGAAGGTCCATCGGGACTCGTCGCGGCGAGCGAGGAAGAAATGGATCGAGTCACCGAATTCATCGAACAGGCGCGCAGGAAACAACCGAAGTTCAATTATCAACGCAACACCGTTTTCCTCCGATTCTGTCACGCCGATTATCACAAAGGCGCCGCGCTCGCTGAGCTTGCTCGTTTGCTCGACATCCCGCGCGAAAACATCTTCGCGGCCGGCGATCATCACAACGACATCTCGATGTTGGATGGGAAAGTCGCCGCCATGCCGTCGTGCCCCGCCAACGCCATTCCTGAAGTAAAAGAGGCTGTTCACGCCGCCGGCGGTTATGTCGCGCAACACGAACACGGCGCGGGCGTTTACGAAGCGATCCGCCATTTCATAAAATCTTAGTCCACAGATTTCGCAGATTTACACAGATTCTCAGAAAATGAGCCAGACAGGATTAGCCCGATCCCGCTTAGCGGGATGAGACCCAATCCAGTAAATCCTGTCCGAAAAATCTGCGAGGGAATTAGGGTTCCGTAATCTGCGGACGACCCTCTGTCGCAACGGATAGCGCCAGCGGCGCGTCGGCTTCGATTTTTCCAGCGAAGCGGTTGGTCATGTAAGTCAGGAGCAACACCCAAAAAGTAAGTGCCAGACTGAAGAGCGGAAATTGCAGCGGATAAGGCAACGAATAGATGATCGCCATGAGCGGCGCCCAAACAACCCAGGTCGCGAGCAAAGTCGGCACGATTTTGTCGCGATAGTGATTCCAACTAAACGCGCGCTCGACCGAAGCCCACGAGAAACCGTCGTTTTTCCATTCGTAAACGAGAACCTCACCCGGTGCAGCGAGGAACGGATTGTAGCCGAGTTGGTCCACACAAATCTTCGCAAATACAACCGGCACTGTCACCGCACCGCCAAACCAAAGGAGATTGGCGCGGTACATGAGATCGACAAGAACCGCGTCGATCGCCCACGTCGGCACCGTAAACGCGAGGTTGCGGAAATTTTGGCGATGCAGTTTTCCCTTCTGAAAAAAAAGAATCAAAAACAGCTCGGGCAAAAGCGCGCCGGCTAACACTCCGGCAACGATCACGAATGCAAGTCCGTGTTGCTGCTTGTAGTGGGCGAGCTGATCGAGCCACAACGCAAACCTGGCGCTGGTGTAATAAGCGATCAGGACGGCCAGCATCGTTAACTGAAGGATGAACCCCGGAACCGCATTTGCTTTGGCCGCTTCCCAACCAATCATGAGCGGCGTTCGCGATTTCTTCATCGCCGCTGATAATTCTCTCTCGTTCCAAACGATCAAGCAGAATCAGGAACGAAACACGCCAACGAAGATCCGTTCGCTAAATTGTTGAAGAAGAAAGAATCGGCCCGCCTGTTACCACCCAACTCTCGCCCCGGCCCCGGCTCCAGCGGCCGGCAACACGTCCGGGCCGCCCGATGCTTTTTCACCGGGCACTGCTTGAGTGCTTGAACTGCTGCTCGTGTTGCCAAATTGGTCTTCCGACGACGCGCATGAATTCAGAAAGATCGTCATTGCCAGCGCCAACATGATCCGAACCGCGAAGCATTTCATCGTGCGCAGATTTTAGCACGCACGCTCCAGACCTCCAGTGCTATCACGACCTTGCGCCGTTTGATGCTGTGCTCGCGCTCCCGTAGGTTTCAACGTGAGAAATCCGGCCAAGATCGATATCAAGTCACTCTCATGGCCTGAACTCGAGGTGAAGCTGAGCGCCTTGGGCGAGCCGGCTTATCGTGCCGGCCAGATCACGGATTGGCTTTACCAGAAACGTGCCGGTTCGTTCGACGAAATGACTGATGTGCCGCAAAACTTGCGTGCGCAACTGGCCAGGCAACTTTCCTTCGACAAGATCGACATCGTCCGCGTGCTTGGCTCAAAGGACACGACACGCAAATTTCTCTTCCGTTTGAGCGATGGGAGCTTGATCGAATCGGTCCTCATTCCTGCTTCACCGGCGCTTTATGGAGAGAAATCCGATGGGCGGACCGTTTGTATTTCCACGCAGGTTGGTTGCGCCTACGGCTGCAAGTTTTGCGCAAGCGGCCTGGAAGGATTCTCGCGCAATCTGCGCGCCAACGAGATTGTCGATCAAATCATCGCGGTCGAACGCGCCAGCGGCGACAAGATCGACAATATCGTTTTCATGGGCATGGGCGAACCGCTCGCCAATTTCGACAACCTGCTTCGCGCCATTCAGATCATCAACGCGCCATGGGGGCTCGGCCTCGGCGCGCGCCACATCACGCTCTCGACCAGCGGACTTGCGCCGCAAATTCGGAAACTTGCCGATGAACCGCTGCAAATTCGTCTCGCTGTCTCGCTCCACGGCGCGAACGATGAAGTGCGCGATCAAATCATGCCGATCAATCGTCGTTACAATATCGAAACGCTGCTGGCCGCTTGCGATTACTACGTCGCGCAGAAGAAACAACGATTGAGTTTCGAATACATTTTGATCGCCGGCGTAAACGACAGCGACGCGCAAGCGCACCTTCTGGCGCGCCACGCGAAACGGTTGAATGCCAAAGTGAATCTGATTCCCTATAACACCGTGGAAGGTCTGCCCTGGTCGCGGCCATCCGGCAATCGGCAGCACAAGTTCTTGTCGATCTTGCGCGCACATGGCGTTGCGGCCACCCTTCGTCGCGAGAAAGGTCATGATATCGCGGCCGCTTGCGGGCAATTGCGTTTGCAAACCAAACGCGAGGAGGCGGCCCAGGTCCTGTAGCCGCCCCGCTCTGCTTGCAGCGCCGGAGCCGCGCGAAGACGGGTCGGGACGCGGTCTTGCGAAATCTTGCCGCAGACACGGCGATCCCGCACGCGTGGGACCGTGGCTGCAATCGAAAACTTTTGCGCCCAGTCGGAACCTGGCTTTTAGTCGATTCAATGTCCGATTACGATCACGAACCGGAAGCAGCGTGGGACGAGTACGAGTGGGAACGCTTTCTCCAGCAGCAGGATCAAAAGACAGAGAAGTATATGGAGCTGCTCGAAAAATATCTCGATGATCCGCAGCGCGACGAAATTATCGCGCGCGAAATGGGCTGGTCGCAATTGATCGATGCGAAGGATTGGAGTGCCGAGGTCGATGCATTACTAAACGACGAGTCGACTTCGGACGAAGAGCAGGATTTTCAGCCGGTCGAAAACTTCGAAGAGCACAGCCTTTATCGCGCTGCTTTTTCTCTGACCATTTGGATCGATCAACTGTTCGATCAGAACGCATCGCTGCAAAATGAACCGGCCGCGGTCAAACTGGCTACGCACTCCGCTCTGGCCAGCGCCAAACTGGCGGCGGCGTTGAATGACGAGGAGGTCGATGAGATTGGAATGACAATCGCATATCTAAAACGGGCGTTGAAAGCGATTACGGTTTCGATCGAGGCAGCGATTCAGCTCCTCTCCCGCAAGCAGATTACGCCCGCGCAGCATTCCGTCTTGCAGCAGCGCCTTTTCCAAGTGCGCGACGGAATCATCACTCTCATGGGTGAATACCGGCAGGAGTGGCAGCGCCGTTACGGCTCCGAAGGCTTTCGGAGTTGAATGAAATAGCCGGTTGTCCGTCTAAATATGCGAACGGAAACGACTCTGGCTCAAGCCGATGTATCGGAGCTGGACTTGGTGAAACGGTGCCAAGCCGGCGAAACCGAGGCCTTCGATGAGCTGGTCACTCGTTACCGAACCAGAATTTTTGCGATGATTTATAACATGGTCCATAACGAACAGGACGCCTGGGATTTGGCTCAGGACAGTTTTGTCAAAGCGTGGAAGTCGATCAAGCGCTTCCGCGGACGCTCCTCATTTTACACCTGGATTTACCGGATCGTCATGAACGTGACGATCGATTGGCTGCGCAAAAAGCAGGTCAAAGGCGCCGGCGTCGAGTTCGACGACGCCATTCAGTTGCGAGAAGTCAACCCCGCCTCCAAGACTCTGCCGAAAGCCGAACCGTTGCCGTACGAGCGCATGGAGCGAACCGAAGTGCGGGCGCGCATCGACAATGCGATCACGCAGCTTTCGCCGGAACATCGCGCTGTAATTTTAATGAAAGAAACCGAAGGGATGCAATATCACGAGATCGCGGAAGCACTTGGTTGCTCGATCGGGACGGTCATGTCGCGCTTGTTTTATGCGCGCAAGAAACTGCAGAACCTGTTGAAGGATGTTTATGAAAACATTTAAAACATTTGAGGAGAAATGGACCGCCTGGCTCGACGACCAGTTAACTGGCAAAGAACTCGAGGACTTCGAGGCTTCGTTGCCGGACAAAGAGGCGGCCGAGGCGGAGAAACGCGACGCGACAAAACTCGGCGCGCTTCTCAAGCAGGAGCTCGGTGCACAACCATTTAGCAACGAAGAATTCTTTAATCATCAGTTGCGCGAACGGATTGCGCGTGAAGACGCACAGGATCGACCCCGCCGTGCCGGGGCAAGATCGACGTGGTGGACGGTTCCGCGTCTCGTTTGGACGGGCGCGGTTTCACTCGCCCTCTTCATGATTTGCGCTGTTGTCGTGATGCGTGAGAAGACGCCGAGCGAGAGATCCGAATACCTTACTCAAATCCTAAACATGCGGGTGGATCCGGTGGTCAGCCCGAACGCGACTGTCTCCGTATTCGAAACCCAAGGAGACCGCGTCACGGTAATTTGGACTGAAGGGTTGCAAACGTTGCCTTCGGACTACGCGGCAAAGTAAAACTTATGCGAGTCCGCCGCTCGTTGCTTGTCGCCGGCCTCGTCACATTGGCGGTGATCGTCGCACCGAGCGCACCTGCCGCCCACGTTGTCTGGAGCGGTCTTGTTATCGCCCAAAATGTTCCCCAGCCCGCGCCCATCCCTCAGGAGTTGACGCAAATCGAGCAGACGTTGAAGAGTCTCTTCGGCTATAACCAGTTCCAGGTTATTGGCCAATCGAGCAAGATACTCAAGACCGGCCAGGAAGATTGGCTCGCCTCCAGTAAGTACTTCGGCCTCCATGTCGACGCTCAGGGGGAAACCGACGCTGGCTATACGGTTAGGCTGAAGCTCTACAAAGAACGGGAGCTTTTGCTCGAGACCGACGCGAAACTGAGCACCCGTAGTCCCCTTGTCATCAAGGGACCACAAGTCGGCGATGGACAATTGCTGCTCGTCTTGCTTGTGAATGACGATGAACGAATAGAGCAATCTCCGCATGGTCACCATCGCGCGGCTAATCAAGCCAATCCGGTCGTAACGGCCTGGCGTCGTCTCTCGCGGGCAATTCAAGACGTGCTGCCATAGACACGGAGAGCGGACAACAAGGACCCTCACCCTACCCTCTCCCTCTCTCCGGCTGGGAGAGACGGACGCGAAGCGCCAGTGAGGGCAAAGGCGTGGGCGAGGGAGAGGCGGACGGCGAAGCCGCCGGTGAGGGGGCTACTTGACGACGGTCGCGCGCATCGTATTGCGATCCGCCGCCGTTTAGAGATGCAAAAATTGGCGCGCCTTGTTTAGTGGCGAAATGCATGGCCAGTATCTTTTTTTACTTCTCCTGCTTTCTTCTATTTTCACGACAAGCATGCAGGGGGAAAAA
>WNFR01001777.1_pt1 | contig 23210 bp, 21 predicted proteins | sample 5400221 | NCBI WGS metagenome assembly WNFR01 (sample SAMN13153357, study PRJNA577476) | soil metagenome | isolation source: 40 cm soil under Madrone tree | place: USA:California | collected 2016-06-14 | reverse complement strand
TCAGTTTGACTGAGAACCGCTTCGAACTGCTCTTTCGCCCAAGGCAATGCGCGTTCCGGAAACTCTTCGAGTCTTTGTGCAGATGATTGGTCCATATCCCTTAATGATTCGCATTCTGATCATTCCTTGCGCGCATCGACTTGCTCACCGCAAGAGTAGCCAAATCGAACTCGCACCCGCGCCCGGAGGGAAATCGGGCAGAGGAGGTTGTCGATGAAACGTTGCGGCGCGGCGCCCTGCCCTGAGGCAATAACGAGCCATTACTTCGAGTGCGTGTTCGTGTAAAACGGAGCAATTTGTCGAAAGGAGGATGCGGCCGTCTCGCTCTGCCAGTTCGAGCGCGTTAATCAGCAATTTCTCAAAATCGTTTTCAACATGGAACGTCTTTCCGCCGGGTGCGCGGGAAAACGTCGGAGGATCGAGAATGATCATATCAAATTTCTCGCCCTTGCGCGCGAGCCGCGGCAGTACCGCTATGAGATCGTCCGCGATAAAGCGATGATCGATCGTCGCCAGACTATTGAGTCCAAAATTCTCTCGACCCCGCTCGAGCGATTTTTTGGAAAGGTCAATATTGACCGTAGTTGCTCCGACGCGCGCGGCGCTAACCGAGAACGAGCAGGTATAGGCAAAACAATTCAAAAGGCGCTTCGGAGCGACGTGACGCACGTAGCGACGATTTTCTCTTTGATCGACAAAAAACCCCTTTGATCGACAAAAAACCCCACGGAGTAGCCGCCCCCGAAGTCGATTCCAAATCTCAGATGCCGCTCCGTCGCGATCGTCTGTAAATTCTCACCCGCATCACCAAAAACGAGATGCGGCGCTTCGCGCTCTTCGTTCTTACGGGGCACGAATCGGGCGAAAATACGTCCCAACTCAAAGTGCACAGCCGTCGCCCACATGTGTAGTTCCTGCATCAAACGCTCGCGAGCCAGAACTCGTTTGAACGAGATGAGGACATCGCGTCCGAAGCGTTCCACCCAGCCGTCTTCAATCGTGCAGAGCCGATGCGCATCGGTCCCCTCCGCTTCGAAATCGCGAAGTAAGCTGGCATCAATCCATTCAGTTCTTGTTTTCATCGGCCGGAGTGACTTTTAACGGCATACTTGCGAATGCGACAGTGCGCAACGGATCGGTTGCCGCCAAGTCCGGGCGCGCTACACTCCCGCATCGTAGAGCGTCGTCGGGTGCACGACTCGACTGCTAACCTATGCAACAAGTTACGGTTCGCGTTCCAGCGAGCACTTCTAATCTCGGCCCCGGCTTTGACTGTCTCGGTGTGGCGTTGCGCATTTATAACGACGTAATCGTGACACACGGCGCGAAATCTCAGCTACCGGCCATCGCCCGTGCGGCAGCGGATTTGTTTTTTCAACGAACATCCTGTACGCCATTTTCATTTTCCATTTCGATCAAAGGCGACGTTCCATCTTCACGTGGTTTGGGTGGCAGCGTCACGGTCCGTCTTGGCGTTCTTCTTGCGATGAATTTTTTGAGTGGCAATCGTCTCGATCGATCGTCGATCTTTCAATTATGCGCGCAGTTGGAAGGCCATCCTGATAACGCCGCCCCGGCAGTTTTCGGCGGATTCACGGTTGCCCGAGAGGAAAATGTTCAACGCTTCCACGTTTCAAGGGCATTATCTTTCGTTCTTTTGATTCCCAATTTCGAAGTTGAAACATCCGCGGCGCGAAAGATTCTACCGTCGCAAATTACGCGGGCCGCTGCGATCAAAAATTGTGCAAATGCATCCGCAATCACGGCCGCGTTTGCGTCTGGCAATTATCAGAATCTGCGCGGCGCATTTCGCGATCACCTGCATCAGCCGTATCGAAAAAAACTGATTCCATTCCTACCGCACGTCATCGCCGCCGCCGAGCAAGCTGGCGCCCTCGGCGCTTACCTTAGCGGCAGCGGATCGACCATCGCCGCCCTCACATTGACGAATCCGGAGAAGGTGGCGGAAGCGATGCATCGTAAGATTGAGAAGCACATCGCCCGAATGCTTATCGTTTCCGCCGATAACCGTGGCGCCCGTCTTGTCCAATCACCGATCAGCAGCCACTAATCACCTTTTTCATCATGGGTCGCCGCCTTGAGAATCTAGAACAGTTCGGGATCGACGTCGTCCTCGAGCGGCGACACGGTTTTCGCGCCCGTACCCTGCGCGGGATTCTCTATTCTCTCTCTTTTATTTACGAACGTGTCGTTCAACTCCGGCTTTATCTTTACCGCAAACGCGTTTTTCGCGAACGCGCGCTCGGTTGTCTTGTAATCAGTATCGGGAACCTGACGGTCGGCGGCACGGGAAAGACCCCGATCGTCGAGAAATTCGCGCGCGCGCTCCAATCCGGCGGCCGCCGGGTCGCGATCCTGAGTCGCGGTTACAAGAGTGTTCCGCGCAAACGCAGGTGGCTCGATCGAATCAAGAAAAAAGATGTCGATCCACCGCGTATCGTTTCGGATGGAAAATCGTTACTGCTCGATTCATTAACTGCCGGCGATGAACCGTACATGCTGGCGCATAACTTGAGAGACGTGATCGTCCTCGTAGACAAAGACCGCGTAAAAAGCGGCCGCTTCGCAATCGATAAATGGGACATCGATACATTGTTGCTCGATGATGGCTTGCAATATCTGCATCTTAAACATCGGCTCGACATGGTCCTGGTGGATCGACAGGCGCCATTCGGTAACGAATTCCTGCTCCCTCGCGGCACCTTGCGCGAGTCGCCTCGCAATCTGCGACGCGCGAGCTACATCTTCATCACCAAAAATACGGGCGAACCTAATGACGCGCTCATTCAACGCATCCGACGTTACAATCGCACCGCCGAGATCATCGAATGTGCGCATAACCCGCTCTATCTTCAGAATGTTTATACCGGCGAGCGATTGACACTCGAACACCTGCGCGGCACTTTCATCGGCTCAATCTGCGGAATCGCAGTGCCGGAAAGTTTTGAGGGCGGGCTCAAAGCTTTGGGCGCACAGGTCGATCTTGCGAAACAATACATCGACCATCACTACTATACCGAAGCGGAGTTGCGGAGCTTTATCGGACGTTGCATCCGGCGCGATTTGGCGATGATCGTGACGACGGAGAAGGACGCTGTGCGCATGCCCCGCTTGCCAGAAGCCGAAGTGAAAGTGCCGATTTATTTCTTGCGTGTCGAGATCGAGATCCTGAGCGGCCACGAAAGCTGGGAACATTGCGTCGCACGCATTTGCAAACCTCAGCCCATGCTCTCACCGGAGCGGTTCTTTGCGTGATTTGTCATTCCGACCAAAGTCGAGGAATCTCATACCGTTATGTCCGAGAAAGCCGAACTAGTCGTCGAAAATCGCAGGATTCAGATTTCGAATCTCGACAAGGTGCTTTATCCGAAGGTTGGATTCACCAAGGGGCAGGTGATCGATTACTACATTCGCGTAGCGCCGGTCATTTTGCCGCATTTGAAGGATCGGCCGCTCACCATGAAGCGCTATCCCGATGGCGTGGAAGGCGAGTTTTTCTATGAAAAGAATTGCCCAGAGCATCGGCCGAAATGGGTGCAAACGGCCCAGGTTTGGAGCGAAAGCAACGAGCGCATGATGAATTACTGTCTAGTTCAGGATTTGCCGACGCTCGTCTGGGCTGCGAACCTCGCTGATCTCGAATTGCACACATCGCTCGCGCGCAAACGCGATGTCGCGTGCCCAACCATGATGGTGTTCGATCTCGACCCCGGTGTGTCCGCCGACATCGTCCGATGCTGTCAGGTCGGTCTTTGGCTACGCGATCTGCTTGCGAAAATGAAATTAAAATCGTTTGCCAAGACAAGCGGGTCAAAAGGGCTTCAAGTTTACGTGCCGCTGAATACGGCGGTGACCTACGACCAGACCAAGGACTTATCGCGCGCTCTTGCTCAGCATTTGGAACGCGAGCATGGCGATCTTGTCACCTCAAACATGTCGAAAGCGGTTCGCAAAGGGAAAGTCTTCGTCGATTGGAGCCAGAACGACGAGCACAAGACCACTATCTGCGTCTATTCGCTCCGCGCCAGAGAAGGCCCGACCGTTTCAACGCCGGTCACTTGGGATGAAGTTGAGAACTGTTTGAAAAGGAAAAACGCTGACCTCTTAAAATTCCGCTCCAACAAGACCATCGCCCGCGTCGAAAAGTTGGGGGATCTCTTTGCGTCGGTCGAAAAACTCAAACAAAAGCTGCCGAAAAAGTGGAAGCTATGATGTACTTAAGGTGGCAAAGATTATAGGGCATGAACAGTCACGTATGGTTTGATGCGATCGGATGGGCGGGAGCCGCCGCTCTCCTTGTCGCTTATGCGATGGTTTCCTCCAAGAAATTGGAAGGAGACTCAAATGCCTACCAATACCTTAATATCATCGGCAGCCTTCTCTTGGCCATAAACACGGTCTTTTACAGAGCTTATCCTTCTTCTTTCGTGAACATGATTTGGATAGGAATAGCTGTCTTTTCAATGGCCGCAAGAAAGCGAGTTTCGTCTCGTTAGGTTGTTGCGACCGTGATCAGCAATTATTTCATATGCGTAAAGTGAATTTGAAGGATATCCCGGAGCAGGAGCGAAAATCGCCGAAAGGAAAGTTTGGCCGAGCATCTAAGAATATTTCTATTGCCCTCGGGCGTGAACCGGAGTCGCTCGATTTGGCGAAACGACATCCGTTTGATCTCGCGCTTGTGCGAATTCCAAAAGGCAAATCACTTTGTCCATACCATGCGCACTCGGCTGAAACGGAGTTTTACCTCGTCGTTTCCGGCCGCGGCAGCATTCGCGATAAAGATGGGATAACTAAAGTCGAACCGGGTGACGCGTTTTTCTTCCAGCCGGGCGACGCGCACCAGCTCACCAACGCTGGTGATGAAGATTTCGTTTACTATGTAATCGCAGATAATCCGCGAAGCGGCGGAGCAACCGGCGATTCCTGTTATTATCCCGACAGCCGCAAATGGGCGGTCGCAAAAGAGGGACCGGATGAAGTGATTGTGAAAGGGACGGAGACTGATTATTTCGATGGCGAAGAATAAATCCGAATTGTAGGGCGTCTGTGTCAGACGCTGGACCATGTAGCGGCGGTCACAGACCGCCGCTACAGTTTTCCATATGCGCAAAGCAAATCTAAACGAGATCAAAGAAGAGGCGTGGCAATCCCCAAGCGGGAAGTATGCCGTGTCCTTTAAGGGGATTTCAGAAGCGCTGGGCCGCGACCCCGGCTCGCTGGATTTGTCCAAGCGTCATCCATTCGATCTGGAATGGAATCGCGTGCCTCCCGGCAAACGAAATTTCCCTTACCATGCGCACTCAGCACAATGGGAGCTTTATCTCATCGTGAGCGGCAAGGGCACCGCGCGTCACAAGGATGGCACAATGGAAGTCATTTCCGGCGACGCATTCATTTTTAGGCCTGACGAACCGCATCAACTGATCAACTCTGGTCAGGAAGATTTCGTCTTTTACGTGATCGCGGATAATCCAATCGGCGAATCGGCTTACTACCCGGACAGCGGGAAGTGGAAAGTCAACAAGTCATCAGCGGCGGATCGCGTCGTTGTGAAGGGGGAAGAGACCGATTATTTCGACGCCGAAGAATAGATTTTTCTGTAGAGGCACCCGTATCGGCTGCATACAAAGAACTGCAGGCGATATGCCTGCCACCGCAGTTGTTTGCGACCAGCGCGTGCTCTGCATTTAAGCTCAAATCATGGATTCCAACAAATCACCGCACGATTTTCCGTACAAGACTTACCTCAACATTCTGCACGGACCCCTTGAACGAATCGATGCGCAGAAACTGGCCGATGCCTGCACGGACAAGTGGTACAACCAGACGCTTTGCAAGGTAAACGATTCTGTCGTAAGGATGGCGGTAATTCAGGGCGAATATCACTGGCACGAACACAAAGACATCGATGAATTCTTTTTCGTTCTCGACGGAAATTTTCTGATCGATCTCGAAGATCGCGTTGTAGATCTTGCACCGAAGCAGGGCTTTGTCGTGCCCAAAGGGGTGCGACATCGCACACGCGCGCCTGAGCGAACAGTGATTTTGATGGTCGAGCGCGCGGACATCGTTCCGACTGGCGACTAAACGCGCCGATTGGCAGGTGAAAATAATTTCCGGCGGCCAAACAGGCGTCGACCGCGCAGCGCTCGATGTCGCGCTCAAGAACGGAACCGATTGCGGCGGTTGGTGTCCAGCCGGGCGCCTTGACGAATTCGGCAGAATTCCCGGTCAATATCCACTCCAAGAGCTAGAAGGCGGTGGATTCGCCGAGCGTACTTTGCAGAACGTGAAAGACTCTGATGGAACCGTCATTATTTATTCCGGCAAGTTGAGTGGCGGTACAGAGCAAACGGTCCGCTTCTGCCGTGAGCTGGAGCAGCCGCATCAATTGATCTACGCATCAAAGGTTTCGATTGAAGATGCCGCGAGGTTGATCACGGATTTTGTCCGCAAGGATAAGATCGAGATCCTTAACGTGGCTGGCCCGCGCCAAAGCGAATGGCCAGACGGATACGATTACGCTTATGGCGCGCTCAATCTATTTCTTCTCGATGCTGCACTGTAGTGGCAAGCGTGCCACCTGCCATTTAACGAAATTTGCAGCCGACACGGCTGCCTCTACAGTTTCGCGCAGCATCTTCATTCGTATCTTAGCGCTTTGACCGGATCGAGGCGCGCGGCGAAGTAGGCTGGAATCAACGCTGCAAACGAGCAGATGAGAAACGCGCTGATGCAGATAATGGCGACGTCCCTCGGAATGACCTCCGCCGGGATCGCCGAAAATTGATAGACTTCGCGAGGGAAAATCTCGATGTGCAATGTCGATGCCAGCCAACGGCTAAATTCGTTCCGATAACGGATCAACGTCATCCCGAGTCCAAGTCCCGTAAGAGTTCCGAAAAGTCCGACGATTGTTCCCTGGCCGAGAAAGACCCAGATGATTTGCGCGATGTTTGCCCCAAGCGCCTTCATGATTCCGATCTCGCGCCGCTTTTGCACGGTCACTGTGATGAGCGTGCTCATAATTCCGAATGCGGCGACAACCACGATGAAGAACAAAAGGAAAAACATTACGGTGCGCTCGAGCCGCACAGCCTCGAAATACTGCCGGTTCATGTCGATCCAGGTCTGCGCGAATTCGGGCGGTTCGAGAAATTGTTCAATCGCTTGTTTTACACGCTCTGCGCTGTACGGGTTATCCGTTTTAATCGTGATGCCGTGTAATGCGTCCCCCAGACCGTATAACTCTTGTCCAACATAAATTGGAACGAGCAAAAACTCAGAGTCGTGCAGGTAATGACCGGTTTCGAAAATACCGGTGACGGTTAGTTCTTTCGGCAGGATTACATCGCGCAATTGGTCGATCGCCTTTTTCTCTTGGTCGCCCTTGGCGTTCTCCAACTTCTTAATACCATCCAGAATCTGCCCGAGATTCCCCGGCGAATAAATCGTAAGTTTGTCGCCGACATGAACTTGCAATTTCCGTGCGAGCTCAATGCCGAGCACGGTCGATTCTCCATCCAGGTCGAGCTTGCCGTATTTGATGAATTTTCTCAGCGGAACCACTTTCTCCTCCTGCGCGGGCTCCACACCGCGAATCATCGGCGCGAGCCGCCGGTTTTGAAATTCGACGATCACCGGCCCTTGAATGTAAGGGGCGGTCGCAACCACACCTGGGGCATTATCGATTTTGGTTTTAAGCGTTCGCCAGTCCCGCAAGACGTCTTCCGTGCTCACGAGAATATGCGCATCGAAATCGATCACTTTCTGGCGCAGTTCGCGGTCGAAACCGGTCATTACCGAAATCACCAGTATCAGCACCGTCACGCCGAGCATCACGCCCAACACCGAGATCAACGTGATGATGGAAAGAAATGTGCGCTTCGGTTTCAAATACCGCAGCGCCAGAAAAACGCTAAAGGGCAGTTTCAATCGGCGATACCGTGGCCGCGAATCCACTGGTTTTCCAGACAAACTGTGGGTAGAGGACGGCTCGCCGAGCCGTCCGAAAATCTTTTCAAACGCTGTTCGACTCGGTTTGTAGTTTGACTCTCGGGTCCGCCCGGCGGTTGCACCTTACCAGTTACTTCAGCGCGTGAGCTTTTAAATCTTCCAGCGTGACGAATTCGAGCGCGGAAGCGTGGGTTGCTTCAAGATCGACAGGGGCCGCACGATTGTGATCAAGCGCGTTCTTCCAACGCGTCACACAGACGCACCATTTGTCGCACGGCTTTAGTCCGGGAAATCCCCATTCCGGACGCGGCGTGACCAGATCGTTTCCATCGAGCACGGAAAAATCTAGAAATTCACGCGTGACCTTAACGCAAACCGTATGCAATCCAACGTCTTCAGGGCCAGTGCGACAAAAGCCGTCGCGAAAAAATCCGGTTATCGGATCGCGACAACAACATTTTAAATCCGTTCCGAGAACATTCGTGGGCATCGACCAAGATTAGCATGCGAACATTAAGCTGTTAAGGCGCTCAATCGTTAAATCGCACAACTTGATTTGTTGAATCGTTAGATCGTTGAATCTGAAGCGCTCTGACGTTAACAAGGTGTTGAAGCGCTGCCCTCGAAGATGTCAACTGCAATCGCCTATTGGCTCACCCCGGCTGAGCCGGCACGCGGGTTTCTTGAGAAACTCATTGTCGATCTATCGCGACAGTATCATGCCCCTGTCTTTGAACCACACGTTACACTTTATGTCGGATCAGAGCTAGCTGAAGTAACCGACCAGATTGTCTCGCAAACCGCAATTGATTGCCAACCAATCAAGTTGGAAGTGCTTGATGTGCATCACTCGGGCGAGTTCACGAAAACCCTCTTCGTACAACTTGCGTCAAACGGAAAATTGCAACGGCTGAGCGAACTGATTCGGCGACGATCACCGCCTTCCTCCCTTTATCACCTCGATCCGCACGTGAGCTTGCTTTACAGGAGGATGTCACTTACCGCACGGCGCGAATTAGCTCACTCAATCAGGCTGCCGTTTTCGAAAGTCGGTTTCGACTCGATCAAAGCCGTGCGTTGCGCCTTGCCCACGCGTAATCGCGCTGAAGTGGAAGCTTGGCGCGTGATTGCGACGAAGTCTCTCGATGAATAGTTAATCTTCGCTAGGTAGGCATACCGTCGCCTTCCCGACGTGCTTGCAGCCCACGCGGACGCCATTCGAGTTTTGCATACCTTGCGTCCGCCCGGTGTCGCCATGGTGGGACGTGATATTGTCGATCTGTACAAGGATTAATCTGCTGTAGCGGCGGTCAGTGACTGAGCGTTCAGCTCCGGCGCCGACGGCGATTATGGAGTCGATGTCGATGTTGGCGTCGGACTCAGTTCAGCAGGGGTCGGGGAAAACGGCGGCGATGGAGTTGACGAAGCAGTGGCGAGTTTAGCCCTGGCTTCGTCGAGCAATTGTTTTTCCTCAGCGTAAATCTTCCCATCGCCAGCTGCATCGATGTATTCCTTCGCTGCGTCTGCTTGGTTCGAGTCAATCAACAGCAACGCGGCGTAAACGGCTGCGTGGGGATCATGTAATTGGTCGGCCGGCAATTTTTTTATGATCTCAACGCCTTCGGCGTTACGCCCAAGCCGATAGAGACAAAACGCGTAAGTCACAGCGCAATTGACTTCGTTTGGCGCACGGTCGTAAGCCTCTTTTGCGAGGTCCTGCGATTCTTTTGTGTTTTGGCCGATGTTGAGTCCGAGTCGGGCGAGATCTGCTGTGATCGGCGGCTCGTCAGGAGAGCTTTCGTGCAGGCGCTGGAGAATGTCATAAAGTTTTCGAGTCTCATTCTTTGCGCGATAGAATCGCGCCAACGCGTCGAGCGCTTCACGCCGCATCGGCGGGTTCTTTGCAATACGCAGCCAAAGTTGTTCGGATTCTATTCCAAGGTTCCATTTCGAAGCCAGACGCGCGAGTGCAAGTTCGGCTTCCGGTCGTTCGTCTGTCGCTTGTTCGGCTGAGCGCCACAATGTTTCGAATTCAATATCGGCGGCGTGCTGTGATTGCCGTGTCGCAATTGCCTGGTAGGCGAGGCGGAGGTATTCGGATTCGCCCCACGATCCGCTGCGCGTCCAGCGTTTGAGACGCGACCAGTTGTTTGCCTCCGCATACGCCCCTGCAACTGTGATGGAAACCGGCGGAGAATTAATCTCGTCTCCCGGCAATTTATCAATCCACTTAACGATCTCGCCGGCGAACCCATTGTTGTTCATCCAGTCCATAAGCGACGCGAGGTCGGACGGATTGCGTGCGGCAAACGGTTTCACCCTGTCCAGCAGAAGGCGGAATTTCTTGTCGTCGAGCTTTCGATAAAAGTTCAGGCAGAGCAGATAATCGCCAAAGGTCACTTGCTGCGACATTTGAAGCTGTTCGGCAAGGTTGTCAGCGACGGCAAGGTCGTTGCGTGCCACGGCATCGTTAAGTAACGCGCGCAGCGCACCGGTGCGAAAAGGAGCGACTTTGCTCAGTTGATCGAGTGTGGCCCGTGCCTTTGCACTCTTTTTCGGATCGGCGGAATGGATTTGCAGTGCTGCAAGATTGAATTGATAAAGATGGTTGCTCGGTTCCTCTTTTACCGCCGCTGCGAATTGCTCCTCTTGCTTCGCGAAATTTCCTTCCGCACGCGCCAGCCAGCCCGCGACAACGTGAAAGGCGGCTCTGTTGCGATCGGCAGTGGAGATACGATCTAGGGCTCTTCGCGCGACGTCGAGCTGCCCAAAGCGCAGTGCCGCTGAGGCGAGGTTGAGCTGACTGTCCGGGTCCTTCGGAAGCAGCCGTGCGATTTGTTCGCGCCACCAGACGGTTTCCTCCAGGTTCTGCTTTTCCGCTGCTTCCGCCAGGAGGTAAAAAGCCGGCAGAGATTCCGGATGGAGTTTCACTACCTCTTGCGCGATCTGCGCGGCCTCCTTAAATCTCTCCTGTTGCAGCAGCGAGGCAGCACGATGGAGCAAACGCCGTTCGTGCCAGCCGCTATAGACGGTTGCGCCGTAACTGAAGAAAATAATCGCCAAGAAAATAGCGAGTGCGAACGCAGCAATTAAGAAGGCAAGACGGGCCGGCCATCGTTGTCGTTGCAAGAAGGACTTGAGATAGGGAAATAATTGGGGGCTTCTTCTCTGCTTGGTCCTTCTGATTTTTTCCGCCATCCTTGTGTCCCCGCGCCGACCGCCAAGCGTTAAGATTCCGTGGCCGCCTGGGATTCTTCAACGACAGGAACTCCTTCGATCGATTCCATGACCTGCTCCCTCAAACGCGGGCCCCAAACATATCGTGTGAGTAAAACTTTGATTGTTGCCGTTAACGGCACGGCCAGGAGTGGGCCAAGCACTCCGCCAATTACCAGGCCCCAGACGAAGATTGACACGATCACTGTCATGGGATGCAGACCGACAGAGTTTCCCACGATACGTGGCGCGTAGAATATCCCTTCGAGATTCTGGATGAGGATGAAAATGCCGGTTACGAGGAGGGGATGTGTCCAATCGCCCCACTGAAAAGCGGCGATTAAAACGGCTGGCACCCAGCAGACGATTATCCCGATGTACGGAACCATCGTCAGGATGACAACAAGTACGCCAATGAGGGGCGCAAAATTGAGCCCGAAAAGCGTCAGGACGCCGCCAATGAGCACGCCATCGACTAAACAGACGAGCAACTGACCGCGAAAATACGCGGTGACGTATTTGTTTATCTCCGACAATACTTCGGCGACTTCATCCTTGAGCGGCGACGCACGCAGCGGCAGATAATCTTTCCATCTCTTTTCGATGCGCGGTTTTTCATTCAAAAGGAAAAATAGATAGATCGGCACTAGGATGAGGCTGAGCAAAAAGCCTGTGACTCCAAGAAATCCGCCGATGCTTTTCTTCAAGATCCCCCATAGTTTTTCCGTCAGGGTTGGAAACGCCCGCTGGAGATTAGGAATTTGTTTTTCTACATAAGCTTGAATGCGTTGGCGTTCGGCGGTCGTAAGCTTCGCCGGGTTCGGCGCAATCGTTTCACTCGCGGGCGCAATCGCTTGCGGCGAAGCGGCTGCATTTGGCGATGCGATCGCAGTCGCGGTTGGCTGCGCATGAGGAGAAGGAGAAGCGGGGCCGATAAGCCAGTTTGTGAAACTGGACGAGGCCGATTTTTCGCGCCCACCGCCCAAAAAGCCGAATGTCTGGTCGAATCGATAGATAAGATCGACGATCCGATCCCGCGCGCGTTCTGTGTAGGCAGGGACTTCTTTTGCGAAATTTGCGCTTTGGATGGAGACGGTCGGTACGAGCCAGGCGATCAATCCTCCCAACGCGACGACGCCAATGGCGAACAGAAGAGCCACCGCTTTCGTGCGACTCAGACCGCCTCGGGACATTTTCGTCACGAGCGGGTCGAGCAGATAGGTGAGAATCATTGCGATGGCGACTGGGATCAAGATCGGCTGAAGGAAGCTGATGATATTGGCGCCGGTCCAGATGACCGCGCCGACGGTCACTATGAGAAAAACAATAAAGAGGGCGCTGAGGGCCGCCCACATAGTCTTGCGTTGCCAAGGAGTGGGATAGTCCTTCATCTATGGATCGTGCCGCCTCTTGTTTGTAGAAGACCTGCTGTGGATGGACAATCTGTCACTGCGTCGAATTCGTCTTTGCTGGCGAGCCCGTGCTGATGGTCGTTTTAGCGCTCTCGATTTTGTCTGCGAGCTTTTTGTTTTGTGGATCGAGTGCCAGCGCTTTTTTCCACGCTCCCAACGCCTCCGGCACACGATCCAATTTCAAGTAAGTGTCACCAATGTGTTCGAAGACGATCGGGTCATCATGCTCGATGCTTTTCGCAGCTCGAAGGAGGTCGGCCAGAGCTTGATCAAATTTGCCTTTTCGAAACTCAACCCAGCCCAGGCTGTCGAGGTAAGAGGCATTGTTGGGCTCGATCTGCACCGCGCGTTTGATCATGTCCTCTGCTTCGTCGAGATGCAGGTTGTGGTCTGCCCACATGTAGCCAAGATAGTTGTAGGCTTCCGCAGCGTTGGCGGGATCGAGAGCGATTGATTTGCGGAGCAAGTCCGCCGCTTTTTCGTAAAGACCCGCCTGCTCGGCCGTTGCGGCGTAATTGAAATAGAATTTGGCGTTTACGATTTCATTGTCCTGATCGAGTTCTGCTTCGTGCAGCGCTTCCTCAAAGGTTGCCACCGCTTGCTGGACCTGTTTCGCCTCGCGCTGGGCCAGCGCCAGATAATAAACGATCTCCGGCGCGCTTGGGAATCGGCGTCGCGCTTCGGCCAGAATTTTCACTGCTCGACCCGCATCTTTGACGGGGCCGAGGAGTAGCTCCGCCAGCCGCAAGTATGTGCCGGCATGATCGGGATTAATCAGCAGGCTTTGCTCGTAATTTGCGGCTACCTTGGCAAACTTGGCTTTAGCTTCGTCAAGCCGTTTTGCGCGTTGAAGCGATCGTGCTTCATCATCCAGAACCTGGGCCAGCAAATCGTACGGCTGATATTTTTCCGGATGCTGTTTGATGATCTGCTCCAGCATCTCAACCGCTTTGGCGCGCTGGTTCGTCAAAATGAAACCGGTGGCAAGTTTTTCTCGCGCGTTCGCGTCTTCGGGTTGCAGTTCGAGCACGCGGAGATAGAGCGGAATCGCCTCCTTCAATTGTTGCGATGATGCATAGTAATCTGCCACGTCCTTGAGCACCGTGGGATCGTCATTGGCATGCTCCGCTGCTTTTTTGAAAATTTCGTTGATACGTCCTAATTCGTCGCCTTTCGGCTGCGAATCGGGCTTAAAAAGAATCGACGCGTAGAGTTTCCCCAGCCGGGTCCAGAAAGCCGCATCGTCGCTGTGAACTTTTGTGGCTCGATCCAAAGCCTGGATCGCTTTCTTTTCTTCCCCGGCCGCTAGTTCAATTTCGCAAAGATGCTGATAAGCCTCTATGTCTCGTGGATTCAGCGTGATGGCACGATTGGCGTAATCGACGGCTTGATCCGTTTTCTTGAGATACTTCGCATAGATAAAAGCGAGCTGGCTGTAAGGCTCGGCATTGTTCGGATTTGCTTTAATTGCGTCCTTCAGAATGTCGATGGCCTGCGGAAAATCATCCTGCCGCGTCAAAAGAGCGGCCACCCGCGACGCAAGTTCCGATTGACCAGGATCGACATTGAGCACTTTGCGATATGCCTCTAGCGCTTTATCAATCTCACCGTTTTCCTCATAGGCCGCTCCTTCGACAAAATAAGCGAGCGCTCCGGCTTTGCGTTCGCCTTCCGGGCGTAGAACGAGGTCTGCAGCCGGTTTAAGACTAAAGGAATCATCCTGGCGATCGATTTTTTTTATCCCGGCGGACGCAGGTTGGATCTGGGGTGTCGAATTACGCGGAGGCCGGGCAATCCCCGTATTTGCCAGGGTAAGAAGAACAATTACGAAAAGAAAATACGAGAGCGTGGGAACCCCCCACTTCATCTGCTCGATCATTATTACGACTCTAGCTTTCGGCAACGCGTTCGCAAACCAGTGCGGGCGAGCCTTAACAAAGAAGAATCACGCAACCGCTGGTTACGCCTTGTAACGAAGACGCTTTTTATGGCGATTTTGCTTCATCCGCTTGCGGCGCTTGTGCTTCGAAATTTTCGCCTTACGTCTTTTTTTGAGAGAGCCCATTCAGATTTTCAGATTCGCGAGCCGGATTCAACCATCTAATACGACTCCCTGCAACTCACTTCTTCACTTCGGAGGCCGAGCTCTTGCCAGCTAGAGTCAATCTCACTGCTGCCACGCGGATGGCGAATAACTTCGCATCGACGAGCAGAGGTTATTTCTTCATTGTCTTATCGCGCTTCGACTTAAATTCGGTTCCAGATTTCCATTCTGGGAATTTGTCGCCGTTGGCGACTTGGTAGCCGACCTCGAATAAAAGGTCGATATCCTGCACGGCACCGGAGAGGTCCCATTCTGGATTCACTTCGTCCGAGACCTGATGATAATGATGCGCGGTGTAGTCGTCTTTCTTTTGTTGGCCGAAATCGGCCGGCTTGTCGATGAAATCTTTGCCGCCTCCAGTGTAAAGCGCAGGGACACCAAGCTTGGAAAATTCAAAATGATCAGCGCGGTAAAAGCTGCCTTTCTCTGGCTGACTGTTCGGTGTCATCTGCCGCCCGTTACGCTTTGCGGCCGTCGCGAGCATGTCATCAAGCGTTGAATTATTGTCGCTCAGGTCCTCGATATCGCGCGTTTTTCCCCATGGATTCACCGTGTCGATGTTGATATCGGCGAGCGTTTTCTCGAGCGGATAAAGCGGATGTTCCGCGTAAAACTTCGCGCCGAGCAATCCCGCTTCTTCGGCTGTCGTGGCCATGAACAGGACCGATCGTTTTGGCGGCGGATTCAGTTTTGTGAACGCGGCAGCGAGCTGGATGACCGACGCGACGCCGGACGCGTTATCGATCGCTCCATTAAAAATCTGGTCGCCTTGCAATTCGGGGTGACGCCCGAGATGATCCCAGTGCGCTGTATAAATGACGTATTCATCCTGCAATTTCCGGTCGCTCCCATCGAGTTTGCCGATGACATTGTGCGATTTGAATGAGTGAATCTGTTGTTTGATGTCGATGTTGGCTTTCGCATTCAACCCGACCGGTCGAAATTCCTTCGAAATCGCGCTTTTCTTCAGCGCGTCGAAATCCTGACCGCATTCGGCAAGCAATTTCCTGGCGACATCGAGTGTAATCCACGAGCGTACTTCTATGACGTCCTTGTTCTTGTTTGGTGCGTCGATCTCATAATTCTCCTTGGCCCAACTCGATTTCACGACCGAATAGGGATAGGCGGCCGGTCCGGTCTCGTGAATGATGACGGCGGCCGCGGCGCCTTTTTGCGCGGCGATTTCGTATTTGTAAGTCCAGCGCCCGTAGTACGTCATCGCTTTTCCCTTAAACATCTTGTCATCAAGTTTTGAGGGGTCTTTTGGATCGGGAATCGCGGGGTCGTTGATCAACATCAAAATCGTCTTACCGCGCACATCGGCATTCTTGTAATCGTCCCATCCATACTCCGGTGCGACGACGCCATAGCCGACAAAGACCACGTCCGAGTTGTTGACCCTGATCTCTGGTTGCAGACGTGCCGATGAGGCAACGAAATCGTCCGGATATTTCAGCTCGATCGTTTTATCGCCAACACTGAAAGCCATTCTTGGTTCGCTCTTGATGCCGGCCAGCGGGACTTCCTGCATATAACTTCCGTCGGGATTTCCCGGCTTTAGACCGATCTGTTTGAACTGATCACTGATGTACTTGACCGACAGTTCTTCGCCTTTCGTTCCCGGCGCGCGACCTTCGAATTCATCCGACGCAAGAATCTTGATGTGCGCGAGTAATCCATCGGGCGTGATCGCCTCCAGCGCCGGCTGCAATCGCAAAGCCAATTCATCGACCGCCAGACTCGACGTGGCGACGCCAAAAACCATTGCGACTAAACAGCATCCAATTTTCATTTCTCTCCTGTAGCGGCGCTCTGTAAACGCCGCAAGATCACCACTTTGACTGGCTTCGGCAATGAGCCGACCGTAACCGGGATTTGACCAGCCAGTTTGATTATTCATCCGGTTCGTCACCCGGAGGTCGAGAAACGAGTTTGGATCGACATAGTCACCGATCCAGCTCAGTGGCTCTCCTGCAACGGCCCGGCGGGCGCTTTCTTCTTCTCTGAGGCGCCGATTCCGATCTTTTTCAGGAACGGTTGAATCGATTGTTTCCGGCCAAGGAATTTCTCGATGGAGATATTGACATCGCGCGAGTCTCCAGGTTCGTAAATTTCGCGACGCAATCGCAGTCCGGCTTGCTTCTCGAGGTAACCATCCTTCGATTTCTCAAAGACAGTGGCCATATCGGCAGCGATCGCATCGGCCCAGGCATAACCGTAGTAACCAGCGTCGTAGCCGTTTAAATGGCCAAAGTAGGAAACAAAAGTCGTGCTCGGATCGATTGGCAGAAACACCTTCTCCAAGATCGGATTTGAGATCAGCACACAATCGTACGGCTCATTTTCCGGATGCTGATCGTGCAAGACAAGATCGAGCGTCGCGAAAGCAAATTGCCGCCGGTAGAAGAGGCCGGCGCTGGCAAGTTTGGCGTCGTTCATTTTTTTGACGATTTCCGCAGGAATCTTTTTGGACGGATCGCGGTAATCCGCGGCAAATGTATCGAGGATTTTCTTATCCCAAACCCAGTTTTGCAGCATTTGTGAGGGCGCTTCGACGAAATCGCCCGGAACATGAGTTCCGGCGAAGCGCCCGTACTTGGCTTTGGTGACAATCGAATGCAACGCGTGACCGAACTCGTGAAAAAGCGTCTCCACGTCGGTGTGGGTCATTAAGGACGGCTTGTCCCCAGTTGCGGGAGGAAAATTACAGAGCAAGGCCACCGTCGGCCGCTGGTATCTTCCATCCGGCAGGAGTTTACCGCTGATGATATCGAACTGTGCAAAGTGATTGAATTTTCCCTCGCGCGGAAACATGTCGAGGTAAAACATTCCGAGCGGTTCGCCGGTGGCCGAATCGGTGACGAGATAAAGTTGTAGATCCTCGATCCATTTGTAAGGCGCGGTCATCTTCTCGAATTTCAGACCGAAAATGTTTTGGTAAATGTTGAACATCCCCTCCAGCACTTTTTGGAATGGGAAGTAAGCGCGCAAGGCTTCAGTATCGACGGCGTATTTCTGTTTTTTGAGCTGATTGCTGTAGTAGCGCCAGTCCCACACGTCGATTTTCGCGGCCGGATCTTTCGTGTCAGCTGCTTTCATCTTTTGCAACTCCGACACTTCGCCGTCGAACTTTGGCTGAATTCCGGCGATCAGATCGTTGATATACTTTTTCGCATTCACGCCTGTCTTGGCCATTTTGATTTCGGTTTGGAAATCGTCCCATGATTTATAACCCAGCCGCAGGGCGATTTTGTTGCGTAGCGCCAGCATTTGGTTGAGAACGGGAACGTTTGTGTCTTTCGCGAGCGTTTCGCGAATAAGGTAAAGTTGTTTGCGAGTGCCTTCGCTCTTCGCGTTCTCTTCGACACTATTGAATTGCCAGGTGACATTTGCCATCACCGTGTAAGCATCATCCCCGGTTTTGACGCCGGGCGAGGCGAAGAAGCTTTCCGGCAGACCTTCCAGATCGGCCTTTGTGAAAATAACCGGACCAGTTGCCTTGACGATGTTCGTATCGAAATCGGTTCCCAGGTTCGACAATTCCTTGCGAAGGAGCTCGACTTCCTTGCGCTGATCGAGCGGCAATTCCAAGCCGGCACGCCGATAATCGCGCAAGGTTTCGTTGAATAGCTTTTCGTCTTCGCCGGAGAGCTTGGGATGCGTGTCGGCGAAGGCTTTAATCGCCTTGTAAACATCCTCGCGGTAATCAATCCCCACTGCCCATTCCTGGAATGCTTTTACCGCCTCTTCGGCAGCCGCGCGCATGGCAGGATTCGTGTTCGTTTCCTTAATGATGGTCGCCTTATTGGCGGCAATTCCGGCTTGGTAAGTTAGATCGTCGAGCGCAACGACTGTGCTCTTAAACGTGACTTTGGCGGGATCTTGTGCACCGATTTGATCCAACGCTGTGTTCGCTTTGGCGATCGCATCTTTCATGGAAGCTTCGACCGCTTCCGGCGTTTGTTCCCATTCCGGAATCGTTAAGACAGCATTTGCTTTCGCGGCAGCCGCCCGAAAGTCATCGACCGATTTTGTTTCGGCGGCTGAAAGATCGACAAGCACGGAGCAGAGCAAGATCGACAGACACAACTTTTTCATGCGGAAAGGTTTGATTGATGAAGACAGCGAAGATTGTGTAGAAGACTTGTCCGGTAAAGCGAAAACGCGCTGTATCATGCGATGATCGAGAAATTTTTCCTCGCCTTTATTCCGATCTTTGTCGCCATCGACCCGATTGGGCTCGTGGCGATTTTCATTGGCCTCGGGACGAGTGCGTCCCACGAACGTCGACAACGGCAGGCCTTCCTCGGAATCTTCACCGCCCTTTGCGTAGCGGTCGGCTTTATTTTTCTCGGGAAAATTATCTTTTCTGCGCTCGGGATTACGGTGGCGGACTTTCAAGTCGCCGGTGGCCTGATTTTGCTCGGTTTAGCCGGACGCGAATTGCTCGGTCTAGGCCCACAGGATCGCGGCGGGGGCGATGAATTTGGCGTGGTTCCACTCGGTATGCCGCTCATTGCCGGTCCGGCGCTGCTGACCGCGCTTCTCATTTTGGTCGATACAGTCGGTCTCGTCTTTACGCTAGTCTCGCTTCTGGTGAATCTTGGACTGGTGGCGATCGCGTTTTGCAATGCGGATCAGTTTACCCGTTGGATGGGAAGACAGGGATTACGCGGCGTGTCGAAAATAATCGCACTCCTTCTCGCCGCGATCGCCATCAGCCTCATTCGGCGTGGGTGGCACACCGTAGGCTAATGTCCCTTTTCAGGCCGATTTTATAAATACCGGCGTAATTCGGGCTAGAATGGAACAGTTCGGCGGTTTTATTACCAGCCTGATAGCGACAATACGGGTAAACTAGTGGTGATGGTTGGTGGTGGAGGCTGTTCCGCACAGGTGAGGCGATCGGCAAATATTAATGCCGATAATTGTTTCATATTGTGTAACTTATGTTTTATTTTGCAGGCAACGTCGGTTGCCTCTATTAAGCCGTTGCGGTTGTCACGATCTTGCGCAAGATTTCATTAATTTCCAAGAAAGAGCCTCGACGTCTCGTTCGACACGTCCGTTGACACGTTAGCGAACGTCATTACTATCGTCGCCCTTATGAGATTTCCTCTCCCACTAACGACCAAGATCGCGTCTTACATGATCGCCCAGAAGCTTCGTGGCACAAAGAAGTTTGCCACGGTGCTTCAACTTGAGCCGTTGCACACCTGCAACCTGACGTGCACAGGCTGCGGACGAATTCGAGAATATTCCACGTCGCTTAAGGATATGATGGCTTTGGAGGATTGCCTGGCCGCGGCGCAAGAGTGCAACGCGCCGATGGTCTCAATCTGCGGGGGCGAACCACTGATTTATCCGCATATCGAAGCGCTTGTGAAAGGCCTACTTGAACAGAAGCGGATCGTTTACGTCTGCACAAACGCGATGTTCATGCGCAAGAAAATGCGCGAATGGCTAGCATCGCGAGTATCAACGCAGAAAGAGTTCGTCGAATCGAAAATTACTGCTTTGGTTCAAGCAGGCCTTATTAGCGAGAAAGATGCGACGGAAATTCGCAAAGGGCCCAAGGATCCCGCCAAGCTAACCATCGGGCCCAGCACCTGGATGTACTGGAATGTCCACCTCGATGGTCTCGAGAGAATTCACGATCTCATCGTCGAGCGCGAAGGTGTGTTCAAAGAATGTATTCTCGCGATCAAGATGGCGAAGATTCTCGGCTATCAGGTCGCGACCAACACGACTATCTACAAAGAAACCGACATGCAAGAGGTCGAGCAGATGTTCGATTATCTTTCCGATCTCGGCGTGGACGGCCACACGATTTCGCCCGGTTACGAATATGACGCGGCGAAAAAAGACATGGTCAAGCGGTTGAATTTGCAACCGGAAAATTTCTTTCTTACCCGGAAGATGACAATCGAAAAGTTCCAGAAGATAGAGGAATGGATGCAGCGCTACAATCTTTTCGGAACGCCGGTTTATTTTGAATTTCTGGCCGGCAAACGCGATTTGACCTGTTCAGCCTGGGCCATCCCGACACGGAACATTCGGGGTTGGAAAGGTCCATGCTACCTCATGACCGACGCGCATTACTCGAGCTATGCAGAATTGCTGGAGAAAACACAATGGGAGCGGTACGGCGTCGTAAACGGAGTGGCGCGTGATAGCCGGTGCGAAAATTGCATGGTGCACTGCGGCTATGAACCTACCGCAAGTTTGGGTCTGCAGGCACAGCGCGGCGATACGTGGAAAACCGTTAAATTCAATTTCGGTCCGAAGCCGAAGCCAACCGGGCTTGGCAGCGAAGTTCTTGCTTTTAACGGAGTGACTTCTGGTAACGGACATCTCACGGGCAAACGTGCCGAGGTTTCAGCGCAGGCATCATAAGATCGACCTTCATTGAATCGACAAGATCGACATTATGAAGCGCTCCTCTGACGTAATCGCTTTGCCGAGCGCACGACCGGATCTTGCGCAGTCATATTCCGCAAGCGACTCCGGGATTGCACAAGCCATCAGTCGGGCACAGGAAAATCTCTTGCGGCAACAACGACCGGACGGTCACTGGTGTGGCGAGCTGATGGTGGATAGCACGCTTTGCTCCGATTACGTGCTGTTCATGCATTGGTGCGGCGACGTCGCTCCACAGCTGCAACAGCGTTGCGTCCGTCATATTGTGAGACGGCAACTGCCCGACGGTGGCTGGAACATTTATTACGGTGGTCCGAGCGAAGTTAACGCGTCGGTGAAAGCGTATTTCGCCCTCAAACTCGCGGGTTGCTCCGCGGACGCGCCGTTTATGCAGGACGCCCGTGCCAACATCATGCGGTTAGGCGGCATTCCGCAGATGAACACATTCAGTAAGCTTTATCTTGCGCTTCTCGGCCAATTTCCATGGAAATATTTGCCAACCATCCCGGTCGAGATGGTGCTGTTGCCAAGCTGGACGCCGTTTCACATCTATAAGATGTCATCCTGGAGTCGCGCTATGCTGATGCCCCTGTCCATCATCAGCCACTTCAAACCAACGCGGGTTTTGCCTGGTGAAAAGCAATTGCACGAGCTCTACCCGCTTGGCACCGAGCAAACCGATTTGCGGCTACCACGGAGCGAAGCTTTCTGGACTTGGCGCAATTTCTTTCTACGGGTCGATGATACTCTAAAATTCCTGCATCCGCTGCGGGTTCGACCTATGCGCCGACGTGCGCTTGAAGAAGCGGAACGGTGGATGCTCGAGCGCATCGGCGAAGGGAGTGATGGCCTCGCGACCGTTTTTCCGGCGATGCTGAACTGTCTGATCGCATTGCGCGCCCTCGGGTATTCGAAAAAAAATCCGGTCTACGTGAAGGCGGAAAAAGATTTCGCCGGACTATTTGTTGATGATTCGGAGGATTTTCGCATTCAACCTTGTTTCTCGCCGGTCTGGGACACCGCGATCAACATTATCGCCCTGGCGGAATCCGGCGCATCCCCCGAGCATCCCGCGCTGCAAAAGGCCGCCGAATGGCTGGTCAAGAAGGAAGTGCGGATGCGTGGCGATTGGACCGTGAACAATCCCCATCCCGAAGCGAGCGGCTGGGCATTCGAATACGATAACGTTTACTATCCGGATACCGACGACACGGCGATGGTGTTGATGGCGCTCCGCCTGGTGCGTCCGCAAGATCGGCGTTCCCTCGACGAACTGTTCCGCCGCGCAATTGGATGGCAACTCAGTTTCCAATGCAAGGACGGTGGCTGGGCCGCGTTCGACAAAGACGTGACGACCCAGTGGCTCGAAGACGTGCCTTTCGCCGATCACAATGCGATTCTCGATCCAACTTGCAGTGATCTGACCGCGCGCACGCTCGAGCTTTTTGGCTACATCGATTTCGACCCGAATCATCGGTCGGTGCGAAACGCTCTCAAATATCTGATCGAGACACAGGAAGATGACGGTTCGTGGTACGGTCGTTGGGGCGTCAATTACACCTATGGCACATGGCAGGTTCTGCGCGGTCTGCGCGCGATCGGCCAGGACATGACGCAGGACTGGATATTGCGTGGTCGCGATTGGTTGGAGAGCTGCCAGAACGATGACGGTGGCTGGGGAGAAACCTGCGCGACCTACGAAAATCCAGCGGCTAAAGGCATTGGGGAGAGTACAGCGTCGCAAACAGCGTGGGCGCTAATGGGGATTTGCGCGTGCGGCGACCTCGATCGGCCAAGCATTCAGCGCGGCCTGCGTTACTTACTGAGCTCGCAACAATCCGACGGATCATGGAAGGAGCCGCAAACCACCGGTACTGGATTTCCCGGTGTGTTCTATTTGAAATACGACATGTATCGACAGAATTTTCCGCTGCTCGCTCTGGCGACATATGTGAATTATCGCTGCGGCCTGGGCCATCAGCCGAGTGTTTATCGCTACAACGTGTAGGGTTCGGTGCGGGTTTCGGTCGCGACTGCCAGATCGGCAATCACAACATCGACCGGTTCTTGTCGTCTGA
>WNFR01002801.1_pt1 | contig 23226 bp, 21 predicted proteins | sample 5400221 | NCBI WGS metagenome assembly WNFR01 (sample SAMN13153357, study PRJNA577476) | soil metagenome | isolation source: 40 cm soil under Madrone tree | place: USA:California | collected 2016-06-14 | reverse complement strand
CGCTTGATCCAGCGTACCCGGTCCAGCACGCCCTGCGAGTGGCCGTGCGCGGTATCCACCACCAGCACGTCCACGCCGGCATCGACCAGCAGCTCCACCCGTTCTTCGGTGCCCTCGCCCACGCCGACCGCAGCCCCGACGCGCAGGCGTCCAAGCTGATCCTTGCTGGCGTTCGGATGCTCGGAGGACTTGAGGATGTCCTTCACAGTGATCAGCCCGCGCAATTCGAAGTTTTCGTTCACGACCAGCACCCTTTCCAGGCGATGCTGGTGCAACAGACGCTTGGCGTCCTCGCTGCTCACGCCTTCCTTGACCGTTATCAGCCGCTGGCGCGGAGTCATGATGTTCTTCACCGGCTGATCGAGATTGGTCTCGAAACGCAGGTCGCGGTTGGTGACGATGCCGACCACTCTGGAGGCGTCCACGACCGGTAGTCCGGAGATCTTGTGCTGGCGGATCAGATTCAGAACGTCGCGCACCGTCATGTCCTGCGAGATCGTGATCGGGTCTTTCACCACGCCGCTCTCGAAGCGCTTCACCTTCGCCACTTCGGCGGCCTGCGCCTTTGGCGGCAGGTTCTTGTGCAGCATGCCGATCCCGCCTTCCTGTGCGATGGCGATGGCGAGCCTTGCTTCCGTGACCGTATCCATGGCCGCGGAAACCAGGGGAATGTTCAGCGAGATGTTTTTGGTCAGGCGCGTCGTGAGACTGACGTCGCGGGGGAGAACGGTGGAGTGGGCGGGAACCAGCATTACGTCGTCAAAGGTGAGGGCCTTATGCAGGACTCGCATGCTTTTGATCCTTCACAAAGACGCCATTATACCGATCGACTTTTGCATGGTAAATGCCGAACTCTTTGGGGGTTTTTCGTTGACCCGAAGGGCGTGAGCGGATATGTTTGACGGTGACGAAGTCTACAGTGACGACATGGCGGGTTGTAAACAGATGGGGTGGTATCAGCGTTTGATGTACATGACGGCCTGCATTGTTGCGGTATTCGGAATTGCGGCACCGGCCTGGGCATCGGGTGTCGCAGCCGGAGCCGCGCAGACACTCGACGCGGAAGTCGCCAGGACCGCGATCGCGCAGGCCGAACGGGCAGTCAGCCGTGCCGCAGCCCAGCGCATGCTCTGGACCACCGCGGACGAGGCGTTGCGCAGCGCGCGGCGCGCTTTCGAGGACGGAGACCTTGCGGCCGCGCTCGCGCAGGCTCGCGTCGCAAAGGAGCACTCGGAGCTCGCAATCGCGCAGAAGCGCTACCCACCGTTTCGCATCTAGATGAAGGAGAATTCATGCCAAGATTTCCTATGACCGCCGGTCTGGTGACGACGCTTGCCTGCGGCTGCCTGCTGGCGCTGCCGGCGCTCGGCGAGTTGTACAAGTGGACCGATGCGCAGGGCAAGGTGCATTACTCGGACCAGCCCCCGCCGCCGGAGGTCAAACAGCCGGTTGCGGTCAAACCCCGCAGCCGGGCGGCAGCAACGGCGGCTCCGGACGCGGCGGGAACGCCTAAGGCGGCGCCGAAAAGTGTTGTAGAGCAGGATGCGGAATTCAACCGGCGCCGCGTGGAAGCCGCGGAACGCGAAGCCGTGGAGAAGAAAGCGGCCAAGGAGGCAGCAGAAAAGAAGAAGAATTGCGAACAGGCCAAGGCCCAGCTGGCGCGCGTGCAAAGCGGCGCGCGTATCACCCGTTACAACGAAAAAGGCGAGACCGTGTACCTGAACGACGCTGAGATCGAGCAGGAAGCTGCGCGTGCAAGACAGGTGGCGGATTCCTGGTGCAAATAGGCCCGCAACATTGAACGGCCCGGTGTCGCAAGAACCTTAACGGCGCCGGTTCCGGCTGCTTTCCGCGGCAGCGCGACGGCGTCTTGCCTGCTTCGGATCGGCGCTCAGTGCCCGGTAAATCTCGACCCGGTCGCGGTCGCGCACACCGGCGGCCAGCGTGACCGGCCGGCTCCACACACCGATCCGCTGCGTTTTCAAATCGATTTCCGGGTGGTGCGCCAGGATCCCGGAGGCACGAATTGCGTCTTCCACCGGCGCACCCTGTTCCAGCTCGACTTGCACGATTTCCTGCGCCCCTGGCAGGGCGTAAACCACCTGGACGACGACTTTCATCGCTTGCCGTAGAGTTGCTGCGCGCGTTTGACAAAGGCCTCGACGAAGGTGTTGGCGATGTAATGAAACACGGGTCCGACCAGTTTCTCCAGCAACCTGCTGGAGAACTCGTAGTGGAGCCGGAACTCGATCTTGCAGGCTTGCTCGCCCAGCGGCTTGAAACGCCAACTGCCGTCGAGTTGGCGGAACGGACCGTCCACCAGTTTCATTTCGATCAGTTGCGGCGGCTGCGACCGGTTCTCCGTGGAAAAGCGCTGCCTGATGCCACGATAATCGATCCTGATTGCAGCGCGTGTGATTTCGCCTTCGCGGCTGATAACTTCGGTGCCGCCGCACCAGGGAAGGAATTCCGGATAGCGGGCGACATCCTCCACGAGCGCATGCATCTGCGGCGCGGAATACTCGACCAGCACGGATTTTTCCACTAGCGCCATTGAAATTGTCAGGGAGAGTGCGCGAGAGGGGCTGGTAAAATACACGATCGCCGCAAAAAAAACACCCGCGTCTTCAAATTCCCACCCGGAAATGAGCATCGTTCAGAACAAGAAGGCCTTCCATGATTATTTCATCGAAGAGCGGTTCGAGGCCGGTTTGGCGCTCGAGGGCTGGGAGGTCAAGGCAATCCGTGCGGGTGGCGTGCAGCTCAAAGAGGCGTATGTGATAGTGAAAAACGCCGAGATGTTTCTGATCGGCTGCCACGTCAGCCCGCTTTCAGCGGCCTCCACTCACGTAAAGGCCGACCCTACCCGCACCCGCAAACTGCTGTTGCACGCAGAGGAGATTCGCAAACTGATCGGCAAAGTGGAGCGTGCCGGCTACACGCTGGTGCCGCTCGATCTGCACTACACCCGCGGCCGGGTCAAGCTGGAAATTGGGCTCGCCAAGGGGAAAAAACAGCATGACAAACGAGAGGCGGAAAAGGAAAAGGATTGGAAGCGTGAGCAGCAAAGGTTGCTGCGTCAGAGGACCTGAATCCTCGAGTTTGCAGTGCGGCCTAACCTGCCCTTGAGCAGGTTGTGGACGCAAGCCCGGCCGGAACTACAAGCGCGACGCCGAAAAAGAGAAAGACTGGAAACGCGAACAGCAGCGTCTTATGGGGCACAAGGCCTGAATCACGCCTCTCGCCTCACCCCTCACGAATAGTCCAATCCCATCGCTTGGCGCACATCGCGAATGGTCTCGTTGGCAAGCTTGCGGGCCCGATCGCAGCCATCGGCGATAATATTGCGCACCAGCGTCGGATCGTCGAGATAGGCCTTGGCACGCTCGCGCATCGGCTCCTGTTCCTTGAGCACTGCGTCGATCACCGGCTGCTTGCACTCCAGGCAACCGATGCCGGCACTGCGGCAGCCTTTCTGCACCCAGTCCCTGGTAGCTTCGTCGGAATACACCTTGTGAAATTCCCATACCGGGCATTTGTCCGGATCGCCCGGATCGGACCGGCGCACACGCGCCGGGTCGGTCGGCATGGTACGGATCTTCTTGGTGACGCTTTCGGCAGATTCGCGCAGAGTGATGGTGTTGTTGTAGGACTTGGACATCTTCTGTCCGTCCAGCCCCGGCATCTTCGAGGCCTCGGTGAGCAGTGCCTGGGGCTCGGACAGGATCATCTTGCCGCCGCCTTCCAGAAAGCCGAAGAGACGCTCACGGTCGCCCATCGACAGATTGGCGGCCCCTTCCAGCAACGCCTTGGCCGCCGCCAGCGCTTCTTCGTCCCCCTGCTCCTGGTAGCGGTTGCGCAATTCCCGGTAGAGCTTTCCGCGCTTGACCCCGAGCTTTTTGATCGCGGCCTCGGCTTTCTGCTCGAATCCGGACTCGCGGCCGTAGACGTGATTGAAACGGCGCGCGATTTCGCGGGTGAACTCGATGTGCGGAACCTGGTCTTCGCCCACTGGCACACGATTGGCGCGGTAGATCAGGATGTCGGCGCTTTGCAGCAGCGGATAGCCGAGGAAGCCATAGGTGGCAAGATCCTTGTCGGTCAGTTTCTCCTGCTGGTCCTTGTAAGAGGGGACGCGCTCGAGCCAGCCGAGCGGCGTGATCATCGACAGCAGCAGATGCAGTTCCGCGTGTTCCGGCACCCGCGACTGGATAAACAGCGTCGCCTGCGACGGGTCCACCCCGGCCGCAAGCCAGTCGATCAGCATGTCCCAGACGTGCTGCTCGATCACTTCGGGCGTGTCGTAATGCGTCGTGAGCGCATGCCAGTCCGCCACGAAGAACAGGCATTGGAATTCGTGCTGCAGCCTCACCCAGTTCTTCAGCACGCCGTGGTAGTGACCGAGATGCAGGCTCCCGGTAGGTCGCATTCCTGAAAGCACGCGGTCGACAAACATTTTTTCCTCTAACGAATTCCGAAAATCCAGCCGATATCGAAAATTGCCGCCAGTCCTCCGATGAAGGCGCCGACGAACGGCATCATGACGGTGCCGAGAACGCCCAGGAACATCAGCACCAGCAGGATGATCATTCCATAGGGTTCGACCATCGCGAAACGATAGGCTGCGGCGCGCGGCAGCAGGCTTACCGCGATTCGCCCCCCGTCGAGCGGCGGCAGCGGCAGGAGATTCAACACCATGAGCACCACGTTGATGATGATGCCGTCGCGCGCCATCAGAATAAGAGGCTCGGTGAAATAATTCTGCGGCATGACTTGCGCGAGCTTGATTGCCAGCGCCCACATGACCGCCATCAACAGGTTCGCGCCCGGGCCCGCTGCGGCGACCCACAGCATGTCGCGCTTCGGATTGCGCAACCTGCCGAAGTTCACCGGCACAGGCCTGGCCCAGCCGAACGCATACTTGCCGCCGCTCGCGATCAGGATCAGCGCCGGTATCAATATGGTGCCGATCGGGTCGATGTGACGGATCGGGTTGAGTGTGATCCGGCCCGCCTCGTACGCGGTCAGATCGCCGAAGTGCCTGGCCGCGTAGCCGTGTGCCGCCTCGTGCAGCGTGATCGCGAAAATCCCCGGTATCGCGTACAACGCAATGAGACGAACAATGCTTTCTTCATCGCCCGGAAGAATCAGCGTCGAACTCAGGATCGGTTCGCGCATCTCCTCGAGCAGGGCCCGAACCACCGCGTGATCCGGTACACGCAGTCCGATAGTCTTGCGCCGGGGATTGAGCAAGCGTTTCGGCACCTCGCGCGTGGCCTTGAGAATGAAGGTATAGCTTCCCGGTGTCGCCGCCTTGAGACTGCGGTACTGCGCGTTGTCAACGACTGCATACTGACCCAGTTCCGACAGATCCCGGCATACCAGGGTGAAATGATGATGCTCGTCTACCCCGCGGATGCGCCGGATGCGCTCCATCGCGGTCTTGTCGCCGATATGACAGCCGAGCGCATAGCAGGAGTCGGTGGGATACACCATCAATCCGCCGTCGCGCACGATTTCCACTGCCCGCCGGATCAGGCGCGGCTGGGGATTATTCACGTGGATGGAAAAATACTGTGCCATGGCTGGCTCAGGCTGCGGACCGCAACACTTCCCAGTCCTGCCATAACGTCCGCGCGCCATCCGGAAAGGGCGGAATATCGCCCAGATCGGCCGGTCCTTGCGCCGCCGCGTGGAAGTCAGAGCCGGCGGATAGGCTGAATCCGAAGTGCGTTGCCAAGCGTAACATCGGGAGAGGATTGGCGCGACGCCCGCCGTAGAGTTCGAGCGCCTGGCCGCCATGCTGTTTGAATTCGTCGAGCAACGCGTGCATTTGCAGCGGCGCAAGACGGTACCGGTCCGGGTGGGCCAGCACGGCGTGGCCGCCCGCTCCACGGATCCATGCGATTGCCTGCCCGAGGGAGACCCACTGATGCGCGACGTAACCGCACTTACCCATCCCCAGGTACTTTTTGAATGCGGTCTTGGCGTCGGTGGCGTGCCCCTGCTCCACCAGAAAGCGGGCGAAGTGGCCGCGGCCTATGACGGCTGCGTCTCCGGCGAGCCGGGAGGCACCAGCCAGACTGTTCGGGATACCCGCGGCGTCAAGCTGCTGCGCGATCCGCACGGCACGAAGCCCGCGCGACAGGCGAATCCCGGCCAGGCCATGGGTAAGCGGTGCGTTGCGCGCCTCTATGCCGAGTCCGATCACATGCACGGTGAGGCCGGCCCAGGTGACCGAAACTTCGACTCCCGGCACGAAGCCGATGCCGGCCTCGCGAGCCGCTGCCGCCGCCTCCGCCAACCCGCCGACTTCGTCATGGTCGGTGAGCGCGAGCATGGTGACCCGGTTGTTAGACGCGCGCTCGATCAGCGCCGCGGGAGTCAACACTCCATCCGAATACGTGGAGTGGCTGTGTAAGTCGATGCGCAAGGATTGCACTGCTGGAGGAATAAGCTATGCATCATAACAAATCGCTTCGCCCGGAAAAACCTTTCTCCGCCGGAGGCCGTACACGAACGAGAGCGGGAAACTTGAGAATTCGCAGGACGACGGCGATGTGCGTTGCTGTCGGCTTGGTACTGACGATGACTTACCTGCCGCTTGCCGGTGCAGAACCGGGCTGCGAATCGCACAGCACCCCCAGGCGCGTGGCGGTGATTGAGTTGTACACCTCCGAAGGCTGCAACAGTTGCCCGCTCGCGGACCGGTGGGTGAGCGGCCTGCCGCTACGGGGTTTCAACGCGGACCGTGTGGTGCCGCTCGCGTTCCATGTCGATTATTGGGACTATCTCGGCTGGCGCGACCGTTTCGCCCAGGCAAGCTTCAGTGTGCGCCAGCGTGCGCAAGCCGATCGCGGCAGCGCGCGCTTCGTCTATACGCCGCAACTCTTACTCAACGGAGCGGACTTTCGTCAGCCTTTCCTTGACTCGGTATTTTCGGAACGGCTGGCGAAAGTAAACAGCAGGGTCGCAGCAGCCGATTTGCGTCTGGTGCAAAGGGCGGATAGTGCCGGTGTGAGCATTGAACTCGAAAGCCGTGTGATCGAACCCTCGGCGCATAAATTCTCCGAGACCTATGTTGCGTTGCTTGAGAACAACCTCAGCGGCGAAGTGCGCGCCGGTGAGAACAGCGGCAAGGTGCTGCTGCATGATTTCGTGGTGCGGGAAATGATCGGACCTTTGCGTGCCGATAGTTCCGGCCGGCTGCACTGGAGCGGAACCGTGGCGTTGCAGAGCCACTGGAAGCATCCCGATCTGGGGATCGCGGCATTCGTGCAGGACATCCGGGACGGCGACGTGCTGCAGGCGCTGCAGGCTCCGCTGTGCAGAAAACCCTGACGCCTGTCTTTTTTTCGCTCTGCGGTTTGCTCACGGAGGAACGATTGTGAAAGAATAGATCTCACCCCGTCTCGAAACACCACAAGAACACTCGGGCAGGAGATGAGCATCAGCATTCGCAGTCCCCGGGATTTTTGCGCCGGTCTGATTTTCCTGTTCTTTGGCGCCCTCGCGGCTTACATCGCCCGCGACTACCCGATGGGAAGCGCAGTACGCATGGGTCCCGGCTATTTCCCCTATCTCCTCGGCATCCTGCTCGCGCTGCTCGGCGTGGTGATCTGCATCAAGAGCCTGGTGGCCCACGGCGAGCGCATCGAGTCCGCGAGTCTGCGCGCGCTGTTGCTGGTGCTCGGCGCAATCGGAGTCTTTGCCGGCACGATTGAAAGCGCCGGCATTGTCATCGCCACTGCCCTGCTGGTGGGGATCGGGGCCGCAGCCAGCCCCGAGAGCCGGCTGCGGGAAGTCGTGGTCCTGATCGCGTTCATGCTGGCGCTGGCAGTGGGCCTCTTCACCTACGGCCTTGGCCTGCCGTTCAAGATATTTCCCATCTGATGGAGTTGCTCGCCAATCTGCAATTGGGGTTCGAAATCGCACTGACGCTGCAGAACATCCTGTATTGCCTCGTCGGCGTATTTTTGGGCACCCTGATCGGCGTATTGCCCGGCATCGGCCCGGTGGCAACCATCGCTATGCTGCTGCCCGCCACCTTCACGCTGCCTCCGGTGTCGGCGCTCATCATGCTCGCCGGCATCTACTACGGCGCGCAGTACGGCGGTTCGACCACGGCGATCCTGGTAAATCTTCCCGGGGAAGCCTCTTCGGTGGTCACCTGCCTGGACGGTTACGCAATGGCGCGCCAAGGCCGCGCTGGTCCTGCGCTCGCTATCGCCGCACTCGGATCGTTCTTCGCCGGGACGGTCTCGACGCTGATCCTGGCGATGTTTGCTCCACCCCTTGCCGAGATTGCGTTCAAGTTCGGCCCGGCGGAATATTTTTCCCTGATGGTGCTGGGTCTGATTGCCGCGATCGTGCTGGCCCACGGTTCGCTCATCAACGCCATAGCGATCATCCTGCTGGGCCTGCTGCTGGGATTAGTCGGCGCCGACACCAACACCGGGCAGTTCCGCTTCACCTTCGGCCTGCCCCAGCTCACCGACGGCATCGGCTTCGTAGTGGTGGCGATGGGTCTGTTCGGTTTTTCCGAGATCATCGCCAACCTCGAGCGCCGCGCCAAGCGCGAAGTGGTCATGGCGAAGATCACCAGCCTGTTTCCCACGCGGGATGACCTCAAAGCATCGTGGAAAGCAGTATTGCGCGGCACCGGAATCGGGGCTCTCCTGGGTATACTGCCGGGCGGCGGCGCCACGCTGGGATCGTTCGCTGCATATGCGCTGGAGAAGAAAGTGGCCAAGGATCCGACGCGCTTCGGAAAAGGCGCGATCGAGGGCGTGGCCGGGCCGGAATCGGCGAACAACGCCGGCGCGCAGACCTCCTTCATTCCATTGCTGACGCTCGGCATCCCGACAAATGCGGTGATGGCGCTGATGATCGGCGCGATGACCATTCACGGCATTACCCCCGGTCCGCAGGTGATGACCGAACGCCCTGAATTGTTCTGGGGAATGATTGCCAGCATGTGGATCGGCAACCTGCTGCTGGTGGTGCTGAATCTTCCGTTGATCGGCATCTGGGTGAAGCTGCTGTCGGTGCCGTACCGGATCCTCTATCCCGCTATACTGTTGTTCTCCTGCATCGGCGTGTACAGCCTCAACAACAGCGCGGTCGACGTCGCACTGGCGCTGGCCTTCGGCTTCCTCGGGTATCTGTTCATCAAGTTCGACTGCGAACCGGCGCCGCTGCTGCTCGGATTCGTGCTCGGCCCGATGATGGAGGAAAACCTGCGCCGGGCGCTGCTGTTGTCCCGAGGGGATCCCACCGTGTTCGTGACGCGCCCGCTGAGCCTGGCGCTGCTGGTGGCTGCGGCGGCGCTGCTGGTCGTCGTGGTGGTGCCGGCGGTGCGCAGGAAGCGCGAGGAAGCGTTCCAGGAATAGGCCATGGCAGAGTTCTTCAGGGATCTTGCCGGCCCTTCGCGACGCACCTGGCTGCATGCGTTGATATTTGTATTCGGCGCATGCGCTGCAAGCGCAACGCTGCCGCAGGACTATCCCAGCCGGCCGATCCGCATCATCGTACCGTTTCCCGCGGGCGGCACCGCCGATCTGCTGGCGCGCCAGATCGCCCAGACGATGAGCGAGGCATTGCGCCAGCAAGTCCTCATCGAGAACCGCACCGGCGCCGGCGGTAATATCGGCGCGGATCTCGCAGCGAAGTCGAAACCTGACGGCTACACGCTGCTCATGGGTACTGTTTCCACCCATGCGATCAATCCGAATCTCTATGCGAAGATGCCTTACGATCCGGTGAAGGATTTCGCGCCAGTAACGATGGTAGCGAGGATGCCGAATCTTCTGGTGGTCCACCCATCGGTGCCAGCGAAAAATGTCGCAGAATTGATCGCGTTGGCGAAAGCCAGGCCCGGCGCCCTTGCCTTTGCGTCCGCAGGCAACGGCACCACTCAGCATCTTGCAGGCGAGCTTTTCAAGAAGATGGCGGGCGTGGACATGATCCACGTGCCTTACAAGGGCAATGCCCCGGCCGTAACCGATCTGGTCGGCGGACAGGTGCAGGTGATGTGCGACAACATCCCGGTGTCACTCCAACAGGTGCGCGCCGGCAAGCTGCGCGCGCTTGCGGTGACGGGTCCCGTACGTTCGCCGGTGCTGCAGGATTTGCCTACCGTTGCCGAAGCCGGACTGCCCGGCTACAGCATCACCTCGTGGTTCGGCCTCTATGCGCCGTCGGGCACCTCGCCGCAGATCATCGCGCGCCTGAACCGGGAGGCCAACAGGGCGCTGGCAACTGCGCAGATCCGCCGGCGATTGACTGACCAGGGAATCGAACCCGCGGGCGGTACACCGGGCCAGTTCGCGGACTTCATGCATGCCGAACTGGTGAAATGGGGCACGATCGTCAGGGAATCCGGCGCGCGCGTGGAGTGACGATTTTCCTAGCGGCCGGCCTTGACCGCCTGCTCGCGAATCGATGTGAGGCTGGTGCGCGTGGTGATGGCTTCCGGATCGATCCGCAGTTCCAGCAACGCCGGTTTGCCCGACGTCACCGCCCGTTCGAATGCCGGTGCGAAGTCCGCAGTCCTCTGCACCGTCTCACCGTGCAATCCGTAGGCGCGCGCCAGCGCGGCAAAGTCCGGATTGTCGAGCGCGGTCGCGTACACCCGCGCGGGATACTCGCGTTCCTGGTGCATTCGGATGGTGCCGTACATGCCGTTGTTGATCACGACGAACACGACCGGCAACCGATACTGCGCGGCTGTAGCCAGTTCCTGCCCGTTCATCAAAAAGCAGCCGTCCCCGGAAAAACTCACCACCACGCGATCGGGGTGCACCACCTTGGCGGCGATACCCGAAGGCACGCCGTAACCCATCGCGCCGTTGGTGGGACCCAGTTGGGTACGGAAACCGGTGTACTGATAGAAACGCTGTACCCAGCCCGAGTAATTGCCCGCGCCGTTGGTGATGATGGCGTTTTCCGGCAAGCGGCCGCGCAGGAAGACCATCACCTCCCCCAGATCAAGATCGCCGGACATCGGGCCAGGCTTGAGATTCTTCAGGTAATCCTCGCGGGCCCGATGGGTCCAGTCGCGCCAGCGCGAGGAATCCACGGATGGGAGGTTCGCTGCCGCTTGCGCAAATTCCGCCATCCCGGAGTTGATCATCAGTTCGGCCTGGTAAACCCGGCCCAACTCTTCGCCCCCTGGATGCACGTGCACGAGGCGTTGCAGCGGACGTGGGATCGGGAACAATGTGTATCCGCCGGTGGTCATCTCGCCAAGCCGCGGACCGATCGCCAGGATCAAATCGGCGCTGCGTATGCGTTCCCCGAGCAAGGGATTGATGCCGATACCCACCTCTCCGTAGTAGTTGGGATGCCGGTTGTCGAGCAGATCCTGCCTGCGGAAACTGCATCCCGCAGGCAAGTTGTTGGATTCGATGAAGGCGCGAATGTCATTGCACGCCTGCGCCGACCAGTCGCCGCCGCCGAGTACGACCATCGGTTTATGCGCCTGCACCAGCATGTCGCGCAATCTCTCCATGTCGGCCACGCCCGGATGCGGTTTCACCCTCTTGTAAGGCTTGGCATCCGCGATCACCGCCTGGCCCGTCAGCATGTCTTCAGGCAGTGCCAGCACCACCGGACCGGGGCGCCCCGACACCGCGGTATGAAACGCGTGGCTGACCAGTTCGGGAATCCGATCGGTGCGGTCGATCTGCGCCACCCATTTCGCCATTTGCCCGAACATGCGACGGTAGTCCATTTCCTGAAACGCCTCGCGCTCGACTACGTCGCTGCCGACCTGGCCGATGAACAGGATCATCGGGGTCGAATCCTGGAATGCGGTGTGCACGCCAATGCTGGCGTTGGTGGCCCCCGGCCCGCGGGTGACGAAGCAGATTCCGGGTTTTCCGGTGAGCTTGCCGTAGGCCTCGGCCATGAACGCTGCACCGCCCTCCTGCCGGCAGACGATCAGGCGCACGCGCTCACGCGCCTCAAAGAGCGCATCCAGCACCGCCAGATAACTCTCGCCCGGAACGCAGAATGCGGTGTCGGTTCCGTGGAGCTGCAACTGATCCACCAGAATTCGGCCGCCGTTCCGAAAAGGCATGTTTTCGTTCATCGCACTCGTCGGTGTAGTCTGAGCGCCGGATTATACCCAAGGCATCCGCATATCCAGATCCACAATTCGAGCCGCGTGTCGGCGTGATCGATTTGGATATAATGGGCTGGATTTCAAAGCATTAGGCGGAGCGTTCGCACCCGACGGCCGGGCGAGATACTGACAACAACAGGGAGGTCACAACTCATGGTCTGGTCCCAGGTTTACGATCCACTCGGAAATGCCTGGCTTTCAACGCTGTGCGCAGCGATTCCCATCATCGTACTGCTCGGCAGCCTGGCGTTCTTCAGGATCGCCGCGCATTGGGCTGCGATTCTTGGGCTGGTAAGCGCTCTGTTCATCGCCATCGTCGTCTACGGCATGCCCACGGCGACGGCCGGTGGGGCTGCACTCAACGGTGCGCTGTTCGGTCTGCTCCCCATCGGGTGGATCGTGCTGAACATCATTTTTTTGTATCAACTCACGAAGCAAAAGGGCTACTTCAAGGTCCTGCAGGACAATATCGCCAACGTAACCGAGGACAGGCGGTTGCAACTGCTGTTGATCGCCTTCGCCTTCGGCGCATTCTTCGAAGGCGCTGCTGGATTCGGCACACCGGTCGCAGTGACAGGGGCGATCCTCATTGGGCTGGGCTTCTCGCCGCTGGCCGCGTCGGGCCTGTCTTTGATTGCGAACACCGCGCCGGTGGCCTATGGAGCGCTTGGTACGCCAGTGATCACGCTTGCGGCCGTGACGGGCTTAGACGTGAACGCCCTGTCCGCCATGGTGGGACGCCAGCTCCCGTTCTTCTCGGTGCTCGTTCCATTCTGGCTGATCTGGGCGTTCGCCGGCTGGCGCGGGATGATCGCCGTATGGCCTGCCATCCTCGTGACTGGCGTCAGCTTCGCGATCCCGCAGTTTCTCATCTCGAACCTGCACGGCCCAATGCTGGTTGACGTGGGTTCGGCGGTGATATCCATGGCCTGCCTGGTGACCTTCCTCAGGTTCTGGAAGCCGAAGCAGATCTGGACCAGCACCGCACTCAAAGGTCACCAGAGGGACAGCGGGATCGCAGATGTCGCGCCAACCAAGTTCGAGCAGCATCCCTCCGGCCTGGTGATCCGTGCCTGGATCCCGTGGTTGATCCTGAGCGTGTTCGTATTCGCTTGGGGCTTCCAGACCACGAAGAATTTCCTCGACGGCAAAACCACGGAGACCATCACTGTCGACGGACAAACGAAGCAGAAGGTGAGCTATGCCTTCACTCGAGTTGAGATCCCCATTGCCAATTTGCACGAGAAGGTCGAGAAGGTACCGCCGGTGGTGGCCAAGCCTGTCAAGGAGGGCGCCAAGTACAATTTCAATTGGGTGTCCGCCACCGGGTCCGGCATCTTTCTCGCCGCAGTAGTAGCCGGCTTATTCATGGGTTATTCCATCGGTGGACTATTCCGCCAGTATTGGATGACGATCAAACTGGTGAAATTCTCGCTGCTCACCATCGCGGCGATGCTCGCCTTGGGATTCGTAACGCGCTACTCCGGCACTGACGCGACGATGGGGCTCGCATTTGCCCACACCGGCGTACTCTACCCGTTCTTCGGGACACTGCTCGGCTGGCTGGGCGTGGCGCTGACCGGTTCCGACACGTCGTCAAACGTTCTGTTCGGTGGCCTGCAGAAGATAACCTCAGAGCAGCTCGGCTTGAATCCGATCCTGATGACCTCGGCCAATAGCTCCGGCGGCGTGATGGGCAAGATGATCGACGCGCAGTCCATCGTCGTGGCTTCCACCGCGACCCGCTGGTACGGCCACGAGGGCGACATCCTGCGCTACGTTTTCTTCCACAGCGTGGTACTGGCGATGCTGGTCGGCGGCCTGGTGATGCTGCAGGCCTACGTCTATCCGTTCACGCTGCTGCAGATCTTTCCTGCGACACCATAGCGCTGTCGGCAACGCAGCCAACAAAAAGCCCACCGTTTGCGGTGGGCTTTTTTCGTCCGTTGAATCCTGCTAACCGGCGGCCTTTGCCTCTTCGGCGACGGCCTTCATCGACAGCCGCAGCCGCCCCTTCTCGTCGGCCTCGAGGACCTTGACCCGCACGGCCTGACCCTCCTTGAGGTGGTCGGCAACGCTGTTGACGCGCTCATTGGCAATCTGGGAGATGTGCAGCAAGCCGTCCTTGCCGGGCAGCACGCTCACGATCGCGCCGAAATCCAGGAGCTTGAGCACGGTGCCGTCGTAGACGCGGCCGACTTCGACTTCCGCGGTAATCTCCTCGATGCGGCGTTTGGCCGCCTCGCCGCCCTCCGAAGAAACGCACGCGATGGTCACTGTACCGTCGTCGTTGATGTCGATTGTGGTGCCGGTCTCTTCGGTGATCGCGCGTATCACCGCACCGCCCTTGCCGATCACGTCCCGGATTTTCTCCGGCTTGATCTTGATGGTGATCATGCGCGGTGCGTAAGCGGAGAGTTCCGAGCGCGGGGTGGCCAGCGTTTGCCGCATCAAGCCGAGAATGTGCATCCGCCCTTCGCGCGCCTGCAGCAGCGCGACGTTCATGATTTCCTTGGTGATGCCCTGGATCTTGATGTCCATCTGCAGGGCCGTGATACCCGATTCGGTCCCGGCGACCTTGAAATCCATGTCGCCGAGATGGTCCTCGTCACCGAGGATGTCGCTCAGCACCGCGAAGCGGTTGCCCTCCTTGATCAGGCCCATGGCGATGCCCGCAACATGCGCCTTGAGCGGCACCCCGGCATCCATCAGCGCCAAACAGCCGCCGCACACCGATGCCATCGAACTCGAGCCGTTGGACTCGGTAATCTCGGAAACCAGTCGGATCGAATAGGCAAATTCCTCGGGAGCCGGCAGTACCGCCAGCAGCGCGCGCTTGGCAAGCCGTCCATGCCCGACTTCGCGCCGCTTCGGAGTGCCTACACGGCCGGTTTCTCCGGTCGCGTAAGGCGGCATGTTGTAGTGAAGCATGAAGCGCTCTCTGTACTCGCCCTGCAGCGCGTCGATGATCTGTTCGTCTCGTACGGTGCCCAGCGTGGCCACCGCCAGGGCCTGCGTTTCGCCGCGGGTGAACAGCGCCGAACCATGGGTGCGCGGCAGCACGCCGGCGCGGATTGTGATCGGCCGCACGGTGCGGGTATCGCGTCCGTCGATGCGCGGCTCGCCGTTGAGAATCTGGCTGCGCACGATTTTCGACTCGATATCGCTGAAAATCGACTTCACCAGGTTGACGTGCGCGCTGTCCGAGCCTTCGGGCGCCACTTCGGTCAAAACCTTGGCACGGATCTGCTCTACCTTCTCGCTGCGCGCCTGTTTCTGCCGCAGGCGATATGCCTCACGCAGTTCCTCCTCGGCAAGCTGGGCGATACGTTCGCTGATGCTGCCGTCCTTCTGGGGAGGGGCCCAATCCCACACCGGCTTGCCGGCTTCGTCGGCAAGTTCGTTGATGGTATCGATAACCGCCTGCATCTGCTGGTGGCCGAACACGACTGCACCCAGCATCACGTCTTCGGAAAGCTCCATCGCCTCGGACTCGACCATCAGCACCGCCTGCTTGGTGCCGGCCACGACCAGGTTCAGCCGGGAGGATTTGAGTTCGGTTGCCGTAGGGTTGAGAACGTATTCGCCGTTAAGGTAGCCTACGCGCGCACCACCGATCGGTCCGTTGAAGGGAATACCCGAGATCGCCAGCGCAGCGGAAGCGCCGATCATTGCCGGGATGTCGGAGTCCACCTCGTTGTTCGAGGAAATGACTGTGGCAATGACCTGGATTTCGTTGAAGAAGCCCTCCGGGAACAGCGGGCGGATGGGACGGTCGATCAGGCGCGAGGTGAGCGTTTCTTTTTCCGATGGCCTGCCCTCGCGCCTGAAAAATCCGCCGGGGACCTTGCCGGCTGCGTAGGTTCGCTCCTGATAATCCACGGTCAGCGGGAAGAAATCCTGTCCCGGCTTGGCGTCCTTGTTGCCGACGACGGTGACCAGCACCACAGTGTCGTCCATGTTTACCATGACCGCGCCGTGAGCCTGGCGTGCAACTTCGCCGGTTTCGAGCGTCAGCGTGTGGCGCCCGTAGTTGATGGTTTTCCTGATTACGTTCAAGAGGGTTCCCTCTGATGCTGAATTGCGAAGGAGCGGGGACCGCCCCTTGACGCGGTTGATCGCTTCGGAATTTCCGGTCGGCGCATCGCTGCCAGGCCGGAGTACGGGAAATGCTTAAGACTTGCCCGGAGCCACCGAAGGAAATGAATTCTTTACTTGCGGAGCCCGAGACGATCGAGCAGCGAGCGGTACCGCTCGCTGCTCGCCTGGCGCAGGTAGTCCAGCAACTTGCGGCGGCGGCTCACCATTTTCAACAGCCCGCGGCGGGAATGATGGTCCTTTACGTGGGCCTTGAAATGATCGGTCAGGTCGTTGATGCGCGCGGTAAGCAGCGCGACCTGCACTTCGGGAGAGCCGGTGTCGGCCTTGGCCCGCTGATGTTCCTGCAAAATCTGAGCCTTTTGGCTCGTCGTTATCGCCATTACCCTGTCTCCGAAAGAAAGGCCGACATTCTACCCGCGGAATCCGGGGTTTCAAAGCGTTTCTAGGGGCTTAATCGCGCATCTGCCGGCTTTTCCTGCACCGCCGCCGGGTTGGCCAGCATGCGTTTCGGGGCGACGATGCCGCCGGAGCGGCCTTCACCCAGTCCCAGAAAAACTCCAGTCGGACCATACAACCTGACGGGGCCCCGCTGCACGACCTCAACGGCGGGCCGCACCTCGAGGCCGGTGCTGACGCGTTTGACCTGGGCGCTATCGAGACGCAATGCCGGATAGGCGCTTACCAGCAGGTCGACGGGCAGCACACGGGTGGCTCCGACCACGGGCCCGGACTTTTCAAGTTCCTCGAGTCCGATTGCAGAGGCCACATCCAGGTCGGCAATCCGGGTCCGCCGCAGCGCCGACAAGTACCCGCCACAACCCAGTGCCTCGCCGATATCCTGCGCCAATACCCGGATGTAGGTCCCCTTGCTGCAGGCCACCGTGATGGACAACATATTTTTCTTTAAATCAATTATTTCCAGACTTTTTATAAGAACGTTTCTCACGCTCCTTTCCACCTCGATTCCGGCTCGGGCATACGCGTACAACGGTCGACCGTCCTTCTTCAGCGCGCTGTGCATCGGCGGCCGCTGCAACATCGGCCCGGTGAAGACGCGCACGACCTCACGCAATTTATCGACGCCGAAATCCGGTACACCGGCTTCCCGTATCGCGCCTTCGGCATCCCCGGTCGAGCTGACAAAACCCAGTCGGATCACCGCCTCATAGCTTTTGTCCGCATCGAGCATCGAGTAGGAAAACTTGGTGGCCTCGCCAAGGCAGATTGGCAGCAGACCGGTGGCCAGCGGGTCGAGCGTTCCGGTATGTCCCGCCTTGATCCGACCGAACAGGCGCCGTACACGTTGCAAAGCGGCGTTGGAAGTCAGGCCGGCAGGCTTGTCAAGGAGCAGAACGCCGTGAATCATGGGACGAGACTGCCGACCGTACATAAGGACTTTACCAAGGCCGTCAGTCTTGATCTTTGCCGGGCTTCACCGATGGCGGGGAGGCCACAGCTTCATCGATCAGCTTGGACAGGCGCACGCCGCGTTCGACCGATTCATCGTGGACAAAATGGAGTTCGGGAACGATGCGCAGCTTGAGGCCGCCGGCAAGCTGGGAACGCAGGAAGCCGGACGCGTGTTGCAGGCCCTGTTGTGTCTGCGAAACGACCTCCGGGCCACCCAGGGTGGTGAAGAAAATCTTCGCGTGCCGGTAATCGTTGCTGACCTCCACGCCGGTCAGCGTAATCATGCCAACCCGCGGATCCTTGAGTTCGCTGCGGAGCAGCCCCGCCAGATCTCGCTGGATCTGGTCCGCTATACGCCCGAGTCTGGAAGGGTCCTTTGCCATGTTCTGCCCAATGGATATACCGGACCGACCGGGTTCGGCGCAGCGAGGCGCGGATGCGGGGGAATTCGCGCGCCATGGGTTCGCGAGTGCTTAGTGTTAAATGTTGAATGTTGAGTTCTGAATTACCCTGCGCACCCGTAGCACCTACAACTCAACACTAAAAACTCAACACTCAAAACTGCGCTCACAGGGTACGCGCGATCTCGACGACTTCGTAGACTTCGAGCTGATCACCGACCTTGAGGTCGTCGAAATTCTTGACCGAAAGACCGCACTCGAACCCGGCTTTCACCTCGCGTACGTCGTCCTTGAAACGCTTGAGTGAATCCAGTTCACCGGAAAAGATGACCACGTTGTCCCGCAACACGCGCACCTGTGATCCTCGACGCACCAGACCTTCGAGCACGTAACAGCCGGCCACTGTACCGACCTTGGAGATCTTGAACACCTGGCGTATCTCCACCATACCGATGGTGCTTTCCTTCTTGTCCGGCGTTAGCATCCCGGACAGCGCGGCTTTGATCTCGTCAACTGCCTCGTAAATCACGTTGTAGTAGCGTAATTCGATGCCATGCGCCGCAACCAGTTTTCTTGCCATTGTGTCGGCCCGCGTATTGAAGCCGATGATCACCGCATTCGATGCCAGAGCCAGGTTGACGTCCGACTCGGTAATCGCGCCGACGCCCGCATGGACGATATTGACCTTGACCTCGGCAGTGGACAGCTTTTCGAGCGATTGAGACAACGCTTCGTATGAACCTTGCACATCCGCCTTGATGATCAACGAAAGCGCCTTTGCCTGACCAACGGACATCTGGTCGAACATACCCTCAAGTTTGGCGGTCTGTTGTTTCGCCAGTTTGACCTCGCGAAACTTGCCCTGACGGAACAACGCGATCTCGCGTGCCTTGCGCTCGTCGCCCAGCACCACCATCTCCTCGCCGGCGATCGGCACATCGGACAAACCCTGGACCTCTACCGGGATTGAGGGGCCGGCCTCCGGCACCGGATCTGCGGCCTCGTCGAGCATTGCGCGAACACGGCCGAATACGGCGCCCACAAGTACCACATCACCGCGCTTGAGCGTTCCCGACTGGACCAGAATGGTGGCGACCGGACCACGACCCTTGTCGAGCCGTGACTCGATCACCACGCCGTGCGCCGGAACGTTCTTAGGCGCCCTGAGCTCGAGAACTTCGGCCTGAAGCAGAATGCGTTCGAGCAACTCATCGATGCCTTTGCCGGATTTTGCCGAGACGTCCTGGAACATCGTGTCGCCACCCCACTCTTCGGGCACGACCTGCTCTCCGGCGAGTTGCTGGCGGATTTTTTCCGGGTTGGCCTCCGGCTTGTCGACCTTGTTGACGGCTACCACCAGCGGCACCTTGGCAGCCTTCGCGTGGTGTATTGCCTCGATGGTCTGCGGCATCACGCCATCGTCCGCAGCGACCACCAGAACGACCAGATCGGTCACTTTCGCACCACGGGCACGCATTGCGGTGAAGGCTTCGTGGCCGGGCGTGTCGAGAAAAGTGATCATGCCGCGCGGCGTGTTCACATGATAGGCGCCGATGTGCTGGGTGATGCCGCCGGCTTCGCCGCTGGCCACGCGGGTGCGGCGGATATAGTCCAGCAAAGATGTCTTGCCATGGTCTACGTGGCCCATGACGGTAACGACCGGTGCGCGTGGTTCCGCCACTACATCGTGCTTTTCCGCTTCCTCGCTGAGGAAAGACTCCGGATCATCCAGTTTGGCGCGCTTGGCGATGTGGCCCATTTCGTCGACCACGATCATCGCTGTCTCCTGGTCGATCACCTGATTGATCGTTACCATGCTGCCGAGCTTCATCAACACTTTGATGACTTCGGCGGCCTTCACCGACATCTTCTGAGCCAGAGCCGCGACGGTGATGGTCTCCGGCACCAGCACCTCGCGTACGATCGGTTCAGTCGGCGCGTTGAACGACTGGTCGGTGGTGACCACCTCGCTCTTATGCTTGGGGCTGCGGCCCATGCGTGCATGCCAACCCTCGACGCACCGGGAATCGTCGCCGCGAGTCTTGAGTCCTCGGCGCCTGGCGGATTCATCCTTCCAGGCGGTTTCGGATTTCTTGGCGGTTTTGGGTTTGGCCGGTTTATCTCCCGGCTTCGTCGCGGGTTTGTGCAGCGTGCCTTCGGTTGTCAGCTTCTTGGCAGCCGGTCCTTCAGCGGGTTGCGGCGCCGCCGCGACGACGGGTTTCTCCGACTCAGCCACGGCCGCCGGCACCGAGTCCTTGGCCGTCTTGCGCCTGCGCTGCTGTTTCTGGACCGCTTCGGCGCTCTGCCGGGCGATCAGCTCCGCCTGTTTACGCGCCTCTTCCTCCCGCAATGCCGTCTGTTCCGCGTCGATCGCGGCAGGAGGGACGGTTTCGGCAACGGGCGCGGGCGCCTCCGCAGCCGCGGCATCACGCTTGACCAGAACGCGTTTCTTCTTGACTTCGACCTGGATCGTTCGCGCCTTGCCGGTACTGTCGGCCTTCTTGATTTCCGTCGTCTGGCGCCGGGTCAGCGTGATCTTGTTCTTGGTGTCCTTGGCCCCATGAACGCGCCGCAGGTAATCCAGGAGCTGGGTCTTATCCTGCTCCGTGAGCACGGTATCTTCGGCAAGCGCCTTGCCCACTCCTGCTGCCTGCAGCTGCTCGAGGAGTAACGCCGAAGGCAGTCCCAGCTCCTTGGCAAATTGTGAGACATTCATCTGCGCCATATGTCGTTATCCCTGGCTTGCCGCGAACCACGGTGCGCGCGCCGTCATGATCAGTTGCTTGGCTCGCTCCGCATCGATTCCCGTCAGTTCCACAAGGTCATCCACCGCCAGATCGGCCAAGTCCTCCTGGGTGGTCACGCCTTTCGCGGCCAGCACGCGTGCCGTCTCGTTATCCATGCCCTCGAGCGTGAGCAGGTCGCTGGCCACGTTTTCGACATGCTCCTCGCTGGCGATGGCCTCGACAAGAAGCGCATTGCGCGCGCGGCTCCGCAGCTCGTTGACGGTATCTTCGTCGAAAGACTCGATTTCCAGCATCTCGTTGATCGGCACATAGGCCACTTCTTCGAGCGTCGTGAATCCCTCCTGGATCAGAATGCCGGCAACTTCCTCGTCCACGTCGAGGCGTTCCATGAAGAGCTTGCGTATCGTTGCGGATTCCTCCTCGTTCTTCTTCTGGGACGCCTCCTCCGTCATGATATTGAGTTCCCAGCCCGACAACTCGCTCGCCAGACGCACGTTTTGTCCGTTGCGGCCGATCGCCTGCGCAAGATTCTCCTCGTCGACGACCACGTCCATGCTGTGCGATTCTTCATCAACGGTGATCTTGCTCACCTCGGCGGGCGCCAGGGCATTGATGACGAACTGCGCAGGATCCGGTGACCACAGGGTGATATCCACGCGCTCGCCCGCGAGTTCGGCGGTCACGGCCTGTACCCGTGAACCACGCATTCCGACGCAGGTGCCGATCGGATCAATGCGCGGATCATTCGATTTCACCGCAATTTTGGCGCGGGATCCCGGGTCGCGCGCCGCCGCCTTGATTTCCAGCAAGCCTTCCTCGATTTCCGGCACTTCCATTTCGAACAGTTTGATCAGGAACTCCGGCACCGTCCGCGACAGAATCAACTGCGGGCCACGATTATTGCGGTCCACCTTGAGCAGAAATGCGCGTACGCGGTCGCCGATCCGAAGGTTCTCCTTCGGGATCATCTGATCCTTGGGCAATGCCGCCTCGATGCGTCCGGACTCGATGATTGCGTTGCCCCGCTCCATGCGTTTGATGGCACCGGTGACGATGAATTCCTTACGCTGCAGGAAATCATTGAGAATCTGCTCGCGCTCCGCATCCCGGATCTTCTGCAGGATGACCTGCTTGGCGGTTTGCGCGCCGATGCGCCCGAACTCTACCGGTTCGAGCGGCTCTTCGACGAAATCATTGATCTGGAGATTCGGGTCCCGCTCGTGGGCATCGGTCAGGGCGATCTGCTGCGCCGGGATCTCGTGATCATTGTCGGCAACGATCTGCCAGCGCCGGAACGACTTGTACTCGCCCGTCTCGCGGTCGATCTCAACGCGCACATCCACGTCGTCTTTGAAACGCTTCTTCGTAGCCGAAGCCAAGGCAAGCTCAAGCGCGCCGAAAACAATGTCCTTCTCGACATTCTTTTCGCGCGCCAGCGCATCAACAAGCATCAACAGCTCGCGGCTCATTTCTGAATTCTCCAGTCAAATATTCGGGACCAGACGGGCTTTATTGATGTCGGCAAATGCTATCGTTATCAGTTCGCCATCGACATCCAGTTGAAACCCGTCTTCCCTTACGTTCTGCAGCACTCCGGCCACTCGCTTGCGACCGTTGATCGGGATGCGCAATTTCACTTGAACGTGTTCCCCGGAAAATCGTTCGAAGTCTTTCGCCCGCTTCAGTGGCCGGTCCAGCCCGGGGGACGAAATTTCCAGCCGGTCATAGTCCACGTTTTCGACGGCGAACAATCGCGTGAGGTGATTGCTGACGGCGGCACAGTCGTCAACATTCACGCCGCCGACCTTGTCGATGAAAATCCGCATCAGCCTGCCATGATTGGCAAGCTCAACATCAACAAGCTCGTAGCCGAGTCCGCCCACCGTCTTTTCGAGCAATCCATCCAGGTCCACTAGTATCGTTTTCACAAACAAAAAATGGGCACTCGGCCCACCTTGTTTTCAAATCGGGGGAATTTTAGCAAAATTCCCGTTAAAATCAAACGGCAACAACACGCGTCGTTCCGCGAAATGCCTCCGGATCGATACCCTGATGTCCCAATATCTAATGTGTGTTGCCAGATCGCACTTTGCAAGTACTTGGATGCATACGTTAATGCAATGACACGGGTAAGTTTTTTTCGATCGGAATCGGCGCAGGTTCTTTTTGACGCGGCCGCAAGTACTGCCAGGGCCTCGCGGGGCGGTGACCTGCTTGGGCTGCCGCGTCACTTGCTCGCGCAGGCGGGCAAGCGAGTGTCCGAAGATCCTGGCGGTGACCGACTCTGGTTCCGACATGACCTCCGCCAAGGCGTATTGGGCGGTGAGCTACTTTAGTTGCGGCATCCGCCGGAGGCATACGGGGCGGTGACCTACTTTAGTTGCGGCCGTCTGACCTGAAGGTCAGACTTAACTTGGGCCGGGGCCCAAGTTAGCCTGCA
>WNFR01006604.1_pt1 | contig 23231 bp, 19 predicted proteins | sample 5400221 | NCBI WGS metagenome assembly WNFR01 (sample SAMN13153357, study PRJNA577476) | soil metagenome | isolation source: 40 cm soil under Madrone tree | place: USA:California | collected 2016-06-14 | reverse complement strand
CTACTTTGATCGCTGCGGACTGCTGTCGCTGCAAGATCAACGGCGAAAGCTCCAGATTACTTTATGAACCGCCGTATACGGAACCGTACGTACGGTGGTGTGGGAGGACGGGAGCCGCGAGGCTCCCTCCTACCCGATCGCGTGCAGCGTTGCTGACGGTCCTTCACCGCTGGACGCATTCGAACGGACGAAAGTATAACCATTGAACCGATAGCTGTGAGACGAAGACTTTTGCGAGCTTTGCGGTCCTTTGCGTCTTTGCGTTAAGAATTCTCGGCGCGATGGCGCAAAGCTCGCGAAATCTGAACGCCCGCTTCGAGCGCAATGACGGGCTACGACGTGATGATTCCTATTCGCACTGAAACACTTGAAGACCACGGCTTTGTCCGGCTGGTTAACGAGCTCGCTTTTGGCCGTCGCAATGAAGCTGATCTGGTCGACTCGCTTCGGGCGCATGCACATCCGTGCATTTCGCTCGTCGCGGTTGTCGATGAGCATGTCGAGCTAGAGTCCGACAAGCTGCCAGCTTGTCGAAGAGTTGTTGGGCACATCTTCTTCAGCCCGGTATCTATTGAAACCGAATCCGGCGATTTCACTGCGATGGGGCTTGCGCCGATGGCAGTCCTGCCGGAACACCAGAATCAAGGGATCGGCGCACAGCTTGTTCGAGAAGGATTGAAAGAGTGTCTGCGCTTGGGCGAGAACATCGTCGTAGTGTTGGGGCATCCGAACTACTATCCGAGGTTTGGCTTCGTGCCCGCGAGTTCGAAGGGTCTTCGCTCCGAGTACGATGTGGCCGATGAAGTGTTCATGGTGACGGAACTCCGGCCCGGTGCTCTTAGTGGGAAAGAGGGGCTCGTGAAGTACCATTTCGAGTTCGGTCACGTATGATCCTCGATGACACACAGAATACGGCCAGAACTCGGAGGGACAGTGCCAAAGCTTTGGGCTTGACATGGTTAGTGCCCACGAAATATAAGAGTCCCACTCCGAAGTTCTGATTAACCGTTGTCGCAGACTCCTGCCCGTGCAAGAATAAGGATAGTGGCGGAGTACGAGGCAAGAGGAGGAAGCAAGGCTCCATTGGTGACAAGCTCTAGCGCTACCCCCAAATTCGAATTCCCGCCGGTCATTGAGACTGCCCTGAGTCTTGAATTCAAGCCTCTAGAAGGTTGGTCGATTCCCCACTTTGGCTTGTTCTGGCAAAGGATACGCAAAGACTTTCCAGAAGTCAGCGTGCAGCCTCCGCTCGGATCAGATATAGAGACGTTCGACGGCCCTCGACTAGCATTAGTTCCACACCTTGCGCTCTTGGATACGCCAGAGGTCCGCTGTTGGTTTTACGATTCTAAAGGTGATCAACTCGTGCAAGTGCAGCACGACCGGTTCGTTCACAATTGGCGCCGCGCTGCGGGACAAGCGTATCCCAGCTACGAGCACGTAAGACCGAGGTTCGAATCCAACTGGGAAACCTTCTGTCGGTTCCTGCGCGAGGAAGACTTGGGCCCACCGGACATTGTTCAATGCGAGCTTACTTATGTAAATCACTTTGAAGCTGGACGGGAATGGGAGTCAATGAGTGATGTCGCGGAGATACTGGCTCCTTGGTCGGGGGAATTCAGCGGGGATTTTCTTCCAAAGCCGGAAGCAGTTCAAATAGCCGCCAGCTTTCTTATGCCCGATGACCGCGGCCGGCTGCGAGTTAGCCTACAGCCCGTTATGAGAACCGCCGATCGTAAGGAGATCATGCAGCTCAACCTAATTGCTAGGGGTGCGCCTGCGTCTAATGATTTAGGGGCGATCCTCGAATGGTTTGACCTCGGACATGAATGGATCGTACGAGGATTTACCGATCTGACCTCCCCCAAGATGCATGGCATTTGGCAAAGGCGCAGCTGACGCTCAAAGGAGGATTATGACTGCTGTCTTCGGTGCGCAATGGACTGGAGTAGTGCCACTGCCGGCTGCAACCGGTGATCTAAAGTATATTCGGGAAGTCGCGGCGAAGCTCGATTTCATTGCTGGGTTGCGACATAATTGGGATGGCGAACAAGGGAAGCCTATCGAACCGCGCATACTCGCGATCGCGAGTGAGTTGTTACTTCCGCTTTCTCGGTTTCAGCCACCCGTGCCGAGAATCGCTCCCGTTCTAGGGGGCGGTATACAGTTCGAGTGGGAAGTCGCCGGCAGATCTCTCGAAATCGAAATCCTCCCAGACGGGTCCGTTGAGTATCTCACAGCAGAAGGCGACAGAATTGAAGAGGGTAGCCTTCCCGATCTCCCAATCAACGAAGTCAGAACCTTGGCTGGATGGGTGATGGGACGCCGGTAGTCAGCAGCTATGTCACGAGTTCCGCCTGACGATCCGACGATCCGCGATGAAGAAACGCTTTGGCGGCGCATCCTCTACCGAGAAGACCAGCCGGACTGGTATGAACAAAGGGACGGCGAGTGGCGACCAACGTCGGTTGCCTTTTTGGATAACAGGTCGCCGAGCCACAGTCTCTCAGCCTATATTTCTTCTGAAACGGAGTTGAACCTTCTTCTTACAGACTATCCGAGAAACAACATCGCTGGATTTCTCGCTCGCACGCCTCGGGAATTCGATCAGACCATCCAACGCGTTCCGGATGCTGGATACGATTCACACGTCGAAATAACTCCACCCCCCGATCAATGGGGTAAAGAACAGCGGAAACGAAACTTAAGGAAGACCGCCGCCCGCGAAATGGCCCACAGCTCTCACTGGGTTTACATAAAGGGTTAGAAGGTCAGAACCTTAAGACCCTATCGCACTTCCGTCTATAACATTGGCGAATAAGTCCCCTGCTTAAGCCCTGTATCCAACTAATGATCCGTATCCAACTAATGATATTGATACAAGGTCATTCACTGCTCCCTTAATCAATGGCGCCCGACGGCAATGGTCTTCGTTCGCTTCGTTATCTCTTCCTGTTCTTCCTCTTGCTCCGCGATTCCTTCTCGCAATGCATCAAACGCAGGCAAGCGCGCAATGCTCGGCATTCGTGAGCCCGCGCCGCGAACCGAATACCAGATGATCTCGTTCATCACTCGATCGTCAGCCATATCCGCGTGCTCGAGATCCTGCTCGGAAGTGCGCTTCATCCAGTAAGCCTGGGTCGCATCGGTCGCGCGAGCCGGCGTGGTCAGGTTGTTTAAGGCAACATCGGGCAATACTGCTTTGTAATGCCGAAGGTCGGGTTTGTCCTGGAAGATGTCGATCGGCGCCGCCGATGCGTCAAGCTGATTCATCGGCTGCATGCCGAGGAGAATCTCCATCGTGCGAATCAAACTGACCGTGGTGTGAAATTCGTGAATCAGCGCGCCCGGCCGATTGTATGCGCTTATGACCAGAGCCGGTGCTCGATGACAATCGACGTGATCGGGTCCATCCTGCGCGTCGTCTTCAACGACGAAGATCGCAGTGTCGCGCCAGTAGGGACTGTTCGCAACCGCTTCTACCAGATACCCAACCGCGAAATCGTTCTCGGCGACGTAGAACTGCGGCGTCGGGTAACCGGCAGCCAGCCCGTTCGTATGGTCGCTCGACAACCGGAGCATCGAAAAATTAGGCAGGCGATCCGGCTTGCCCGCTTCGATGTCCGCAGCGTATGAGCGAAACTCCTCGAGCCATTCTCCAAGCCGCGAGGTGCCGCGGAAGCGCGGGTCCTCGTTGGTCCTGGTGATCGCGATGTCCGTCCAGCGCGTCGCGTCCCGGGCCGCGCGATAAGTGTCCGGGGTCATCACATCGGGCGTGGTCAAATCGAAGTTGCGGAACGTCGAGCTGCAATGGCCCTCCAGGGATTTCTTTGTTGGAATCACCGAAACTGTCGGGCTGATGTCGGGATAGGTCCGCGGGCGATTTGCATTCATCGAGGTGACACGCGCTTCGGAAATCGTGCCGACAAACTCGCCATAATTCCGATAGCTCAATCCCGCTCGCGCGGCGGCGTCCCAGAGATAGAGCGTCTCGGGCTCGGCCACGTCTCTGGCGCCGTTCAAGTAAGGAACATAACGTCGGAGCGCATTCGAGAAGTCGTCGGCGGTGATCGGAAGGGCGAACGCCGAAGGTTCGCCGGTTCGAGGGCCAAATTCGGGCAAGTGATTGAAGCCCTCGAAGTCGTATGGCGTTCCTCGCGTCGAGCGTTGCCAGCGGTAGGCCTTGTCGGTGTAGTCGCTCGAGAAGGCGGCGGTCGACCAGTTGTGACCTTCGGGGCTGGAAGCGGCGTTGACAAAGAATCGATCCAATAGCCCAAACCGCAACGCGAGCGCGTGCTGATTGGGAGTTATGTTCTGCGCGGTGGTCCCCTGGAACTTCGCGGCATCTCCCGCTCCGAAGATCGCGACTCGCGGATCGCCGTCGGCCGCGTGTCCATCGCCCGATGCCGCGACGTCACCGAACAACTGATCATAGGTGCGATTCTCTTTGATGATATAGATTACATGCTTGATCGGAGACGGTCCGGTGAAGAGCTTTGTTTTGATCGGGCCGATCACACCGTCGTTGCGCATCACCTGTTGCGTGTAAGCCGCAAGCGCGCGTTCGTCCGGTTCCGGAATCGCGCTGATGTTGGCCGAGATGAGCGACAAGCCGTGCTGTCCGGGCCGTCCGCTGCCTGCCGGGAAGCGGTCGTTCGGCAGATTGGGAACCATTCCCGAGTTATCGGCTACGAGCGACGAGTTTTGGAAACCGGTTCCTTTGCCGTTGCCGGCGAAGATCGTTCCTTCGATCACAGCGAGCGCGGATGGATACTGGCCCGTCGGTATAAAGCCACGCACCTTGCTGCGATCCGCATCGGCTTTATGGTTGTCCCGTTCTCGTTCGACTCTTTCGCCTTTTCCCGGGCGAGCGCCGGCGATTCCGCGCGCCTTGCTCGAGAGCGAAACTACCGCGACTGCGTTGGCGTGCGCGTTTGCAACGTACAACGTCGACTCGTCGGAGCTGAGCGCCAGGCTTTCGGGGCTGCCGCCGATGAGCGCGTTTTCTGCAAGCCTTACATTGATGCGCTCGATCTCAGCGTCGGCTGCGGTATCGATAACGGAAACGCTGTCGGCGTCCGAGTTCACGACGAACAGTCGAGTCCCGCTCGAATTCAGGATCATCGCGGTTGGATGGCGTTCTACCGGGATGTCCGCCAAAGGATGATCGGGCTCGCTCGGATCAATCACCGCGATCGATGCATCCGCCCAACGAGAAACATAAACCTTCGAAGTCACGGCCGAGCCTTTGGGAGAAAGCGCCACGACTCCGTACGGGGAACTGAATTGGGCCGAGCCCGATCGGCGGAGGTCTACACGAGTGAGCTTGCGAGTGTTGCGGACATTACTGATGATCCCGAGACTGTCGCCGAGGTAGTTGGCTACGTAAAGCGTGTCGCCGTCTTTACTAATAGCAAGTCCAGCGGGATAGACGGGCGCCCGGTTGCCATTGTAACGCGGCGAATTCGCTGCGGTAGTGAAACCGGTGACGTCGATAAACGGAGCTTCAACCGTGGTGCTGGGACCGCGTGATGCGGGAGAAATTGGAGTCGCGGCCCCGGCACGAAATCGGAACATCCAGACCTTATTTTCAAATCCGCCCGAAGCGTAAAGCACGAACGTTCCGTCAGGCTCGGCGGTGGGCCCGAAGACCGCTCCGATATTTACGCTCTGCGGCGTCGGGAAGTAGACATTCTGAATAACAACCGGCGCGGGGCGCGCATTCAGATCAATGACCGCGAGCGATTGCTGCGCCCTGTTCGTCGTCGAGCTGAATTGAACCCCGAAGCCGCTGTTGACCGCTATCAAGTAGCGCCCAAGCCCGGTTGGCCCCGTCTTGTCCGGGCTGCGCACAAGGTCGACGGGAAGCGCGCCGACGGCAGGCTGTTGTGTAGTAGCGTCCATTACCAACGATCCGGCTGGGCTTATGGGTCTTCCCTCGGATCCAAAATGATTCTGCGCCTCAACATCGGCAGCGGACCGTCGCAGATCAATAGCCGACATCAGTATTACAATCATTGCCAGGGCCCCGGCGAAAGAAGGGTAACGCCAACGCGGAGTCTTCATAGCCAAATCTCCTGAAGAGCATCAAAAGTGAATTTGAAAGCATGCGACTGCGCTCCCAGCTACCTTCTGAACAACAACGATACCGCCATAGCCAGGCCAATCACGATAACTGCTCGGCGAACGAACTGACGGCCCAGCTTGCGCGCAAGGCCGGCGCCACCATAGCCGCCGGCGATCGCGCCAACAACCATCACCAGCGCGTAAGACCACGCGACCCTCCCGGAAGCGATGAAGTAAGCAGCCGCAACAACGTTGATGCATACCGCGAAAAAATTCTTCAGGCCGTTCATGTGATGGATGTCCGTCAGCCCCAGCAGCCCGAGCGCTGCCAGCATCAGGATCCCGATGCCCGCGCCGAAGTAACCTCCGTAGATCGCTACAAAAAACTGAAACGCGATCGCGCCCGCCCACCAAGCGCGGCCTCGCGTTTGAGTTGTGCTCCCTTGTTCAGAAGCTTGCCCAGGATTATTGGCGCGCAGCCTTCGCATTAACGGCTCGCCGGCGGCGAAGAGAATCGTGGCGAACAGGATCAAAAATGGCACGATCGAAGAGAAGACGGGCGACGGGGTGAGCAAAAGCAGTCGCGCGCCGATCAGTCCTCCGGCAACCGAAGGCGCTCCGAGCAGGATCATCCAGCGCCGGCTGTCGCCGAGCTCATGCCGAAAGCCTACCATTGCCCCCAGCGAGCCGGGCCACAGCGCTACGGTACTTGTGACGTTGGCTTGAATTGGATCGATGCCGAGCCACACCAGTGTGGGAAAAGTGACAAGAGTGCCGCCGCCCGCTACAGAGTTCATCATTCCGGCGACGAAGGCGGCTAAGAAAACGAGAGGGATTTGCCAGACGGCCACCGCGACAGACTAGCAGCAGCGGAAGAAAAGCTGAAGGCAGAGGCTCTGAGGGCTCTCTCGGTGAGCCCACTTCCACCGCTCGCCGAGTTTCAATCCGATACCGAAATTACTATTGTCTCCGCCCGCGGATGCAATGAAGTCGAGATGCGAGCCCAGTAGTCAGGGTCGACCTTCGTAGGGCTCGCACGTTAGTTGTTATCTCAATCTATCGCCGCCCGAGCGCCTTGGTACCTCGACAAGCCTGGCCGTGAACGTCCCATCTGCATTTGTTGTGATTTGCATCTCACCCTGAGCGCCTCTGAATGTTCCGATGCCACCGGTAACGGCGGTCAGGTTAGCTTGCTCGATTACGCCTGGCAGTTCAGGGTTCAATACTCCCTCTGCCATAATCGCGCCGTTAAAACACTGAAGTACGTATACGTCCTGCACGACGGCGGCGCCGCCAGCGAGCTTAGTTCCGGTTCGGTAAAATACTCCACTTCCGCATCCCGTGTCGGTAGTACCCGTGGCGGTAGTAATAGTACCTTGGATCGAGAATGGTCCAGCAGCCGCGCCGGTAACGCTGAACGTTTGGCCAGCGGCCGGAGTAATAGTGAGTATGGCTCCTTCGAAACCACCGACTGATTGAGCAGAAATTGATGTGGTTTTGATGTGCCAGATAGCAAGGGCAATCAGAGCTATCAATACAGTCGCGCTCAATAAGCGCTTCTCACTGACGACGGGCTTTACTTTGGTCATCGCTTCGTTTCTCCTTTTGAGTTAGTCGCAAACTATTCTTTGTGGAATTACGTGGCTAGACGCAGCCAAATTCTTGCCGCATAATTTATTGTCTTCGATGATGCTTCGCGTTTATACGCGACGCGGCCCATTTACAAAACAGGCAAAAGCTGGCAGATGCAGGCAGCACACTAGTTTTCTTACCTGCATGGCATGAAAATCACTTATTCTCTTTCTAGCGTCGAGGTCTAATGTCTGAAGTACAGAGAAAACGATTAGATGGTTGGGGAGAGATAGCCTCGCATCTCCGAAGAGACATCTCTACCGCCACGCGATGGGCTCGAAGGCGAGGAATGCCCGTCTATCGAGTACCGGGCGGAAAGCGAGCGACCGTTTATGCTTTTGCGGATGAGATTGACGAGTGGTTACGAAATGTATCCGATGATAATACTCAACGGGCCGCCGAGGAAACGCCGACTGATAGCTCGATCTTACCGACGGAAGGATTAGATCCCGGAAAACGGGCAGCGAAAGCACGCATCGCCCTTTCACGGTGGGTTTTGCTCGGCGCTGGGGTCGCACTGGTCATTGCTCTTGTTGGGATGGTAATGCTGGCTGGACACAGACCAGGCCTCGCGGACCACGTTAGCTTTAACGGAAAAAAACTGTGTGCCTATGATCAGAATGGCCGTCTCGCCTGGGAGCACGAGTTTCCGGACAAACTCGACAATCCAGTTTATTTCGAGTTCGAGTGGCTGGCTAAACCGCGCTTTCTTGATCTAGATGGTGATGGCCGCCAAGAACTTCTCATTGTGGTGGGCTTTGCTGTTGACAGCGCGCCAAATGTTGCACGTGAGCAGTTATGTTGCTTCTCGTCCTCAGGCGAAATGCTGTGGAGCTACGAGCCAACGTTGACTCTTAGCTTTGCAGGGCAGCGATACGAAGGTCCCTGGTTTATTACTGACGTGCTGTTGCGTGATAATGGCGCCCACAAGAGCCTGTGGCTGGCAATGGTTCATAATACATGGTGGCCGTCTTTCGTCGCCAAGCTGGACCCGAAAGGAAATCCCACTGTGCAGTTTGTCAACTCCGGTGCGACTTTCAGGTTAGGGTACTTACTCAACGACAGTGGGTCGTTCGTAATCGCTTGCGGCGTAAACAATGAATACAGCACGGGCACCTTAGCTGTACTTGATGAGAGTCAAGCACCATCTGCGTCCCCGCAGACTCCTGGCTCCACTTACTCATGTGATGCCTGTCCTGAAGGACGGCCACTTCGGTACTATCTGTTCCCTCGCTCAGAACTGAATACCCTACAGGGCGGTCCTTATAACCCCATCAAGAATTTGCGCACCTTTGAGAATCATTTGGAATTCGACACTGGCGAAGCCGAGCCTAATCGAGTTAGAGGCCCCGACTGGGCTTCGTATTTCGTATACCAGTTTTCGAAGAACCTCGACGTTGAAACTGTATCAATGAGTGATGGTTACGCCGATCTGCATCGGCGCCTCTCATCTGAACATCGAATAGCACATTCTTTGGAAGAGTGTCCCGTATTAACGCGTCCATATTTAGTGCGAATGTGGGATGAGTTAAATGGGTGGACTGAGAAAGAGGTAGTTTGGGCAAAGAGGTAACTGAATATTTGAAATATCGAGAATGCAGATCCCCAGAACGCGGCTCCGGCTTCTGCAATCTCCCTTCCGGTAGGGCTTTATCAGGCTCTAAGGTGCAGGGCGATTGTCAGTTCATCCGCTCCGTGAACAGACCGATGCCGCCCTGTACGCAAGGCGGCATCTGGTCACGAATTTCAGCGCTCTTCAGTACACAAGCGTAAAGGTGTTCGACGCGGGTAATGTTCTGTAATCCAGTTCACCAATCTTCATAAATGGAACACCCTGACCGGAGCCGGCACTTAGCCAGTGATTTGTCTCAGGCTTGAGCCTGAGAGCTACTCAGGTAGGACCCTGCTAACAAGTAAGTTGTATGCACATCGAATTCAGGCGTCAATCAACGGAGCAATGGGAACAAGCGGAGATCACGTGTGCGCCTGCTGAATCGCTCCGAGTAGATTGGAGCCGTATCCTGCTTTGCAATCCGCATGTTTGTAAGGCGACATACCAAATCGACGATGGTTCTTAATCAGGCCACTCGCGCAGGAATTTCGTTCGCGTGTAAGCGACTCGAAAGCCTATGCGCTCGACGTTGCGTTGCGATCCGCTACCCGGATTCGTGGCCACCATTGCCAGATCGCAGCCCGACTCGGCGGCGTGCGCAATTCGCCCGAGCAGCAAGGCTCTCTGCACGCCTCGATTGCGAAATTCAGGAAGCGTGCCTGTGCCCCCAAACGACGCCACGCCCCGGTGCATCGACATCATGCCGCCGCCCGCCGGAATGCCATCTATCTCAGCCACAAAGAAGAACGCTCCCGCCGCGAAGAAGCAGCTCTTGAAGATGTTCAGGAATTCGGGAGGGAACTCTGCGTTCTCAAAGAAGCTCTTCATGACGAGGAGTGAATAGCTCTCGGCTTCGTCATCCGCCGGCCTGCGCACACAAACTTCGCTGGTTGGGTCCGGCAATGCGCATGAGTCTTCGTCTGTAAGCTGGCGTACAAGGACATTCGAGTATTCGATTGGCCGATAGCCGTGTTCGTTCATCAGCGTCAGCAGCGAAGGATCGGCCAGCGGACAGGTCTCGATGTTAACGGCTGATTTGTGACCTCGATAGAAGTCCTCCATCGCGGCCAGGTCCGCTTCAGTAACCGGGCCGTTCAAACCCAAACCAAAGGCTTGCGTCAAAGGGGAATCGATTCCGCCAAATCCCGCGTGACCGCCGGCTACCGGGAGAAACACCTCACCGGTGAAAGAATTGAAGCGCGCCCACGAGCGAGCGAACTCGACGCCGGCAAGCGCGTCAGTCGTCTCCAATCGCCGGGCGAGTGCAAGATCAGCAAATCGCATTTCGTATCACGTTCAGAGTTTAGAGTTTAGAGTTCAGAGTTCCGCGTTCAGAGTTCAGAGTTCAAGCTTTAGCTTGCGTTTCGTTGAGGCATCCTAATAACCGATCATCTGATCCGATCGATCGTGTGCGAGTCTTCGGCGGTCGCGGGCACATTGCCAACCGCACGCGCGTGTTCATCGATCAATTGCTGCATCATCTGGTCGCGACGCTCATAAAGCCGCTTGAGCTTTCGAGCCTTGTGTCGCGCAAGCGCGTAAGAGGTGATAATCGGCAGACCGATCGTCGAATCCAGATAACAGACAACCGCATCTCCCAGGCGATCCGGATCGATCTTGTTCCAGCTTACTGCTTCAGCCGGAGTCGCGCCCGATAGTCCGCCGGTGTCAGGCCGCGCGTCGGTGACCTGAAGAAAATAATCGTGACCCTTCTCTTCGATCTTGAGGACCTCCTGGATCTGAGGTTCGGTCTGAAGAAGAAAATTCTTCGGGCTGCCTCCTCCAAAGATCAAGACCGCCGACTTGCCGCCGCTCCGTTTCGCGTCGAGAACGATCGCGGCGGTTTCATTCACGTCGGCGCTCACGTCAAAGCGCAGTTTATTTCCGGTGAGGGCCTTGGCAGCGACGTTCATGCCTATCGAACTGTCGCCCGGCGACGAAGTGTAAATCGGAACCGCCGCATCGTGCGCGGCTGCGAGCACGCTCTTCCCCGCGATGCCCAGCACTCGCTCGCGTTCGGCGACGTAACGGCCGCAAAGATAGTGAAACTGGGCGGTGGACATGTCGCGCTGGAATTCGGGTCCCTCTATCACCTTGCGATAGAACTCGTCGGTTGAGAGTAATACACCATACTCGAAGAATATGTCGTAGATCCGAACCACACCCTCTTCTTTAAGAGTAACGTCGGAGGTTTGAGCATTGCCTCGATGCATCTTCAGGCCGATTCCGAAATGCGTGTCGTGATAGACATTCGCGCCGGTCGAAACGATCCAATCGACGAAGCCATTTTCAATCAACGGTATGATTGCCGACATGCCCAGGCCGGCCGGCGTAAGCGCGCCGGTGAGGCTCATGCCTACGGTCACGTCGTCTTCAAGCATCTTTTCGCGCAAGCGAGCGGCGTTGTACGCGAGGAATGCCGATTCAACAAGATCGGCTACCGTCATCGATCCCGTGACAGGCTGCGGATCGATCGGCGGGCCGCCCAAAAAGTTATGTCCTTGTCCCATCTTTACCCCTTTGACACTTCTTCGATGCAGACTGAACTGGCCAATCAAGATCGCCGCTCACTCCCGGAGGTAAGGCTTAAGAGCCTCGATGATCTCGGCAGGCACCGGGACGGACTTGAACGTAGAACGACTGACGCAGGCGAGAACGACGTGCCCTTCCGCGACAAGGTCGTTCTCGCCTTTCTTGTTTACCTCGAACCTGAGAGTGAACGACTTGTTGCCGAAGCGACCAACGTAAGATGAAACCTCGATCAGATCGTCAAGCACCAGCGGTTTGTGAAAGTCGAAATGGATCTGCACTCGCGGAAGCCAGATATCGAACCCGTCAAAGAGCTTCGAGTAAGGAAGTCCAACCGACCGGAAAAGCTCGGTCTCCGCGATTTCGAAGAACCTCAGAAACTGACCGTAGTAGATGATGCCGGCGCGATCGACGTCCGACCATCTGACGTGCTCCTGAATTGTGAATCGATTCGGCATAAGTAGCGTAGCACAGACTTTAGTCTGTATTTAGTCGCCGGATACGGACTGAAGTCTGTGCTACTTTCCAGGCTTAGTCGATATCGTAAGTTTCAACGCTGATGGTTTCGTACAACATCGGGGCCTCGCGCTTGGATGGAGGCCTCGGCGGTACCTTGATCACGCGTATGGTAGTTTCGCGGCCTCGCCCGCGAATTGAGATCAGATCAGCCTCTCGAATTTCGTGGGCGCTCTTGGCTCGCAAGCCGTTGACTTTCACGGCGCCGGCTTCGCACATCTCCTGAGCCAGGGTGCGACGCAGAGCGAGTCGCGAGAGCTTGAGGAAAATGTCGAGGCGCATAGCGCGAGGAGGGGAGCGGGCGACAATGAGAGTGGGCGACGGGGCGAGTCGCCCCCTCGCCCGGCCGGAATGTCTCCCCGTCAGTTATTCTTATCCGTCTTCTCCGGCTTTGCCTGAGCGGTGACGTACCCCTTGGTGATTTCGACGAAGCTTTCGTCGCGAAGCTTCTTGAGATATTTTTTGCGAGCCTCTTCGGCGCGTTCCATCGTCGCGGCCCGGCCGATCGCCGCCTGGACCTCGGCGCTTTCAAACGGAAGCACCGTTGCAGGCTTGCGTTCGTCCAGGCGAACTATCAGAAAGCCATCCTGCTGTCTTATGGGCTCGGTGAATTCTCCGGGCTTGACGGTCGAGATCGCGGCGGAGATGTCTTTGTTGAGTTCGCCCTGCTTGAAGCTCCCGACCTTTCCCTTTTGAGCGCGCGTCGCCCGGCTCACCGGTGAGTTCTCCTGGACGGCGTCCTCGAAGTTCTTACCCGCGCGAAGCTCAGCTACCAGGCGCCTGGCTCGTTGGCTGACTTCGTCCGCGGTGTGTCCTTCAAGCGGCAGGAAGATTTCTGAAATGGTTTCCTCACCCTGGGTTGTGAAGCCCTCTTTGTGCTCATTGAAGAACTTGAGTTTGTCCTTGTCATTCAGACGTTGATAGATCGGCGATAGCACTTCCCGTTGAATGACGATCTGCTGCTGAAGCTTCTTTCGTATAGACTGCCGAAACGCTTCCGGATCGATGCCTTGCTTCTTCAACTCGTTTTCTAAAGCGAGGACATTCGCCATGCCATTGTCTTTCGCGACCTGCGCCATCTGCTGGTTGACCTCTGGCTCGACGTCCAGGTTCAGCTCCTTGGCTTTTTGCTCGACAAGCAGATCGTCGATCATGAAATCGAGCACCGATGATTTCAGCCTTTCGTATTCCGCGTTTACCTCTGCCTCGGACTTACCCTGCATCTGCCTGGCGAGTTCCTCTCTGAAATCGCGCAATGCATTCATGTAGTCGAGGTGGGTAATAATGTCGTTATTGACTCGGGCGACGATTTGGTTGACCAGTTCGGGTTCTTGCGCGCGAGCCGGCCCGGCGAGTCCTATGACTACACCAATGGCAAGAATCAGAATAATAAACTTCATGCAGCACATCCTCTCTTCTTTGTTAACACTGAACGATGAATGTTGAACGATGAATCAACCGGATTTTGCACAGGATTAATCGTTCATCATTTATCGTTCATCATTATGTTTTGTTCAATTATGCCTTAGCGTTCCGGTGTATGTGAAGCCCAGCGCCGAATCGTCGATCTTGATTGTCGCCGCAGTTGTAAGGCGTTCCAGCGTGTTGTCGACCGCCTGCTGGTTCTTTCGCGCGATCAACTCCTCGGTCAACTGCGCGCGGCGGTCGTCGAGTTGCGAGCGCCGCTCTTCCATGGCGTGAGGCTTGGTTCGCTGCTCGAGCTTGAAGATGTGAAAGCCGTAGTTTGACTCGATCACCTGGCTTACGTCGCCGGGACGAAGCTGTTGGACAGCCTTTCCCAGTACATCCGGTAGCTGGCCCTCGGTGTAATGGGTAAGCCCGCTTTGGGACGAGTTGGGCGCGTCGGAATGAAGCTTCGCAACCGAGGCGAAGTCCTTGTGGCCTTCGGTGACTTCGCGGCGAAGCTTATCGGCTTCCTCGCGCGACTGCACACGAATCTCACGGACCAGAAACCCCGGACGGTCGGTCAGACGTGATTGATTCTTCTCTATGTACTGTTGGACCTCTTCGGGCGAGACTCGCACGTCCTTGAGCGCGACCTGGCGGTAATACTTTTCGACCAGCAAATCGTGCGCAAGTTCTTCGCGAGTCGTAGCGGTTGCTACGTTAGATTTCATCTGGGGATTGTCCTGCGCCGTCTGTTCCATCTCCGCCGAGCCGATGCTGATGCCTAAACGCGCGGCATCTTCAAGCACCAACCGGCGTTTGATGTAGTCGTCCAGCATCTGACTCCGAATCGAGTCGGCAAGTTCAGCAGTGTCGAACTCGCCCATCTTCAATTCGAGAAAGCGCTCGAACTCATCGCGATGAATTTCATGAGCGTTGAGGTTTGCGATGACCGGAGAGTTATCGCTCTTAGTTCGGCACCCGACGCCCAACGCGGCAATCATCAGTATTGATACCAAAGCAAACCGTTTCACGTGGGAGGGCCCTCGACAACCATTCATCTCGATCTCAGATTGTAAGGCCGTGCGACGTTTTCCGAAAACCTGTCAGACAAGCTGCCAGCTTGTCGTAGCCAGCGTAGCGGGCATGCACCGCGTAGCGGTGACCTCTCGATAGTTTGCAATGGTGCGGTACAACGGGCCGCGTAGCGGCTACCTCCGTGTCCAAATCCATTCATTAGGCCGATAGGTAACCGCTACGCGGCCCAACGGGCCCCGCCAATCCGTAGACTATCGAGAGGACACCGCTACGCGGTTACCATCTGTGCGTTGTTGAATTCGGTCGAGAGAATGTCCAAACTCCAACCGACAAGCTGGCAGCTTGCCGGACATCAGCCGGCGAAGAAACCTGAAACCATTTCACGTCTCCCGACACTAACCCCTCGAACCCTCTACGAAGAATTTCGTTGACACTACGAAGTTCTTCGTAGTAGGATGGCGGCCTGATAAATGTCAGACCAGGAATCTGACAACGCTCAGGAGGCTTAATGACCGTTTTGAAGAAGGGACCGCCCCGGCCGACCGATGCGGAACTTGGGATCCTGAGGGTGCTGTGGCAGCGCGGCCCGAGCACTGTTCGCGACGTCCAGGAGGCTCTCAACGAAGCCCGGCCGACCGGCTACACCACCGTGCTCAAGCAGCTTCAGATAATGACCGAGAAAGGGCTGGTCCGCAGGGACGAACAACAGCGCGCCCACGTATACGAGGCCCAGTACGCTCAGCATCAGACCCAGCGGCAAATGGTGGGCGATCTGCTCAATCGAGTCTTTGACGGCTCGGCTTCAAACCTCCTGATGCACGCGCTCGCGACCAAAAAGGGAACCTCGGCCGAGGAGCTCTCCCAAATCCGCGAAATCCTGAAAGACTTTGAAGCTGAGTCTAAGAGAGGCTCAAAATGAACGCGATCGAGACGCTGCTTGATCAGCCCATCTTTCAAGCGCTCGGCTGGACCTTGATCCACTTTATCTGGCAAGGCGCGCTGATTGCCCTCCTCTATCTGAGCGTGAGCGTGCTCCTTCGACGGTGTGCGGCAAATGTTCGTTACGCCGCCGCATGCGGAGCTATGTTACTGATGCTGATCGCTCCGGCGGTTACGATGTTGTCGATCGACTCTTCTTCAGACCAGGCGCCGGCGACTGGGCTTGCGCTGGACGCACCACACAGCGATCAAGTAGTTGGAGCGATTACACAGTCTCCGATCGAGCAACTGACTCCAGCCAGGCAAACCGAAATCGAAGCTCCCCTCGCGCCTCAAGAGACGTCTATGAAGCAATGGATGCGGGAGCGCCTTCCGCGGACGATCCCCTGGCTGTTGGCTCTGTGGTTCGCGGGAGTCTTGTGTTTGTCGCTGAGATTCGCCGGCGGTTTGATGATGGTACAGCGTCTCAAGCGAACCGAGACCAGTTCGAGCGTTCAGCTCTGGCAGGAAAAACTTGCCTCGCTGTCTCAACGCCTTCGTGTCTCGCGCCCGGTTCGACTGTGCGAATCGGCATTGGTGGAAGTGCCGACGGTTATCGGCTGGCTGCGGCCAGTGATCCTCTTGCCTGCGAGCGCGCTTACGGGATTGAGCGCTGAACAATTGGAAGCGCTGCTTGCACATGAGCTTGCGCACATACGGCGATACGATTATCTAGTCAATCTTTTGCAGACGAGCATTGAAACGCTGTTCTTCTATCACCCGGCGGTATGGTGGGTGTCGGCGCAAGCCAGACAAGAGCGCGAGCACTGCTGCGATGATCTGGCGGTGGCCGCATGCGGCGACGTGTTGATTTATGCTCGCGCGCTAACCGCGCTCGAGCATCTTCGCGGATCCGAGGTTCAACTCGCGGTCGCCGCGAGCGGCGGCTCGCTACTCGTTCGGATTCAGAGGCTGCTCCGACGCGGCGCACCGGCACATTACGGCTTCGAGAGCGGGCTGGCCGGTTTCATCGCGCTCGGGACCGTGTTCATCCTTCTGGCGGGCGCCCAAACCTCGCTACTTTCGCGCAACGCGAAAGCCGCCCAAGCTAATGAAGCAAAGGACGCAATTGTATTGACGATGACTGATGGTGCGTCTCGCTCCGCGGATCAAGGTGTTGAAGAGGCCGCGGCTGTCGCCGATGACCGCCGCACAGTTGATCGAGCGGCGAACCCCTCGAGTGCGAGTCCGCTTGATGAAGAAGCAGTCATTCAAGATCCGAGCGGTTCAGCGGCGATTGAACCGCCGCCGCAGAATGACAAGCCCGGCGATTCACGCGATTTGAGCTGGGAGATTGCAGCGGCTTTTCAGACTGGTCTGAACGACGACCTGAAGATGACCCTCAAGCTCAACGGCATCACGTCTGAGTTCATTCGTGAGATGACGACCCTGGTAACGACGAAGTTGACCGTCGATCGCCTCGTCGCGATGAGGATTCACGGAGTCACCCGGGCGTTTGCCGAAGAGCTGAATGCGCAGGGCCTCACAAACCTGACCGCCGATCAACTCATCGCCTTCAGAATCCACGGTGTCACTTCGCAATTCGTCGGTGAACTTAGGAATGTCGGCTGCGGCGCCGTGACCCCGGACTCGTTGGTGGCCTTCAGAATTCACGGAGTCACTGCAGCATTCGTACAACAGTTGAGAGACGTCGGCCTGGAGAATCTATCCGGAGACCAGCTGAACACTTTGGCTATTCACGGCGTAACCCCGCTGTTCGTTCAGACGATGAAATCATTCATACCCGGAAAGCTGGCGGTCAGCGATCTGCTCGGGCTGAAGATTCACGGCGTCACTCCAGAGATGATCAAAGCACTCGAGATCATGGGGTATGCAAACCTGTCGGCTAGTCAATTGATGGCCCTCAGAATCCATGGAGTGACACCGGGATTCATTCGGTCGATTCAAGAAACCGGTTATGATCGCATAACGCTCGAACAACTTTCGGAGCTGAGAATCTCCGGAGTGACATCCGAGTTCATTCAATTGGTAAAGGGCCGCGGATTCACGGATGTGACTTCGCACCAGCTTGTGGAGCTGAAACGGCTGAACATTCTGCCGTCCGCAAAACAAAACTGACCGAGGCGGAGACAAAGTTTCTAATCGTCAAAGGAGATACGATGAACATCAGGAGTGGTCTGTTCAAATACTCGACAAGAGCAGCGGTGGCCGTGCTTATTGCGCTGCTGTGTTACGCGTCCGTTTCGAGCATATCGGCTCAAAGCTCGATCACCGGAGAATGGATCCTGGAGATGAAGCCCGGCACGGACTTCGTCTACTTTTCGATTCATCACAGCAGTACGAATGGCGGCACGCATTCGTCATCTTCTGACATCCGGGCCGACAGCCTGCGGGGACTCAGCTCGGCCCAGGCATCGGGCAGTGGTTCAGCGGTCAGCTTCCAGGTTGTTAGAGAAGCCGGCACGTTGAACTGCGAAGGCTGGTTCAAGGGCGGCAAGGGTTCCGGGAGTTTCACCTTTGTTCCGAATCAAAGCTTCGCCGCCGAGATGAAGAGTTTGGGCTATGAACAACTGACGGATGAGAAGCAGTTCTCGATGGCAGTGCACGATATCAGCCTCACTTTCATACGCGAACTCAATGCGCTGGGCTACGATCACCTGACGATCGACAACCTGTTCGCGATGCGAATTCATGGAGCAAGTCCGGAGTTCATAAGGGCCATGAAAGCCGAGGGCTACGATCGAGTGCCCGTCGATAATCTGGTCGCTATGCGTATTCACGGGGTCAAGCCTGAATTCATCGCGGAACTCAAAACACTTGGTTATGAACACCCGCCGCTCGACCAGCTTGTGGCAATGCGAATTCATGGAGTTAGCACCGAGTTCGTGAAGGGCCTGGAGGCGCAGGGTTATCAGCAGCCGCCGATCGATCAGCTTATCGCGATGCGAATCCATGGAGTCAAGAACGACTTTATCAAAGAGCTGAAGGACCTGGGCTACGACCGGATCGCGATCGATCAACTGGTCGCGATGCGAATTCACGGAGTGAGCATCGAGTTCGCGAAGGAGATCAAGGCGCTGGGCTTTGACCGCGTGTCGCCGGATCAGCTCGTGTCGATGCGAATCCACGGGGTGAGTTCGGAGTTCATCCAGAAGGCTAGATCGCGCGGATACAACGACGCCTCGATCGATCAACTGATCGAGTTGAAAATTCACGGCTTCGACAGGTAACGGTTTGCGTTCTTTGCGGTCCTTTGCGTCTTTGCGCAAGGAATTCGTTTCACGCAAAGCTCGCTAAGAACCGCAAAGAACGCAGAGAACTCAAAAGGAGATTCTGTTCATGACAAACTCAAGTCGCTTCAAAAAGAACGCTCTAATAGTGTCCTGCCTCTGCGCCGTTCTGGGCGTCTTTGCATTTCAAACCAGCGCGCAAGACTCACGCTCAGGCCAGTGGATAATCGACACAACACGCGGAACGAACCAGTACCAGCTCACGCTCAATTACAGTTCAGGCTCGGGCCACGGCAACAATATGACGTCGAATAAGATCGAGGCCGATCGCCTTCAGGGTCTCACCGGCGCGCAGATCATGTCGGCCGGTTCTCAGGTTCAGTTTCAGCTCGTTCGCGACGCCGGCACGTTCAACTGCGAAGGCTGGTTCAAAGACGGCAAGGGCTCAGGCCACTTCACGTTCGCAGCGAATCCGTCGTTTGCCGCTGAGCTTCAAAGGCGAGGCATCGGCTCGCCAAACGAAGCGCAGATGTTTTCGCTTGCGATGGAGGACGTCAGCCTCGCTTTCATCGATGAGTTGAGCTCGCAGGGCTACGATCGCCCTTCGGTGGAGCAGCTCGTGAGAATGGGCCAGCACGGTGTGACGCTCGAATACATAACCCAGCTGAAGGGGTTGGGCTACAGCGTCAAGTCTATAGACTTGCTGACTCGGATGGTTGATCACGGCGCCAGTCCGAAGTTCATAAGAGAAATGGACGCTCTCGGGTTCAAGCAGCTTCCGGTCGAGACGCTCATCAGAACGGTCGATCACGGAGTGAATCCTCGTTACATAAATGAGCTTCGAGCCGCGGGCTTTACTGACCTGTCGCTCGAGCAATTGACCAGAACGGCCGATCACGGAGTCAATGGGAAGTTCATCAAGGAAGTCGAGACGCTGGGCTACGGTCGTCCGCCATTGGATCAGTTGGTGAGGATGCGAGATCACGGAGTCACTGGCGGGTACGTTAATGAACTGAGGGAGCTGGGCTATCAGAACCTGCCGATCGACCAGATGGTTCGTATGCGCGATCACGGAGTCAGCGCGGATTTTATTAAGAAGATGCGTTCGCGTGGCTTTACCGATACGTCGATCGACGAGTTGATAAAGCTGGCCGATCACGGGTTCAACAAATGAAGCCGCGGGTAGAGAACTTACTCAGGCTCTAAGGATGAAGAATTGCTTGACGCAGGGCTAGTGCGCCAAGCAGGCAGCAGGAGAATACCGCAGCGCGGCGCAGGGTCCTTTCCGGGAGCTTCTCTCGCAGTTTCAATCCGAGCACGACTGCCAGAGCGCCCTTGGTCATAAGCGCCAACGTTCCACCTGCCCACACTGCCATTGGTAATTTTGATTGCGCGGTCAGCGCGGCCGCCGACATCTGCCCTGCGTCTCCCCACTCGGTGAGAAAGAGCGACGCGAAGGGAACCAGCGAGGCTTGATACCAGGACGCGCCGGCCGGCGGTTGAGGGGCGGCCGGCTCCGGCTTCTTAAACCAGATGAACGCGGCGGTGGCGAAGAAGATCAAGGCACTCAGCGATGCAGTCCAACGAGCAGGGATTTGAGCAAGTGACTGACCCAACAACACCGCAACAAGGGTCTTCGATCCAAAGGCAACCAGCATCCCCAGGAAAACGAGACCGGCGTTGAGGCGCAGCGACAGCGACGCGACCGTGTAGATCGACTTGTCGCCTATTAACTCCGCCACGAGCACGGTCCAGTAGGACGCCAGCAATACGTAACCGAATCCCGTCACGTAATCCTCCGCGCAAGCCACGCCGATCGAGCCTTGGCTTAGCGAACGAATCTTTACCGCAACCGATTCAATAACTCTCTCACTTCATCAAACACTGCCGCGTCGTCTTGAGCGTTTATTACAATCTTCAACACGCCACTAGGAGCGAAGCTTCCCAAGCCTTCGGATACCATCGCGATTAACTTGTCGGGGTCGATCTTCGCTTCTTCAGTGAACTTCACCGCGAGCCTGTCGCCTTCCCGGTCGATCGAAATGATTCCCAGCTTCGAAGCCTCTCGACGCAGGCGCGAGTACTCGAACAGGTTGTCGACTGTCTCCGGGATTGGGCCGTAGCGGTCGGCGATCTCCGCATGCACGTCGGCCAGGTCTTCTTCGTTGTCGGCCGAAGAGATGCGCTTGTAAGTCCGAAGCCGCTGGCTCATGTCGTAGACGAAGTCTTCCGGTATTCGAATGTCCACGCCGAGATTGATCGCAGTGGATAGTTCGTCTTCGACTGGCTCGCCTTTCAGCTCTCGCACCGTTCGTTCGAGCATACGCGTGTAGAGGTCAAACCCCATCGCGTCGATCTGTCCCGATTGTTGCGCGCCCAACAGATTTCCCGCGCCTCGAAGCTCGAGATCCAGCGCCGCGATTCTAAAGCCCGCGCCGAGATCCGAAAACTCTCGAATCGCCGCAAGCCTGCGCCGCGCGATGTCCGTCAAAGTGTCTTCGGCCGGTATCAGTAGATATGAGTACGCCCGCCGGTTCGACCGTCCGACGCGCCCGCGCAGTTGATAGAGCTGCGCCAGCCCGTACTTGTCCGCGCGGTTGATGATGATCGTGTTCGCGAGCGGAATGTCGATGCCATTTTCGATGATCGTTGTGCACACCAGAACATCAAGCTCGTGACGTATGAACTTGAGGATGACTTCTTCAAGCTGCTTCTCGGCCATCTGTCCGTGACCAACTCCGATGCGCGCCTGGGGAACGAGTCGCGCAATCAATTCGGCGATCGTAAAAATAGTCTCGACGCGATTGTGAACGAAGAACACTTGGCCGCTTCGTTGAAGCTCGAGCTCAATCGACGAGCGAACGACCGAATCCGAAAACTGAACCACGTGAGTTTGAATAGCCAACCGATCGCGCGGAGGCGTCTCGATCACCGACATATCGCGCAGACCTGCGAGCGACATGTTGAGCGTGCGCGGAATGGGCGTGGCCGACATCGCTATCACGTCGACCTTCTTGCGCATCTGTTTGATTCGTTCTTTGTGGGCGACGCCGAAACGCTGCTCCTCGTCGACGACCAGCAAGCCCAGGTCCTTGAAGCGAATGTCTTTTGAGAGCAACCGGTGAGTGCCAACCACCACATCGACTGTTCCGGCTTCCAGCGCTTTGACGGTTTCGCGTATCTCTTTTGCCGAACGAAACCGTGAGAGCATGTCGATGCGAGCAGGGAACGGGCTGAAGCGCTGCTGAAAACTCTTGTAGTGCTGAAGGACCAACACGGTGGTCGGCGCAAGAACGGCTACCTGCTTGCCTTCCATCACCGCCTTGAAAGCGGCTCTCATAGCCACTTCTGTCTTGCCGTAACCTACATCGCCGACGATCAGCCGGTCCATCGGCTGGGTGCTTTGCATGCCCTCCTTGACGTCTTCGATGGCAGTCTCCTGATCGGGCGTGAGCTGGTACTCGAACGCGTCTTCGAACTCCTGCTGCCACGGAGTGTCCGCGCCGTAAGCGTGTCCCTTAACCAGCTTGCGCTCGGCGTAGAGCTTCAGCAGCTCTTCGGCCATGTCGCGCATCGCGCGTTTGGCTCGCGCCTTCGCCTTTTGCCAGCCGATGCCGCCTAGCTTGTCGAGCGGGGGTTGATGCCCTTCGCCCGCCGAGTATCGCTGAACAAGATCCAGACGCTCGACGGGGACGTACAACCGGGCTCCCTCTGCGTAGGTCAGCAGCATGAACTCTCGAGTGTCGCCGCGCCCGCGCTCGAGTCCGGCGGCTACGTTGCCGGTCGGCCCCCCGGCGGTCGCGATTTGAACAAGCCCCTGAAACTGACCGACGCCGTGGTCTACGTGAACGACGAAGTCGCCGACCTTCAAATCGCCGAGATCGGAGAGAAAGGCCGCGGCGGTGCGGTTCTTTCGCGCCTTCTTCGGAACCAGGCGTTGCGAGGCTGCCCGTTCGACGTCGCCGAAGACATCACTTTCGGTGAGCACCGAAAGATCGGCCGCCGGAAGAGCGAATCCGTTTGTGAGCTTACCCACTGTCACTATTCGATTGGCGGCGTGCGCGGCGCTCCTGGTTGTCAGGGACGGCGCAAGCTCGGCAGCCGTCGAATACTCCGCGAGCATCTCGGTTACGCGTTCGGCCAACCCGAGGCTCGGCATGACGAACAAAGTCGTTCGAGTTTCGGATGCGAGGTCGTGAGCCATATCCGCGATGCGCCCGTGGTATCGCCGGGGAGATTGCGAGATGGCCGCGACGTCCGGA
>WNFR01003924.1_pt1 | contig 23235 bp, 16 predicted proteins | sample 5400221 | NCBI WGS metagenome assembly WNFR01 (sample SAMN13153357, study PRJNA577476) | soil metagenome | isolation source: 40 cm soil under Madrone tree | place: USA:California | collected 2016-06-14 | reverse complement strand
GTAATAATATTTTGATTCCCAAACCGACATTGCGGCATCGGCCATGGCGGTGTTTGCGAGCGCGAGGAGGCGAGCCAATTGCGCCGTATCGAGATGCATCTGATCGGCGATATGAACGGTGATCTGATTGTAGAGACGTGGCGGCGCGCACAGGCTCGGCGTTGCGTCGTAGGCCCAGAAGATTCCGATGAAGCTTTGCTCGGCCGTGCGCGACGTCGGCGTGTTTACACCATCGCCTCCCACTGACTTCGCTTCGTTGTAAGCATCGGCGTATTGCTGAGTGTTCATCGCCGGTGGCGGAGGAACGCGAAATTGGTTGCCGGTTTGCAAAACGAACGGCCGGCATTCGCCCCAATGAGCACCGAGCGCGATCGGTTGCTGGCCGACCGGATCCTGGCGCCAGAATCCGGGTTGGTCGCTTGGAAAATAAGTAACGCCCATGCGCGGCTCGGGAATTTGCGAGCCGTCGTTGTTTCGAAGTTCAAGAATGGCGTTGGCGGCGCGACGGCCTAACGAGATGCCGTTGTTACGTTGATTCTTGTTCTTAACCTTCGCGAGATCGTCAGCCAGTAGTGAATCAAACTTTGCCCGTTGCGACGGAAACAGCACACAGAGTGTGTCGTGCGCAGCTTGGGCGACGGCGGCATCCAGCGAAATTGGTGCGTTTGCTTTCGGAATTCCGGAATAGCTCTGGTAACCGCCGATGACCGCGTTGACCGAATCGAAGATCGCGATGTGAACGATGGCAATCGCACGACTGGCGCGGCCAGGTCCGAGTTGTTCGCCGAACGTTCGCAGCTCGCCATTCGCGACCGGAGTGTGATCAAGTCCGCTGGCATCGATCGCGATTTGATTCCAGCGATGAATCGAATCGACCGCGTTCGTGGGGGCCTGGGCTGCCGCGACATTCTTGGCGGCGTGGGTCCGCGGACCAAACGCATCGGAAAATGTTTGGGCGTAGGCGGCGTTTGTGACAGTTAAACAGGTCACCGCGAGGAGGGCCGTAGCTGATTTCATATTGTTGGTGCGTGGTTTTGTGAGGCGACGAACGGCAACGAGAGTGCTTTTTTTAGAGGAAAAACTCAACTGGAATTGCCGGAACAGAGCTACTTAGGCAGCAGATACTGCGCGAGGTCCGAGCCGGACTGGCGGTTTCGAATCGGACCGCTATTTGCGCCGGAGTGGGACGACGATCTCTTCGTCGTGCCGGGCGAGGATGACGCGGCCGTCTTCGATTCTTTTCACGCTCACTTGATAGACTTGAGTGCCGACTTGGAGACCGAACTGCATGCCTTCGCCCATCGGTTTGCCGTTGATGATAGCGAATCGCCCGCGCTCATAGAGTGTGATGCTGCTGACCACAAACGCTCCCGGCGGAACTTCGCCTTGATCGGTCCCGTTGCCGCCTGCGACGTGGCCGGTCGGCTTGAAGCCAATCGGCCAGAACGGACTGCGCATTGTAGCGTCCGCAGTAAATGCCGATTTGTTTTTCAAGACAACTGCCGCGCCTTCTTCGGCCGATTTGTTCTTTGCGTCAGCAGACGCTGGGTCGGCAGCTTTCGTTTTCAATGCGACTGGCGCAGCCTTTTCATCCGCGCCGCGAAGCGCCGGCGCCGCGAAGATCGACATACAAATTAACGTGATAAATTTGTTCATCGCTTTTCGATCACGGTAGTGGCGGCGATGCCGATCTGTTGAAATTGCGCCTCGGTAGGCACGGCGTGAATGCTCAACTTGGTGATGGAGAGAAGCGGCTCATTGTTCTCGAGATCAGCGATGGAGCGGCCGAGCGCGGCGAAGTCGGCCTGCGGCAGCTCGATTAGCCAATTGTATTTCGTCCAGTTCGTGAGCTCGCCCTGTTTGAAATTCGTGTTGCTCTCTAGGCGCGCGACGGCTTTGTCGATTCGCTGATTGGCAAAAAACGTTTTCATGCGCGGTGGGAACCAGGCGATTGGCGCGCCATCTGGAATCATCGCTTTGAGAGCAGCGAACCGCGCCGTGGATTCTGTTGCCTGACGTTCAAGACTGGCCGCTTTCGCCCTTTCGCTTTTCGATCCATCGATCTTTTTCTGGGTTTGGTCGATTTCGGCCAGGGCGGCATCGCGAATTTTCTGCAACGGTCCGAGAAAAAATGTGAAGTAGACGTAGAGCAGAAACACGAAGCCCATCCCGCTAAGCGCGACCTTCTTGATCTGGTCTTTGGAAAGTTTAGGAAGATTCATCGTTGCTTTTCTTTTTCGTTCGCGCCGGCGCCGGCGTTGCGGCCGCTTTCGCTTTCGCGTTTGGATTGAACGTGATCGCCAGGATGTAATGCGACATTGGAACGTTGCTGCCGTCGATCTTCGCCACCGTCTCCACGTCCTCCAGTGCCTTGAACTCCGCTTTGACGTCGTGATAAGTCTTGCCCAATTGCTCGAGCAGCATCTGCCGCAAATCTTCCGCCGCAGAGCGCGGTTCGCGGGCCGCGGCCACGCCATCAATGGTGACTGAAACACCGCCGCCTTTTTCCTCGTCACCGAGTTGGCCCTCCAGAGCGGTCAACTGTGCATTGGGCGGAACACAACGAGAAAGTTTCTCGAGGAAGGGGGCCCAGAAGAAGCGATTGTCAATGTAGTCATCAAGGCCGCGCGTGGTGTTGATAATGTTAGTGAGCTCGGCCGCGCGTTTCTGCGCCTGAGTCACTTGCGGTTCGATTTTCTTCCAATCGGCAGTGACGTGACTGAGGCGGGTTTTGATTTCGATCGTTCGATACGCGCTCCATGCGTAGTACATGAAAAGCAACGCGCCGCAGCCGGCAAGCACAAGCATGCCGATCTTGAGCGGATCGCGCTGGCGCTGACGTTGCTCGAGGATTTCTTCGTGGAGAAGGTTAAGGTGCAGGGCCATTGCTTGTCCTAATGTTTCAAATATTCGAAAGCGGCTCCGCAGGCGATGTTGAGCGACACGAATTCGTTAGGCAAACTCTGACGTTTGGCCGCGGGCAAGGCGAGCTCGCAGGTTTCGAGCGGATCCCAGATTTCACACGGCAATCCAAGTTCGTCGCTCAACGTCTGCAATACGGCTTCCGCACGCGCGAGACCGCCGGACACAAAGATTCGGTGAATCCCTTCTTCGCGCTGCCCTTCAAAAAATCCGATGGAATTGCGCACTTCCATGGCAAGTCGCGCGAGTGAGTTTCGACAAATCTCCGTCATTCCTTCATCGCCTTGCTGAATCATCAGCCAGGCCGCGTCGGCATCGAGCGCGTCTTCGGCGGTCAAAGCTTGCATCAGCGCTTTGCCGCCGTAATCGATGCTGCGCACAAGCACCAATTCACTTCTGCTGCCGATCAGGACGGTGCTTTGGAGATGGCCCATGTCGAGCAGGAGAAAGGCTTCGTTGGTAAAAACATCGGGATAGGCGAACTCGAACGCGTTGAACGAGCAAACTGGAGCGACTTGAAGAATTTCGGCGGAAGTCCGCACCTTATTTGTCGCCGCCACGATTTGTTTAATTTGAGTGCGCAACATGCCGCCAACCAGATATTTTGTCTGGGTAATCACGCCGCTTTGCACGGCAACGTTTCCCGCGTTCGCGGCGGGCTTCTCCATTGTCGACGGTCCATCGTGATCAATAGTCACCGGCGCCACGTCGAGGACGAATTCCTTGCACTCCTGATTGAGAACGGCGAGGCCATTTAGTCGAAGCGCGTTACGGAGGAGATGCACCGGCGTGTCGGGCTGCTCGATGATGCGCAAAATCGTGCCCGGATCGGAAACGGCAACGGCGCAAGCCTTCGCCGAGCCGCCTAATTCGCGAAACAGCTGCTTTAATTCCCTGGCTAGATCATCGGGAGAGGCAAATTCTTCCGGGACTGGCCGAGAAGCAAAGCCGGTCAAAACGAATCGAGCGTCGTTCTTTTTCCGAATGGCGACACCTTTGAGTGTGTGCTTACCCAAATCGACACCGAAAACAGAGTCCGAGCGCTTCGCCATGATGCGGTTTTACCCCTATAGCGGGAAACGTGCCCTGCGGAGTCGGTTTTTCGCCAGCAAGTTACGTAGGGAACCGTGAAAGGTTTTGTCGCCGCGCCAATTTAGGCGGCAACAGCGGCCCGGTACCCGAAAAACTCGCGCTCTTTGATGATCTGTGCGACTTCCGGGGGCACCATTTCTTCCCAGCTTTCATCGCCGGCTTTGAGTTTCGCAAGCACTGTGCCGGGATAAATTCGCAAGAATTCTTTCCGATAATCCGGGATCTCCTCGATGTAGCGATTGTCGATCAGGAATTGGAAGAGTGAACGCAAGTTCGGCGCGACCTCAGCATGCGTCGCGGTCACGATCTTACCCGTCTTTTCATTGATCATTGGATAAACGTAAAGCTTCAGGCCGTGCTTAAACATTCGCCCGAGCGCTTCAAGAATTCCGCCTTCGAGATTCAGATAATATTTCTCGTCAAAAATTTCGAGCAGACTCGGCACGCCCATCACGAGGCCGATCATCCGATTCGTATAACGCGAAAGATAACCAGCCAGCCGGTAATACTCGCCGAATTTCGAAATCAAAACCGTTCGTCCGAGCGCGCCCAAAATGTCTACCCGCTGCAAAAAGTCGGCATGATTTAATTGTCCTTCCGCCAGCAAATTCTCCAGCGTCATTTCCATCAGCACGACAAGCTCTTTTTCCGAACACCCGGTTTGCTTGAGAAATTGGCGTCGCGCGCCCTCCAGCATATCGTTGGTCGCACACGTGACTGGACGAAAACTACCGCGCTCGATCAAAATCGCGTTCTTGTGCAAAATTTCCGACGCTTGGACCATTTCGCCGTTCGCCTTGAACATGACCGCGTCAGTCAGACCTTGACCGACAAGTTGCAAATTCATCAGCCGATTGTCGATCTTTGCGAAGGCTGGTCCGGAAAACACGATCAGATCGACCTGCATTCTTTCGGGCGCGAGATTTTCTTGTAACGACGAGATCAATCGTTCCGGTTGTGATTCATAAAGGGCGGCGTGAAGCAAGTTCACGCCGACTACGCCGAGCGCCTCCTGCTCGTCCGCGTTCGCCTCGTCGAGCATGCGAACATGAATAATAATCTGGTTCGGTTCGCCTCGCGGCTGCGTTTGAAATCGAACGCCGAGCCAACCATGCGATTCGTTGCGCTGCTTGAAGCTGCGGGCCGCTACCGTGTCGGCGAAAACAAAAAACGTGCGTTCGCCGCCTAATTTTTTGTCGAGCCGCTCGATCAAGAGAGCGTACTCGTGATCGAGCATCGTGTTTAAGCGTACGCGGCTTACATAACGATCAGCCGGGCCGTAAATCGCGTCGCTGAAGGTCATGTCGTAGGCCGACATCGTTTTCGCGATCGTTCCGGCGGCGCCGCCCACGAGAAAAAACCGGCGCGCCACTTCCTGACCAGCGCCAATCTCAGCAAACGTCCCGTATTTCTGCGCGTCGAGATTGATTTGGAGCGCCTTTCGATTGGTCTCGACGTCCATCTCCGCCTTCATACGAATGCTGTAGCGGCGATCCGTGATCGTCGCAAATATTGGAGCCGCCGCCTGCGGCTACAGCCTCACTTGTTCGGCGGTCTTCGCGGGCAACCAGCCCCACAAATTATTCGGCAGCGCGGCGTAAATCCAATCGCCCCGCCGGCTGAGAATTTTAACTTCGCTACCCGCGGGCAGCGTCAAGACTCGATTTGCAGTATCAGCCGTCGCCAGCCGTGCATCTGCATTCTGCGCGGTAATGACCGCCAGGGCGGCGTTATCTCTTCCGCGATTAAGCCTCCAGATCGCGAAGGATGAAATGCCGAAGATCGACATCGATAAAATCGACAACACGATCAGACTGCGTCGACGGTTCCGCATAAAGACCGCGGCCACAATGAAAAATGCGCTCAGCCAAAACGTCGCCGCCGCGGTAACGACGTACTGGGTGCGAGTTGCAAATCCCAATGCGCGCTCGAGTCGGGTTGGCACTAATTCCAACGCGCGCGCTTCGTCCCGCGCGACCCGCAGATTTGCCTGCGCTTCCGGGCGATGCGGGTCGAGAGCGATCGCACGTTCGTAATTCAAAATCGCGCGGCCAAAATCCTTTTTTCGGAAATAGGCGTTGCCCAGGTTGTAAAAAAGATTCGGCGTGTCCTGGCCGGAGCGGACCAGCTCTTCGTAATCATCGACAGCCGCATTGAAATCACCGGCCGCGTATTCCTGATTCGCTTTCGTGAACTGCGCGGCAGGCTGTGCAATTCCGCCCGCGACGCTGGAGAAGAAAAGCCCGAGAACAAAAGCGATTCGCGCGTTCATACCTTCAAGCCCTCCAGGAAATGCAAAACCTTCTCGCGTTCCTCGCGCGAAATTGCGCTCGAGCCGTTGCCGCTTCCGCTGTAACTCAACTCGTCGCTGCGTTGCAAAAGCCGGCGTAATTCTGCTCGCTCGTCGTTGTTCAAATTGAAAGCTTGCTCCACTGCCTCTGCGTCGACGGCGTTGGGATTGATGTTTTTCGCCAGCGCGGTTTTTAAATGAACAACTCGAGCCGCTTGCGAAAAGTAAACCTGCGGCGAAACATCGCCGCGTCGCAATTCACGGAGCAAACGAGCGACTTCCTGTTCGCGTGCAGCGATCCGCTGTTTTTCGCGATCTCCACTCCTCGCTCGCCGAATCATCCAACCGGCAAAGGCCATCAGCGCGAGCAACGGAGCGATCTGCGCGAGCCAAAATTCGCGGCGTTCGTAAATCGGCACGAACGATCGAATCGAGCCGAGATCGTTCAGCTGATACAAAATGTCTACCGGTTTTGGCGGCGGCGCCGGAGTTGCGGCGGCACTCGAAGATTGTTTTGCGGTCGCGGCCGGAGCGGTGACAGCACTTGGCGCCGAAGCAACAGCGCCTTCCACTTGAATCGGTACCGGCTCACTCCGCAGCGTGATGTAGTTTTCCTTCATTGGATCGAAATAGGCGAACGCCAGCGGAGGCACGTCCGTTTTCTTTTCGTTAGGCGCGATCACCGTCTCAAACGTTTTCTCGCCGCTGATTCCTACGTCATCGTCCTGCTTGAATTTCGAGGACGGCGGATATTTGTGCCATGCGCGCTCGTCCTCCAAAGTTGGGCCGGTCATCCGGTCGAAATTTCCGCGGCCCGAGATTGTCGCGGTCACTGTGATCGGGTCGCCGACCTGCACGGTTTTCGGTTTCGCGTCCACCGCCATAGTGAAATTGCCGATGGCGCCGGAGAAATTCGGCGGCGCGTTCGCTGGCAGCGGCTTCACATTCAAAGCGACCGTTTCACTTCGGATCGGCAGCTCCGTTCGTTCTCCAAAATTTCCGAACGGATCGCTGAAGAACGGATCGGAGAATGGATCGTCGAGGTTGAATAAATCGAATGGCGAGCGCGGACGATTAATTCTCGGCCCGCTCGGTCGTCGCGGAAGAACGACAACCATTTTCGCCTGGACCGGTCCGATCTCGAATTTGCCAGCGCGCGCGGGAGAGATCGCAGTCTTAAATGTGTAAAGGTGGTAGGGGCGGCCGCCGATCGTCTCCATCGTTTCGCGCGGTTGCTGCAATTTTTGCGTGGTGAAACCTTGCCCCGAGAGCTCGGGCCCTTCCTGGAGGCGGGCGTGGGAACGCGGATCAAATCCGAGGCGAATTTCAGCCGGCACCATTTCGCCGACGTAAGCGTCCTTCTTCGCGATGACCAGCTCGGCGAACGCGAGTCTGTTCGCGGTGGGCGCCGTCGACTGTCCGCTTTGATTCGGACCGGGCGGACTATTCGATCCGCTTGCCACGTTGAGAGCGAGCTCAGGAGTGCGCAGCGAATCGTTTCCAACGCGAACCACTTGCGGAGGAATCCTGAATTTTCCGGAGCGCAATGGCAGGATCGTGTAGCTGTAAATCACAGTGCTGCGAACATCCAAATTGCGCATCTCGATCTGACGTGACGTGCCGGTTTGATGAATCTGAAGGCCGTCGACTGAAATCTCTTGCGGCACGTTCGCGCTTTGCGCGCCGGAAACTTTGATTTCGAGTTGAACCGTTTCACCGACCGCAGGTTCCGAGTTGCTCAAAACCGCAGTCACACTCGGCGACGCAGCAAATGCGGCGCTCGCCAAAATCAAAACGAGCAGCGCTAAACTAATTCTGAAAGTACGCCCGTAGATCGACATCCTCTCAACTAATCAACTCTCAACTCCTGATTACCAGTCATTATAGACATGGCGCCTGACCTTGCGTTCATCAAGCTGAACGCGCGCTTCTTCGTCTTTCATCGATTGAAGTAATAGCTCCGCTTGTTTCTCGCTCATTTGCCCTTCTTTTTCTGGTTCGGCACCCGCGATCCGTGCCGCTTGTTGTGGTCGCTCCTTCTCGCCGTTCGCGCCTTTGATTTCGCCGGCAAATTTCTTTTGCGGCGAACTGGATGGCGTTGCCGACGGACTTGCATTCTCACCTTCGCCCGGTGACGGCGATGGCATTTGACCCTCGCCTCCACCTGGAGTGGGTGATTCTTCAGGCTGTTCTTGTTTGCTCCCAGATTGTCGATCTTTGTTGTTCTCTTGTTCGGGCGATGGCGATGCTCCGTTGTTTTTTTGCTGATCTTTACTTTGTGATGGCGACGGGCTTTCCCCCGGTTTTGGCGGTTGGTTTTTTTGCGGCTCATTCTTCGCCATCTGCTGCTGCGACTTGTCCTGCGAGTTTTGCTTTTGATTTTCGCGCGATTGGTTCTGCGATTGTGCTTGCTGGTTCTGTTGTTGTTGCTGCTGATTCTGATCTTGTCCGCCCGAACTACTCTGCGATTGCTGCTGTTGTTGGTCCTGATCTTGTCCACCACCGTTTTGCTGCTGATTCTTTTTCTGCTGTTGCTGTTGTTGAGGCGGTGGCGTCGGTTTTTGCTTTGGATGCTGCTTCAATCTTTCAATTTTCTTTCGGACCTCTTCAAGGTTCGCCCGCGCCGCTTCGTTCTTCGGATTGAGCTGCAACGCCGTCTCATAATGCGAAGCCGCATCGGTCAGGTCTTTTAACGTGCTTTCATTCGTCTGGTCCATGTCGGCCCGATCTTCGAGGGTGCGGCCGAGATTGAAGTGACTGTTTTCTTGAAGCTGTATATCCGGAGAAAGCAGGGCGTCGCTGAACGATTGCAGCGCTTTATTGTAATCGCCCATTTTGAACGCAGCCGCCCCAGCATCGAATTCGATCTTTTCCTTTTGCGATGAATCGGGATGCGATTGCAGATCTTGTTGAAAATTCTGATACGCTTCGTTGTACTTCCCGTCGCGATAGAGGCTTAAACCAGTGGCGGCGCCAAGTGACGGCCACGCAAAAATGAAAAGCAGCGCGGCGGCCGGAACTGCGACTTTCGACCAGCGCGGCATACGCGCGCGTGCCCGAACTTTTTTGCGCTCCCGAACGAGGATCGACATCGTGATCGCAAGAATCGCCGCGCCGAGCGGCCATTCGTATCGCTCGATCGGTCGCCGCGACAAACGGGCGTCGATATCGGCAGCTTTCATAATCGCGAGTCCCTGCGAATAAAGCTCCGACATCGTCCGGGGCGCATCTTCGAGATGAAGATAAAACCCACCGGCGGCTTTCGCGATTTCGTGCAAACGGTTCTCGTCGAGCTTCGACTTCACAACTTGCCCGATTGAATCCTTCACAAACACGGTTTCCCCATTATCACTCGTAATCGGAATGAGCGACCCCTGCGGCGTGCCAACTCCGATGGCAAAAATCTTCAAGCCGGCTTCGGCGGCTGACTTTGCTGCCTTAATCGCGTCGCCGCTCAACTCTTCGCCATCGGTAAATACGATCAGCGCCCGATTTCCGGCCGCGCTCTTGCCAAATGTTTGCACGGCGAGATTGATCGCTTCGGAAATGTTCGTTCCGCCTTCGGGAATTATTTTTGTGTCGAGATCGTTGATCGATTCAACGGCGGCCTCGTAGTCGATCGTTAGCGGAGCCTGCAGGAACGCGCGACCGGCAAATGCGATCAATCCGACGCGATCGCCTTCGAGTTGGTTAACCAGATCCTGCGCCGCGAGTTTGACGCGCTCCAGGCGGTTCGGTTGCACGTCGTTGGACAACATGCTGCGCGAAGTGTCGACTGCGAAAAGGATGTCGAGTCCCTTGCGTTTCACATCTTCGTAAACGTAACCCCATCGCGGTTGAGCAAGGCTCATAATAGCAAGCGCGAGACCGAGCATTAACAGACCGAAACGGACAACACGGCGCGTACGATTCACGGTGGCGGACAGTTGCGGAAGAAGCCGGGGCGAAACGAACTCGCGTAGACGCGCGGCGGCGCGCTGTTCCGCGCGCGCGAATAACAACGCGAGAATCGGAACAGCAAGCAGTCCCCAAAACCAAATTGGTGCGCCGAAGCTCATAAGATCGACAACCTTATCACGGCAATTTCTTCCAGATCGTTTGCGACAACAGAAGCTGCGCGACCAACAGCCCGCAGCCGCTCATCAGGCAGAGCGGAAACAAATCGCGGTACTCCTGATATTTTTTCACGGCGATAGTCGACTTCTCGAGCTTGTCGATGTCGCTATAGATCTGCTCGAGCGATTTCGTGTCGGTCGCGCGGAAAAATCTGCCGTCGGCAATTTGCGCGACTTCCTTCAAGCCGGCTTCGTTGAACTCCACGCGCTGATTTTGATAAAGCAAATTGCCGAGCGCGTCCGTCATTGGTCCACGAGCTGTGTAAATCGGCGCCGGCGCGATGCCGTTGATCCCTGCGCCAATCGCATAAAAGTGAATCTTCAGCGCTTTCACCGCTTCGGCGGCGGTATTCGGTGAAATTTTGCCGGCGTTATTTTCACCGTCGGTCAACAGCACAATCACTCGGCTCTTGGAATTCTTGTCGTTCAACCGATTCGCGGCCGCGGCCATCGCCGAACCGATCGCAGTGCCGTCTTCAACTAGGCCGATTCGAACGCGCTCAAGATTTTGGAGTAGCCAATCGTGATCGAGCGTCATCGGACTGACCACATACGGGCGACCGGCAAAAGCGATCATGCCAATGCGATCATTCGTGCGGCCGTCGATGAACTTGCGCGTCACCTCGCGAATCGCGTCGAGCCGGGTCGCTTCGTCGCCGCCGATGCTGAAGTCTTTCGTCAGCATGGAGCCGGAAACATCGAGGACAAGCATGATGTCGATTCCGCTCGCTTCGACCTGCGTCAAACTTTTGCCGAGTTGAGGACGAGCGAGCGCAACGATGAACACTGCGAGCGTTAAAAAGACGATCGCGCGCAAAAATTTTCCAGCGAGGGCGGCGCTTTGTTTTCCGATTTCGCGCAGCGTCGCGGTCGATGAAAACGTGAGCGCCGCGGCGGGTCCGCGTTTGCCGCGCAGATAGGCGAGGAGCGGGATAGCCAGGAGCAAAAGAAGCAACCACGGACGCTCGAACGTCAGGTGCGTGTTTTGCGGCCACCAATCAAGCAATCGCAAGTTGCTCTCCTTTCACAAAACGCATCGCTTCTTCGAGAAGCAGATGACTGTCCGCCGACGTGGCCTCGTAACGGGCGAACTTGATCAAATCGCACCGGTTCAAAAAATCTTCGAGCAGCGATCTTTCATTTGCCGAGAACGGCGATGATTTCGCCAGCGCGGTCAGGAATTCGACCGACGTCTGACGCGTTACTGGCAATGCGTACTGGTGCGTCACGTAGCGCCGCAAAATGTCCGAGACGCGGATACTGAATTGATACGGATTCATCGTCTCGATCTCGACGCTGATGCGTTCCAGTTCCTCGAGCGCGATTTCGCGCGGCAACTTTGGCGGCACTGGCGGTTTGCGCCGTTTAACAAGCCAAACAATCAATCCGATCAGCGATAACCCAACGAAGCTTGCCAAAAAAATCGCCCACGTCGGCACGAACGAGTAATCGACTGGCGGCGCGATCTCGTGAAAATTCTGCTGAGCTAGGAAGATCGACATCATCGTTATCTCAGAGCGACTCGGTGCGCGCGCAGTTTGAAGAAGGACCGAAGCGCAGGCAGATAATCCGCGTCCGTCCGGAGCGTGATCGCGTCGATGTTGTTCCGCCAGAGCGCGCGGGAGAGGTCGCGCGCTTTTTCATCCGCGAGATCACTGAAGTGCGCGCGTGTGCTGCGGTCAGCGGTGTTGATTTCGATTTGCTCGCCGCTTTCGGCGTCCTCAAGCGTGATAATGCCGATGTTCGGCAACGCTCGCTCACGTTCGTCTTGAATATGAATGGCCACAAAATCGTGGCGGCGTCCGCTGACCGCGAGCGCGTGCGAGAAATCCGGCGCTTGAAAATCGGAAATGAAAAAGACAACCGCGCGGCGCGTCACAATCTTGTTCAGATAATCCAGCGCAAGCGCAGGATCAGTTCCGCGGCCGATCGGTTGGAAAAACAAAATCTCGCGAATCAATCGCAACGTGTGCGACCGGCCCTTCTTCGGCGGGATAAAAAGCTCGACCCGATCGGTGAAAAGAAGAAGTCCGACCTTGTCGTTGTTGCGAATCGCGCTGAAAGCGAGCAGGCACGCGACCTCGGCTGCAAGCTCGCGCTTTGATTGCTGCGCGCTGCCAAAATTTCCTGACGCGCTTACATCGACAATCAACATCACGGTGAGTTCTCGCTCTTCCGTGAATTTTTTGACGAATGCGTTCCCGAGTCGCGCGGTCACGTTCCAGTCGATGGCGCGGATCTCGTCACCCGGTTGATACTCGCGCACGTCTTCGAAATTCATCCCGCGACCCTTGAACACGCTGTGGTAGTTGCCGGCGAAGACGGTGTCGACTAAGCCACGCGTCTTAATTTCCAGCGTGCGGATTTTCTTGAGAATCTCCGCTGTTCTCTGCTTCAGATCGTCCATGCGAATCAGGGGACCGGGAGTCCGGCAAAAATTCGCTCGATGATTGTTTCGCTCGTGACCGCTTCGGCTTCAGCTTCGTAACTAACAATGATGCGATGCCGCAGAACGTCCGGACCAATGCTCTTCACGTCTTGCGGCGTGACATAGCCGCGGCCATTCAGGAACGCATGGGCGCGCGCGCCAAGCGCTAGATAAATCGTGGCGCGCGGCGAGGCGCCGTAACGAATCAAACCTTCGAGCGCGAGATTGTAAGCTACTGGTTCGCGCGTCGCCCAGACAACATCGACAATGTAGTCCTTCACCCGGTCATCGATGTAAATGTGGTTCACCACGTCGCGCGCCGCGATGATTTGTCTTGGCTCAACCACCGCATTGACGCGCAAATTCGGCGCCGAAGTCGCCATCAAATCCAGAATCGTTCGCTCCTCAGATTTTTGCGGGTAACCGACGTTCAATTTGAGCATGAACCGATCAAGCTGCGCTTCGGGCAGCTGGTAAGTTCCTTCCTGCTCAATCGGATTTTGCGTCGCCAACACTAGGAACGGGTCGGAGAGGGGATAAGTTTGCTCGCCGATCGTGACCTGCCGCTCTTGCATCGCTTCGAGCAGGGCGCTCTGGACCTTCGCCGGCGCGCGGTTGATTTCGTCCGCGAGAATCAGGTTCGAAAAGATCGGGCCGAGCTTTGTGGAAAATTCGCCGGTGCGCGGGTTGTAGATCAGCGTGCCGATCAAATCGGCCGGCAACAGGTCGGGGGTGAACTGCAGTCGTTGAAAGCCGGTCTGGATCGCCGCCGCCATGGTTTTGACGGTCAGCGTCTTGGCGAGACCGGGAACGCCTTCGAGCAAAATGTGGCCGTTCGCGAGCAGCCCAAGCAGCAGTCGGTCAACGAGATATTTTTGGCCGACGACGACGTGCGAAACTTGTTCGCGCAAAGTGGGGATCCATTGGCTGAGCTCCTGGACCTCGCGAGTGATTTCCTGCGTTGATTTCATGAGTAATTCTGAGACAGATTCCGCCGCGAAATGTTCGATTCGCGGCGCGGCCACCGAGTCGCAGCCGGCTACAATTTTTGACTGCGCGGCCTCAATGTCAAAGTGATCGGCAGACCGGGGTAAGGTTCCGCTTTCCGAATTTGTGCCTCGAGGTAACGCGCATATGTGCGCGCGAGCAATCGCGGGTCGTTGACGAACAAGACGAACTCCGGCAGTTGAAGGCGGTGTGATCCTTTCGGTCCGCTCGCTTGCGCCGCGTAAAACAACTTGAGCCGTTTCCCTTTTACCAGCGGCGGCGGATTTGCCGCGAACGCAGATCGCATCAGTCGATTGAAGACGCCGGTTCCGATGCGGATCTTCGACGCGCTCTCGATTTTGTCGATCAAGCCAAACAAACGCTCGACGTTTTCGCCGGTTCGCGCAGAAGCGACAAGCACCGGTGCGTAATCGAGAAAGAAAATTCGTTCGCGCGCTTCCTCGACAAGATCGCGGATTGTTTGCCATTCGCCGCGTTTCGGTTTCACCAAATCCCATTTGTTCAAAACAACGACCGCGCCTTTCCGCGCTTCTTGGATCAAACCCGCGATCCGCTTGTCTTGGGCCGTGACTCCGCTGGTAAGATCGACAATCAACACGCCGAGATCAGCCCGCCGAACGCTTCGCTCGGCGCGCATCACACTAAAAACTTCCACTGAGCTCGAAAGTTTTCCGCGACGCCGCATTCCGGCGGTATCGATGAAAATGAATTGCCGTCCGTCGCGCTCGTAAGAAACGTCGACTGAATCGCGCGTCGTCCCGGGAAGCTCGCTCACGATCGCGCGCTCACTTTGCATGATAGCGTTGATCAATGACGACTTTCCAACATTCGGTCGGCCGATGATCGCGATCCTCAAACGATTCTCGATTCTCGATTCTTGATTCTCGATTTCCACGGACGCGGGCAGGAGTTGCGAGATTTCATCAAGCAAATCCAAGATGCCGCGATTGTGCTCGGCGCTGATTGAAACCCCATGCTCGAAGCCTAACGAATCGAAATCGACTGCGAGATTTTCGTGCTTCTCGTTGTCGATCTTGTTCACGACGAGAACGACGGGCTTCTGCGATCTGCGCAGCATGCGCGCGAGCTCTTCGTCAACTGGCGTCAAACCGTCGCGCGCATCAACAACAAACAGTAGCAGTTCGCTGTCGCTCAGCGCTTCTTCCACGGCGCGACGAACTTGAACTGTGAGTTCGGTCTCGCCGGCTCCGAAAATCCCCCCTGTGTCCCAAACGCTAAATGGTTGCTCTCCGCGCTCGCAGATCGCGGAGATGCGGTCGCGCGTGATTCCCGGTTGATCGTGAACGATCGCGATTTTGCGTCCAATTGTGCACACAGACAAGATGTCGATCTTGCGATGGCTGTCACGCCGTTCGTCGTTGAATCGAGCTTAATCGCTCCGCGCGTGGGCGTGTCCCTCTGCTTGCAACTGCCTCACGCCTTGCATCACGTAGATGATCCCGGAGACCAGCGTGAAAAGTCCAGCGACGGCGACGACGACGATCAGCGGGAGAAATCGAAGCTGCAACATCACCCAGGCGATCGCGCACATTTGGCAAACGGTTGCAACTTTCCCGGTCCAACTCGGTTTCACCTTCATTTTGTTGCCGATGAAAAAGTGCAAAATGATCGCGCCGACCAGAATGACTGCGTCGCGGGTGATAACGAGGACTGGAAACCACGCCGGAAATTTCCCGTATTCCGGATCGCTTTCGCTCCAATTGCTGATGCTCAGGGTGATGATCCCGCTGAGAAGCAGACCCTTATCTGCAATCGGATCGAGAATCACACCGAGCGAGCTGCGCTGCTTGTAGTGACGCGCAATGTAACCATCGAGCCCGTCGCTCACGGCGGCGACGAGAAAAATGGCGATGGCGGTGAAACGCATCCATTCCTGCGGATCGTGGCGCTGGATGCTTTCGCCGTAATAGATTGCCATCGTCACGAACGCGGGGATCATCAGGATCCGTGCGACCGTGATTTTGTTGGCCAACGTCATCGGGCCTGATTGTAGCGGCGTAGTCTTCGTGTCGACAATTTCTTTTCAGTCGCGTCGACGTTTCAACCGTTATGCGGCTTTGCGTTGGCCTTCGTGGCGACCTCGGACCTCTCTATATAGTACTACGCAACCGACCGGCATCGCTGGGGGTGCGCGATTACGATAAACAAAAGGAGCGGCACTTCGCTCCAAGTGCCGCTCCGGTTCCGGGAAGACAGCCGCGCAGGCCCCCTCTCTGTTAAACAAATACGGGCTTTGCCTGACAAAGTTCGCGTTTTTCTGCGATTTTTTTGTGCAGTGTTAAGGCGTGCCTCTATTTGACGGTTTTCGCTCCGCCTGCTGAGGCGTTGGCAAACGCGTTATTTGCCGTCTGAGTGCGCTAATTTTCCAAACCGGGGATCGCTACGCAGGCTGTCGAACATTGGATCGAGCCGCAGCAGTGCCGGAGTTATTGGAATGCCTACTACATAATTCTGGTATGGCATCGAGAGTAGTCTGTTCAAAATCGCAACCGCCCTGTCCGGTTCGCCGATTTGAGCATAGACACGGGCGAGAAGCTCAATCGACCCTCCATCGAGAGCATTTTTTTCTATCGGACTGATCGTCATGGCACGTTTGGCTAGAGCGACGGCATTCGATTTATCATTCAAGCCGGCGGCTACTAGAGCAAGGTCCCCGATGAGTACATCATTTTCAGGCTGTTCTCTCAGAAAACCTTCCAGTTCCGCGCGCGCCTTTTGCCAGGTAATTTTGGCGTCGGCGTTATGTCCGGCGACTTGCTGGGCCCACCCTAACCAAAAGCGAAGCTCACCATTGTAAAAACCAATCGTCGGATCAGGCTTGGATAGTATCTCGTTCAGCCGCGGGATGATTTTTTCCGGCTGGCGCTTCAGGATCGCGAGATAGATCTGCGTCTCCAAATCGAAGCTATCATCGGCGCCAAGACTCAGCTGATCGAGAATGGTAGAAGCCCCTTCGAGATCTCCTTGAGCTTCGGCAACGAGCGCCTTTAGGCCGACTGTGTCGACGTTGTCAGGTGTAATGTCCAAGATCCGATCGAGCTGGCGTAGCGCTTCGGGAAAGCGGCGGTGAAAAATATAGGAAAGCGCGCGTTGGGTAAGAAGAGAAGCGTTGCGTGGGTCAAGTCTCTCAGCTTCGGTGAAGTACGATTCGCTTTCATCCCACCGTCCCTGACTGCGCGCAACATAAGCCAGATGCTCCGGGATGAGGCTGCTATTCGGTAAAACCTCGCGTGCTCGTTCAAAATAAAGTTTCGCGTTCTCGTACTCGTCTAAAATGGAATAGTACGTTCCCTTTGCTAAGAGGGCTTCGCCGAGGCTTGGCTGAAGAGCGAGGGCCGTTTCGGCTGCCTGCCATGCCTCCTCTTTTAGCTCGGCGGTTGCTTGAAGCGTCCTTGAATTGTAACCGTTCGCGTCAACCATTGACAGTAGAGCCCAAGCCAGCGCGAACGTCGGATCCAATCGCACCGCCTCTTTGAGATATTTTTGTGCGGCGATAGAATTGGCAGTCGTTAATCCTCCTGGTTTGAGGGTGTAGGCGAGCCCCCGCAAATAGGCATCGTGTGCCTCGGTATTGCTGGTTGGTTTAGCGGCAATTGCTTGCTCTTCCCGGCCTGCGAGTTCTGCCCGCAATTTTTCAGCGATCGATCTGGCCACTTCACTTTCGACTGAGAAGAGGTCGGTGAGTTTTCGATCGAATGTATCGGCCCAAAGGTGGGAATCATTGGCTGCTCTGATTAGTTGCACATTTACCCGAACGACGTCGCCGCTCTTCTGCACGCTGCCTTCTAAAATGTGGGCGACCCCAAGTTGACTGGCAATCTCTCTCAAATTTCCTGGCGCGCTCTTGTAGCGCTGAGTGGAGGTTCGTGAAATGACCTTCAGATCCGCGATTTTGGATAGCCGCGTCAGAATTTCGTCTTGAACGCCATCGGCAAAGTAAGCGTTGCCAGGATCGGGGCTGAGATTTGTAAATGGCAACACGGCGATCGATTTCTCCACAATCGCCGAACTCCATCTCGCCGGCTTCCGGAGAAGAAAGACAAAGGCCGTCACAACTGCGGCAAGCACGAGTAAGGCTGTGATAATTTCCGCCCATCGCACATGTGCGCGATGTTTCTTGGCCACCTGGAATTTTTTCGGTAACTGCGCGTTGCCGAAATCGTCTGAGTAGAGGTTGGTGACTCCGATGCGCACGCCGTGTTTTACCTCGCAGTCACCAAGTTCGTGGAGAAGGGGTCTCCAGCCAGGGTACTGCTCCAAATCCTCAGCGACGTGTTTTGAAATCAGAATGTGACCGGCATCTCCACAATCCATGACCCGCTGCGCGATATTGATTCCGGCGCCGGCAATATTCGCTTCCGCGTTCAGATCAGAGATCTCGTTGACCGGACCACTGTGTATTCCCATTCTTATTTGAAGCGAAGGTTCACTCTTTAGCGCTCTACTGATCTCGATTGCGCACAAGACGGGAGCCTCCGAATTGCTTCGGAATACTAATGCACCGCCATCGCCAGTCGGCAGCCCGAGTAGTTTGCCCTCGGCTTTAGCCAAACGAAATTGTTCCGTTCCCCGAACGATCTCTTTTAATTTTCGAATCTGCTCACTTTGCTCGGTAATGAGCAATTTCGAGTAACCAACAATGTCGATGAACAATACATGTCCAATCTCGAACTTCACGTCCCGCAGAGATTCAGTCGACGTGGCCTGTTCGGTCATTCTCGCGAGCTAATGATGATTACTTCTCTGCAGCGCGAAAACTCCTACCTAGACATCGTTCAAGCAAAGAGTGTGTCGGCCATCGGATTTCATTAGATCGTTACTGTTTAGTCGCATTCCAAGTACCGCTACCGCTGCCGCCGGGACATGGTGGAAGCGGTAGCGTCCATAGACCCAGGCCCGTTGCAGCGTCACCGGTGAAGGTAAGATCTCCAATAGGGGTTGGATAACTAATGTTGACATGACCGAACGAATCGATTCCGCCGCTGCCGCCGTTAGTGATTTCGCCATCGGCGATTATCCAATCGATGGTGCCGTTTACGGGCGCTGTCACCACCCCTCCGTCCGGAGTCGGACAGGTTAGAAATCCCATAAACGTACCCTTATATTCGCCATCAAAATTGGGCAGCGGTGCATCTTGCCCGATCTGGAATTGGGCGACCGTCGTGCCCGCTTGATTGGCTACGGATATTGTCCCGAAGCGAGAGGCATTCGTATCATTCTTAGGGACGTTGTAGGAGACCATTCCCGGGCCAGCAGGTGTTGAGACGCCAGTGATTTGAATAAAGTCAGCGCCGCTTGTAACCGACGCAGTCCACGGACAACCGGCTTGAGTATTCACATTAAATGATCCGGACCCGCCTGCGGAAATCACGTGCGCGGAGGTTGGAGAGACGCTGTAGGTGCAATTGGGAGTCGGGCTCGGTGTTGGGGTTGGAGTAGGGCTAGGTCTGGGGGTCGGTGTCGGAGTCGGGGTCGGAGTTGGACTCGGCCGTGGTGTAGGTGTCGGCGTAGGAGTGGGGGTCGGGGTTGGAGTTGGGGTTGGAGTTGGAGTCGGCGTGGGCGTGGGAGTCGGGGTCGGCGTCGGGCTTGGCGTGGCGCTCGCTCTAGGAGTGGGAGTTGGTGTTGGAGTGGGGGTTGGGCTTATGCCTGGGGAAGGAGTAGGTGTTGGACTTACACGTGGAGTGGCGGTCGGCGTCGGTGTCCCACTCGATCCTGCCGTCGGGGTTGGCGTTGGCGTTGGACTTACCCGTGGAGTGGCAGTCGGAGTCGGCGTTGGACTCGGACTGGCTACCGGGGTTGGTGTCGGTGTTGGACTGGCCGATGGATTGAAAGCCCGGTAGGTATAATCGTTAAAGAGGAAGGCGCCGTTAACTAGAGAGTACAGTCGGACGTAGATGATTCGACCATCAGTAGGAATGGTAGTAACGGTTCTAGTGAGTGTGGTGATAAACCCGGTGTCGATGATATCGGCTTGTCCTAGAGCACTCCCCACACGTAGATCGTAGAAAGTAGCGCTTCCAGCGGTCCATTGAAATGTCACGGTTGAGGAACCAAAGGTTGAGCCTGGCACTGGGCTGATCATCACCGCTGAGCCATTGGCCGGAGTTACGGTCGGCGTTGGCGTTGGCGTCGGTGTTACACCCCCTATTGGAGTCGGCGTTGGGGTCGGTGTAGGCGTTGCCGTTGGACTTACCGTCGGCGTCGCGCTCGGCTCAACCACAGTTGGGGTTGGAGTAGGCGTTGGACTTACCCGTGGAGTGGCAGTCGGAGTCGGTGTTCCACTCGACACCGCCGTCGGTGTTGGAGTAGGCGTTGGACTTACCCGTGGAGTGGCAGTCGGAGTCGACGTTGGACTCGCCACTGCAGTTGGGGTTGGAGTAGGGGTTGGCGTCGGACTGGCCGATGGATTAAAAGCTCTGTAGGTGTAGTCGTTAAAGAGGAAACTGCCGTTCACTAAAGAGTACAGTCGAACATAGATGATGCGGCCGTCAGTAGGAATGTTAGGCACCGTCCTGGTGAGCGCGGTCACAAATCCGGTGTCGATGATATCGGATTGACCTGGAGCACTCCCGACCTTCAGGTCGTAGAAGGTGGCGCTTCCACTGGTCCATAGAAATGTTACGGTCGAGGAACTAAAGGTTGACCCCGGTACTGGGCTGATCATCACCGCCGAGCCGTTTGAGGGAGTCGTAGTGGGCGTTGGTGTCGGTGTGGGCGTTAAAGTCGGCGTCGCACTCGATATCGGAGTTGGAGTCGGAGTGGCGGTCAATTCAGGAGTCGGCGTTGGACTCGGTACCGCACTGGGTGTTGGTGTAGGCGTTGGACTTACGCGTGGAGTAGCGGTCGGCGTCGGCGTCGGACTGGCCACGGGAGTGGGCGTCGGAGTTGGTGTAGGCGTGGCACTGGGAGCGGGACCAAAAGAGGCGATTTGACCAACCCAAGTGTTCCATTGCGAAGTAGTTTGGGCGTACTGTGATGCTAACCACATACTGCCATCCGCCGGATCGAGCGCTGCGCCGTTGTAATCGCCCCATCGATTCCGATTGCTAGAGTCGGCGCTGTAATAGAAGGACAATCCGTTGTGAATACCATTACTACCTTCCCACTGTGTGTCAGTTGTCAGCTTTACGCTGTAGCGACAACCGGCGAACTCGGAGGCGCCGCTCCTGCTGAATACAACGGCTAGATTGCCGGCGGCGTCAGAGATAATTTGCGGATAAAAGTACCACAGTAAGTCTGCTCCGAACCGGGAATTCAGATTAACCGAATTCGACGTAGCATCGACCTCCAAGGCGCGTATTGCGCTGACCGATCCGCTCGCCCAATTGAATCCCTCAGCAAATGAGGTTATGAGCTGACCATTTTGATAGACTACATCTTGAAGCCGGCAGTCAGTAGACTCGATTGTCAAGGCGCTGCCAAGCTGTAGGGCAGGCGGCGACTGTGAGTAGCTACCGATCGCGACCGTCGCCTGACGGGCAAGACTCGGTGGCTGCGATAGCGGGTTCGCCAACCTCCACAGAGTGATGGCTGTTCCGTTACTGGTGCGAGAATCACTCAGATAATTACCGCTTAGCGAGCTCGCCGCTCGAGCAGGCCGGACCGCAAAAGAATTCGTCCCGTCCGCATCCTGTAGCTGCCAAAAGTCCCACCATGACAAGGAAGTGGGGTTGTTCACCCAATAAAGTTGAGATTTATATAGAATGCGAATCTTCGCGTATTGGAATACGCCGGCGAAACTGTATTGATTGGAGCCTATGTAAACGGCTTCAGCTGAGTCATAGCCCAAACTCGGATTGTCAGCCAGTAAGCCCGAAGCAGTCGAACCGTTTACGCCCGCGTCTAGCTTCCAGAGTGCCCAAACGCCGGTCGGATCGGCGTTCTGCGAAACTGAGATTAAGTAGTAGGAGCTGTTGGTGGATGCGTCGCTGGCTGTTGCCAAAAGAATCCACCGTCCGGCGTTGGAGTCATAGGCGATTTTCGGATCATAGATACTGCTCGGTGGACTAAGTTGGGCGAACCAATTGCTAAAGGTGGTCGAAAATCGAAGCAGACCGGTCTTGCTATAGGTCGCAAAGCTTTCATTTGTTGCCACTACCACGTATCCCGGTCCAGTCGCGATATTAGTGTCTGGCGGAATCCAGCCAGTATAGGCGATTCCCTGAAAGCTTGCGGTCAACAGTGGTGAAGTAACCGTAGCTGGAGAGGACAGTACTCCCAGTTGCAGTGAGGAATCGACACTCTCGACCACTGGTTTGATAGGCGCAGGCGCGACCTGCGGCGGTTGAACCGGCGCCATAGGTTCAGTTATCTCTGCCGCTCGAGCTAGAGGACCAGTATACGGCGTCGATTGTGGGACTTTCGCCAATGATTGAACCGCAACTTTCTGCGTTGCTTTGTCTCCTGCCCCGGCTCCGTTCGGCACCGATTGGGCGGAGATGGACCCGGACAAAACTGACAGAAACACGCCCGCTAAGATCACCTGTGCCGGAACCGCTGGCCGATTGAGATTGAGAAGAGTCATAATTTATTATTCGCGATCGTTAGTCATTTCCTCTCACAGTCCTTCTCCGGAATTTGGAGGCGCAAGTTCGAGCACATCCTTGCAAGCGATCTCTGAAGTGGGCCGATCAAAGTCAGGTTCTTTCGTGGGCCGAAGGGAAAGTCATTTCAGCGGATGACCCGCTGGACCCTGACGCTGGAACGGGCCGGCCGATTCGGACGAGATCATGCCTACCAAATCGGGCTAACGTAAATCAAGCTTTTTCCGCTTTTTCCGTGTGAGGCACAGCCCCACTATGGCGGCGAGAGATTCTGTGGTAGCTGTAAGGCAAACTTACCAGTGCCCGTAGAAAAGCCGATGTGGCGAAATGGCAGACGCAACGGACTTAAAATCCGTTGGGCCGAACAGGCCCGTGCCGGTTCGAATCCGGCCATCGGCACTCCGAAGTCAAAAAACTGAAAAGCTGAAATTCTGAAACACTGAATGGAGCGAATGGGATGAGCGACATAGAAGGTAAAACGACGAGGGTAGGAGCGAGCGAGCGTGGGAAGTGAGCGAGTTTCAAATGCCGATCGATAAACCACTATTCATTCCGCTGATTCTGGGCACGGCGCGTCAAGGGCGCGAGAGCGAGCACGCGGCGCGATTTGTCTTTGAACGCACCAAAGCGCGCGCCGGTGTGGAAACGGAGTTCATCGACATCCGCACCGTGCCGATGAAGCTCGATGACGCCGGCGAACAAATGAAAGACCCGAAGTTCGCGGCGACGATCGAGCGCTGCGACGGGCTCATCATCGTTACGCCCGAATACAATCATAGTTTTCCAGGGCTGCTGAAACACGCGCTCGACATGTGT
>WNFR01001671.1_pt1 | contig 23237 bp, 22 predicted proteins | sample 5400221 | NCBI WGS metagenome assembly WNFR01 (sample SAMN13153357, study PRJNA577476) | soil metagenome | isolation source: 40 cm soil under Madrone tree | place: USA:California | collected 2016-06-14 | reverse complement strand
CTCGTTCCTGAAGGCTGCGAGCTGTTTTTCTTCCAGTTCGAAAGGATTGGCGCCGTCGAGCGTGACGCTGCCCGAGGTCGGAGTATCGAGCGCGCCGAGTATGTGCAATAGCGTGCTCTTACCACTGCCCGACGGTCCCACGACGGCGAGCGCATCGCCGCGCGAGAGACGGAACGAAATCCCTGAGAGCACCAGCAGCGCTCCACGCGGTGTCGGGTAATCTTTTGAGAGGTTTATGACTTCGAGCAAACACAACCTCGAGTTTGGCGCGCTTCAGTCGCTCAGACTTCGATCTCTCGCGACGAAGCAGATTCAGGGGTCAGTCGTTCTTTCGTCGCTTCCAGGCTTCTGGATCGCGAGCCGAGTGGTAGATTGCGTAGATGATGATCTCTTCACTCGCTTCGATGAGATCGAGTTGAGCCTCTGGCGTTAGACGCGATTTCACTTGTTCCGTTTTTCGAGCCGGTTGTGTACTTCCGACCAGGGCTTCGCCTGGGATGGGTCCCGCCTGGGCTCGCGCTTACGGCGATCCAGTTCCTTACGTTGAGCGGCCGTCAAGGGAACGATTTCTGGGTGCGCCGCGATGCTATCCCATATCTCCTCGATCAACTCGAGGCGCTCTTTCACCCCAAGGTTCAAAATCTCTTCAATGGCAACGCTCATAGGTTTATTCTCTTTGGAGAAGTTGATTTCGGCAAGCCGATTCAGCATTGCCTTAGTTGCTCAATCGGTACAGATGCGTGCGGCTTCGAATGAATATCGAGCCGCCTGATACAGCCATCGACGCGAGCGTTTCTCCGTTCAGCTCGTTCTTTGCGAGCACCTTCAACTCCTTGCCGGGTGCAATCACTACCGACTCGCCCTCCTCACTGAGAAAATAAATCCGCCCGTCGGCATAAATCGGAGAAGCCGAATGATTGCCGCCCACGCGCGCCTTCCAATACTCTTTTCCAGTACCCGCATCCAGACAAGTCGCAATGCCGGAGTCATTGATCACGTACAACTCTTCACCAACCAGAAGCGGTGAAGGCGTGAGCGGCGCCCCTCGCTTGAGAGTCCACGCGATCTGCTTTTTCGTAATGTCACCGTGCCCGTCCACCCGGACCGCCAGCAGAGATGGTTCCTGAAATCCCGTGCATATGAAGACCAATCCGTTTCCATAAATCGGCCGCGGGACGTTCGAAAACCCGTCGGCGTATCTCACCTGCCATATCTCCTTGCCTGTGCGCGGCTCGTAAGCAATCGCACGAAATGCGCCCGGGCTGATTACCTGATCGCCGGCCGGAAGCCTCACAACGAGCGGCGTCGTGTAAGCTTGATAGCCCTCACGCAATTTCTTCCATTTGACTTTGCCGGTCAGCTTGTCGAGCGCCACGACATACTGGACGTCCAGGCCATCGCAGCTAACGATCAGAAGATTCTCATAGAGCACCGGAGAGCCGCCCGGCCCGTGTTGTCCGTTATCATACTCGAGCCTGGTCTTCCAAACGATCTCACCAGTTTGAGCAATACAAGCAGTCCCGTGAGCGCCAAAGTGCAGATAGACGCGATCGCCTTCAAGCACCGGCGTTGGGGAAGCGAGGCTGTTCTTCGGACTCATCGGTCCGAGGTTCTTGAGCCGAAACACTTCGACGTTTTGAGTGATCGCCCCGGTGTTGCGGTCTACGCAGATCGCGCGCAATGATTTTCCTTCTTCAGTGGCAGTCGTCAGCCAGATGCGATCTCCAAGAATCGCCGGCGAAGACCATCCCTTTCCGGGAATCGCAACCTTCCACTTCACGTTCTTAGTTTCACTCCAGGTGAGAGGAAGGCCGTGTTCATCGGAAACACCCTGGCCGGTTGGTCCTCGGAACTCAGGCCAATCTTCGGCGAGTACTTGAACGCAGAGGAGAAGAAGAAGGATAACTCTCATATCTGCTAAAGCGATTTCAAACGTGATGCAACCTGAATCAGCGACGCCATTTTTGCTGCCTCTGACTTGCCAGTTTCTCACAATCATTGGGTTCCCGGAAGTTCTGTCGGCGTCGCGCGGCGGACAACAGTCTTGACGGTATACGGCAAAGCCGTATACTAGTCACGTGTTCAGCTTCATTGAAACGATGTATCCGAAGACGTGATCGAAAGTATTCCGGCGAACGTCCTGCGACAGATTCGAGAGGAGATTGAAAATGGCTAAGCCGAAGCGAGACATCGGCCGCGAGATTTTGCATGGGCTGCGCGAGATCAAGCGCGGTCAGCACGGACGCGTCGTCAACATCCCCAGCGTCGCGAGTATTCGGGAGAAGACCGGTCTCTCTCAGGAGCGCTTCGCTGCGTTGCTTGGCGTATCGACACGCACCTTGCAGGACTGGGAGCAGGGCCGCCGAGCTCCGTCAGGGGCGGCACGAACACTGCTGCTCATCGCTGAACGAAACCCGAAGGCGCTGCTCGATGTCGCGTAGAGGCTTCAGGTGCAATGGTTTGCGGCGAGTCCGTCTCGAATGGAACTTAATCTCCGTAGAATTTCATGTATGTGTGTATCTGTCCCTTGGCTTTACCGATGAATCGCAGTATTGATTCGAGTTCTTCGCGCTCCTCTTTTGTATGGCAGTTTGGTCTGAGGGCTTCGAGTTCCTCGAGGAGTTTAGATATTTGTATTTGGTTGAAGGTGGTATCGCCATAAGGGTCAATAAACTGAAGGCAGAATGAGTCCTTCAACCTGACCGTTGAAGGCTCGTTTATCATAACCCTATGGATAAACCCAATGACACCACCACTGCCGTCGTAGCCCTCAATGAGTTCCCCGGTCTTGCGTTCCCACTGCAAATCACTCCGTACAGTATTTGCCATTGTTAGTTTGCGCTCGCACGTTGACTGAGGTTCTTCGTTCCAGACGTCTTGCCCTTATACCGCCACCTTCTCAAGCCGCGACTGAAACGCTCTCGGGCGGAATAGGAACTCGACGATATTCCCTTCGTGCGGCTGAAGCCAATCCAGCTGAATCGTCGGCACCGGCCCCAGATTCAGACGATCAATGTGAGTTGCATTGATGAGTTCTCTTTGAAATGTTTCATCATAGGTGATCGCGCTGCCCACCAGCGTCCCGCCGATTCGCTTCAGCATTTCGTCTTGTGGGCACTCGACCACGCTCACAAAGGGGAACATGAACTCGGTGTTCGCGAGTTTCCGCTCAGGCGAGTCACAGTGTATTACCACCGGCCTCAGATATCCGCACCGCTCCTTCTCTACAAGCCTCGATCCAAACTTCGCGGTCACGTGTTCAACGCCTGCTTCGTGCAGGTCGGTCTCAATGCTTTTCCAAATCGCTTTCGCGGCGCCTGGCACCGTGAACGCCGCGAGGCTCGCCTCGGGGTCCTCGGGCGGCCTCGGCTGGATCGGGCCGATCCGCTCCGCCAGAGCTTCCGCAATCTCCTTCGTGTGTCGCGAGGCCCAGACGCCCGAGCAGTTGATGCACCCGCGCCCGCTGTTGAGAAACACGCTGTCCACCATAACGTCGAGATACTTTTCCCACTCGTCCACTACGTCGTCACCGAGCAGAATCTTGGTGAAGCCAGGTCCGTGAACTTGAACGCGGGTGTCGCCTCGATAGCGCTCAACCGTAGGCGTGCCGCCGAAGATCATCGTGCGGTTGGAGCGGCGCACGACTTCGGCGCCCATCTCGCCGCCTCCCGGATAAATCGCAATCGCTTCTTTGGGCACGCCTGCTTCGGTGAACGCGGCGGCCATTCGACAGGGAGTCCAGGGCTCCTGAGGACCAGGCTTCAGCAGCAGCCCGATCTGCATCGGTATCACCGGTAGCCACAGCGTGTGCACGCCTGGCGAGTTCGACGGCAGCACCAGGCCGAGCACCGGAGCTTGAGCCTGATAACTCACCGTCACCCCGCGAGACTCGATTCCATATCCGCGCGTCAGAATGTTCAGATCCAACCCTCGAGTAAGCGAATCCAGGATCTTGTCCATATTCGACAGCACGAAATGGTTCTTATTCATGTTGGCCTTGCACATATGCTCTGGCAGGCCGGTGCTGGCAGACTGCTGGCGCGCGAAATCATCCGGTGTTTGCGAGCCGTCGCCCATCGGCAAGGTTGCATTCAGATAGAGGTCCGCGGCCTTTTTCATCATAGCGATCAGCTCCGAGACCGGAATCTCGGTGAGCACGTTCCGAGCGCGTTCGGCGAGGCGCATGTCGCGGCCGAGCAACCCGGTGTTTGCCTGGCTCACTCGCGCCAGCGTTTCGCCGGTAATGAAATGAACGACCTCATCGGTGTCGAGACTAGTGTACGGCTGTCCCCATCTAACGATTGGAATGTTTAGTATGGCCATTGTTTCCTCATAGATTGTTCAGTAGTCAACAGGCCAAAGAAATCCGTGCAAATCCGTCAAATCAGTGTCATCCGTGGCCCAATGACGGGCATTCCTGAATAGACCACGGATGAGGCGGATTTGGCGGATTTGCACGGATTATTCGACTTAGCGCATTGCCTTTTAAGGAGCCGCTAGTAAACTCCCACGGTTGTTTGCGCCGCGAGCTTGCGGAACGGGCGAACCCCGCTCACGCCGTCCCACGGATACTTGTCGCAGGGCTTCTCACGCTCGCCTTCGTCTCTCTCCAGGAATCCCGGTATGAACGTCTCACGAGTCAGAGTAGTCAATCGCACCCGGCCGGTTTCGCCGTAGCCCACCACCAGATCGCGATCGTTAAATGAAACTACCTCGATGGCGGCGCGAGGCTGCGGCGCGTAATACGCGATCTTGTAGCCGTCCTCCGGGGTCACCGGCTTCGAGCAGGCCAGCCCCATCAGCGTATTGCCGTAGGTCGGCGTCAGGTACACGCCCGGGCCCAGCAGCTCTTCCATCGCAAAGCGAGTGTACTGCGGAGTGAATTCGGTTCCGCCTGCGAAGATCCCGGTGATCCCCGATTCATTGATGCTGGTCCCGCGATTCTCGAGTTCCTCGGCCAGCGCTTCGAGCAGCTTTGGTGTCGTGAACATGCACTTGATATCGTGACCGGCGCCAAGAACCGTGATCGCCTGATCGATCACGTGAGCCTTGTATTCGTCGAGCGCTTCGGACTCACACCACTTGATCAGCTTGATCACCCATCGCGGGTCGAGATCGACGCAGAAGCAGATCCCGCCGCGGTACTGGCACAGATGCTCGACTGCAAGCCGCAGCCGGCGTGGACCGGACGGCCCAAGCATCAGCCAGTTGGCGCCTCGCGGAAAATACTGGTCGGGGAGTGTCGCGCTGAACATTTCATAGTCGGTGCGGAAGTCTTCGATCTGGAGTCGGCTCTTGGGCACGCCGGTGGTGCCGCCAGTTTCAAAAGTGAAGATGGGCTTTCCCTCGAGTCCCTTGGGCAGCCAGCGCCGCACCGGCCCGCCGCGCAACCATTCGTCTTCGAAAGGCGGGAACTTGCGGAGGTCCTCGTAGGAGTTGATTTCGCGCCTCGGATCCCAACCAAGCTTCGAGGCGAAATCGAGCCAGAAGGTGCATCCGGTCTCGGGGTTGAAATGCCATTGGACGATCTCGCGCACGTGGGCATCGAGTTGGGTTTCGGCTTCCTGGGCTCGGAGAGATAAGTCTGTTGCGGCAACACTCATTCGGTTTTTCTGCCCCCGGAGGTTTCAATTCCAGGCGGGAATCCGTCAATTCGGTATTTCCCGCATAGCAGGAGATCCGCACTTAGCGGTGAAGCCTATACCCTCTTCCTCTGCTATTCCCCAATCATCACGAAGCATATCATCGACCAAGACTAGGACCGGCAAATCTCGCGCTCTCAACGTTCCCTTGCCATCAAACTTTTTGGAAACTAGCTCGGCAGTTAACTGCGGTACCATGAGGGCCGTCGTTTCTAGCTTGGCCATTTCATTGCCCGACAATAGAAAGCTCTTGTTCGCGTCATGCACCAGAGCGTGCCTAGTGGTAAATATATTGGCTAGATTAGGGCACCACTTATCGTCAAGCTTGAAATGCGCCACTCTGGAATCGCGGGATGGTATCAGGCATATGTGTTCGTAGTCTCGGAGCGTGTCGAGATACCCAGCCGGATGAAACAGCTTGGACATAAAGTTGTCGATCTCTGATATGCTTTGAAACGTTGCTTTGCTAGTGACAATCTCAGAAAAGGTTAGCCCATCGGAGAGCAATGAATGGATCTCGGCAAGCGTAGCCTTATCTCGGAAATCAGGAAGCACGCGCCTCAATGAAGCCTCGTCCTGCGAAAGGACGTAGATGTAAAGATCTCTATAGAACGTTTCTAAACACGAAGTCATCGCTATTATGTAGCCCCGCATTGCCTCCTGGCAGACAAGCTTATCCGTGTGAAGCGTTGCGATGACTTTGTGCATTAGAATAGCGGAACGCCCGAAGTTCCCGAGGAAATTTATTAAGAAGCTCCAGACTTCACCCCGATTGGCTTTGAGCTCTTGAATGAAGGCAAATGAGGTCATAGGAGTATAACCAATCTATTATCGTAGCCGCACACGCTCGACGCCGCAGCAATCGAAAGTCCATATGAGTTCGTTATGCTGCGCTGATCTCAACCAGGTGCTCCCCCGCCTCCAATAATGCCAGAGCATCTGGTAAAGCCCGTTTCAAGAGCTCTCGCAGATACCGGTTTGAAGTGTTCCCGCAAGTCAGCCAAATGATTTGCGGCGGTCCCCCGAATTGGTTTTGCAATGTAACGAAGTCGCTATCCTTAGTCATCACAATTGCGCCAGCTACCTGCGCGGCGCGGAAGATCTCTCGATCAGTGCTATCGCGCAGCCCAACATCACGCAACGCGCGCGCTTCTACCTCGAAGTTTGCCTGGATCCACGGGGCCAGAGCAGGTGAGAGTTGGGCGTCGAGCCAGATGATCATGCGGCGATCACCGGGTGATCGAGTCGGTGCGCTGCATAACGCAACGCGGCCGACAAATCCTCCATCTCCAGATCCGGCATCTCGTCGAGGATCTCTTGTGCGGTGAGCCCTGCTGCGTACAGATCAAGAATATCGATAACCCGAATCCGCATCCCTCGTATGCACGGACGACCTCCGCACTGCTCGATGTTGATCGTGATCCGCTCTTTATTGTCTGTCATGCTGATCTTCTCTTTGCTGTCTGGCTTGCGAAGCGATGATATCAAAACATGCGGCTATGCGCACTCATTGGCGGCTAAGTTCAATTGGTGGATCGAGGTCTCCAGAAGTCGCAGTAACCAAGCCCTGATGCGGATTGAAAGCCAAGCTCACAGCGCGAACTCCATTCCTTCAGGTGGGCTGCCCGTGTACAGCACAGCGAACCGCTTGGGGTGGAACCCTAAAGCCTTCCGGTCAAACTCGTCCCGGTCCTTGCTGTGATAAAGCACCCTACCGCTTTGCACTTCGAGAGCTTCGTTCGTCTGCGGGTCTTCGATCAATACCCATTCCGAATCGTATTTCGATTTGATCTCCGCGACTGTCAGTACTTCATTCATGGAGTTGATCCTCAATTACACTACATCCAGACATGATCCTTATGATCAGTATTCTCAAGCGCGAGTTATGCAGGCGTCAAACGTTATGTCTCATTCACCAAGCGCCTCGTTGACCAACTCTTCAAATCGTGGAATCAGATCGGTGGCATATTGCTGGAGGTAGTCCCGCACCCGATTCACATCCGCTCCGACTTTCACAAGCTCGATCACATCCACCAGATCTCTCCGCCGTTTGGCCGCCAGCTTCATGTAAATGAGCACTTCAATCGGAACGATGGCCAGGCCTTCATTCATAGGCGGACGGTCAAGGACTTCTTCCAATTGAGCACCTAGCGAGACGGGAGACAGGTAATCGATGCGTACGCCATCCACTTCGATTGGGACGCCGGCTTTGAAGGCCACCACCGTACCGTGATGCTCAAACGCCTCTTCTCCCACCAGGAAATCCACATCGACCGTAGCTCGAACGTATCCGTGAGCGCCCACCGCCAATCCCCCTGCCAGCGCATAGCGAATGCCAAGATCGTTCAACTTGGCAGCGCTCTTGATCGCCGCGTCTCGTACGCGCGGCGCGACGAATCGAAACACCTCTTTAAGGTCCATAAGGTTCACATGGCGACGAGGGATTTGAGCATACGACAGGTGCATGGTGGACCTCGCGTTCATCCGCGCGCAAGCTCGACGGCCGCGGCGATCGCACCGTCGCGCGCGCCACTCGCCGCAGAGGCGTACGCCTCGATCGCACGACGCGCCATGTTCGACACTCCATAATGCTCTCGCACGCCGGCGAACGCTCTTTCACCAAGTTCCCCGGTCAGCGAGGGACTCTCGATTAACGATAACAACCCGCGCGCGAGACTCTCGGCATCGCAGCCATCGATCAACAGCCCTCCGCCGGTTCGTTCTATGATTTCAGGAAACGAGCCTCTTCGCGGCTGGACAACCGGCACGCCCGCGGCCATCGCCTCGAGCAGCGACATTCCCTTGGGCTCATCATAAGTCGCCGGAACCGACAGCGCGTCGAGTCCTTTCAGAAACGCGAGCTTCGCTTCGCGATCAAGCACGCCCCGATAATGAAACTCTTCGCCAAGTCCCCAGTCGCTCATCTGACGCTCGATCCCTCCGAGGTAATCGTGATGCTCGGGGGCGAGGTAGCCGGCCAGCTCGAGTCTGATTCGCCGCTCGGGCGTTCGTTGTCTCACCAGCCGGTACGCGTCGCAGAGAACGTGCAGCCCTTTCTCAGGCGCCACCCTTGCGAAGTAACCGACTACGAACTCGCTCGACGCCAGGCGCTCTCTCTTTTCATATCCGTCGAAACTGATTCCCAGCGGAACGACGTGCATCTTGCTTTCCGGAATGCCGAGGTCCCTGCACATAGCCTTTGCGTAGAAATCGCTGACGGCAATAAACCCGTCCACGAACTCGACATTCGAGCGGATCAATTCCAGGGCCTGGCGGCGATAAGGTTCACCCAGACCGTTGATGAACAGGTCTTCGCCCTGCAGCGTGCAAAAGACCGGAAGATTCAGCTCGCGCTTTATCGGTCCCGCCAACGCGATCAAAAGTGAGTTGGGAAGATTTACCACATCGGGTCGGGATTCGATCTTGAGCCAGTCGATCAGCTTGTCGAGTTCTTTGCGCTGATGACCGTCTTCACCCTTCAGCATCGAGATCGTCATCTGCGCGAGCGATTTTGGATCGACTGCGATCGAACGACGCGCCACCATATTCAACGCGGTCTCGGAGTCCCACAGCCGGTCGAGGAGCTTCGGCGTGTGCCTGAACAGCGGAACATGTTGTTCGAGATAGACGCTGATCCCGCCAAAGAAAACTCGGTGCTGGCTGACGTTCTCTTCGTCGGTCAGCGTAGGCGTGTAGATCGGGACAAGCAGAACGTGGTGTCCTTGCTTGAGCAGCTCGGCCGCCAGCGCGTTGTCCCTGAGACAACTGCCGCAGTACATACCGGCCGCCCCCGCTGTGATGGAAAGAATCTTCATATCTCTAAGTTTGTAGTTCGGCCTTCAGGCGGAAGTTCGTAAGGTTGCTCTGTGACCGCGTACGTTAGAACGAACTTCCGCCTGAAGGCCGAACTACAAACCCAATTTCAGTACACTCCTTCAACAACACTCGACTGGAACCCCGAGAAGGGCCTGACATTTCTAACCCCGTCCCACGGGTACTGCTCACACGGCGCTTCGCGTTCGGCTTCATCGCGTTCGAGAAAGCGCGGCATGAAAAACTCTCGCGTCAGCGTCGTGAGCCGGACGCGACCGGTTTCGCCGTACTCGACGACTCTCACGGGATCGTCCGGGTCAACCACCTCGATCATCGCGCGCGGCGCGGGCGGATAGTAGATCACCGCGTAGTTGTCTTCGGGTAGTCGCGGCTTGTGAGCCGCAAGTCCCATCAGCGTGTTCCCGTACGTCGGTGCGAAGTAAACGCCATCCATCAGTTCTTCCACTGCATAGCGATAGAACTGCGGAGTCATCTCGGTGCCCGCGCAAACCACGCCGGTGATACCAGCCCGTTTCAACGATACTTTGTCGCAAAGCGCCTCGAGCAACTTGGGCGTCGTGAACAGACAGCGAATGTTGTCGTGCGCCTTCAACAACGTCAGGCCCTGGTCGATGACGTGCTGTTTGTATTTCTCAGCCATCTCGCCCTGGTTCTTTTTGATGAGCTTGATGACCCAGCGCGGATCGAGATCCACCAGAAAGCAGATGCCGCCGCGGTGCTGAGCGAGGTGCTCGACTCCAAGCCTGAGTCGCCGCGGTCCTGTTGGACCGAGCATCAGCCAGTCTGAGCCTTGAGGGAACGATTCGGCGGGCAGAGTATCGCTGAACGCCTCATAGTCCATTCGGAAGTCATCGATGTTGATTCGCGACTTGGGCACGCCCGTGCTGCCGCCGGTCTCGAAAGTGTAGATGGGACGATCGGCATATGCCTTCGGCACCCATCGTCGAACCGGGCCGCCGCGCAGCCATTCATCCTGGAATTCACCGAACCTCGCGAGGTCGTCGTAGCCGCGAATCTCACGCCGCGGGTCCCAATCAAGCTTCTTCGCGTAATCCAGCCAGAACGGACAGCCGGTTTCTGGATTGAAGTGCCACTCGACTATCTCGCGGACCCACGAGTCAATCGCGTCCCGTGAGTTTTTCACCCTCGATTCGAGGCCGGTTTCGACCGTTGATTTCATTTCGATTCACCTTGAGACTGAGAATCGATTCTTGTCGCGGCGGGGCAGGCTGTCAAGACGGGCGAGGCCCTTCGCGAGCTAGTGCCTTGTCAGTCTCAAGTACCGAATACGAGAATATTGGACCATCCGCGGGCGTTCTTCACGCGAATTCTATTGGCGCCTCGCTGCAAACCCAATCGAGTGGCATCGCCCTTTATCATCAGCTTGCTTCCCGATCCCTTTACCTTGATTCCCTGCGGAGGCGCAACAACTCGGCCGTTGATTTCAACCTCCAGATTTTCCGCGACTCCGCTTGCCCTTATCGTGAGCCTCTCTCCGTCGAAGCTCGCGCCACTGACCGTCAGTCCGCCGGCCTCGGGCCGGCTAAAATCAACCGTCGCTTCGGGGCTTCTATTTCCATCGCGATCAGTCAGTATGAGGCTCGCGCGCAAGGCTGTGGGAATTGCGCTCATGCCGCCAATAGATACTTGAGATTCGATCCGAGTTGAATTCCCGGAGCTGATCGCAAAGCTTGATGTCTGGCCAACCGCGCGTCCCGACTCATCCAGGATGCTTACATCTCCCCTTACAAAGTCGCCGTCGAGATCTATGGCTGCGTAGTGCAGATCCAAAGCGTCGCCTTCGAGGTGTGATCTAACGTTGAAGATCGCGGCAGCTCTCCCGTTGGCGCCGCCGATGACGGTTGCAGTTACGGTGTAGGCCGCGTCGCCCGGCCCAAAGTTCGCGACTGCTATGAAGTATGTCCCGGCGCGCAGAGGCGGAGAACTGGATGGCGTAATGGTTATAGTTTCGCTACCAGACTTACTTGCGGAAATGTAATCGCTCTCCGGATGGAAACCCTGAATAAACACTCTCTGACCGAAGCGAGCATACAGGTCTACATCCTGGTTCCCGTTCAAATCTATTCTCAACTGAGAGGCGCCGGGCGGGACTGCTATCGAGTACTGCAGATGACTCAGGGCGCCCGCATTTGGAGGCGGCATCACCATCGCTCCAGCTTGGGGCTGTCCCGAGACCAACGGAATAAGGGTTGGCGGCTGAGTCAGGCTGTTGGTTCGAAACCCGATGGCGTCAAGAACCGCAGTATCATTGTCAGTGATGAAATGATGCTCACCAGGTCCAATCGTCGGGTCCATAACGCCGATGTACCGGCCAGTCAGGTTATCGTCCTTCCAATGTGAGGCCTGCCTCCCGTCTCCACCTGTGCCGTCAGGTCGTCCTGTTGATAACGACAGCGCGGGATCGCCGGCGTAAAAGCTCTGCTCGCCACCGGAAGATACTATCCGTTGCGCCGCAGCGAAGCCGCTCTTGACAGCGTCGGGCCGAACCCTAAACAAATCCCAGATTGAGGGCTCAACCTCTATCGACGAATCCATTTCCTGCTGACCGACGCACGAGATGAATCCGAGAATATGGCCTATTTCGTGTAACGCGATTGCCTCGAAATCAAACTCATCCGGCCCAATGCCATCGCCAGCGTCAAAATCAAACTTGAATTTTGAGTTCAACCCGATCGCCGGCGGTAGACCGAAGCTACTCAACTCACCGTCAACGTCGGCGGCCTGGTTGATCAAATCCAGGGCGCGAAGCGTCGCAGATGAAGAGGCGATCCCTGCTGATTCTCCTGCATCCGTAGATACAACTTTGGCAGGCAGGGAGTTATACAGTGATACTGTCTGAGGCGCGAGTGCCTTGGAAATCAAACCGGCCCGGACTGCTGCATAAAGAGAGTTGCCGCCAAGAACCTGGGCATCGGTGCTCCCGATCACACTATCCTCGAACGGCTTCCCGAATAAGGTTGGTCCAAAATCAACATCGATGACTATGGTCACACGAGTTTGAATCAACGCTTCCCATTGAGCGGCGGCACGCTTGAAGGCTTCTGTAGCCATGGGAAAACCCTGCAACTGCGCTGTGCCGCGCAATATGATTTTCAAGCCTGATTGTTGAGCGCCTGACGGGTCCAAATCGGGGACGATTACGGTTAATGGCAGGTTTGGGTCGCGGTCTCTGATGCCCCGGGCCGGTTCACTGCCGGCCTCGAGACAAGCGGCACGGCCGTCAACGACTTTAAGCACAAAAGTGCCCAGTGCGTTGGGACCTAGAAACGCCGAGCGATTGCCGGAACCTTCGGGTAAAACCGAAGCATTTGAACAAACCACCCTCTGACTCAGAGGGAGCAAGACCAGATTCAATACGAGCAGGGACGCCGCAGCCGCGCGCGTGGGGGCACTACGCATGACACTACCTCACTTTTGGCAAACCGGCTTCTTTGAGAAGCTCTTCGGAAGGACGTTCAGGAATCTCTCGGTCGAGTCTGAACGAACTGTCTGGTTTTGTTTGAACGAGACGAAATCGGATTGTATTTTAGACCAAGGTTCTAGGAAGATCAATCTTGATTGTCTTTATAGGTCGTATAGGTCCTATTCTTGCAGTAGCGTGGCCAGATGCTCCTTCCACAGCTCAGGAACAGAATGTGTGCCATGCCCGCGCGTTCTGTCGCTGATGGGGATCAACACATACCGACCCCGCTTCACCCGTTTGATCTCTCTCTCCAAAATACCCAGCTCAGGCGGATTGACTTGATCGTCAGCCGAGTTGATCGCGATGAGAGGCGCTTTGATGCTCTCGAGATTCGGTCCGGGATCGTAATCGCGCGAAGCATCAAACGCATACAGCATATCGTTAGCATCAGTGCGGGAGAGTTGGCGTCGCACCATATCATCAAAGAAACGATCGGCGGCCTCGCGCGTCGGCGCTTGCTTATACCATTGCAGCGGGCTGCTGGTCATGAACAATAACGTGTAGATGGCTGCGGTGAGACCTCGAGGCTGTGACTTGTACTCGCCGTTGTTCCATTCAGGATCACTCTTGATGGAATCGGTGACCATGCGCCGCATCATACGATTGCGCCCGGCGATCTGAGCCGGCAGACTCGCCAGAGGCATCAACGCATCCATAAAGTCAGGATACTTCTCGCCCCACACCCACGTGTGCATGCCTCCCATGGAAGTTCCCATAACCAGCCGCAGATGGTTCACGCCGAGCCCTTCAGTCAATAGGCGATACTGCGCGGTGACCAAATCGTTGTAGCCATAATGTGGAAAACGCGCATGAAGTCCGTCGCTCGGCTTGGAAGACTGGCCGTGGCCTATGGCGTCAGGCAGTATGATGAAGTACTTCGTCGCATCGAGCAGTTGTCCGGGCTTGAAGAGCACGCCGGCAAACTGATCTGAGATAAACCCGCCACCGGAACCTCCAGTACCATGCATCACAAGCACGGCGTTGCGGATGACACCACTAGCATCACGGCGCGGCGTTCCAAGCGTGCGATAGTGTAGCTTCAGCTCAGGCAGCACCTCGCCGCTATCAAACTTGAAGCTGCGGATAGTGAAGTCGCCCTGGGCCGGAACCGGATTGGTCTGGGCCATTGCAGGCAAGCTGGCAGTAGCGAATAGCAACAGACTGACTAGCTGGAAAACACGATGCATGCTCGGCTCCTTTGAGAGTTCTAAGCACCAAAGAGATAACTCAAGTGCAAGCCAGTATATCGAATAGGCCAGCGACTCGATAGCCTGCACTTAGACTCGGGGTGAGCGTCAAGTTTTTGCGTATACCCAGCTCGTGAGAGATTGTGTGAAAAGTCTGAACACCCCCAACTTCAGTTGGGGGTTTTTTAGTTTCGGCCTACGTCGAAGCGCGCGCCCTCTTCCCCGTTGTTACTCTTTTCCCCTCGCGTCGCGAGGGAAGAGAGATATCAAAACAAAGAGCGGACGCGCTGCTTCGACGTAGGCTGACGCTAAAGAACCCCCAACTTCAGTTGGGGGTGTTGCGGAGTTTTCGCACAGTCTCGTGAGAGGTGGGTTCCCAGTTGCGGCCCTAACAAGACCGCCCGTTGGTGCGCGAAAGGATGACGCGCCCGACTAGCGAAGTGGCTTTCGTGGCAGCTTTTCATCGCGCACGGCGGCGTTATAGATAAAGGATGCCGTAGGTCTTCGAACTCCACTTCTCAGGAAATCACTTCCCCTTGACAGTCTACAGGAGCTCTAATTATGATCTCATCCTGTAGATTATCTAGGGGGCGGCGATATCGAAAGAATGAAAGCGAGGTATCTATGAGAAAGATCCTTTTACAGACAGGGGCGAAGCGGCAATTTGCAAAAGAAGGGAAGAGCATTCTCGTACAACTTGCGCTGATGTTATTGCTTGTCACGATTGTTTGCCTGGGGCTATTCGAATCGCCGGCGACGACGGCCAAAGCTGCGATGAGCGCTGAGCAGTATGTTTGTCCCCCGTGCGCTTGCGGCAGCGATGACAAAGTCTACGACAAACCGGGATTCTGTCCGGTCTGTGGCATGGCGCTGATTTTGAAGGGCAGCCAGGCTGCGGCACCTCCGAGTGAGACGACGCCAACAGCGCGCAAAAAGGTCGCGATTCTGATCTTCGACGGAGTGCAGATCATCGACTATACCGGGCCGTATGAGATCTTCGGCCAGGCCGGCCTCCAGGTATTCACGGTTGCGATCACCGCGGCTCCCATAACCACCAACATGGGCATGAGGGTCACCCCGCACTACGCGCTTGATGAAGCACCAGCAGCCGACGTGTTGCTCATACCCGGGGGCGGTGTCATCGCCACTCAACAAGACCCCCACGTGCTCAAGTGGATTCAGGAAAGGTCGAAGCTGGCTGAGTACGTCATCTCAGTCTGCAACGGCGCTTACATTCTCGCGAAGACCGGGTTGCTGGATGGCTTGACGGCTACCACCACCGCCGGGCTGATTGACGGCCTGGCGACAGTTGCGCCGAAGGTCCATGTCGTCAGGGATCAACGCTACGTGGACAACGGAAAATTCATCACCACCGCCGGGCTCTCGTCAGGGATAGATGGCGCGCTGTATGTGGTCTCAAAGCTGTTCGGGAAGGGGCAGGCGCAGTTGACAGCTCTGGGCATGGAATACGACTGGAAGGGGGATTCTAGGTATGCGCGCGCCAGCCTGGCCGACCGCTACATCTCAAAGGTTTTGGGCAAAGGCTTGCGCCTGCCGTTGCCGGAAGGCGTTCAGTCCAAGCTGCTGAACACCGATGGCACCGCTCAAAACTGGGCAGTCGAATGGCAAGTGGTGGGCGAGGCTTCGCCGGCAGATGTGCTGAAGCTGCTCAATGAGAAGCTGGTTGCCGGTCAGTGGGTCGAGCAAAAACCCGCCAACGCCGGGGCAGTCAGGCGCGTATGGAAATTCACCGATCAAGAAGGCGTAGTCTGGAGCGGCACGGCGGACGCACAGCCGGCGGGCAGCAGGATCGTAACCATCAGTCTGAGAGTCGAGCGCACCGGCGCAATCTCTGCGAAGCCGGCTGCAGTCTCTGAGGCGGGAGCGGACAAACTGGTGGCTCGCGATGCCTGGATTCAAGAGATGCCGCCGTCCAGCCGACTGACTGCAGCTCACATGGTCATTGAGAATTTGAGCGCGAAGGAGACCGCGCTGATCGGGGCCGTGGCCAATATCGCCGAGGCCGTTGAGCTCCATCGCGCCGAGATGGACAACGGGATGATGCGGATGAGCAAGCTCGACCGCATCAAGGTGCCGATCGGCAGAACGGACCTCACTGGTGAATTTCACATCATGCTGATCGGTCTCAGGGCGCCTTTGAAGGAAGGGGACCAGGTGGCGCTGACTCTGCAGTTTGAGAACTCCGTCAGCAAGACCGTAATGGTTCCGGTCAAAAAGCGGCCGGCGGAATGAAGGCAAGCGAGAGAGACCCGTTGTGAGTAGGTGTCCTTGAATGAGCTAATGAAACTCTGGCTGTGAGAAAGCCCCAGGAGAAGACAATGACTGTTCCGGTAGACCGTCGCTCATTTGTGTATTTCCTGGCCGGTATTATTCCCGGCTTTAAGCTTTTTCCTTCCCACAAGTTCACTGCGAATGTCATTTCTCCAACACATTCACAGAGCCCGGAGAAGAAAACCTATGTCTGTCCGCCGTGTGGCTTGGATTGCGACAAGCTCACTTTCGACAAGGCCGGCGACTGCCCTCAGTGCGGAATGAAGTTGATCCCGGTAGGTGGGGCGGACGGCCCGCCTACAGTAGCCATACTCATATTCAATGGAGCTGAGATCATCGACTTCGCGGGACCTTGGGAAGTGTTTGGCACGGCAGGTTTTCTGATCCATACGGTGGCTGAGAACCTCGAACCGCATACGATGGTATTCGGCCAAAAAGTGGTTCCCGACTACACCTTCGAGAATAATCCGAAAGCGGATGTGCTATTGGTGCCGGGTGGCGGTGTAGGTCAAGCAACCGAGAATCCCAGTTTGATCAAGTGGATCAAAACAAAGTCGGGCGATGTGAACCATGTCATGTCGGTTTGCACTGGCGCTTTCCTGTTGGCAAAGGCCGGCCTGCTCGATGGTTTGAATGCTACGACAACTTACGGCATGGAAAACGAACTCGCGAAGTCCGGCACGAACATCAGGGTTGTCTATCCCGAGCGCTTCGTCGATGCCGGGAAGATAATAACAACTGCGGGGCTCTCGTCGGGGATCGATGGCGCGCTTCACCTGGTTGCCAAGATGATCGGCACAGGTGCAGCGCAGTCGGCCGCGCTCGGAATGGAGTATCAGTGGAGCGTTGACGCAAAATACTCACGCGCCGCGATGGCCGATAGATACCTGCCGGACGGATTGCAGTATGGAAAAGCCAACCTTAAAGGCGCGCAGGCAAAGATGGTCTCGACCGAAGGCGACACGAATCGTTGGGAGACCGGGATCCTTGTATCGGATCCGAAATCGGCAGCCGAGATAGTCGAACTCCTGAAGAACCGAATCAAGTCCAACACATCACACACGCGAGGATCTGTGGCGTTCAGTGAACCTGGCGGGAAGCGGTCCGCAACCTCATCAGATTTTAGATGGAAGTTCACAGATGATCACGGGTTGGGCTGGCAGGGCGCGGGAATCGTCGAACCGTCTCCGGAAGACAAAGGTAAGTTCATTCTGACTTTGAAGCTTGCCCGCGCCAGATAAATCGCGAACGCGAGACTGTTGATCAATTCTGAGACGTGCGGTCGAGGGCTGCAGTCGGTAGCCAATCAGCCGCCCGCACGTGTAAGAAAAGGGCTTATAGAAGAGTTATCAGCGCACTAGCGGCGGTTTCGCTGCTGACTATTGTCGCCAGTGCGCAAAACAATACGAACGATGACCCAGCCGGCACGACGGCCACCGCTCCGGTGCAATCAAGCTCGGGCTCGGCTCTCGGTGGTGATTTTTCTCTCACCGATCATAACGGCAAGCGGTTTCGGCTGAGTGACCAGCGTGGGAAAGTGATTCTTCTCTTTTTCGGCTACACATCGTGCACCGAAGCCTGTCCGGTAATCCTGGGCCGCATCAACAGCGTCTTTAAGCAACTAGGCCCCGACCGTGACAAGGCAATAGCGGTGTTCATCAGCGTTGATCCGAGGCGCGACACCGCGGGAGTCTTGCGGGATTATGTTCAGTATTTCTCCGCGCACACTGTCGCGCTGACGGGCAAAAAGGGAGAGATTGACGCGGTGGTCAAACAGTACGGCGCGACGTACGAGATCGAAGAGTCAAATTCGGCGCTCGGATATCACATCAGCCATACGACCGATATTTATGTCGTCGATCAACAGGGCGCGCTTAGCTCGCGCTTCAAACATACTGACCGAGCCGCGCTGATTACCGCGAGCGTGCTGCATCTGCTGCGCTGAGCCAGTCCGGCTGGTAAGAGCCCCCATCAATTCCCAGTGACGCCCGCAAGCCAGGTTTCCTATGGTAAGCGCTCTATCTTATCCGCCGATGCGGGCGAAATCGATGAAGCCGCGTCGCGGATCTGTCCCGAGCAGCTTCACACGCACTTTCTCGCCAACGCGGAGGCCCTGTTCTCCACGAATAACGCGCCCATCAACTGGAGGCCTGGTGAGCCTGGCAAATGTTCCTTTTGGCGTAACACCTGTAATGATCGCATCAAATTCCTCTCCGATCCTTTGTTCCAGCAACACTGCCGCCGCGACTTTGCGCATCTTTCGCTCGACCTTGCGCGATGCATTCTCGCGTTCGGTACAATGTGCCGCAATCTTGCCCAGTTCTTCCTCGGTATAAGGCGCCGGCGCCAGTGTCAGGGCGGCTTTAACTAAGCGTTGCGTTGCCAGATCGGCATAGCGACGGTTAGGCGCGGTCGAATGCGTGTAGTCATGCACGGCGAGTCCGAAGTGACCATCGCCGGGCGAGGCCGGGGTTTGAACAGCGTATTCGCCCGGGCCCAGCAACTTCACAATCGAAAGCGAAAGATCGGGAAAATGAACAGGGTCGACGACCTTGCGGCGCGCGAGAAAATCGGCGAGCGCGCGAGAATCGGGCGCCTCCGGCAATTGCTCGCCGAGCCCGTGCGCGACTTCAACGATGCGCGGCCACTGCTCCGGTGTCCGCACTACTCGGCGCAAAGACATTACCCCTCTAGCTTCGAGGAACTGCGCCATCGCCACATTCGCCGCGATCATGAAATTCTCGATCAGGTTGCGGGCGCTGTTGTGTTTCGTCACGGCGAGATCTGTGACCTGGCCCGCATCGTTTAAGACTGGGGTGGCCTGAATTGTCTCCAATTCAAGCGCGCCGTGTTGTTTTCGCAACTCGTGCAGACGCGTCGCGGTCTCCAGTTGCAAACGGATCTGCGCGTCCATTCTCGGCACGTTTGCAACCGCGGCAGGCATTTCGGCTTCTTGATCGAGCCACGCTCCGACGGCTTCGTACGAAAGCTTGGCATAATTGTGGATCACGGCGCGATATACATCGGTTGCTTTCAGTGTGCCGTCATTCGACAGAACCATGTCGATGACGACGGAGGGCCGATCAGCGCCGCCGACCAGGGAAGTTATATGCGTTGATAGTTTTTCTGGCAGCATCGGGAAGGTCGTGAATCCCGTGTAGACTGATGTGCAGTTCTCCGCTGCGTGTGTATCGATCGCCGAGTGTATGTGAACCAGGGCATCAACATCCGCGATTCCGACCCTTACGCGCACGTCGCCGTCGGGCAGGCTCTCTGCATATTCCACCTGATCGAGGTCACGAGATTGACGGTTATCGATCGACGACCATAACAGAGCGCGCAGGTCGCGCGCTTCGCTGTCAGGCGAAGGGGATTTAGTACTCGACTCGATGGCTAGCAATTCTTGTGATACCGCTTGCGGAAAGTCCGGCACAAAGCCGGCGTCAATCATCGCTTGATGGGCTATCGCGAACAGATCGAGGGAGTCTGGCGTTGAGCGAGTGGTCATAAATCCTGTTTACGCTAATGGCCGTTGGAAATCCAGTCGCGAGCAACGCTCAACCGGAGATCTTTCAGTCTCGGCCAAGCTGTTGGGTTAACCGTAAAGCGCGTCGTCAGAGTTTTTCGGTTTTATCTTTTGCCGTGCCGATGAGCTAGAATGAAAAGGTGGGGCTGGCGGGATTGAATCGCCTTTGATGGAGCTTCAAACGAGTGACTGCAAGAGAACTGAATCCCCTGACCGACGAGCAGCTGCTCGATATGCGGTTTTGCGACTTATCCCTGAGCATCGAGGGCACGCCTTTAGAACACCGTGTAGCAGTACTCTACCAGGAGCTCGAAGCGCGAGGTCTGAGCCTAAAGCCTCACATCTGGTTGTCCGAAGAATGGTTCACCCCGGATGATGTCCCAGGTTTCGCGATCCCTTTCTACCTCGCCCACCCTCGGTTGTCCCGACTGGAACGCAAGCAAATGCTGGAAGTCGAAGGCGGAACGAAAAGAGAGTGCCTCCGGATACTGCGGCACGAAGCGGGCCACGCAATAGACAATGCGTTCCGCCTTCACGACAGGCGCCGATACCGCGAGTTATTCGGTTCATTCGACAGTCCTTATCCCGATTGGTACAGCCCCGAACCTCACAGCCGCGACTTCGTCCTGCACCTGCCGGCCTGGTACGCCCAGGCGCATCCCGCGGAAGATTTTGCGGAGACATTCGCCGTTTGGATCCGGCCAGGGTCGGCATGGAAAAAGCGTTATGCGGGCTGGCCCGCACTTCGAAAGTTGGAGTACGTTGATCGCGTGATGAAAGCGCTCGCGGGAGAACACCCTGCCAACGAATCGCGCGATCGGGTCGAAGAATTGCCTGAGATAGAAAGAACTCTGCGAGACCATTACGAAAATAAGCGCGAACACTATGCATTACAATGGCCGCCGGATTATGATCGGGCGCTCTTCCGCATATTCACTACGGAGCCGGGGCTTAACTCTGCTCCCGGTGCCGCCGAATTTCTCCTTCGCCATCGCCGCACGCTCTGTCACGAAGTCGCAGCAGGAACCGGGGTGCATCAATACGCCATCAACCAGATGGTTTTGCACATGATCAACCGTTGCCGCGAGCTAAAGCTGAACCTAAACCTAAAGCAAGATCACACCTGGCAGCAGCTACTTGTAACGTTGACTGTGCAGACCATGAACGGAATTCACTCCGGCTATCACAGGATTGCATTGTGATGCATAAGCCCAAGAGGAAACTCCGAGTCATTGCCCTTGTACGTGAAGACTTGATTCCGCCCGATACGCTCGATGGCGTCGAAAACAAAGAGAGCCAGGAATGGCGCACCGAGTATGACGTGGTCAATACATTGCGCGGGATGGGACACGAAGTCCGTCCGGTTGGGGTTGGGAGCGAGTTGGGCCCGATCCGCGAAGCCGTCGAAGAATACAAGCCGCACGTCGCGTTTAATCTCCTCGAAGAATTTGACGGCTATCCGCTCTTTGACCAGCACGTGGTCAGCTACCTGGAACTTAACAAGCAGAAGTATACGGGATGCAACCCTCGCGGATTGACTCTGACGCACGACAAGGCTTTAGCGAAAAAGATTCTCGCTTATCACCGTATCCATTCGCCACGCTTCGCTGTCTTCCCGGTAAACCGCAAGGTGGTGCGGCCGAATCGATTGAGGTTCCCACTATTCGTCAAATCGTTGAGCGACGAAGGTTCAGTCGGCATAGCCCAGGCGTCGATCGTGCGCGATGACGAAAAGCTTAAGGAGCGCGTCAATTTCATCCACCGTCAGAACGAAACGCCTGCGATTGCCGAAGAGTACATCGAAGGCCGCGAAATTTATGTCGGCGTAATTGGGAACGAGAGGCTACAGGCATACACCCCGTGGGAGTTGATAATGCCCAATCTGCCCGACGGCGCGGCGAACATCGCGACGGGCAAAGTCAAATGGGATGTTGCATACCAAAAGAAGGTCGGTCTTGTAACGCAGCCTGCTGTGATTGAGAAAGAAGCAGAGAAAGAATTCGAACGGCTCTCGAAACGGGTTTACCGGATTCTCGGATTGAGCGGGTATGCGAGGATCGACTACAGGCTGACTCAGGGAGGCCGCATGTATGTGCTTGAGGTGAATCCAAATCCCCAGATCGCGCATCAAGAGGACTTCGCTGACTCGGCGGAACATTGCGGCCTGAAGTATGAAGCCCTGTTGCAGAAGATAATGACTCTGGGTATGAGTTATGATCCGATTAGATGAGTGAGGGAACGCGTCGCCACGCAATAAAGCGTAGCTCGACCCCTAGACGTAAGGGAGTCTTCGTATCCCGCACCTTCTTCATCAGGGCGGAGACTACTTCGACCCCGGTTATTCTTGTTATGTATATCTTATTGCCTGATTTTGGATCGGTCACTTGGCAAACCCAAGTTGAACCTGGTTCGACGGCGTAGCGCTTTACGAGCGAACTTGTATCAAAGAAATAGACGGCCACCTAATTAGCGGCGCTCCTCTACTATGATCTCCGACAAAGGCTTGCCTTCCACTTTTATGAGAGTACGGTCTTCGTAAAGAGTAAAATCACGTATGGGCTTATTGATCTTACTCAGGTAGCCTAATTCGAACAGGCGCTTCTCGAGCTTATCTTCAAGCACGCCACGAAGCCGCTCCGTGGCAACCTGGCTCTCAGGGTCCACCTCGAGAGCCTTTCTGAACGCCGCTTCAGCATCGTCAAGTCGTTCCATGATGTGAAGTGCAATACCCAGGCCGAGCCAGGCTTCAAACGACTTCGGATCGAGGCCGAGGGCTCGCCGGAATTCGAGTTCACCCTCGCTCACACATTCAAGCGGCGGTTCTTGAGGACCAGTCGCGCAAAGACTCAACAGGGCTGCGCCTATTCCCTGATGCGCTGCCGCCAACAGCGTTGGGTCCACGCTTCCCCTGTTTTCCAGCAACCGAAGGAGTCTCTCGAAGGCCGCCTTTGATTCCTCGTATCGCTTGAGGTGACCCCATATTGCTCCAATGGAGTATAAGGCAACGATGCTATCCGCCCGAAGCTCCAGAGCTTCCTCGTAACATTTGGCCGCCTCTTCCAACTTGCCGTTGTTGTAGTACTCGAGCGCCGCCTCGGTGAGCCGCCTCACTGTCTCCTGAGGCGCACCATCGGTCTCCTTAGAAACTCCTAGCCTTGGGCCGGTAGAAGCTGGTAGCCCAGTGAGTGGGCCTGTTTCTTGAGAGCATTGATTCGTCGTTCCTTGTACATTTGTTCATAAGCTTGCTGGCCCGTCTCTACGTAGGCGGTTCC
>WNFR01002423.1_pt1 | contig 23247 bp, 24 predicted proteins | sample 5400221 | NCBI WGS metagenome assembly WNFR01 (sample SAMN13153357, study PRJNA577476) | soil metagenome | isolation source: 40 cm soil under Madrone tree | place: USA:California | collected 2016-06-14 | reverse complement strand
GGCTCGCCCTATTCGATCGAGAAACATGCTCGCGAGGATGGCCAGCGTGCAATGCGGCTGGTGCGAAGCCGTGCAAAGGAATGGAATATCGATCCGGAACGAATCGGGCTGATGGGTTTTTCAGCGGGCGGCGAAGTTGTTTCGATGGTGGCCTTCGGAAACACCGATGGTGAAGCACGCGCGTCCGACGCCGTCGACCGCATCAGCAGTCGCCCAAATTTCCTGATTATGATCTATCCGGGACCGCTTGGTATTCCCGATGTTGTACCTCCAACTGCCCCTCCAGCGTTCCTGCTTGCGGCGGATGACGACCAATGCTGTTCGCCACCTGTAATTAAGCTGCTGCAAAGATACCGGGAAGCCAGGATACCGGTCGAGGCACACATCTACACCCAGGGCAGCCATGGTTTTAACATGGGAAACCGGTCGAAATTGTTCTCAATTAAAGGATGGCCTCAACGCCTTGCTGACTGGCTCGCGGATAACCACTTTCTGGATAAAACTCCGCAGGTCGCGGACCGTCGGGATTAGTGAAATCGGATTGATGTAGGGAGTTGACGTCCTCTGATTGATTTCCAACAACGTTCATGTCACATGTCAGCGTTTAGCTGTCACCTTTGTAATTAGCTTTTGTTCACCGCGAATCCTTTTCCGAGGTTCCTTTTATCTGTGTCTTGGACTAATGTTGTTTGCATGAAAGGAGTTCCCTTCATGCTACGCTTCACGGGACCTATGTTACTGATCCTGATGGCCACGGTTGTCGTGGCTCAGCAGGATCCGAGGATCGGAACCCAGACCTCAGCTGTCCGGATTCAATCCTTAATCGATCAATTCCGAAGCGAGGACGACGGTGTCCGCTACGCTGCGGCTGTTGCGATTTCAAAGTTTGGCCGGGAAGCGTTGCCGATGCTAACCACCGCGCTGTCCAGTGAAAAAGGTTTCAGTCGCATGTACGTTGCTCGAACGCTCAAATTGATTGAACCCGAAAACTCTTTGGCGCAAGCAACGCTAATCGCTGTCGCCACCGACAAAGATGAAAAGCTGGACGTTCGTCGATACGCTTCTTTTATCGTTGCCACGACACCCTCTGGCGTCCCTGTACTGCTAAGGATGTTGAATGATGAGAAAGACGTATTTGTCCGACGTAGCGCTGCATTTGCATTGAAGGAGTTATTCGATATCAGCGGTCACCTTACCGGCGGATACAAAGCCGTTCTGATGAATGCGTTGCCGCTCATAGTCGCAAGTTTGGGGGATGCGGACCTGGTGGTTCGCGGACTCGCAGTCGAGATTCTTGTACAGGTCAAAGGCGATATTGATGTTCTTTTGGAACGCAGCATTACGAACAGCCCCAATGAGTTGCTGGTACAGACTGCAAAAGACGCTCTCGCTCAACGGCGTAGCGGCACAAATCCGTCCGGGCAAGAGATAACAATGGAAATAAAGCCTGGAGCCGAAGAAACGATGAAAAAGAAGCCCGGCTTCCTTTATGGACCTCTTGGGATAATATACGCCCTCGCGATCGGCGGAGAACCGGTCCAGGACTTCAGATCGATTCCCGGGGCGATCGGGCCTTTGTGTCTTCGTGTAACAGTGAACACTACAACTCGCCGTGCATCCTCCGGCCTAAGCAAGTACAACCCTTACAAGGACTTGCGTTAGCCCTTGAGAGAGACTTCACAAATAGTATTACCACCTCACTTTCCAGATCACTTTGTAGGGAGAATCCAATGAAACTTGTCACACGTACGTTTATGTTTTCCGCACTGTGTTTAGTCGCTTTGTTAAACGTCTACGCGCAAAAGCATTCAGCCATTCCCAGGGTTAAGATAACAGGCGTCTATGAAGACATCAGGGTGGGGAAGGAATCCGGCGACCTCGAGGGCGCCAGGGTGATTATCATCGATGGTTCTGGTGACTACTATGCCCTGCTTCAAATAGCTGCTGGTGGCCCGGAACTACCTGCCCCGGTCCTGGTGAAAGTCACTGTAAAACTCACAAGCATTACGTTCACGCTTCCACAATCGGGTGATGGTCAGGCGCAGAAGTTTACAGGAATTGTGACTACCACTGGGCTGAAACTTAGAAGTTCACCTGATGATGTGTACGTTCTGAAGAGAAAGTCCTGTGCAAGCTTGTAGAGGACGCATGCCACAGTATTCAAACACCGCGCTTAATCTGGAGGGCGAGACAAATGAAATCGAAGACTAATGATCAAAGAAGTGACCCCGGTCAAAAACACTTAGAGCGTGTCCGGGCAATTTGTGCCGACCTGCCAGAGACGACTGAGAAAATGTCGCACGGCGAGCCGACCTTTTTTGTCAACAAAAAGGTGTATGTCATGTTTGCCAACAACCATCACAACGACGGGCATATAGCGGTCTATTTGCCGGCAGCGATTGGTATTCAGGCTATGTTAATCAAGGCCTCGCCCGAGAAATTCTTCCGGCCGCCTTACGTAGGAGTACGCGGGTGGTTTGGAATTGAACTTGATCGCGTCAGCGATGAAGAATTGGCCTCTCATATTCTCGAGGCATGGCGACTGATTGCACCAAAACGGCTGCTTGCGTTGCTCGAAACGTCCGAGGGTTAGACCAAAAGTAGAAAGAGAAGGAAAATTTCATAATGCGCCCCCGAAAGTCATTTAATCAGATTGTCATAACTGTCCTGGCTTCAGTCGCGATTCTCTTATCATGGGTAACTCTCGCGCATGCTCAAGCCTTGAGGAATAATCGAGGGTCCGGGACGCCGGAACAGAGAACGCAACGCTACTTCGACATCGTCCTTCAACAGCCGCAGCAACTCATGGCATTCCTTCTCAAGATGCCAAAGGGCGCCGACCTGCACAATCACCTCTCCGGTGCAATCTATGCGGAGAGCTATATTAAATGGGCGGCCGACAAGGGGCTGTGCGTCAACCAGACGACAATGACCCTTGTGACTTGCGACCCAACCGGCAATCAGGTTCCAATGAGCGCCGCGTTAACGAACTCCGTCTTATACAGACAACTGATCGATGCGTGGTCGATGCGCAATTGGACACTGTCCGGACAAAGCGGTCACGATCACTTCTTTGACACTTTCGGGAAGTTTGGCCAGGCCACATATGGTCAGACCGGCCAAATGCTTGCGGAGGAGGTCGCGCGCGCGGCGCGCGGACACGTGAGTTATGAAGAGTTGATGTTAACTCCGGACGGCGGTATATCGAGCACAATTGGCGGTCAGGTCGGCTGGGATGGAAATTTCCAAGAGACGTTGGCGAAGCTGAAGGAGAAAGGGATCGGCGATGCCGTAGCGCAGTCCAGGAAGACGCTGCTGGTCGCTGAACAGGAAAAGGATAAATTGCTCAAGTGTCAAACGCCTCAGGCGGATCCGGGGTGTGGCGTTAAGGTTCGATATATCTTCCAGGTTTCGCGCGGCTTTGCGCTTGGGCAAGTGTTTGCACAAATGGTGACAGCTTTTATGTCTGCCAGCGACCCGGATTCAAAAGTGGTTGCTGTTAATCTGGTACAGGCCGAGGATAGCTTGTCGTCAATGCAGAACTTCGCCATCCAGATGCAGATGTTGGATTTTCTTCACCGCGAATACCCAAAGGCACATGTGACACTCCACGCGGGCGAACTTGCGCCGGGTCTTGTCCCGCCCGATGGCCTGTCCTTTCATATTCGGCAATCCGTCCTCCTGGGACATGCCGAGCGTATCGGGCACGGCAACGACATCATGCACGAGGATGATCCCGAAGAACTGCTCCGAGAGATGGCAAGGCGTGATGTCATGGTCGAGATTTGTCTTACCAGCAACGACGTGATTCTCGGTATCCGGGGTAAGCAGCATGCACTATCTACGTTCATTCAGTTCGGTGTGCCGGTTGCCCTGGCCACCGACGATGAAGGTGTTTCGCGATCGGAAATCTCTGTTGAATACCTGAAAGGTGTGACCGAGCAAAACCTCAGTTACTTACAGTTAAAAACAATGGCGAGAAATAGTTTGCAATACGCTTTCCTTCCTGGTGAAAGCCTTTGGGTCGACCATAAAAAGTTTATACCGGTTTCACAGTGCGCCAGGGACGTTGGAACTCGGAACTCCCCCTCAAAAAGCTGCCAGGGCTTTCTGTCTGCTAACGAAAAGGCCGGTCTGCAATGGGGCCTCGAGGCAGATTTCAGTGCTTTTGAAGCACACTTTTGAGCCCATTGAGACATCTGTCTATCTGAGCGAGGACTATTCCTTTTTATTCAGACGAAAAATATGCAGCCATTAAAAAATTCTAATCGTGGACTATCGGTGATAATCGCGTTCCTGCTTTTTCAGAAGTCGCTTATTGAAGATGGCTTTATTGACGAATTGGCAGAGTCTCAGAGTGGGGATACTGGCTCGAGTCGCATTCGCTGTCCACTTTGCCACTGGGAACCTCGAGCATCCAGTCGCTGGTACTGCGGCAATTCAGGTTACCCGGAATACTACTTTCAGGGTTGCGGCACCTGTTGGAATACCTTCGACACTCGCGGGCTCTGTCCGGGTTGTAATCACCAGTGGCGCTGGACTGCATGTTTGAGCTGCAGCGAGTGGTCGCTACATGAAGCATGGTATACAGACGAAATAGATAAGTCCTGACGAATACTTCCATCGGAACTCAGGTCTCACTATCCCAACGCTTACACACCTTTGACTATTCGGCCGGAAACCTTCAGGTTATGGCTAATCGTCGGAGTTGCACGGAGTTTCCACAAATTCTGCTGGTTGACAGGCGAGCATTCGAGATGTGACCTGTTCACGTAAACCTTCTGCAATTCGGAAGTTGCGTTAAAATAGGCGGCCAGTTTCCGGAATTCGTCGGCATTCCAGTCCAGAGTTCACAGATGGTCCACGGAAAAACGAGAAGCAGGGTTGTTCGAAGCATAATGGTTGTCCTGATTCTGCTGACAATCACAAGCGGAGCTCTGCCAACGTTTCTTGCGACCTTTACCAACCAGCGCAGTTTTTCCGAATTCGTCGCCCATGCCCAGGACGATCAACTGGGAGCGCTGAACGACGAGTATGCCCAGCTTGAGGCTCAGGGCATGAAAGAGAATTTTATTCGGCAACTCTCGTTCACGATTCTACAGGAGTTTCTTCCGCCGGGTACGCGTATGACTTCCGGTTATCGGAGTCCTGAAAAACAACTTGATCTGATAATGCGCATGGCAAAGGCGAGGGGGATCCCAACACCGGACCATCCAACGGTAAACGATGACAGCAGTTGGCGCTCAGTCCTGAACGCCCTTCGTTCAAAGGGCTTCATTGTTGCATCGCCGACAAATACCCCGCATGCCACCGAAGAAGACGTTTTTGACATGTCCGGTGCGGATATCAGCGCAATCCAGGATGGGTGCCGAGCGGCTGAAAGAGCTGGAAAGGTTAAATTCAAGCGAATTCTTTTCGAAGTTCAAAACAATGCTGTCCACGTCGAAATCGAAAGCATCGATCCAAAAGCGCTTAATGTGTTGGGAAGAAGAAAATCCGGTTCGACCGGCATGTCCGGGGTCAACTCCGGAAGCGGCTCGAGTCTTTCCGAAGGCGACCAACGTGGGAAAATGATCCAACAGCTTCAGGATATGCATGATGGCGAACCTGATCCGTTGAAAAAGATCGATTATGACCGCTCCAAAAAGAACCTCCTCGATCCAGCCACAGATGCCGACAAGATCAGAGCGATTGACGCGGAAATAAAAGAACACCAGAAGGATGCCCAACAGCTAAGCAAGGAAAGTGGAAAGAAAGAAGCTATCGAAGAGATGAGCCGCGCGCTTCGCGAGGACAGGTACGAGGACGCCGAAAAGGCAGCGCAGGTTCTGGAAAGAAAGTACCCAAACACAAAAGAAGCCCAGGGAATGCTGGCACAGATCAAAACGCGGCGCCTTATCCTCGAGGCCATACAGGCACTCGACAAAGACGACTGCAGCGATTGCTACAAAGCCAGCGAGTCTATTGAAAAGGCCCTTGAGTTATCCCCGGGGAATGAGGGTGCAAAGGTAATCAGGGAAGATGTAAATGCCTGTGTGCGACGTTGTCGAATCACACGACTCTTGATCGTTCTGGCAGTTGGAATTGTCCTCAGCATATCAATTGCAGTTGGATGGTTTCTCTTTCAGCGATTCAAAAGGCCCTCAGGCGCACCGGTTGCTGTGGCTCCGACCAGCCTGGTGCTTCGTGGAATCGAAGGATCGTGCGCGGGGCAGCGCTTCGCATTGACCAAACAGGAAACAGTTGTCGGCTCGAAGGGGCCACCGAATGGTGTTGCGGACATTGTGGTGACTGATTACGATGGGAAAATTTCTCGGCGCCATTGCTCGATTGGCTTTAACGGTTTGCAATACTTTGTGATGGACGAAAGCACAAACGGAACTACGGTCAACGATCTTTCGATAGAAAAGGGAGTCTGGATAGAGATTCACAATGGCGATCGTATATCACTTGCGGCAAAGGCACTTTTTATACTCGGGCCGCAATAGTTACTTACAGGGGGCATGCTGACTGGATTTGCAGTGAACCTTTGGAATCGCTCTCATTATTAAGTATTGTAGTGGAGCAATCGTAAGTAAATCCCAAGGTTTGGCCTTGACGGCTGAACTGCTGCTTCGGAGGATTAGTTGAGTAAACCAGGGACGATAATTGGGCTTTTTGTTTTGTGTATGGCACTGACCGCACCGGGAGTTTTGGGACAGCAAAAACCGTCGGCCGGTAAGTCGCGGCACAGCAGTCAGGGTAGACGTCGATTACGTCCAGCTGCACCGAAGAATGCTGCGGCGGGATTCACGACAACATCAGGATTATCGATATTTATTACAAAGCACGGCTCGGGTGTGCTCGCGAAGGCGGGCGATATGGTATCCGTCCACTACACGGGCACGCTGACAAATGGGGTGAAGTTTGACAGTTCCCATGACCGAGGCGAGCCGTATTCGTTCAAACTTGGCACCGGCAGTGTGATAAAAGGTTGGGATGAAGGTATTGCATTGATGCATGTCGGGGATCAGGCCATCCTCGTAATCCCTCCGCAAATTGCCTATGGGTCAAAAGGCGCGGGCAACGGAGTCATCCCTCCCGATGCAACACTCATTTTTGTAGTGGAGTTGGTGGACGCGAAATTGATGTAACATTCCGGGAATTTCCCGGATAGCTGTTCAATGGCGGAAATCCCCAGAAAGGGCAAATTCTATTTGTTGGCACACAAAGAGACCTAAACCTTCAAAGGAGGCATATTATGTCTGAGGATAATGGGACTCTGATGCGACGTTGGTTTGAAGAGGTTTGGAACAAAGGGAACGCCGAAGCAATCGATGAACTATTCGACACGGATGGTATTGTTCACGGTCTTGCTTCGGACGCTGGACAGCCCTTGCGCGGCCCTGCCGGGTTCAAAGAATTTCATAAGCAGTTTCGCAATGCCTTTCCGGACATTGTAGTACAAGTTGAAGATGTCCTGGTCGAAGGAGACAAGGTGGCAGTGCGATGCCATGTAACAGGCAGCCACAAAGGTGATGACCTTGGATTTGCCGCAACTCACAAACCCATAGAAATCTCGGGTATGTCGATCGTCCGCATTCGAAACGGCAAGATCGTCGAGGGTTGGAACAACTTCGATTTCCTGAAACTGTACCAGCAGATTGGCATGGTCTGAAGTAAGAGAGCAGAGTAAAGGGACCGGGAGGTCGGCAAACCAGCGAATTCGAAGACCTCGAATTCGCTGGTTTTCGGTCCAGTGGGTTAGGTGTGAGTGCGAACTATAACACGGCGATTTCCCAACCCCTGACCTGCACCATTTCAAAGCCGAATTTTCTAGAGGTTGTCGAACCTGTTCGCCGTAATTCTGTTATTTTGTCGTGAAATAAAGTGCGGCTAAACAAGCCCAGCCCGCAAGAAACGCTAAACCGCCAAACGGCGTGATCGCACCAAGCCATTTCACGCCGGATATGCTCAGCACGTACAAACTTCCCGAAAACAGGATCGTGCCCGATACGAACAACCATCCACTGGCGGTCGCCAGTGTGCCGCCCCATCGTGTCTGTGCCCACGCCACCACAAACAGCGCCAGCGCATGATACATCTGATAGCGGGCCCCGACTTCGAAAGTTGAAAGCATCTCAGGACTCAAACGGCCCTTCAAACCATGGGCAGCAAACGCTCCCATCGCAACTCCGATAAATGCGGACAATGCCCCCATGGCAAAAAACAACCGATCCATAGTGTTTCTGTTCCTCTCGGCAGCAAACCGTTGTAAGTAATACCTGGTGAATATTGCACCCTTCACTTGCCCATTTCAATTTACGCGGTTCTGATTCTTCCCACAAAGGACGGCATATTCACAGAAAAGGATTCCGGGATTCCTACAACTTTGACCCCTGCCCTGAAATGCCTCGGCAAACCTGGCAAGTCTCCATCGTCCCGGTTGGCCGTCCTTGTGCGTTCTGATACCTTAACTGAAGTCATGAATATATTGTCATTGGAAAATGTAAGTAAGAACTTCGGCGTCAGGCCTTTATTTGAAAACGTCAGCCTGGGACTGGAACCCGGAGACAAAATTGGAATCATCGGGACGAACGGCGCTGGAAAGACCACGCTCCTGCGGATTATCGCGGGTGCGGAGCCGCCGGACAGCGGGCGCGTGGTCCTCGCCGAAGGGACTGTAATTGCGTTTCTGTCGCAAACTCCTCCGTTTGATCCTGACGCCACCGTGCTCGAGACGATTTTCGCCGCCAGCAGCGGGGTGATGAAGCTGATCCGCGATTACGAATCTGTCTGCCACGATCTTGTGGCACAGGGTGGAACGGATGAAACGCTCCTGAACCTGATGTCGGATCTGCAACACAGTCTTGAAGCTTCAGGTGGGTGGGAGCTTGAAACAAATGCTCGGACGGTTCTGACCAGACTTGGGATCACCGAAACCGATGCAAAGATGGGGACCCTGTCCGGCGGCCAGCGCAAGCGCGTTGCTTTGGCCCACGAGTTAATCGTAAGGCCTGATATCCTGATCCTGGATGAACCCACCAACCATCTCGACGCCGACACTATCGAATGGCTTGAATCTTACCTTGCGCGATATACAGGGTCTTTGCTGCTGGTGACCCACGACAGGTATTTCCTCGATCGCGTCACAACGCGGATCATCGAAATTGATCGAGGGATTGTTCAGGTGTTCCGCGGCAACTATGGCGACTATCTCGAAAAGAAGGAAGAACAGGAAACCCAGCGTGCTGCCGAGGGGCAAAAGCGCAAGATGCTCGTTCGCAAAGAGCTCGCATGGCTCAGACGAGGAGCAAAAGCGCGGACTCGAAAGTCAAAATCTCGAGTAGATGCGGCCAGGGAACTGATTGCGCAGCCCGTCGAAAGGGCACAAGCTGGACTCGAAATCGCCGTCGCATCGCGTCGCCTTGGGACAAAGGTTATTGAATTGCAGGATATTTCAAAGAGCTACGATGAAAAAGTCCTGATTAAGGAATTCAGCTATATTTTAAAGCGAAACGACCGTATTGGCATCATAGGTCCAAACGGGTCGGGGAAGACCACATTAGTCGAGATCGCCGCAGGTTTGATTAAACCTGACACAGGAGCTGTTGAAATCGGACAGACTGTAGCAATCGGCTATTACGACCAGGACAGTCGTGCTCTAAACGATGAACAACGCGTAATCGACTATGTTCGCGAGGTTGGCGAGCATGTGTATACCGCGGATGGCACGCTGATTACCGCGGGGCAGATGCTTGAGAAATTTTTGTTTCCGCCGGCAATGCAATATGCAGTGGTGGGCAAACTCTCCGGTGGTGAACGCCGGCGGCTATATCTGCTCCGCGTTCTGATGAGCGCCCCAAACGTTCTTGTTCTTGATGAACCGACTAACGATCTGGATATACCGACGCTAATTGCGCTCGAAGAATATCTGGACGACTTCGGAGGTGCACTGATCGCCGTCAGCCATGACCGCTATTTTCTTGATCGAACCGTCAACAGTATTTTCACGATTGAGGTTCAAGGTATTGTGCGCGAATATCCCGGTAACTACAGCGCGTATCTCGAACTCCGGGAACGGGAAGATCGAGAAGCGATCGCGAAAAAGGCGATAATTCGCACAAATGGCGCTGACACGAAGACGGCTCGGAACAAACAGTCAGCTCCGGCAGGGCTATCGTTTAAAGAAAAGCGTGAACTGGATGAACTGGAACAGAAGATCGAAGCCTCCGAAAAAAGGAAGTTGGAGATTGAAACCGATCTTGCCTTATATGCAAGCGATGCCGGTCGCGTTCACCAGTTGTTTACTGAACAACTGCAGCTCCAGAAACAAATGAGCAGCGATCTGGAACGATGGGCCCTGCTCGCCGAACGAGCCGACAATTGATTCCACTAATAATCGCGTTTTGGACAGTAATCGATTTGCGATTTATCCTCGGAGGACCAGCGGTTAATTTTCGCTGAGTTCCCGCCCTTCTGTGTTCTGGCATAAAGGAGAACTGAATGATAATACGCACATCCTCTGGACTTTTTGCCCTGGTTTTGACCGCCACGCTTATTCAGGCCATGCAGACGGGAAAGGGGGCGAAAGTCTCGGCCACCGATGCCTTACCAGTCGAAAAGGTCGCCGCGATCTTGCATAAACAGTTCGGCGAGCATGTGCAGTTCCATGAAACCGCTCCCACGATTCTCAAGGGCGATTTCAATGGTGATGGTTTTGCGGATATCGCTGTTGTGGTCAAGGTGGACGAAGCAAAGTCGGAACTAAAGGCTCACGCAGTGACGTTTGTTGATACCGACCCATTTTCTTCGACGAATGGCACAGCTCTCGATATGAATAAGTTCGAACCTCACAATTGTCTCGGACTTGTTTTCATCCACGGGTCCCAGAGCGGCTGGGAGCAGCCCGTCGCCCGGTTCCTTTCGTACGACTGTTTTTCAGGAGCGAAGCTTTTTGCGAAACAACGCAGAATTTCCAGACGGATCGCATCGAAGAAAGGCATGCCGAGGTTGATGGGCGATGCAATCACGCTTGAGATGGAAAACGGCAGCTCCCAATTGATTTATTGGACGGGTAAGGGATATAAAGGATTTAGTCTTAGTGCCGGAGACTAAACCACAGCCCGATTCAAATGAGTAAGCAAGGACCTTCCCCCTGGGCGCCGTTACGGCATTCAATGTTCAGAGCTCTCTGGATTGCGGCGGTGGCGTCGAATTTCGGGACATGGATGCATAACGTCGGTGCAGAGTGGCTGATGGCCACCCTCGCACCTACGCCGTTGATGTTGGGGTTGATGCAAGCGGCGGAGAATGCTCCATTGTTTCTGCTGGCGCTTCCCGCCGGCGCACTCGCTGACATCGTCGATCGCCGAAGACTTCTAATTTTCTCACAGTCATGGATGCTCGTCGCGGCTGTCGTTCTGGGGCTTTTGACGGTCACTGGTTATACCTCGCCCTCTTTGCTGCTGCTCCTGACATTTGCTTTGGGGTTGGGATCGGCGTTGAATGCACCTGCATGGCAGGCAATCGTTCCGGAACTGGTCTCACGCGACGAACTTCCACTCGCTGTTGGTCTCAACAGCGTCGCGTTGAACATCGCGCGCGCTGTCGGGCCTGCGATTGGGGGCCTCATCGTCGCCGCTGTCGGTTCCTGGGCGGTCTTCTTCTTAAACTCTGTTTCTTTTATCGGAATACTCTTTGTCCTCGTGCGATGGAAACGCGAACCCGTCGAAACAATTTCTCCGACCGAACGATTGCTCGGCGCTATGCGAGCCGGTTTGCGCTACGTTCGACACGCGCCCGAATTACGCGCCGTTCTGGTCCGCACATCGTTGTTTGTCGCATGTGCCAGTGCGTTGTGGGCAATGCTGCCTCTTGTCGCCAAACAACAACTTGGATTGGGGGCCTTTGGCTATGGCGTGCTATTGGGCGGACTTGGGTCAGGAGCAATAATCGGTGCTTTCACATTGCCGATAGTACGCCGGAATTTAACGGTAAATTCACTCCTGTTTGCGGGCACCCTTGTTTTCGCCTTCACCACCGCTACACTTGCCTTCGTTCACTCACTGACTATCCTTGTCATCGCAATGACGGCAGGCGGTTTTGCCTGGATGACCATGATGTCAAGTTTCAATATCGTGGTTCAAAGCGTGGTTCCGGATTGGGTTCGCGCCCGGGCGCTGGCAACGTATCTGCTCGTGTTGTATGGCGCAATGTCCTGTGGGGGCGTGCTTTGGGGTGTGATCGCGCAGCATCTCGGTCTGCCGGTGACGCTCTTGTGCGCTGCTATTGCGCTGGTTCTGAGTCTTTCCGCACATTTCGTTTACCCACTACGAATGGGACATGAGGTTGACTTGAGCCCCTCTCTGCATTGGACGGAACCTGTCGTGGTCACGGAGCCTCATCCAGACGCAGGGCCGGTCCTGGTTATTGTGGACTATCGAATTGACCCAAATCGAGCGTCAGAGTTTCTTGAAGCGATGCGGGCCCTTGGCCGGGTCCTTCGTCGGGACGGGGCCAGCCGTTGGGGGGTATTTCGGGACCAGGCAAGGCCCGATCGCTACGTCGAGACGTTTATGGTCGAATCCTGGGCGGAACATCTGCGGCAGCACGCACGCTTCACCGGAAATGACAAAGCGATTCAGGATTATGCAAGGTCGTTTCATCTCGGCCCGGGTACACCCGCGGTCGCTCATCTGATTGCCGAGGAACACTCAAAAGGAGTTCGTCGTCGTCGTTATCGAGCCTGACGCTTTCAAGCCACCTGCCGCGTTACTGTCGTTCCAGACCTTCCTCTTCACGCCGCTTTTACAAACTTCATCGCCACGCCATTCATGCAATAACGAAGACCCGTCGGTTTAGGGCCATCGTCGAAAACATGCCCAAGATGTGCGTCGCAGCGAGCGCACTTCACTTCGGTTCGTGTCTCGCTCAAGCTGTTGTCGATCCGTTTATTTATGTGACTCTCAGATATCGGGGCCCAAAAGCTTGGCCAGCCAGTGTGAGAATCGAACTTTGTTTTCGAACTAAACAGCGACAATGAACAACAAATGCATTCGAAGATTCCCGCGCTATGGATGTTTAGTAAGGGACTCGAAAATTGTGCTTCAGTTCCTTGCTGGCGCGTGACCGCATATTGCTCCGGAGTCAGTATCTGTTTCCATTCCGCGTCGGTTTTAGTGACGTGGCCCACCTCCTCTGCTTTTTTCGCATTCTTCTGCGCCAGGACCCGAACCGAACCCAGAGCAGTCTGGGCCTTCAAAGCGAATCCCCCTGGTACCGCCAACAACATCCATCCCAGAAAATTTCTACGTTCCATCTTCATGCCCTTTCGCTCCCGTGCAGTTCAATGACACATTTTACGTTATCATTTGACGAAGCCGTACGACGAGTAAACGAACTGGAAGCTTGCTGGATTGAGTTGCAACCTTTTTTTGGTGGAACAAATCCCTATAAGGGCTCACCGAAATCTATTTGCGATTGTTTGCGGGCCTGGGGCTCAAGCGTCAAAAGGCTTATCCGCGGATGCTCCTCTTGCTTTCTGCCCTCAATTCATCGACGGGTTCAGGTCTGATTCACTTCCGAAGTTCAGCCATTTTTTCAACTTCTCGGACAATTCAGAGAAGTTTATCGGCTTGGTCAAATAATCATTAAATCCGACCGCAGATGCTTTGATCCTGTGATCACGCGAGTCGTGAGCGGAAACTGCAATTATTGGCAGCGAGCTTGTTGCTGCTTCGCTCTTAATCGCAAGTGCCGATCCAAAACCATCGAGTACCGGCATTGCAAGATCCATGAGGATCAGGTTCGGTTGTTCGCGGACCGCGATTTCCACAGCGGCCAGCCCATTTGGGGCTTCGATCACCTTGTGACCCATTGATTCCAACACAAATCGAACCAATGCCCGGAGGTCGTCCGAATCATCGACGACAAGGATCGTGTGACGGTGGCTTGGTTCCCAACCTGACTCAATTGCAACCACTTTTTTGTTTATCCAGTTGGAAGCGTTTTTAATGGGGATACGGGGGACTCAGACATTCTTTTAACTGATATCAGCGGGGGAGCCTCTCAGTTCGGATTTTCATTATGTACGTTTTCGTACATTGAGTAAAGCAAAAAGTCGCACTTGTGATAGAAAAGTTAGATGGCAGCCGACTGACGATATGAGATCCATCGGGAAATCAACGTTCCAACTGTTTCACAAACTTGAACGAACTTCAATACGCTTGAAACACGATTGCGACAAATTGAGGTTAAACAAGGGACTTAATGGTTCAACCGGCTTGCTATTCCTGCGCACTCAATTGTTTAACATATTCCGTTTATTGGCTTGAAAGTTGCTGAGAACAGGTCATGAATCGATTCATTGTACGTAAACCGATCATTCGCAAATATATCAGTTTCTCCTTAATGGTGGCAATTTTGGTGGTCGCAGGAGCTTTAGTGCATGCTGCCACACCGAAGAAACGAGTCCGAAAGAGCCCTCCGATGTCGCGAACTGAGATACGCGAGTCCGAGCGCCTTTTGTCCGATCTTGGGTATTGGACAGGGCCGGTGGATGGAGTGCTCGATGGCAAGACGCGCCAGGCGCTGATCGCTTTTCAAAAATTCTCAGGAATCGAGGCAACCGGCCGTCTGAACAGGGAAGTACTCGAATTGATTCGAAATGCCACGGCCCCCCAGGCGAAAGACCCGGGCTACCGTCACGTTGAAATTGATTTGGACCGCCAGATCATCTTTTTTGTGGATGACGAAGGAAAAGTCTCAAAGATGCTGCCGGTGTCAACCGGCGGTGGGCAACACTACAACAAGAATGGAATGAGTGGCATTGCATACACGCCCCGGGGAAGGTTCAGAGTGTATGCAAAGGCCATGGGTTGGAAGAAATCCCCTTTGGGTATGCTCTATTTTCCGAATTACTTCAGTGACGGCCTTGCAATCCATGGCAACTCAGAAGTGCCGGTCACGCCCAAGAGCCACGGATGCGTTCGAATTCCGACGTTTGCGTCTGCGCAGGTTAGTAAAATGATGCCCGTCGGTACCATCGTTCTCATCTATGACACCCAATCATTTGTTTCTGCAAAAGATTGGGCTGACGAGCAAAAGCCAATCCAGGTGGATACTATCCAGTAGTTATCATTCGCCCATTAGCTTTTTACTATTGGAACAGCTTCAATTCAACCTGATTTCAATCGGCTTCTCTAATTTTTCGATCGTGAGTATCAACCCGCGCGGGCTCTCAACCTGATCTTTTCCTGGAGCCCGTAAAAAAACAAATCCTTGTCGCCGCTCGCTCACCGCCAGCCCAGTTTTGGTGTCCAATGAATAGGCGCCCAGTTCTTTCGTGAATTTTTTCCTGGAATCCGGATTATAGACTGATGTCTCGGTTGCCTTCAGTATCCGTGCCACAGTTTGCTTTACGGTCAGAAACTTCCACTCGCCATCATCATTGTGCATCTTGATTTGTGTTTTGCTGAGATTTATCTCTGCGTTGGTGTTGTTAACAAATTCGATTCGAACGGGTAGAATTCCGTCAAGAGGTAAGCTGGTTTCGAACAATTCCTGGTTCTCTTCATCAGTTAACAGAGGGACCGCGCTTACTGTCAGTCCGCCGACGTCAGTTTGTTTTGCGGTATCCGGCATCGGCCCACGTACAAACGGCTTTACCTTAAACAACGACCCGCCACATCCCTGGGCAATCAACAAAAGCGCGAAAGCGCTCGCAACCCGGAATTGTTTTCGCGACATTGGTTTCATCTTGAATGGGGACATTTCCCGCACTCTCGCACGGACCCCAAATCGGTGTCAACGTTCAGTTGCAGTGACTCGAATTTACTCTCCCCAAAATCGCCCTCTTTGTGATACATTTACCCTCCTCAAAGCTCGTTGTGACATGTATCATCTTATTTGTATAAAACGACACAAGAATGAGTCCAGAAATAGCCCTTTTAAACGCTACTAGCCATGCTTACAAGCTTGAGCAAGGCCGTATCTCGCGGCGCCGTTTGTATCCCGTCACGGTCTTTTACACGGCATATTCAGTTTTGATGATTACGTTGGGGCTGCGATCTGCGCATCCGGTTATTGCCGTAGTGTCGTACTTCCTTGGGATACCGGTTTGGTCGCTGGTGGAGTACCTTTTCCATCGCTATGTGCTGCATGGTCGTTTCAAAATATCAGACAAACCGCACAAGAAACTCATTACGACGTTTGCAAACAAGGTTCTTGACCCATTGCATTGGGAACATCACGAGCGGCCGAACGACGGCAAGCATATTAACGGAGTTTTGAAAGACTTGCTGCCGTTGTTTGCGGTTGCGGTGCCCTTGAGCTTTATTTTCCCTCTCTATACAACACCAATGCTGCTTGCTGGTGTATGTCAAAGCTATGTCGCCGAAGAATGGATCCACCATGCGATACACTTTTTCAATTTCAAGAACCGCTACTTCAGATACGTAAAACGTCACCACCTGTACCATCATAGCGCTAAGGGAATCGAGAGAGGTTTTGGGATTACTAACGGCGTCTGGGATGTCTTTTTTAGAAGCCGGTTTAACGATCCTCCCCGTTCCCTCTTCCAATTTAGACGCATACCTTAGAGGCAGGGCCTTTACTTGTCCGGTCTGATTAGTTGTTACTGATCCGAGTACAACTTCGACAGATGTTTTGCATCGTACGAATATCGGGTCGGAAGACTTAGGCGTTTCAACCCTGTCCGCTTTCCCCAATCAGGTTGCCCCAGGCGACGGAGTTGCACAGATAATGCGCCCAAACTATGCCCTAATAACCGGCGCTTCGAAAGGGCTTGGAAAAGTTTTTGCACATGCACTCGCTGCTCGAGGGAGAGACCTGATACTGGTCGCCCGATCCACCAGCGAACTCGAAACCCTGGCCAATGAACTTAAAACCTCACGTGCGATAAAGGTTGAAACAATTACACACGACCTCGCCGCGCCGGGGGCAGGGGTTAACCTCGCCAGGGAACTGGCGGAGCGCGGTCTCAACATCGACCTATTGATAAACAACGCAGGGTTTGGGGAACGTGGCGAGTTTTGCGAACTCCCGCTCGGCCGACAACTCCAAATGATATATTTGCACAACTCCGCGGTTGTGGAATTGACCTACGAACTGCTCAAGCCCATGATAGCGAGGCAAAACGGCGGGGTTATCAATGTATCGTCGTCAGCCGCCTTTCAGCCCATTCCATTCGCCACCATTTATTCGGCTACCAAAGCTTTTCTCTCCAGCTTTTCAGTTGGCCTTGAGATCGAACTGCAGCCTCATAATATCCGAGTTGTAACCCTTTGCCCGGGCAGAATTCGAAGCAAATCTCGAAGTACCGGTGAACAGGGCTCCGGATGGAAGTGGCCCGACGGCAAACAGGACCGCGAAGACATAGTTAACAGCGCATTAAAAGCCCTGGAAAACGGTGGCGGACTGGTTGTGCCCGGCTTACTCAACAAATTCACGATTTTTGTCCAACGATTCATTCCCCGCTCGGTTGTTCCAAAGCTTACAGGCAAGCTGTCCCGCCCTAAAAAGAATTCGACCGCTGAATAACGTGCGTGAACCGAAATTGTGCGATAAGGTTTAGCCCCTGAGATGCTTGTTAAGGGGTATCGAAATACTGGCGAAGTATGGCGCGCTGGTCATCGCTTATCCTGCTCAATTTCGCACCGATGAAAAAGCCTTCATCAGGTTGTACGGCATTAAGCAAGTTGTATCGCACGGGAGAAATCTCCATTTGGACCTGTCCGTTTGGAAGGAAAAGGGTTAATGGAATCAGGTGGGCCACTTCAAAGAACCTCTGGTCAATCTTCACATTGGTAATGACGACGGCAACTCCTGAATCGCTCAAGTCATGAGTAGTGCCGTACAGGATAAACTGCTGTTTTAGCGCATCACCAATACGTGTCTGAGTATCAAACAGTGAGAGGTTGACATTCAGGCAGACTTCATGTCGAGCCAATCGTCGCGGAGCCTGGCGGTTTTCGCTTGCGTCTGGTACGGACATTTTCAGCCTCGGGGCCGGGAAGTTCAGTCCAGAAATTGACGCAAAACCATCGGCTGCGGTGCACGGCCAACCGATATATCTAATTTAATTTCATTCAGATATCAGCGAGCATATGGTTAAGTTAGACCAATGTTCACGCGCGCACCGTGTTCATCGAGCTAAAGACCACTTCCAGCATTGTTGAATCGAGACACCAACGTTTCGATCATAAACCGGGTATTGCCATGACTTACACGAAAAGAATACGAGGATTATTCCAGGTGCTTCCCCTTGATTCGATGACAAACTAGTTGAGTCTCCAGGAATGCTACGCAACCGCTCTGAGTGGCCTGAGATCAAGCGCGATTCGCCAGTATTCTCTTTTACTTTGCGTCGCTCATAACGTTACCAAAAAGCGCAAGCGCTTGTCTGTACCATTGCGAACATACAAACCAGCCTCATTACTTTATGAATTTAGAAATCATCATTTGTCATCGAGAAGTGCCTGAAAAACAGCTCCCTGGGCCGTGTGTATTGGAGGAGTCTTCCGGGGAGTGCTACAACTAGTGAAGCACTAATCTGATCGCCTGTGTAGAGAAATGCATGCATTTCCGTGGCGATATGAGAGAATGCAAATCTACTCTAAACGAACTTCCGGGGGCTGGCGCTCGAGTCGAGGTAAAGGATGCTGGCGTGTTCACCTTCGAAAAGGGAACTGAATTCACAAGCGCCGGCGGTAATTGCCTTCAGTATCGATTCAACAGTCGGAGGGTGAAAAGGCGAAGCAAAATTCACACGCCGCTGGTAAGGCAACTCGAAGCCAACCAGCTTGTCTCGACATTCACATGAAAGGCTAACAGCCATGAATCGGCGAGATCTTGAATTAACCACGAAGACTCCCGGAAGAATCCTCTCAACATGACCGAAAGCTAAAGAATGAGGGCGACAGATGGCGCCCAAAGTCTGCCATCCTTGCCCCATAACCGTTGCTCATGTTACCGTTTTTGCTTTCGAGAAAGCCTGCGATCTGGCAACTGTTCCATAATTGGACTTATGATTTTACCGTTCCTCGATAAGATGCCAAACATTCATCCTTCCGCATATATCGCGGATAGCGCCGATATTATCGGCGACGTTATTGTAGGCAAAGAATCGTCCGTTTGGTTCAACTGTGTCGTCCGTGGCGACGTCTTTTATATTCGAATTGGTGAACGCACAAACGTTCAGGATGGAACCGTTATTCACGTCTCAAACGGCCGTCATGCGACCATCGAAAGGTCCCTGGTGGCAGCAGGCTCTCTGTTGACTCCGGGCACAAAAATACCTCCGCGTTCCCTCGTCATGGGGTCACCAGCAACGGTGAGGCGCGCGCTAAGGGACGAAGAAGCGAATAATTTGGATTATTACTGGAAGAACTACGTTGAACTGTCGCGGATTTATAAAGCTGCGCCAGGAGGTTCGCAGATAAGCGAATCGAGACACCACTGAAATTTGTTATTTATTCCTCCTGTCTGTTGATCAATTTAAGTTAAGCTGCCTCTTTGAATCCGCAGTAACTGTCACGCCGAAGTTTTTATGGCAAAAACCCAACCTGCGCGCGGGATGCGCGACTTCCTTCCGGCGGATGTACGGCGCCGCGAATACGTAATCAGAATCATTAAACAGGTCTACGAACGGTACGGATTTGAACCGTTGGAAACCCCTGCCGTCGAAAACATCGAAACGTTGATGGGCAAGTATGGCGAGGAAGGGAACCAACTCATCTTTAAGATCCTTAAGCGTGGCGAACATGAATCGACCGGCCAGGCCGATCTTGCCTTGCGGTACGATCTGACGGTCCCGCTGGCCAGAGTTGTTGCTGAATACAGAAACGATTTGCCAAAATTCTTTAAGCGGTACCAAATTCAACCGGTTTGGCGCGCGGATCGCCCTGCTCGTGGACGTTTCCGTGAATTCTACCAGTGTGATGTCGACGCCCTTGGCTCGCCATCAATGGTGGTTGAAGCCGAGCTTTGTTCAGCCGCAACTTCTGCACTGGAAGCACTTGGATTCACGGATTTCGCGATCAGGTTGAATCACAGAGCGGTTCTAACAGGAGTTCTGGAGTCCTCAGGAATCGAACCGGCAAAGCACACTGATGCTCTGGTTGCGCTCGATAAACTCGACAAGATCGGACGTGAAGGCGTCGGCAAAGAATTCGAAGCTCGCGGAATAGACAGTGAAGCAGGTGCGCGTCTGCTGGATTTTTTTGAAGGGTTGGCTCGGGTGGAACAGTCGGTTACCAAAATAGGTACAGAACTAAAGGCGGATGCCCCACACGAGGCGGCAAACCTGGTCGTGCTGGACCGGCTTACCGAATTCGTCGGAGGACATGTAGCCGGCACTCGGGGCACCGATGAACTGCGCCAGATTCTTGAACTAAGCCGGACTACCCGAGCTGGCCGACGATTGAAAATCGACCCCAGCCTCGCTCGTGGACTCTCGTATTACACTGGCGCGATAATGGAAATCAGCGTTGCCGATCTGCCAGGCAGCCTCGGTGGAGGCGGCCGGTATGATAATCTCGTCGGGATGTTTTCCGGCCAGAACGTTCCGGCATGCGGGTTTTCGCTCGGACTTGAGAGGATTATCGTGGTCATGACTGAACGCGGAATGTTTCCCGACTCTCTCGTTTCAGCCCCCGCAGATGTGATGGTCACGATTTGGAATGCAGAATCGATTGCAGATTCGCTTCGGCTTGCGGACGAACTGCGTGAACAGGGTCTCCGTGCGGACGTTTATCCAGAGGCGGATAAACTCGGAAAACAGTTTAAGTATGCCGCCACCCGCGGCATTCCCACCGTTGCGGTTTTGGGAGACGACGAGCGAGCCCAGGGAAACGTATCGATCAAGAATTTGAAGTCCGGCGTGCAAACGACTGTCGGACGTGCGGAAGCAGCCGAACATTTGCTCAAGAATCGGGCGACCGGGTAATCAACTGTTTTTAATAATATCGAAGGTAAAGAATCAGTAATGCTGGATGATCTTGGCAATCTTGAACGGACCCACTCCTGTGGTGAACTGCGGTCAACAAATATTGGGGAAACTGTTGTGCTGATGGGTTGGGTAGCGCGGCGTCGCGACCATGGCCCATTAACGTTCGTCGACCTTCGCGACCGCGATGGTATAACACAGGTGGTCTTTAATGAAGAGACCGCTCCGGAAGCACACGCAAAGGCCAAAGAACTTCGAGGCGAATACGTAATCGCTGTTACGGGCGAGGTCGTGCCCAGGGACGAAAGTCAGCACAACCCAAAGCTCGCTACCGGCGAGATCGAGGTGCAGGCGCGCGAACTCTTGATTTTGAATGATGCGAAGACGCTGCCCTTCAAATTAGAGACAAATGGTGTCAGTGACTCGCTGGCAGGCGAAGACCTGCGTCTTAAATATCGATATCTCGACCTAAGGCGTCCGCAATTGCAGGCGAATCTTCGTTTGCGCCACCGGATGCTGCAGCAGATTCGATCTTACATGTCTGAGAACGCGTTTACCGAAATTGAGACGCCGATTTTAATCAAATCGACTCCTGAGGGTGCCCGCGACTATATCGTACCGTCCAGAATTCAGCCGGGTAAATTTTTTGCTTTGCCCCAGTCGCCGCAATTATTCAAACAACTTTGCATGATTGCCGGGCTGGATAAATATTTTCAGATCGCACGCTGTTTTCGGGATGAAGATCTTCGTGCCGACCGACAGCCCGAATTCACACAACTCGACGTCGAACTGAGCTTTGCGACGACCGAACAGATTTACCGGTTGATCGAGGGGCTGTTCGTTCGCATTTTTCGCCTGATTGATGTCGAATTGCCAACTCCGTTTCTGCGTCTTCCTTATGCCGAGGCGATGGCCCGTTATGGCTCTGACAAGCCGGATCTGCGATTCGAGATGGAACTTCGGGATTTGTCCCCGGCTGTGCGTGGAACGACATTTCCGCCATTTGCTTCCACACTGGAATCGGGCGGACAAATCAAAGGGATCACGGTTAAAGGTGCCGCTGGAATCTCCAGAAAGACCCTGGATGAACTACAGGAGTTTGTAAAACGATATGGCGCGGGTGCGCTTGCCTGGATCAAAATCGGTGACGAGCTTTCTTCTTCGCTGTTGAAAGCACTCGGCGAAGATACTGTGTTGAAAATTGCAGAGCTGGCCCATGCACAATCGGGCGACGCTGTCTTGATTGTAGCCGGACGTGCAAAAACCGTTGCTGCCAGTCTCGGAGCATTGCGAAACGAGGTAGCCCGAAGAGAAAAGTTAATCCCTGAAAATACGTTCCGACCGCTCTGGGTCACGGAATTTCCGATGTTCGAGTTTAACGAGGGCGACGGTCGATATTACGCCATGCATCACCCGTTCACTTCGCCGCTCGACGAAGATTTACCCGCCTTCACGCGGGCCGTCGAGGGTGGCGAAACTGAGCTTTTTGGTACGCTTAGGGCGAAGGCTTATGACGCGGTAATCAATGGCGTCGAGGTTGCCGGCGGCTCCATCAGGATTCATCGAAACGACGTTCAGCGACTGGTATTCAAGGCTCTGGGTATCTCGCCCGAAACCGCACGGGAACGCTTTGGCTTTTTTCTCGATGCACTGGAATTTGGAACACCGCCCCACGGCGGTATTGCCTCGGGAATCGAACGCACGATGATGGTACTTGCGAACACGGAAAATATCCGTGATGTGATGGCGTTCCCCAAGACGGCGTCGGCAACGGATCTGATGATCGAAGCACCCGGCGATGTTGATGAGGCGCAATTGCGCGAACTTCGCATAAAGATAGTCAAAGACTAAGGGACAATTTTTAAAACTCCCACCTTGATGAATGCATTCAGCCCATCTCCGATTCCCGAAAAGGTCCTTGAACTCGCCAAATCTGTCAACGCTGAAGGCGGGCGTGCGATGCTTGTTGGCGGTTGTGTTCGCGACCGCCTGATGGGCCGCCCGGTGCTGGATTGGGATGTCGAAGTCTACGGGGTTCAACCTGAAAAGCTACGGGAGCTTTTAGATCTGTTTGGGCGGGTCGATGCCGTGGGCGAGGCATTTACGGTTTACAAAATCGGAGCGGACCTTGATGTCTCTCTCCCGCGCCGTGAAAGGAAAAACGGAAGAGGCCACCGCGCGTTTGTCATTCAGGGCGATCCTTTCATGTCATTCGAAGAAGCGACGCGAAGACGCGACTTTACCGTCAACGCAATCCTCGAGGATCCATTGTCGGGTGAGATCGTCGATCTTTTCGGCGG